>Ga0208880_1000001_pt1 | contig 236366 bp, 249 predicted proteins | sample Knorr_S23_td_Sur_FD_185606 | JGI IMG/M metagenome (GOLD analysis project Ga0208880, IMG submission 185606) | Marine microbial communities from Southern Atlantic Ocean transect - Knorr_S23_td_SurfaceB_ad_5m_LV_B (SPAdes) (version 2) | ecosystem: Environmental > Aquatic > Marine > Oceanic...
ACTTGGGATACTATGATCCCTGGACAAGGCACCAGTTATTCTAGTCCATTAATCGCAGGTATGTTGGCTTGTTTGGCTGAAATATATCCTACATTAACACAAGCACAAGCATTAACGTGGTTGCGTGACAATGCTGTCACAGGCTTGATGTATGACACAGGATCCAGCACTGTAGACTGGACACCTACAGATGCTGAGATAAGTGCCAACGCAACCACAGCCGCTTGGTTTGATGCTTCAGACACGTCAAGTTATACAACCAGCGGATCAACTGTCACAGCAGTTACAGACAAAGCAGGCAATGCCACTGTCACAGTGAATGGCACACCAACTAACAGTTCTACACTGGACGGCAAGAATGTATGGACTTTCCTTTCAAGTAGCAGTGAAGATTTTACCACTGACGAGTTTGCACAAGTAGATGCTAACGGCAATCACTGGGCTATTGGGCTAATGAAATGGACCAGCATCAACGACACACAGGACTCGTTCTGGAGCACAGAGAACGCCACGGTATCAGCGTCAAGCAAAAGAGACTATGCTATCAGTGCCGGTAACACCAGTGCATTTGCCGGTGAGTTGGATTTGGACGGATTGTCTAGCAACAGAATTTCATCTACCATAGGAAATCTACAGGTATTTGATTCAAGCATAGCACAAAACACCTGGGTCATAGTGTGTGCCATATTCAACAAAACAGGCAACCAGATTGCTGTAAGGGTAAACGGAACCAACAAGTTTACTCCTGTGAATGACTATGACAATGCCCTAAACACCAATATGGATTTGCGATTCTTCCGCAATAGAGCCAACGAACGCATGAGTGGTCAAATGGCAGAGTTTTTAACGTTTGCTGGATTGCCAGGCACAGGTGGCACAGATGTAAGTCACGTAGAACGCATAGAAGGATACCTTGCTCACAAGTGGGGACAGGAATCAAGTTTACCAGTCAGTCACCCATACAAGAGTTCAGCACCAAAACAAAATGCTCTATTAGTTGATACCCAAACACGAGTAAGCCTTGACGGTTCTGACATTGATAGAATAGCACTTTGGAAGAATCACAGAGCGACATCAGGTAATATGGCGTTCAACACATACAACAAAGATGTAAACACTCGTCCTACAAGCGGTTTGATGTATCCCCGTGTGAGAACACGTAGGCGCGGATAAAGATAAATATTAAAAAGAACAGGATTTTAGAGAATGGCATTAGCACAAATTAACATTGGTAACGCAGCAAACGACGGACAGGGTGATGATCTACGTGAAGCATTTATCAAAGTAAATCAAAACTTCCAAACACTAGAAAGCATAGCAGAACAAAGTGGTGCTAACGTAGGTGCTGCCTCGGGTAGTGTATACAAAGAAACTGCTGATAATGTTTTATATTTTAGAACACTAGCAGGAGGCACAGGCATTAGTCTAACAACTTTGGACAATACTGTTGTAATTACAAACACTGTTGCATCAGCTAACTTTACTATCACAACACCTCAAGGAACAGTTATTGGTGGTACAGATATTAACCTCAACTTTTTTGACGGTCAAGGTGTGCAAATCACAGGTGATGAAAACACTAAAACAATTACATTTAATGCTGGGTTATCAAGAGATCCTACACCAGCACTAGAGGCAAGTTTAGATGCTCGTAGTAACGATATTACCGCTGTCAATAATTTTAGTGCTACAAGTATTCTAGGTAATCGTGTCACAACAACTAATCTTGTACCAACAAACATCACAGGTGTTGATACTGTAGACTATTATGATGCGCTAGGTAGATACATTGAGGGATTTGATATGGGCGGCATTCAGCAAGTCCTAACTAGTCAACTTGATTGGGTGATGTATAGTTCACCAATTGATCTTGGAACTTTCTTAAATCCTTTAGATGCTACAATGGATCTTGGGAATATATAGGAAGAATGAATGTCTTTACTGCCAGTATGGAACGTAGAAACAAATTATAACTTAGGCACAATTAATGAAAGAGAAACTGTTCTTATTTCTCTTCCTATTACTACGTCTACAGATTTGACAACAAAAGTTATTAGCGGAAGTCTACCAGGTGGCTTGCGATTAGAAGGTAATAATATTGTTGGAACACCATTTGAAGTAGCAAGAGACACACAAAGTAGATTTGTTATTAGAGCAACAAACAGTTTTGGCAAAAGAGATAGAACATTTTCTTTAACAGTTATAGGACCTGATAATCCTAATTGGGTAACACCTGAAGGTAGACTAGGTGTAGGCCCAAACAATGTATTGTTTATTTTAGATAGCAGCATTATTGATTATCAACTAGAAGCAACTGATACAGACTTACCAGCAGGTGAAATATTAGAATATTATATTGCTGACGGAGACGGAGAACTGCCTCCAGGTATTACACTTACAACAGATGGTAAACTGCAAGGTGTAGTGGATCCTTTACTAGCATTAGATGTAAATGTTGTAGATGACGGATATGACACTACAGACTTTTCTAAGTATCCATTTGATTTTAATGTAAGAGCAGACAACGGTTGGGATAGTTATTTTTATGATATCACAACATACGATTACAGTAGTCCTGTAAGAACTCCTAGAAAACTAAATCGCTACTATGAATTTTTTGTTACAGTAGCAGATAATGTTACTAGTGTAAGGCGTAGATTTGTAATTTATGTTGTAGGTGATGATTATGTCAGAGCAGACAACACACTAATGAAAGCAGCAGATGGTGTGTTTACTGCGGATGCAACATTTAGAAGAATTCCTGTTTGGTTAACACCAGCAGACTTAGGTAGACGTAGAGCACAAAACTATCAAACCTTTTATCTAGAAATCCTAGAGCAAAATTTTGTAGAAGGTTTTGTAAGATATGCACTAGAAGGTGTAAACGACGACGGTAGTGATAGCGAGTTGCCGCCAGGCATGGCACTAGATGAAACCACAGGTGAAATTGCAGGTGTTGTTCCATATCAACCTGCTGTTACAAAAGAATATAAATTTACTGTTAATGCTATACGTTTTACTACAGACCTTGATGTAGTTACAGTTTTTGCAACTGTTGCACAAGATACATTAATTGGAAATAAAACACTAAGAGTAGGTAAACTTCCAACAGGTACTGCTGATGGTATAGAAGACCTAAACAGTTTAGTAGGTCAAACTATACAACTTAATGGACGTTCCTATAAAATAGAAAGTGTAGATAGCACAAATAATGATTATGACGAAATTACATTTGAAAGTGGATTATTATCATTAAGAACTGTAAATCCAATTGTGTTAAGAAGTACGTCAACAGGTGGAAAAAACTACTTATGGATTAATCAACTTTCTTCAAATGATACAGCATTCTATAAAAACAAAACAATTAATTTTACAGACGCAAGTCATGTTATAAGAGAGGTTGTAGATTATATTGAATGGGATGTAGACACAAGCGATAGCACTTCTGCAATGCAGTTAGTAACTGACGTTACAGGCACTATAGACGGAAGTAGTGATATAGAACAAGGATTAGAAGCATATTTCAGCAGAACAAATGCACCTGCTACAATACAAACAGAAGTAAGTGGATACGGTATTACTAAAGTAAAGTTAATTATTCCTAGTACTGCTGAATCAAGAAACAAAAACTTTATAGAAAGTTTGTTTCATACCACAGATAGCGATACTGTTACTGCTACACAAATCGCACAATATCAAAGAGTACAACTAGACAGCAATTTAAAAAATACACTATCAGAAGGTAGACACATAACATTTGCAGCCGTTGTCAAAGATAGTTTTAGTAAGACGTTCAACAGTGCCGACAACGAAACATTAGAAAAGGCAAAAACTTTTACAGTTAGTATACTAGGAGATGTTGAAAGTACAATTACTTGGAAAACACCGGCAGACCTAGGTACACTTAAAGCAAATAGGATTAGTACACTAAAAGTAGAAGCAGAAACAACCATCCCGGATGCAGTGTTAAAATACAATCTAGTCAGCGGATCATTGCCACCAGGACTAGCGTTAAAGAATGATGGTAACATAATTGGTGAAGTGCCGATTTTTGGCACACCTGAGCGCAAGGGTTTAACATTCTTTGACAGCGGAACAACTACCTTCGATGGTGGTACAACTACAAACGACAGAAGTTATACATTTGAAATCCTAGCAAGAGATAGATTTGGGTTTAGTGCAACATCAAGAACATTTACACTTAGTATAGATGATGTAGATCAATTGTTCTACAGTAACTTGTATTTCCAACCTTTCTTAAAATCTACACAAAGATCTGTTTGGAATGAATTTATAGGTAATACAAAAGTATTTGAACCGGATAAGATTTACAGACAAAGTGATACAAACTTTGGTGTACCTCGCCAACTTAGATCTCTAGCATACGCAGGTATTCAAACTCAATCAATAGATGATTTTTATATTGCTGTTGCAAAAAATCATACTAGAAGAAAATATTGGTTTGGTGATGTAAAGAATGCAGTGGCCAAAGTTCCAGGAACTAACGATGTAGTATATGAAGTAGTATACGTAGAACTTGTTGATAAAGCATTACCTAGGTCAGGCAAAACAAGACAAGTGTTCAACACAATAAACAATGGCAGTAAAATTACTGTAGACAGTATTAAATTAGAATCAGCGCAGGATAGTACTGGAAGATTAGACGAACCATTTAGATTTAGGCCAAACGGACAAACTGTAACTGCTGATACAGACGCAATACAAATTAGTCAAAGTGGACACAGTAGATTTTATATTTCTAATATTGATAATATGAGAGATAAAATTTCTGAACTAGGTGCAACATCCCTAGACTTTTTACCGTTATGGATGCGTACAGCACAAGGAACAAGCCTAGCAGAACTAGGATATGTGCTTTGTGTGCCTTTGGCATATACACTTCCGGGCGAGTCTACTAGAATACTACAAAACGTAGAAAATCATATAAAGACAACAGAGTTTGATTTTGATCAAATTGAATACGACATAGATAGATATATTGCTGATGCTGTAACAGGATCAAGTCAAGAAACATTTATCTTATTCGGAGATTACAAACACAACATTGCATAAATAATATGTAAAGGAAATAACAATGGCAGATGAAGTAATAGTTTATACAACAATTGATGAAGACTTTCCAGTCGCAGGACAAGATAACGATAGCCAAGGCTTCCGTGATAACTTTAGTGTGGTTAAAACAGGATTGTCAACTGCTAACACAGAACTACTTGCTCTAAAAAATAATGCTGCAAAATTAAATGTAGATAATGACTTCGGCGAAAACAATATCACAAACGCAAATTTAGTTGCAAATACACTTGATATTAATAACACTAATGTAAATATGAACGGCGGTGAGTCAGCAGCGATTGACTGGAGTGACGGTGCAGTATATAATGTTTCAGGTAATGCAAGTGCTGGTGCAATTGGTATAACTTTACAAAATTTTCCTACTACAAACGCAGGCAGTGTAAGAGTAGTAATAAGCACAGCAAATACTTCTAACACAACTTTTACATTTAATGCAGGAGTAGGTCAAACACTAAAGACAGACGGAAATGCTGCATGGACATCTACAGCACTAGAAGTTACTAATACACAAACAATGATTGTAGATGTTTTTACAACAGATGGTGTTACATATTATCTAACACATGTAGGTACTTACAGTTGATACATCCTAATCTAGGTGATCTATCAGAATTTACGTTGCATGAATTAGAACAAAAAGTTCTAAAACTTAATTCTATGTACTTCATGACACAAGATGAAAATGTACGTCATCAAATGATTTTGCTTATAGATTCTTACAAAATAGAAATAGAAGAAAGACGTAGGCAACAGAAAAAAGAACAAGAAGACACTAATTCAGATCTTGACAATCTTATCAATGTATCGTAATATACACGTATGCTTATGAAAACAGACGACCTAGGAATACCACGATTCTCTAATCGCGATTTAATCGATATGATCTATTCAGGTCATGCGGATAAAGTTCATGTGGTATTGTGTGATTCGAGCGATGACGTAGACAAATTTAATACAGCAATGGAAGCGCAAGGTATGGATCCGTTGCAAAAGTATATTCCATTAGATGTAGATCAAAAAACGTTTGACGGTGTATGTCAAAGCGAATGGTTTATGCCAGAAGAATATAAAACACTTACTATAGAAGAATGGCTATTTGCAAAAACAATGGAAGAAAAACAACACGCCGGTGTTGATTTTGTATATAACTCTGCAGAATGGATACGAGTACAAGAAGAACTAGAAGCGTTTCAAGAACGTGGTATGTATGACCTACTACGCTATATGGTTTATCTTGTAGACTTTATGCGTGAGAATAACATTGTATGGGGTGTAGGACGTGGATCAAGTGTAGCAAGTTATGTGCTGTATTTGATCGGTGTGCATCGTATTAATTCAATCCAGTATGGCCTGGATTGGCGAGAGTTCTTGAGATAAGTAGTACATATTAAGGAGATCAATAATATGGCAAGACAACAATCAGGGCGTAAGATTTATAAAACAGCCCAAGGTAAAAATATCGATCTTGATCTTCTGATCAGTAGAAATGAATTAACTCCTGCTGTAGGCAATGCAAGAGTTAATGCACGAGGAGATGAACTAGGACCAGGTGGTAAAATTGTTCGCAAGCGTGAACAAGTTCTTAAAGAATATTATAACACAAAAGGTGTTAAAGAAGAAACCGTTGTTAGACCGAAACCCATCACTGAGTTAGAAGAAGAAATGTTTGATGAATTTGATAATGAACCAGTGCCTGTAAAGCCTGTTGAAACAAAAAAATCAAAAACACAAACACTAGACGAATGGATTGAAGACGAAGACGGCAATTTTATTAGAAAAGGTGAATAATGGCTGTAAATTTTGGAAAAGTTTTTGAAGGAACTTTAACTCCTATTAAAGATAGAGTTCTTGTTACTGATATGTATTTTGGTGAACAAAAAACAAAAAGTGGATTAATTATTACTAATGATGATGGAAATACTAGAGGCATTTATCCTCGTTGGGGTAAAGTACATGCAAAAGGTCCAGACAACAAAGATGATTACCAAGTCGGTGATTGGATTTTAATTGAACATGGTCGTTGGACAAGAGCCTTTAATGTTGATGAAGGTAACGGCGCAATAGAACTAAGAATGATTGATCAAGAATGTATCATTGGTTATAGTAACGAAAAGCCAAGTGATGTTTACATCGGTGACGAATATGCGAATGGTGAATCAACAACTGTAGACCCAAGTGTGTTTGTAGGTGCTTAATGACTAATCCATTTGCAGATATTGAACGCTTTGGCTCAGCGTGTGATCAAGAGCCTAATGAAGCAAACTACAAAATGTATCTTTCACTGATTGACGAAGAAGTTGGTGAACTAGTAGAAGCAGTAGTAGCAGATGATCGTGTAGAACAACTAGACGCACTTATTGATATACTTGTTGTAACAATGGGTGCTATTCGTGCAGGTGGCTTTGACGGCGAAGGTGCATGGAAAGAAGTTATGGATACAAACTTTGCTAAGATAGATCCGAATACCGGCAAAGTTCGTAAACGTGAAGATGGCAAGGTTCTAAAGCCAGAAGGATGGAAGGCTCCAGAACTTGCACAGTTTATAGGAGACTAATATGGTAGCAAGAACCGCAAATATTGCAAGTCGAGCTTATGATGAAGGCTTGCGTAAATTTATGATTAATATGTATAACCACACTGCTACAGGATTAGCATTAAGTGGTTTTATTGCCTACCTTGTTTATACAACAGGTATGGTATACAACATGGGTGCTCTTATGTGGGTGTTCATGTTTGCTCCGCTGGGCATGATTTTATTTTATGGCTGGGCTGGGCAGAATTGGAGTCTACAGGGCATTACACGGTTTTACTATGCATTTACAGCAGTAATGGGTGTAAGTATGAGTACAATATTTGTTGTATATACAATGACGAGTATTGCACAGGTATTTTTTATTACAAGTGCAACATTTGCAGCAGCAAGTTTATATGGATATACAACTAAACGTGATCTAACCGCAATGGGTAGTTTTCTTATTGTAGGCTTGATTGGTATTATTATTGCAAGCATTGTAAACATCTTTCTAGCAAGTTCAGCATTTGCATTTGCAATTAGTATTATCGGTGTACTAATTTTTGTCGGTATGACAGCATGGGATACGCAAACAGCAAAAAATTTATTTCTTTCTGCTCCTAATATGGAAGTTGCAGACAAATATGGTGTCCAAATGGCATTAAGTTTATATCTTGACTTTGTGAACTTGTTCCAATTTTTATTATCATTACTAGGTAATAGAGAATAATTTACTTGACATCGTGTGTGTTTTGTGTTATGTTTAGACATAATTAACAACGAGGTTCAACTATGAATTATAATGAGGATCGCAAGATCCTAGCAGATGTTGATGGTGTCTTTCTTAATTGGGAAGAAGCATTTGAACGTTGGATGTCTGCACGAGGATATGAAATTGCAGCACCAGCACAATATAAAATGTCAGTCAAATATGGTATTGAACAACACACTGCTGATCATCTAGTAGGAATTTTCAATAACAGTGCATGGATTGGATATTTAAATCCTTTGCGTGATGCTGTAGATTGGGTACATAAACTAGTATCAGAAGGTTGGCATTTTGATTGTATCACTAGTTTGTCAGATGATCCTTATGCTGCACGATTACGAGAAATGAACTTAGAGCATTGGTTCGGCAGAGGCGCAATGCGTAGAGTGCAATGTATAGCAACTGGTGCAGACAAAGATGAGTATTTAAAAGCCTATGAACATAGTCATTGGTGGATTGAAGATAAGCCTGAAAATGCAATGGCAGGACTTTATGCAGGCCACAAGCCTATTTTAATACAACACGACTATAATCTAGACTTTTTCGAAGCAGATGTGACTGTGGCTGAAAACTGGCAGCAAATTTATAATCTTATTACTAACAGCGAGGAATAAAATGATCCATGCAATGATCGACTTAGAAACACTGCACACTACACCTCAAGCAGCAGTCCTTACAGTCGGGGGTGTAAAGTTCGATCCAAACAGCAATAGCGAACCTTATGGAGAGTTTTACTATAAACTAGATTTAGATACGCAAGATCGTGCAGTAAGCGATGATACAATCGCATGGTGGGGACAACAAGATCCTAAAGTACAAGAAGAAGCGTTCGGTACAGAAGGGCGCGAACATGTTGACGTATTCTTAGACAGTTTGCCCAAATGGATGGTAGGTGTTGATGTGCTTTGGGGTCATGGTTATGGCTTTGACATTACTATTATTGAAGATATGTTACGACAGCGTAGCAAGCCTATTCCATGGCAATTTTGGCAAGTGCGTGACAGCAGAACATTGTTTGCATTGGCAAAAGTAGATCCACGCAAAGCAATGCAAAGTGATTTGCACAATGCACTAGCAGATGCATATTTCCAAGCAAAAGGTGTGCAAATGGTATACAAGGAACTTGGACTATGTTAAGATTAGGAATTATTGGTAGTAGTTATAGTAGCGGAAGTCATAAAATTACAAATCCGTTACTAGACAATGTTGGAGAGCATTGTCAGCCTATCGATAAATGGTTTGAAAAACATGCAGATGTAGAAGTACATAACTTTGCTATACCAGGCAGAGGCAGCGAAGAATATCACAAATCGATTATACGAGCAGCCAAACTTGGTATTGATACAGTAGTTCTTGAAATGTGTAGTGACCGTAGTCAGATTATATCAAGAATGCCAGATAATGAAGACGTTTATGATGACTTGTTGAAGTATGATTGTTTAGATACAGAAGACTTATACAAGATTTCAACTGATCCACATGAACTAAGAAAAATTACAAAAAGCATTGCATGTTATAGAGATCCATCAGAAACTGATCCTGTTTGGGATATAACTATACCTGGTATTAAAAAAGAGTGGTTAATGCCCTATGTAAAATTTAAAGTTATGGAAGATATGCATAGTTGGAATTTTTGGACACTAGAAAAAATATACTGGACACTAGAACTAGCAGAGCAATTAGATATAAATGTATTACTTTGGGAATACAGAAGACTCAAAGATTCTTATCTTAAAGAAAGTTTAGGAGCAATGGAATCTGCACATTACTTAGATATTCCACAAGGAGCACAAGAATATTACATTAGAGAATATGGCAAAAAAGCTTTAAGTGATGGAGATCATTTGTCAGACGAATGCTATGAACATCTTGTTAAAGAGTGGTTGATACCTGGATTAAAAGACGCAGGATGGTTGAACACAACATCACAGACTGGACAGAATCATTGAATATTACGGTGGAAATTTATGAAAGTAACAATGTTTGATCCTCCTAGCGGTTGGCGCTATGGCTTTCCTAAACCTATTCCAAAAAAGTGTATAGGCAATGATATGGAATTTAGAAAATACTTGACAGAAAATGGTTATCCAGATAGTATGTTAGATATAGCAAGTAAGTATAGTCGCTATTGGGAACAGGAAGAAGAATGAAAGAACTATGGGTAGAAAAATGGCGTCCAAAAACAGTGGACGGTTATGTATTTAGAGATGACGCACAAAGAAATCAAGTTAAAACATGGATCAAAGATAAAACTATTCCGCATTTGCTTTTTAGTGGCAATGCTGGGATTGGTAAAACTACTCTTGCTAAACTACTTTTTAATGAGCTTGATCTAAATCCGTTAGATATATTAGAAATCAATGCAAGTCGCACAAACTCAGTTGATGACGTGCGAGACAAGATTGTTGCATTTGTGCAAATGATTCCATTTGGAGATTTTAAAGTTGTATTACTTGATGAGGCAGACTATCTGTCACCTAATGCGCAAGCCGCACTACGTGGTGTTATGGAAGAATATCATACTACTGCTAGGTTCATACTTACTTGTAACTATCCTAACCGTATCATTCCGGCTATTCACAGCAGGTGCCAAGGTTTCCATATTGCCAAGATCGACCAAACTGAATTTACTGCTAGGGTCGCTGAAATTCTCATCACTGAAGGTATCACTCCAGATTTGGATACACTCGACACTTATGTCAAAGCAACATATCCAGACTTGCGCAAGTGTATCAACATGGTGCAAATGAATTCAGTTGAAGGCAAACTTGTTTCGCCAACAGAAGGTGACTCAGGTGAAGCAGACTGGAAACTTGATATGGTAGAACTGTTTAAAGCAGGCAAAATCCAAGATGCACGTAAATTACTATGTGGCACTGTACGTGCAGAAGAAATGGAAGAAATATATCGTTGGCTCTATGACAACATAGAGTTGTTCGGAGATGAGGAACAACAAGACAAAGCAGTGCTAATTATTAAACAAGGTTTAGTAGATCATACATTGGTTGTAGATCCAGAAATAAATCTTGCAGCAACATTAATCAGATTAGGATCATTATGACTTATATTGTAAATGACGCCTGTATTAGGTGTAAGCACATGGATTGCGTAGAAGTGTGTCCTGTGGATTGTTTTTATGAAGGTGAGAACATGTTAGTTATTCACCCTGATGAATGTATTGATTGTGGTGTATGTGAACCTGAATGTCCTGCAGATGCTATTTTACCTGACACAGTAGAAGGCACAGAACAATGGGTAGACTTCAATAGAAAATGGAGTGCGGTATGGCCAAACATTACTGAAATGCGTCCAGAAGATGTACCTGCAGATGCAGAACAATGGGAAGGTGTTGAAGGCAAAATGCAATATTTTAGTGAGGAGCCGGGTCGTGGAGACTAAAAATAAAAAATTAGTAAATGATATTGTACGTATTAGCGTATTAGAAGAAGAAATAGAGTATTACAAAACACTATTGCAACCACATGACACAGGGCATATTAATACAACAATTAGTTTCCTAAGTCAAAGACTATCTAACATCAAAGGAGAATTAGCGGGATGGCCGTTCGATTAGTAAGTTACACAAAACCAACACCAGAATTTGTAGAAGAAGGCATTAACGATAATGATCTACTAGATCTTGTTGCGTTTTGTGCAAGGGTAAGTAATCCTGCAAATCAAATTAATTCAGAAACAAGTGAAAAACTTGTAAAGTATTTGATTAAACACGCACACTGGAGCCCATTGGAAATGGTAAATGTGTGTATGGAAATTGATACAACACGTGACATTGCACACCAAATTGTACGTCATAGAAGTTTTGCATTCCAAGAGTTTTCGCAGCGTTATGCAGAGCCGGGCGAAATGGGAGAGATTTTTATTACAAGCGAAGCACGTTTACAAGATCATAAAAATAGACAAAACTCTATTGAAATTGATCTAGGACAAGAAGGTGCTGCTGAACTTGTTACTAAATGGGAAGAATTACAACAAGATGTATGCTTTACAGCAGGCAAAGCGTATGACTGGGCTATTAAAAATGGTATTGCAAAAGAAGTTGCACGTAAAGTATTGCCAGAAGGTTTAACAAAAACAAGGCTGTATATGAATGGTACTCTACGCAGTTGGGTGCATTACATTGAACTTAGAGGTGCTAATGGTACACAAAAAGAACACATGGAAATTGCACATGAATGTGCAAAAGTTATTGCAGAAATATTTCCCCTGGGAATAACATATGCAGACAAAAGTTAAATTATTTGAAGAAAAACCTAAAAGACTATTTGTGTTTGGTTGTAGTTTTACTGAATACACATGGATGACTTGGGCAAATATACTTGCTTTAGATTTAGATATTCCTTTTTTTAATTATGCTGTCTCAGGTGCTGGTAACAGATTTATTGCAACACGCTTAGTTCACGCCGACGCATTTCATAAATTTACAAAAAATGACTTGGTAATAGTTTGTTGGACAAATATTGCTCGAATAGATAGATATATTTCAGCAGAAGAAAGATGGGTTTTACAGGGTAATATCTATAATAATGTAAATTATAAATTAAAAGAACTTAAGAAAATAGATCAAACAGATTTATTTTTGAGAGATATGGCGTACATAAGATTGTCCCATGAAATGCTGAAATCAAAAACAAATGCTCATTTTTTACAAATGTTAGACATTTCAAAGTGGTTTGATCAACAACACGAAAGCATATTTCCAGGCGAGTCTCAAATACTTAGTATTGATAATGATATTTTAAATTTATATCAAGATACATTACAAGAAATGCAAAAAAGTTTTTATGATGTATTGTGGAATGATACTTTAACATTTAAATTAAATTGGAATAGAAAAACAATACATAAACTATTTTGGGACTCACATCCGTTGCCGGGAGAACACTACAAATATTTGACTCAAACTTTCGATCACAAAATGAAAGATAAAACAGTAGATCGTGTAAAAAATATACATGAAAAAACCATAGAATACATAAAAAAATATATAGAGCAAGATCCAGCAGCACTTCAAGATAGACTTTGTAATCACCAACGTGAAATTATTGGACCAAGAGGAACAAGCATGGAAGAGGTTGTATAATGCCAGCAACACTTGAAGTTGACATTGAATGGAATGAACACTACGCACTGTGGCCCGTGCGTAGCAGTTGGAGTAAAAATCGTATTTGGTTAAAAAAATACTGGCAGGGCGATATCTATTACGATGCAATGGGTCGCCCGCCTATAAAGGAAAAATCTTGGAAGCTCATTTATACAGAAAATGAGTATCTAATGTACTTGTTAAAACAAGATGAAAACAAGTACCAGCACCCCTTAGGGGCACCTGTATTTAAAAGTGTAAGGGCTAAATAGCCCTTACTGAATGTTTAAACTTCGCCGTAGACTTGTAAAACTTCTTTTACTGCCTGATGCCGTTCGATGTCCTTGCTGACAAAATTTACAATATCTATCCTATGACTATTATGTTTGGATAGTAATTTAGTAAATTCAATTAATCCATTTTCTTTTAACCTATCTGCTTGATTAAGATCTCCAGTTACCACCATTTTGCTGCCTGTTCCAATTCTAGTAAGCAGCATTTTCATCTGGTTTGGGGTTGCGTTTTGCATTTCATCAGCAATAATAAAACTGTCTTTAAAAGTTCTACCACGCATATATGCTAGTGGAGAAATTTCAATAACACCTTCTGCAATCATGCCTTCAATCTCGTTAGCATAAAAGTAGTCTCTGAATACATCAAAAATAGGTCTTGTCCAAGGTGCCATTTTTTGTTCTAATGTACCTGGTAAGAATCCGATATCTTCATCTGCACTCACTGCTGGACGAGTAACAATAATCTTTTCTACTTCCCCTTCAAGAAATGCTTTTACTGCTACTTGACAAGCAAGCATGGTTTTACCAGTACCAGCAGGTCCAATACCAAATACAATACTCTTGTCAGAGTCTAGTAGTTTGATAATGTAGTTTTCTTGGTTATAATTTCTTGGTAGAATATTTACTGTTTTATGTTTTTTTGGAAGGAATGAATTAAGTTTCACAATGTTATTGCTGTTTGAAATGTTGTGCCGTTTGGCCCTTTTTGCACCCATGTAGTCCTCCTTGTATGGATAATGGGAATGTTCCAACGCAGGAAGCATTCCCTGCAACAGTATTTAACCTTTTGACAACCGAAATCGACTAAATACTATTAACAAAAAAGGACTTTTTTTAATGGCCAGTATCCTAGACGAAATTGATGTAATAAAAAACATTGAAAACATGTACGAAAGTAACACAGCATTCAATGTGCTAAAAGACTTTGAGCGTATTATAGACGAACTAGATCTATATGTTTACAAAAATTGGAGCGACGGTGAACTTGCGGAAGGACCTAATATTGACAGACATTGGGTAACTGCAAAGTTTATGTGGCCAAGAGAAACAATGCCAGATCCAATGGGTGCAAAGAGACTTCTTGATTATGATTGCAAAGTTAACTACCAAAAAATGTCTTTGCTAAAACCACGCAAAGTTACAAAGAAAGAAGATTTACGTCCTGGCACAAAATTTGGTAAATTAGATAGACATCCTATTTGGGTTGTAGAGATTGCAGTACCTAAAAAAATGTTAATGGATTTTTATGCTGCAAGTGCTGCAAATTTAGAAGCAGAAGCGCAACCAAATGATCAATTACAGCAACAACAAGTTCAAGCACAACAAAATCAAACACAAGCACAACAAGCCGCCGGGGCAGAAGAAGCAGCATTGGATACAGAAGTATGACATTACAAGCAAATGATTTAAAAGATATGATTTATCCAGTATTTGAAGTAGATGCTTACAAAAGTAAAATGGGCAGCGATTCAGAAATTGTTGTGGTTAGTTTTTCAGTAAATGAAAAAGCAATCGGTGAAGACTTAGTTAATTTTATTGAAAAAGGTTACGGCTTTGTATTAGATGCAGATGTTACAGCAGGCGAGCAAAGCGACGGAATGTACAGAGTATATGTAGAGATGGAAAGAAACTCAGATGTACCTGAACAGATTGTTGAAATGCTAGATGGTGTAGGCAAACTAACAGGAACAAATTTTAGATATAGATATTACAAATCATTTCAAAGCGAGCCTGCAACACTAGAAAGTTTGGCAGCAACTATTCCAGCAGATAATGAAGCATACGAAGCAACTGTAAATGAAGCAAACATGAATAATTTTAAAAACTTTTTTAACAAAAGTTATTTAGAAGAATGTGACTTAGATGAATACGAAGATCTAATTCTCAAAAAAGCATATGCAGATCCGATAGGATTTGCTATCAAAGACTTTGGTCCAAGTCAGCAAGTACAAGAAAGTATTAACGAAAAAGTAAATATGAATGATTATGCAGAAATTTTGTTTTTAACAAAATATATTGGTGATTATAATATTATGAAATATGGATCTAAAACTTTAACTTTTGAAAACGAGGGACATACATTAGTAGTAGAAAGATTATAATGACCTATTGTCAAAATTGCGGACATACTGCACATTGTAACACTCCCCTCTATCGTGATGAAAGAGATTACGATAATAGAATTTACGCTATAAAAGTCTGTGATTGTTGTCGCTGCAATGATTGCCAGCCAAAAAAGGAAAAGTAATGGGCGCTGAAAATTTTAAATTTGATTTTGAACCGTGGATGGCAGAAGAACTGATCCATCGCGATGACTGGGAAGAATGGTACGAAGCAATGTGTGAAATTCTTCCTTTATGGGAAGTAGACACTATTGAACGTGTAGCAATGTTTGTTGCTCAGTGCGGTCATGAATCAGGTGGTTTTAGAGTACTAAGTGAAAATCTTAATTATAGTGCTCAAGCATTAAACACTATTTTCCCTAAGTATTTCAAACGTGCAGGAAGGGATGCAAATGAGTACCATAGACAACCTGAAAAAATTGCTAACGTCATTTATGCAAATCGTATGGACAACGGAGATGCAGAAAGCGGTGATGGTTGGCGTTTCCGCGGAGGCGGCATACTTCAGCTTACTGGCAGATACAACTATACCAAATTCGGCAAAGAAGTAGATATGTCCCCAGAAGAAGCAGTAGAGTATGTGCGTACCAAAAAAGGTGCGTTAGATAGTGCTTGCTGGTTCTGGGATACCAATAACATTAACAAATACTGCGACGAAATGGATGTAGTAGGTGCTACTAAACGCATCAACGGCGGTACAATTGGTTTAGACGATCGCAAGAAGCATTATCTACATGCTATGGATGTGTTAGGCGGCGATTACGAAGAGCCGGAAGAAAAAGAACTTAATTTAAATCAAACTATACGTAAAGGAAGTAAAGGACCTTTAGTTGCAGAAGTACAAGAAAAACTTAATATTTCTCCAGCAGACGGTATCTTTGGTCCAGGCACAGAACGCATTGTTAAAGAATGGCAAAGTGCGAACGGACTTGCAGCCGATGGAGTAGTAGGACCCAAAACATTGGGAAAATTACTAGGGTAGGTGGTATGGGTGCTAAGTTAGCATTGGTAATGTTTTTGCTACTGTGCGGTGCAGGAGGTATAGGTTATTGGTACTATAACGATACACAAGAACGTATGGCAATTTTACAAGAAAACAATGCTAAACTTAACACCGCAGTTGAATTAAATGAACAAACTATAAGTTCGCTAGAGCAGGATTATGAAAAAGCATCTAGCGAACTTGCAAGTTTAAACGAAGCATACACTGCTATACGCAGACAAAATCAACAATTAGCAGACAAACTTCAAGAAATAGATCTAACAGCAGCAGCAATCGCAAATGCTGAAGGCATTGAACGTGCAGTAAACAGAGGTACAGAAAATGCTGGTAGATGTTTTGAACTTCTATCGGGGGCAGAATTAACAGAAAAAGAAAGGACAGCAAAAAATGGTATCGCTTTTAACAAAGAGTGTCCTTGGCTTTACGATACTTATAAGTCTCGCGGCCTGCTCGACCCAGCCCCAACAGATTGAAATTAGCACAAAGCCTGTTGAAAAACCAACACTGCAATTACCTCCAGTCGACGAACTTAACATGAAAAAAGTTGAATGGATTGTTATTAACGAAGCAAACGTAGATCAAGTTATTGCTAAACTACAAACTGAAGGTAAAGCATTTGCATTATACGCACTCACAGGTGATGGTTATGGTAATTTGAGTTTGAACTTCTCTGACATTAGAGCATTGGTTCAACAGCAGCAAGCAATCATAGCAGCATATGAAGGCTACTACAAGGAGGCAGAACAAGCACTTGATAAAGCAGTCATTGTGGACAATTAGTTTTTTTATAACCCTAGTAGGATGTAACGCATCACAACTTCCAGATCCAGTAAGCACAGCCCATGATTATATTGGGCTTAATGAATATCAGAATAGAAAACAAATACGAGAGTTTGTAGGAGTTGATCCTGTAAACACAGAATGGTGTGCGGCATTTGTTAATGCTGTGCTCGAACTAGACGGTATACCAGGTAGTGAAAGTGTAAGTGATGTTCCACTTATGGCACGTAGTTTTCTCAAATGGGGTGAACCCGTTGAGCCAGAAGATATTCAACGTGGAGACATTGTGGTATTTCCAAGGGGCGATGGCGGTTGGTTAGGACACGTTGGATTTTTTATAGCAGAAGAAGACGGGCGTTGGATAATACTTGGCGGCAATCAAAAGAACGAAGTAAGATACGACTTCTACAATCCTAAACATGCTTTAGGCATACGTAGGTATAAATATACACATATAATAGAGGGCGATATACATGTGGGAAATGATAGAAAGGATGGCCAGTGATAGGCTGTGGATCTACACAGCATTAGCAGGCTCCGTATTTGGTGCTATATTTGTCGCATATATCAGCACCACACGAATAGGTCTATGGGGTTATGCCCAAGTAGACAGAGCGATAGATTATCTTGTAGAACGTTGGGGACTTACATGGCTAGAACAGCCTGAAGACGCTTGGCGTAAAAAGTATCCAAAAATAACTGCGAAAATTGATAGCATTGAAAAACGTTTAGCAGATTTGGAGGGCAAAAATGATAAGTGAAATGAATTTTAAGGAGCGCAGTCTCCTTTTTGCACGTCTAGCAAGTATTGCATATTTAGATGATGCAAAAAAGGAAGCCAAAAAACTAGGCTTTACAACAACAGAATTTTATAATAAAGATGGCGCACAGGCTTGGCGCTTTATGAATAAAGAAGATTTAGTCATTGCTTGTAGAGGAACACAACCTACAGAGTTCAATGATATAAAAGCAGATCTAAAAGCAATGCCAGTAATGGCTGAAACTGTAAGCAGAGTACACAGGGGCTTTAAAGCAGAAGTTGACGAACTTTGGCCAATGATACTAGAAGATATTGATCGCAAAGCAAATGCAGACAAAAAACTTTGGTTCTGTGGACATAGTTTAGGTGCTGCTATGGCAACTATTATGGCAAGTCGTTGTCATTTGTACGAGGGAATAAATCCAGTAGAAGAACTTTACACATTTGGATCTCCAAGAGTAGGTTGGAAAGGCTACTGTAATAGTTTATGTGTAGAGCATCACAGATTTGTTAATAATAATGATATTGTAACTAGAGTTCCACTAGCAGTTATGGGTTACAAACATCACGGTAACGAACACTATATAAACGCATACGGTAAATTCCGTCCATTAACACCTTGGCAACGTACTAAAGATCGTTGGCGTGGTATGTGGCTAGGAATTAAACAAGGTAAAATTGATAACTTTGGCGATCATTCAATGACTGAATATATTAAACATATAGGAAACATGGATTGAAATATCTTTATACTAACGGATGTAGTTTTACATGGGGAGGCGGTATTAACCAAGACAACGGATACAAAGAATCCGATAGAGAAAAACTAGTTTGGCCTTACTACCTAGCACAATTGTTAGACAGAACTCCAATTCAACATGCCATAGGTTGTGGTAGTAATCAAAGGATGGTAAGAACAAGTATAGACTGGTTAGTGAATACACCTCAAGTAATCTTAGATAACACAATTGCAGTTTTACAGACTACAGAAGCATTCAGGATGGAATATTACACAGGCAAGGATGAATATGTAGAAACTCAAGTACCTTTTGAAGATGGCAGTTTTTGGACAAGAAAAGATTACACTTATACACACGATGATGAAAAATGGATTAAGTTAAACGTTTGGGGTGACGAGTATGATAAGTCATTACCTACATCATTTAAAACAATACACGAAGCTAGAACAAGGTCATTTACAGAAGTGCAAGGAATGTACGAAAGTATCAGCCTTGTTTTATCATTAGACAGAATATTTAAAAGTTTAAATGTTAAAACCTATTGGTGGATGCAGTTCGGATCTGTACCGAAACAATATCCGCTAGAATACCGAAAATTATATGAGGATATAGACATCATGCCAAGTATGTTTTATGATATAATAGGAAAACACGATCCGCACCCTAGTCCTCAAGGACATAAATGTATAGCGGAACAAATGTTTAATTACTTAAAAGGAGGGCTTAAAAATGCCACGTAAAAAACCAGAAGATTTACAAGCAGCAGCACCAGCAGTAAAAGCAGAACAAATGACAGAAATGCCTACATATGATTCTACAGTAGCAGTTCCAGCAAGTTCTGAAGGGCTAACAAAGAAAGTAAAACTTGATTTGGAAGTTGATACAACTGTAAAAGATCTAGGACCAAATCCTTATGCTAAACTTATACATTTAGCAAAAGCAGTAGATGCATGGAGAATTTTTCCAAGAGCATTCTTAACAGTTTATATCTTTTTGCTTTACAAAACAGTTTTATGGTACATGACACTAGATGATCCTAGCATGAACCAGTCTGCACTTATTTCCGTAATTGTAGGTGCTGGCGCAGCATGGTTTGGACTATACACCGGAACTAGCAAAAAATAGCGGAGTAGCAAATAAGTAATAGTATGGACTATTACAGCGTACTAGGTGTAAACAAACACGCCACATCAGACGAATTAAAGAAAGCATACAGAAAACTTGCAATGGAACACCATCCTGACAAGGGTGGTGATGGCAAAAAGTTTGCCCAAATTAACGAAGCATATGATACGTTGAAAGATCCTGAAAAAAGATCGTTATATGACAATCCTGCAACTAATAATAATTTTCAAGGTAATGCATTTACTGATAACTTCGGTAATTTTAACGATATTTTTGGCAGTATGTTTGGACAAGGTTTTGCACAACAACATCGAGCAGTAAAAAATAAAGATATTAGATTGCGTGTAAGTTTAACACTAGAAGATGTTTTAACAGGTAAAGATTTTCTTGCAACTTATAGTATGTTAAATGGTGTAGAAACAAGTGCAAGTATTAGAATTGCTCCTGGTGTAATGGATGGTCAATTAATGAGATACAGAGGATTAGGAGATCACTCTGCCCACAGTCTGCCTAGAGGTGACTTGATTATGCAAATAAGCATTGTAAAACATCCTAGGTTTAGAAGAGATAATGCACACTTACATATTGAAGAAAAGGTAAATCTTTTTGATTTTATTACAGGTACAACAAAAAACATTCCAACTCTAGAAGGAGGCATGGTTAGATTGAATATTCCTGCAGGAACAAACCCAGGTACAATATTAAGTGTATCTGGAAAAGGTTTGCCAGAACTTAATACAGGACGTACAGGAAATTTATATGTAAAGTTGAAAGGTATTACACCAAAAATAAAAGATCCAAATATGCTAGAAAAGGTAAAATTAATAAATGATGCAATTAATCGTAGCGCCTGATACAAGACTAGAAAATCCTGTTCCAAAGTTTGACTTGGTTACAGATAATCCAAGACCTCTTGCATTTCAAATGATTGAATTAATGCAAAAGGAAGGTGGATTAGGGCTATCAGCAAATCAAGTGGGAATAAATGGGCAGATATTTGTTATGAAATGTTTGTTAAATAAAAAATACGGCGATACAATCGTTGTGATGAATCCACATATTAAAGGAATAAGTAAAGAATTAGAAGAAGGAATTGAGGGGTGTTTAAGCCATCCAGGTTTAACACTTAAAGTAAGACGTCCAATTAGTTGTATTGTTGAATTTGATACCTTGACAAATGATTATAAAGATGTTATACATATAGAGACAAAATTTAATGATATTGACAGTAGAATATTTTTACATGAATACGACCATTTACAAGGAATACAATTCATTAATAGGGTTAGTAGACTTAAACTTAACATGGGTTTAAAAAAGCAAGCAAAAAGGAACAAAAATGGTAGAACCTAGCCAGGCATTACAAGTAGTATTTGACAAGGCAGTTAAAGACGCAAAGAAATTACAACATGAATATGTTACTCTTGAACATCTTCTGTTTGCAATGCTTTGCGAAGAACAATTTTCTACAGCATTAAAAGGGTTTGATACAGATGTAGACCTATTAAAAAAGAATGTAGAAAATTATCTCAAAACAAAACTAAGCGAAATTAAAACAGAAGCAAAAAAATACAAACCTGTAAAAACAGGAACAGTTGAACGTGTTTTAAACAGAGCATTTGCACAAGTTTTATTCCAAGGACGCAATCAAATAGAAATTACTGATGTCTTTATTAGTACATTAAGTGAAAAAAGAAGTTATGCGTTCTTTGCATGTCAACAAGCAGGTATTCAAAAAGATAAGTTTATTCAATATATGAGTGCAGAACTTGAGTTAGATATTACCGACGAAGATGATATGGAAAATGCCGGGATCGCTAATAAAGCGTTAAAGGCGTTCACTGATGATCTTAATGCTGATGTTAAAAAAGGCCGGATCGATCCTGTAATTGGACGAGAAGATGAAATAGAATCACTAGCACTTGCGTTAGGACGCCGCACAAAATCAAATGTTCTTATGGTAGGCGATCCAGGTGTAGGTAAAACTGCTATTGCAGAAGGACTTGCATGGAAAATTGTAAACAATGATGTTCCAGATTTCCTAAAAGAATATAATGTTTATGCACTCGATATTGGTAGTATGCTTGCTGGCTCAAAATATCGTGGAGACTTTGAAGAACGCTTTAAACTTGTATTATCTGCACTACAGAAAAAAGGTAAAACAATCATGTTTATCGATGAAGCACACATGATTTCAGGTGCAGGAGCAGGAGGCAGCAATAGTGCAAACGATCTTGCAAACATGCTCAAACCGGCATTATCTAAAGGCAACATTAAAGTTGTTGCTTCAACTACTTGGGAAGAATATCGTAAGTATTTTGAATCAGATCGTGCTCTAATGAGACGTTTTCAGCGGGTAACTGTAGACGAACCTAGTGCAGAAATTACAAAAGATATTTTACATGGTATAAAGAAGTATTATGAAGAGTTCCACACTGTTGAAATTACTGATGAAGCAATCGAAGCAGCAGTAAAACTAACAATAAAATATCAAGCAGATAAAAAACTACCTGACAAAGCAATTGATGTAATCGATGTTGCATGTAGTAGATTCAAAGTTAACAATCAAACAGAAAATAAAATTGTTACAGAAGAAAGTATTCAATTTGAACTTGCTAAAATGGTTAAAATACCTAAAGAACAAGTTGCAGAACGTGAAACAGAAAACCTTGCTAATTTAGAAAATAATATGAAAGGCAGTGTTTATGGACAAGACGAAGCAATTGAAGGCATTGTTGATAAAATACTTGTGGCGCAAGCAGGATTAAAGGCAGCAAACAAACCTATTGGCTCGTTTGTGTTTATGGGTCCAACAGGAACAGGTAAAACGGAAACAGCAAAACAACTTGCACATCATTTAGGTGTACAACTTGTACGTTTTGATATGAGCGAATACCAAGAAAAGCACAGTGTTGCTAAGTTTATCGGTGCACCTCCAGGCTATGTAGGTTTTGAAGACGATGCCGGCCAACTTATTATCAAATTACAAGAAAATCCAAACTGTGTGTTATTGTTAGACGAAATTGAAAAAGCACACCCTGATGTAAGTAATGTTTTATTGCAACTTATGGATAACGGAATGATCACAGGGTCAAACGGTAAAGAAGCAGATGCTAGAAATTGTATTCTAATTCTTACAACTAACTTAGGTGCTAGAGAATCAGAAAAGAATGCAATCGGTTTTGGTGAAGAAACAGATGGTTCTGACTACGAAGACGGTGAATTGAAAAAATTCTTTGCTCCAGAGTTTAGAAATAGGCTAGATGGCGTTATTACATTTGCTAAACTTGGTAAGCCTGTGATGTTAAAAATTGTTGGCAAGTTCTTAAAAGAACTTAAAGATCAAGTTAAGGACAAAAACGTAGAAATTAGTGTCACAGACGAAGCATTAGACTTGTTAGTAGACAAAGGTTTCGATCGCAAGATGGGTGCAAGACCATTACAGCGTGTTATTGACAAAGATATCAAACGTCCTTTGTCAAGGATGCTATTGTTTGGTGATTTAAAAGACGGTGGTAAACTTACAATCAACGCAAAAGGCAAAGACATCGTCCTAAATGTTGAGAGTACTGTAATTGCAACAAGCTGAGACTACAAAACTACACTATAACAAATATCTATATAAATTAGAAACAAGACTTTATGTAGCACATATCTTGCGTACTGAAATGCAGCATGGAAAAAACTTTCAGTACGCAAGACGAGAACTTAATGCTTTTAAAGCAAGAGTTTTTCCTGGAAGTAAAACATTTCAAGTTAATGCTCGATTTGGACAAACACACCTTTCGATTGACACTGATGAATTACTTGATGTTGAAAGAGTTATTGCCAATCTTATGCACGAAGAAGACTACACTATCAGAGTAGAACAAAGTTTTTTAAACATTTATTCTAATAATGAAAGTTTAATTGATAGGTTAGCAAAAACTTTATCAGCAAATTATATAAAGGTTTGGAAACCAAATCCTGATATGATAGAATATTTGCAAAAGAATAAAAATGTTATTATTGTAAACAAAGAAGTAGAGTTTGATTACAAAGTTACGTTTGGAGGTAATAGCGTTAATCCCTTAATGGCTAATTGGATTGTAAAAAATCCTAATTTATGCAAGTGTGGCCCTAAACTATTAGAAAAAATAAAAAACAAAAAATGGATCAAAGGGCAATACGTTTATATTAAGAACGACAAAGCACTTACTTTGTTTCAACTACTCTCAGGTGGAAATATTTCAAGGATCGATAAACTAATCTACAAACATGATCTAGATAAATAGTATTAGTAAATTTACAAAGGATCGATCATGGAACATTTCGTACGAGTAGTCATGGAAAAAACCGACATTGCTGAAAAGTTAGATGAGTCAATTTTTCCAGGCAACGACATTTTTGAATCAGAACAGGGTGCAACAGTTTTTGAAATTCCTCTATCTAGGGAATTATCAGAAGAAGAAGCAGATGGATATGCAGAGCACCTAGCAAATTATATGTTTGAACAAGGTTATGACGACTTTGATATTGAAATATCTGCTAACGAAGAAATTTCAGACATTGAAGAAACATATGACGGCGACGAGTTTTTTGAAAACTACGGTGTCATGTGGTTCAACGAAGATGAAGATGAAGGTTTAGAAGAAAGATCAGAGTTTGAAAAATATAGAAATATGTATATTGTCTATGATCCAGGAACACTAGAAGTTAAAAAAAGCTATCCAATAACAAATAAAATGCAAGCACAAAACGATGCAAAAGCAATGGGTATGGTAGCAACTAGTGGAACAAAATATTTAGAATTAAGACGTGATAGAAAATCAATGGACGAAGCTGAATATCAAGGACGCAAAGTTAAACTTGGCAAACCTATGCGCGGCGATGTTAAAAAGTTCAAAGTATATGTAAGAGATCCAAAGACTAAAAATATTAAGAAAGTTAACTTTGGTGATCCAAACATGAAGATCAAAAAGTCTAACCCAGCACGTAGACGTTCATTCCGTGCTAGACATAACTGTGATAATCCAGGACCAAGAACAAAAGCACGTTACTGGAGTTGTAGAAAATGGTAAAAATCAACGAGTTTCACGATCTTAGCCAAGACATGGATATGAAAACTGGAGACAAACTTCCGTTTAACGTTGTTGACGATTTAGTAGTCTATATGAAGAATGATCCTGAATTTTATAGACGCCAATTATATCCAAAAATGTGTGATGTACAAGAAGTTGTAAAAAAAGGCAAAAAATACGATAAAAAGTCTTTACTTCCTACTGTCGAATGTGCTATAAGAGAATATGTTGATAAATTCAAAATCAAAAAAATGCCTGAAGAGATGTGTACAAGAGAAGAAAAGATGATGGTAATCGATCAAATACTAAGAGGCGAAATAGAAAACTTCCGCAACGGAGAGTATTAATGTTTGTTCGTGACCTTTTTGAAGCACAGGCAAGACGTATTGTTGCAATTATGCCTGGAGGATTTCATCCGTTTCATCCTGGTCACAAAAGTTTATATGATTGGGCGACTAAAACATTTGGTAGTGAAAATGTATTTGTCGCTGCAACAGCAGATACCAAAACTAGACCATTCCCTTTCGATGTAAAAAAGAAACTTGCTAACATGGCAGGAGTTCCTGCAGAGCGTTTTATACAAGTCAAATCACCTTTTAATTTAAACAGTTATAAAGACATGTTAGGAGACGATGCAGCAATAGTATTTGTACGCAGTCTAAAAGACAAGGGCGAACAGCCGTTACCAGATCAAACAAAGAAGAATGGTGAGCCCGGTTATTTAAGATCATACAAAGGTAAAAATCTTAGAACTAGTGATGAAATGGGATACATGGCATATGGTCCTACTATAGATTTTAATTTTTCAGGTATGCAAATCAAGAGTGCTAGTGAACTTAGAGCAACATGGCCTGAAATGTCAGACGAAGATAAATTGAAAGCTGCTAAACTTATGTACGGTAATGGTGCCCCTGTTGCTGTTAAATTGTTAAATCAAGCACTGGGCGATCCTGAGGCTCCTGTTGGTGAAGCATCATATAACAATCACATAGGACACAATGATCTACTAACTATGCCAAAGAATACTGTTGTTATTGATACTCCTGGTGACTTAGACTGGTACAAATTAGGACAACATTTTCCTACATTAAACCGTGCAGATCCTAGAGAATTTGGTCAAGGCGAAAGCGATGCTATAATTACATTTGCTAACGATAAAGAAAAAGAAGTATTCCTTAAACTAGCAGCACGTTTAGGTTTAAAAGTCAAGGATATCGGCGGAAGTGCTGAACATCCTGAAATACACGGCGAAGAACAACAAGTTAATGAGATTGCACCAGCAGTATTATGGGCAGGTGCAAAAGCAGCAGGTTGGGTTTTAGGATGGGCTGCAAGGAGAGGCGCAGTTCCTGTAGTCAAATGGGCAATTAGACGGCATGGCGGCAAAATAGCAATAGGCGGCACAGCGGCATATTATGCTAAAAAAGGATGGGACTGGGTTGAAAGTATACTTGGTCCTGAAATGGTTAAATTCCTTGTTGCAAACAAGTTTAGTATTATGATGGCAGTAATATTGATCTTAGGAGGTGTTGCCCTACAAAAATTCTTTACGAAAAAAGGTGACGAACTTGTTCAAAAGATGGCCGACGAATCAATTGACATATCTGAAGATGCTTCTCCGGATGAAGAATATGAATTCCACAGAAAACTAGACAAGTTAGTTCACAAGTATTTTGGTCATAGTTCAGACGAAAAACCAAAAAAGACAAAACCCAAAAAAAAAATTATTGAAGGTTACAAACTACAACTAGAGCGTGATCCTAATATGTATGTATTACATATTACTGATACTGCTACAGGTAAACGTACAGAAGTACGTGGCAAACCAGATTATGAAACTACTGGTTACGATGCAAATGATAAACTGCATCAACTGTTAGACAAGATTGGCAAAAGTGCAAACATTGCAGAACTAATCAACGGCGAAGTTGTAACTATCAATCCTAAACATCCTGATGCTACCAAAGCAAAAGCAGCAACAGATTTAGCATATAATGAAAGTACAGACTTAGATAGTCTTAGAAAGTTTGTAAGGTCTCAACGAGAAGCACCTGATCAAGTTCTTTATCAAATGATGATGGCACCAGATACTTATGGACACGCAGCATCAAACTTTGTAAGAAGTTGGTATGAGAAAACAAAAGAAGAAAATGGCTTAAATGATGTAGATTCAGCGTTAGAAATAATGGTTGATGAACTTGGAATGAAAAACGAAGGCGCAGAAATCACTATGTGGACTAATCCTGAGTACCAAGGTGCAGATGTTGACGACAAATATTATAAAAAACAACCAGTAAAAATAGTAAACGTATCTAAACTTACACCGTTTGAACCTGCAGACAAAATGGATCCTAAAGACAATCACGACAATATGATGAAGTTTGTTGACAAGATTAAAGCAGGTGAGAAGATTAAACCTATCGTAATCTTACGACACAAAGGTAAGTGGCTTATTGTTGATGGACATCACAGATACTTTGCACACCTAAAAGCAGGTGTAGATAAAATCCGTGCAGTTGTTGCTGATCCAAAAAATGTAACTTGGCGTGATGATGTTCCAGAGAGTGTAAAAGAAAACTTTGCTGACGGTAAAGTAAAAGGCAAAAGCAGACCAGGGCGTGTAAAACGTGCAGGCGCTAGTTGCAATGGTAGTGTTACAGCATTACGTAAGCGAGCAAAAAATAGTTCGGGTGAGAAAGCGAGGATGTATCATTGGTGCGCAAACATGAAGGGCGGGAAGAAAAAGTAGTAGATCTATATCCAGATGGGTATAGTATAACGTGGAGAGAACACGAAGATATGAGCATTGACGACATAGAATGGTCACATTATGTTGCTAAGTTAAAAGAGCACGAAGCAAATAAAACAAGCACAAACGACAGAAACAAATATTGGAATGAATATAGAAGATCTAAAGAAGTTGGCGGGGATAAATGAATTCAAAGGATATACTGAATATACTCCTGAGAACATGAGTGCTGCCGCTGCTGAAAAAAGAAAGATTGAAAAGAAAAAAGGCATTAAGCCTGGCGACCCAGATTGGTTTAAACTATGGTTTAGTTTACCTTATATGACAGGTCCTGTGCAATTTAGAGGGAGAAAGAAATGAATGGCGAAAAAAGAACTTGCAAAAATTGTGGGCATAGATGCCATTGTTATCGACCTGATTGTAAAGACTGTGTAAATGATGTTTGTACGAAGTGTAATTGTAAATGAAACTATTTGAATTTTTAAAAGAAGATGGACGTATTGTAAAAGGAGTTAACACTACTCCTGATGTAGCAGTAGACGAAATACCAAAGCAAGCAGCAAAATTTGGTAATAAAGTAGATGTTGGCGGACGTCCACCTACACTATCAACTAAAGTAAAAGGTAAATCTACTAACGTACTTTTTAATTTAGGACTAGCAGAAAAAACCTATAGTGCATATGAACTTGCACTGATGGAGGGCGGGCATAGCCTACCGGAAGAACATTCATGGCCAAAAGGACACGGAAGTGAAATCGCATGGCTGGCATATAACCACAACCTAGTGGAAGAACTAGAAAACATAGGTCCTAATACTGAAATTTACGTAGACATGGACGGTGTACTTGCTGACTTTTTTGGCGATTGGGCTAAATTAATGAACAAAAAACACTGGACTGATATCGAAGATCCTGCTAATGCAATTAACAAAATTAAAACAGTAGATGATTTTTGGTTAAATTTACCTCTTACAAAAAATGCAAAGCCTTTGCTTATGTTAATCAAGCGTGTCAAAGGCAGTTATAATATCTTAAGCAGTCCACTTGCTGATGATCCTAAAAGTATTCCGCATAAAAAGGAATGGATCAAGAAAAATTTGTCATTTTTTCCACCCAGAAGAATATTTTTAACACACGACAAAGCACAGTATGCTACAAACTCAGACGGTTCTGCAAATATTCTAATTGACGACTATGGTGTAAACATTAACAAATGGTCCGAAGCAGGAGGTATAGGCTTCAAACACAAAGATCATAAGTTTGAAAGAACTGTGAAGAACTTAAAAGGTTTAAGATAAATACATTATGCTAATAAGAGAAGTCAAAAAGAGTCAATTTTCTGTTTGGATAGCAAATGTCCGAGTGCGTCAGCGTACCTACACACAATGGATACCTGTCCAAGTTAGCGCAAGAAATAACAGAGAAGCACGTAACATCATTTATGCACAATATGGCAAAAACGCAGGCATTACAGACCTAAGGAGAGCCAAATGAAAATGCAAGACATTTTAGAAGCAGTGAAGCAAAGAGATCCTAGCAGTAAAATTATGCAGGATATTCGCAAGAGTGGTGCAGCAGGTGCTCACAAAGACAAAAAGAAAGTACTACCTCGCAAAGAAAAGCACAAAGGCAAAGCATACGAAGAATATAAACATGCTGATCATGCTAAAGGCAAAGATCCAATGCCTAAAAAATCTAAGCCAGGTAAAGGTCCTGAGACTAAACATCCTCTAAGAGGAAAATTAGTAGGAGGGACTTGACAATGAAGATAAAAGATGTTATAATAAATGAAGTTGCAACAGGAATGGGAACATCTAGTGTATCAACAGTAATAAATCCAACTGTCGCAAAATCTAAAAGAAAACCCAAAAAACAAAAGCCAACTGATAATGCATTAGATATGAAAGGTGTATCTTTATTTGGCGGATCACTGCTGAAACGATAAATACTACAACAAGAGAAAACGGAGCCACCGATGCCTACAATGAATAAAGCAGCAAAAAACAAAGCACAGATGCAGTTCGCTCAAATGACAAAGACACTGCTTCCAATGATTCGCAGACGTATTCAAAACGTCAAAAACGCACCTATGAATGATGTTGATTTTAATCAACTAGACCATATGGGATCACTAATTGCTAATCAACAAGTAACAACCGCAAGAGAGTTGCTAGATGCAATGAGTGAATATACAACAATGCGTGATCAAGGTGAGTTTACTGTAGATCGTTTTAAAGAATTAGTTGCTCTCGCCAAAGGTGGTACTAGCGAAGGCATGATTGAAGCACACGCAAAAGCAACTTGCGGCTGCGATGCAAGTAGTTGCTCACACTGTGGCGGCAAGCATACATTAGACGAAGTAGGCAAAACTTGTGATTGCTGCGAAAACAAAATTAAAAAAGTGGAAACAACAAACGAAGGTCTTGCAGACATGGCAGGCGTTGCAGAACGTGATCACGAAGTGCAAATGGCTCGTGCTGAACTATATAAGATCGCAAAATATGCTATCAAACTACACGAAATGCTAAAAGGTGTAAGTGAAGCAGAAGGCATCGAAGGTTGGATGCAAAGCAAAATCACAAAAGCAGCAGACTACATGGGCTCAGTATATCATACACTAGATTATGATATGATGGGAGAGTCAAAGAAAACATTCAAAGGCAATATGGACGAAGCAGCAAAAGCTGATTATAAAACCACACTTGCCGAAAAAATGAAAGAACAGACTTGTAACGAATGCAGTAAAACAATGCTTACTGCTCAAGAGAAAAAGGAACTTGCAAATTTGCCAGAAGGCAAACGCCACGGTAATAGTAAAATTTATCAAAAATGCTGGAAAGGCTGCCGTAAAGTAGCAGGTGTTCCACGTGGTCAACCTGGTTCATGCAAGTGTGATTAATAATGCGTATTCACGAAGTCACTGAACGTAAAATGACTGGGGCTGAAAAGTCCAAGGAAACTAAACTTAAGAAAAAGTATGACGACAGTGATATGAAAAAGAATATGAAAAAACAGTATGGTAAAGATTGGGAAAATGTTTACTATGCTACTATCCGTAAAAAGTCAATGACCAAAGGCGCAAAGTAATGTTATGTTTGAACAACATATACAAAACTGGATAGAAACTTTCCTTAGTATACCTTCCGAAACATTTAATAACTTACCTCCTTGTCCGTTTGCCAAACAAGCAATGCTAGAAGACAAGATAAAGTGTGTAGAATTAAAAGACATCTATAAAATAAGCATGAGTTCTTATTTTATAGCAGAACTTGAAAATTTTTCTTATCATTGGCCTAAAAATACAGAAGTTGTAATACTAGGGTGTGATCCGTCTTTGATTACATCTGAAGAATTATCACGTGCTGTAGGACATTCAAATGATCAATTTTTACATAACAGAGGCTTTATTGCACTGGAAGATCATCCAGATGAAGAAGAACTAGTAGATAACACTATACTCAACAACGGTAAATACGCTGTAAGTTTCTTGCAGCAAAAAGATAAACTTGAACTTGCAAGAAAGGCTTTACGTAAACAAAACTATTACGTAAAATGGGATCAAGATTATTATAACGAAGTTGTGGGTGAATGACAAGTAGAATTGATTTACAAAATACAAAATATAAAACAATTGATTTTAAACTGCTAAACAGTTCACACTTTGAAGAATGTGAACAAATTTACAAACAATATTTAATTTATAAAAAATTTGATACAATTTATCCTATATTTAAAGAAGATTGGGATAGAAATACAGTTTTTGGTTATTATGACAATAATGAACTAGCAGCATGGAGTTGCTACATGGTTTATCCGAGTAAGAGTACAGCACATGCTGATCAATTTGCATGGAACTATAAATCACCTAAACTAAAATTAGGATACAGATCATTGCGTAGTGAATGTGCTTATTTTCGAGATCAAGGATTTCGTTATTTAATACTAGGAGATTTGTATTCTTACAAACAAGAACTACAAGGCTTTGAACATATTACTTTAGATAGTCATTTAGCGTTTTCATAATATACGCATTTAATGATAAATACTACATGAAGTATAATGCATGGAATTATAACGATCTAAATGCTTTTCACGTAGAATTAAGTACACGATGCAATGCAGCGTGTCCAGGCTGTCCAAGATTCTTACGTAATAGCACTAATGTCGATCCGGAAGTTGTGCAAACGGATATTACAATTGATTTGTTTAAAAGATGGTTTCCATTAGATCTTGTACAAAAATCTAAAAGTTGGATATTTTGCGGAACACATGGAGATCCATTGGCCTGTAATGATATATATGATATATTAGATTACATATGTTCTAACAGTATAGCAACTATACAAATTAACACCAATGGAGGCTTGCGCACTCCGGATCATTTCCGTGCAATAGGAGAATTGTTTTTAGAAACAACAAATGGTTTAAACCCAAAACCAATGCGTAAAATTACATTTAGTATAGACGGCTTAGAAGATACTAACCATATATACAGAAGAAATGTTATTTGGGATAAAGCATGGAATAACATGATTGCATATGCATTTACAGGTGCGCACACTGATTGGGACTTTTTACAATTCAAACACAACAAACATCAGGTAGAACTTAGCAGAAAAATTGCACAAGAAAATGGTATTAATTTTGTATTAAAAAATCCATTCGGTGTCGACGGCACAGGTATGCCAGCATATGACAAAGACTACAACTTAGAATATGTCCTAGAACATGCTACAGACAACGGACATGATCATTACACTCCTGCTCCATTAGGTTGGGAAGCAGATATGCCAGCGCCAGTAACAGAAGAAGGTGTAATTGCTTGTAACAGTTTTAGAACTTTGCCATATCCATACCATGAAGAACCAATGGTCGAACTATATATAGATGCATTAGGAAGAGTTCATCCTTGTTGCTTTGTAGGAAATAAAATGCAAGGCCCTAGATATGTTCCTGAAGCAAGAGAAATGCAAACACTACAAAAAACACTAGGCGATGCAAATAATTTACATCATCATAGACTTGATCAGATTATAGACGGAGGCGTACTTGCAGTTTATTCAGAAAGTTGGCAATCAAAATCAATCAGTCAATGCTGGGTCCAATGCGGAAAGTCCTGTGGAAAAGTCAGAGAAATTGACAAACTCTTCGAACTCTCCGAAGAAATGTAAATGGCTAGATAATCACATCAGTATGGATACTTTGGGTAACTTACGGCCTTGCTGTAATTGGGATGACCGTGACAGAAACGATCTTGTAAAAGTTTCAGATATCAAAAAATACAAAGACAGTGACTTTTTAGCAAGTGTTAGGAAAGATCTTGATAATGGAATATTTCCCGAAGGATGTAGAGATTGTGAGGAAGAAGAATCTTATGGCTTTGAAAGTTTACGATTGCAAAGCGATAGAAAATATAAGAACAATCGCAAAGACGCTGAGATAAAATTTGGAAACAAATGTAATCTTTCGTGTTCAATGTGTGGTCCTGTTAACAGTAGTTTAATAGATACAGAACTAAGAAAATTAGATTCGCAAGATATACAACACAAACTGATACAAAGACAAAAATATTCATTTGATTTATGGTATGAAGACGAAAAAAATATACAAAAACTTGCCGAATTTTTACATGATAGAGATGAAATACGTTTCACAGGTGGAGAACCAACTGTAAATAATTATCTTCAAAAATTTTGCGAATATTTGTTAGTATATGATAGTAAACCTAGTTTGCGTATTACTACAAATGGAAATAACTTACCTACGAAATTACTTTCAATCTTAGAAAAATTTGACGTTGAATGGCATTTTAGCATTGACGGTTATAAAGAAGTAAACGAATATATAAGGTATCCTAGCAATTGGGATAAAATTATAAAAAACATAGCAAAAGCACAACAAATCGGTACAAGTGATGTTTGTACAACTGTAAGTTGGTTGAATGTAAAACACATGGAACCATTAGGCGAATGGATCATGTCAAATAATTTTGAACGATGGGAAGTTTATCCTGTAAACAGTCCTAAAGAATTTGCACCTTGTCATGCACCTGATAATCATAAACAGATTTATGTAGATTTGTGTGCCACATATACAGATCTTAAAAGAAGCTTGCCGGCAGTAATCCGAGAACGGAACATTGATTATTTTGATCAAGGTATGAGTTATCAAAAACATTTAGATAGATTGAGAGGAACATCTATTGAAACGGTATTTTGATAATGTTAGCGCTCAATTGTAACAAATATGTAAATACGTTATGTTAAAAAATGATCTCAAAGAACAATACAGATTATTTTACATGGTCAAGGGCCACCTTGACGCTTCCCCTGAAACAGTAATAGCAAGTGCAAATGGATATTTCAAACGCCTCTGGTATGATGGCGGCGATGGTGCACCTCTTTATGAATACAGTGAACAATTTGAACAAGCATGGAGACATAAACAGAATGGTTTCACAGAAGATACAAGAACTGAGTGATGACGACTTGTCCTACTTAGAAAAACTACTTGGTGAGCAATTTGCCAAAGAGTTAGAAGCAGATAAAACTTGGATACAAAAGAATAACTATCATCGTCCAGGTGAAAAGAAAAGCAAAATCATTCGTCTTATGAATGCCATCCGTGCTCAAAGAGATGTCAAAAAAAGAACATCATTAAAGTGGTAATTACTTCTTGACTTTTTTCTTATAAGTTGTATAATACAAATAAAGGAGAAATCTTATGAGTGATCGAGTATATGGTGCTGAAGAAAAGCAAAAACTAGAACGCCTAGTCAATGAAGGTGTGACTGTGCTTCAAGAAATTGAGGACCTACAAGCAGGTTTAAAAGACACAATAAAAGCAGTAGCAGAAGAACTTAACATTAAGCCAAGTTTGATCAACAAGGCTATTAAAGTTGCACAAAAAGGAGATTGGGATAGACACCAAGACGAGTTTGAAGACCTCGAAACACTTGTTGTAACTGTTGGTAAGGACAAATGATTAAGTCTATAATTGATTTCTGTAAAGAAAGTTATAGACTTTCTCCACTAGCATTTTATTGCGAAATGGCGGAAACCTTAATTTTAATTTCTGCAAGTGCTGTACTAACATTTACAGTGTTAGATCCTGCAACAGAAATTTTTATTCCGATGTATCTAATTGGAAGTATACTTGGAGTTATTAGCACTGTAATTCGTAAAGCAGCGTTTGCAATAGTATTGTGTGCATGGTTTGTTGTTATGAACTCAATAGCAATGGTGCAATTATTCTTGCTGTAATATATAATAATGAGTCGCTCACATTACGAGCATGTAGAAGGTCCGTTGGCCAGAAACAACGAAGGAGAATAAATGAGTTATGTAGATGCATTCTTTGACCGTGATCAAGATATCATTCGTGTTGTAGAACGCAAAGATGGAAAGCGACATTTCCACGAATATCAAGCAAAATATACATTTTATTATGAAGATCCTAGAGGCAAATATAAAAGTGTCTATGGCGATCCTCTTACACGTATTGTGTGTAAAAACACAAAAGACTTTAGAAAAGAAGTTGCTATTAACAAAGGCAAGAACTTGTTCGAAAGCGACATTAATCCTATCTTTCAATGTTTAAGTGAAAATTATCTTAATCAAGATGCACCCAAACTAAACATTGCGTTTTGGGATATTGAGACGGACTTTGATCCAGAGCGTGGCTTTGCTCCAGTTGAAGATCCGTTTATGCCAATTACTGCTATTACTGTATGTTTACAATGGCTAAACAGTGCGCTAATTACACTTGCTGTTCCACCTAAAGGTATGAAGCATGAAGATGCTGTTGCTATGTGTAAAGAACGTTGGGGAGACGAAGTAATACTTTTCACTAATGATAAGAACGGCGATGGTGAAAGACAAATGTTACAGACGTTCTTAGACTTAATTGAAGATGCAGATGTACAAAGTGGTTGGAACTCAGAAGGTTATGATGTTCCGTATACTGTTAATAGAATTAAACGTGTACTCAGCAACGATGATACAAGACGTTTTTGTTTATGGGGACAGTTGCCCAAGAAGCGTGAATATGAAAAATTTGGTAAAACGTCAGAAACATATGACTTTGTAGGTCGTGTGCATTTAGACAGTTTGGAACTATATCGAAAATACACATATGAAGAACGTCATACATATAGACTAGATGCGATTGGTGAAATTGAAGTAGGCGAAAACAAAACTGTTTATGAAGGCACACTTGATCAATTGTATAATCAAGACTTTGAAACATTTATTGAATATAACAGACAAGACGTTGCACTACTTGACAAACTAGATAAGAAATTACGTTTTATTGATTTAAGCAATTCAATTGCACATGAAAATACAGTGCTTCTACAAACAACAATGGGTGCTGTTGCTGTAACAGAGCAAGGTATTATCAACGAAGCACACAACAGAGACTTACGTGTACCAAATCGGCCAAAGCGTGATGACACAGAAAGCACACAAGCCGCTGGTGCTTATGTTGCGTTTCCTAAAAAAGGTGTACACAAATGGATCGGTTCAATGGACTTGAACTCACTGTATCCAAGTGTGATTCGTGCGTTGAATATGGCTCCAGAAACTATCATAGGACAAATACGTCCTGAAATTTCTGAAGCTCGTGTTACTGAAGATATGGGGTTAAAGAAAAAGTCGTTCGCAGGTAGTTGGGAAGGACGTTTCAGCACAGAAGAATACGAAGCAGTTATGGAACAACGCAAAGATGTTGCACTAACTGTTGACTGGGAAGATGGTCGTTCAGATGTATTAAGTGCTGCCGAAATACATAAACTTGTTTTTGATTCAAACATGCCTTGGATGCTTAGTTCAAATGGCACTATTTTTACTACAGAATTTGAAGGCGTTATTCCAGGTATCCTAAAGCGTTGGTATGCAGAGCGTAAAGACATGCAAAAGATGCTTAAGAAAGCAAAAGACGCTAAAAATGATGCGGAAATTGAATACTGGGATAAAAGGCAACTTGTTAAAAAAATTAACTTGAACAGTTTGTATGGTGCTATTTTGAATCCAGGTTGTAGATTTTTTGATAAGCGTATCGGTCAATCAACTACACTCACAGGTCGTACTATTGTTAAGCACATGAGTGCAGAAGTAAACAAAGTTATCACAGGCAAATACGATCACGTAGGAGAAAGTGTTATCTATGGTGACACAGACTCTGTGTACTTTAGTGCATATCCGACATTACGTAAAGAAATCGAAGCAGGTAATATTCCTTGGAGTAAAGACAATGTAATTACATTATATGATCAAGTAGCAGAAGCAGCAAATGCTACGTTCCAAGAATTTATGCTAAAGGCATTTCATTGTCCAAAGAGTCGTTCAGATGTTATTGCCGCAGGTAGAGAAATTGTTGCAGAAAGCGGATTGTATATTACAAAGAAGCGTTATGCGGCACTAGTGTATGATGTAGAAGGTTTCCGTTCAGATGTAGATGGCAAACCAGGTAAAGTAAAAGCAATGGGCTTGGACTTGCGTAGATCAGATACTCCAGTGTTTATGCAAGAGTTCTTAAGTGAAATTCTTCTTATGGTGCTACAAGACAAACCAGAAAAAGAAATCCTAGATCGTATTACTACGTTCAGAAAAGAATTTTCACAACGTCCAGGTTGGGAAAAAGGCACACCAAAACGTGCAAACAAGATTGGACACTATCAGCGTCTTGAAGAACGCCAAGGCAAGGCCAATATGCCAGGGCACGTTAGAGCAAGCATCAATTGGAATACGCTAAAACGCATGAACGGCGACAAGTATTCGCAAGAGATTGTAGATGGCATGAAAGTTATTGTTTGTAAATTAAAGCAAAATCCATTAGGGTTTACTTCAGTAGCATATCCTACAGATGAACTACGTATTCCAGAATGGTTTAAGGAACTACCATTTGATGATGCAGCAATGGCAGAAACTATTATTGACAACAAACTAGATAACTTGATCGGTGTGTTGAACTATCCACTAGAAGATACAAAACAGCACACTACATTTAACAGTTTGTTTGAATTTGGAGTATAGCATGAAAAGTCCTATAAATGAACTACAACAACTAATGATTATCACCAGTGAAGAATGTGGCGAATTAATCCAAGTTTGTAGCAAAATTACGAGAAAGTATAAAAACGCTGGACAAGTTAATAAAGAATGGCGGCAGAAATTATTAGAAGAACTTGGCGATGTACAGTGTATGATTGAACTTATGATTGATCATGGAATTGTTAATCATGTTGAAATTGCTAAACGCTCTAATGTAAAGCGTGAAAAATTAAAAAAGTGGAGTACTATAATCAATGAGTGAAGAATCAAAACTTATTCTTATTACAGACTTTATAGAACAAAAGTTACGCAAAGAAAAAGAACTAGAATATTATCTAGAAGAACTCCAAAAATTACAAACCAAGATTGGATACTTACGTAGAGAAGTTGATCTAACTAACACTATAATTAACTTGATTAAACATGAGCAGGTTTATGACATTAAAGACAATATGTTAGAAAATAACAAGGATAAACTAATAGGGAGCAATGAAGAAATATCTTAGAAGACTTTTTATAGCATTTAGTATTTTCATAAATGTTATACTTGGAGGCAGGATTAATCAAACATTTAGTGCAAGGAACTGGCAAAGAAAACGTGACAATAAAATAAATCTAGTGTATATTATTAATACAATATTTAGGAATAATGATCACTGTTGGGAAAGTTGGGTAAAATGGACAATAATAAATGGTGCAATAAAAAGGTATGATGAAGAAATGGGTTTTGATAGAAAGAGGAGGCATTGGTACGAATGAAAGTAGGATTTACCGCATCGACCTTCGATTTACTTCACGCCGGGCATATACAAATGCTACGTGAAGCAAAAGAACAGTGTGACTATCTTATATGCGGATTACAAATGGATCCCAGTGTAGATAGGCCAGAAAAGAATCCACCTGTACAAACAATAGTGGAACGTTATACACAACTCAAAGGAGTTAGTTATGTAAATGAAATAATTCCTTATGCAACTGAACAAGACTTAGAAGATATCTTGACAATGTATCATATTGATGTTAGAATACTAGGTGAAGAGTATCGTGAAAAGGATTTTACTGGCAAGGATATTTGCAAGAAGCGGGGTATCCAGCTACATTTCAATAAAAGAGATCACCGCTTCTCAAGCAGCGATTTAAGAAAACGAGTATGCGAAAGGGAAAGAAATGCCACTACCTGAAGGACGTAAAGCACTAACTGATCAAGATATGGTAATCTTGCTACACAATATAGCAAGAGATTTAGAAAACACAGACCTTAGACTTACAGCAGATAGGTTTAGTGAACTAGCCAAAGCAGCAAGCGAAGCACAGCATAGGGCGAAGCAAGGATGATACGAAATACTGATCCAACATGTGATGAACTTAGAAAAATTTTTATAGAAAATGGATTACAATTTTATATCAAAAAAGAAAAGAAGGGTATTGTAAAAGTACACTTTATAACTAGAGAGGAAGAAAATGATGTGGACACTGTTGATAATTAGTTCACTTGTAGATATTAATGAATACAAAGTTACAAGATTTAATGATTATCCTACAGAAAAACAATGCAGCATTAATGCAGCAGTTCTTGAAGCATTGTTTACAGAAGGAGAAAAGGCGGTATGCATAAATGAATAAGTTTATTTTTGATGTCGACGGAACACTAACTCCAAGTAGACAAACTATCGATCCTGAGTTCAACAAATTCTTTTTTGATTTTGTAACAACTAATGATGTATATTTGATTACAGGCAGTGACAAAGATAAAACAGTTGAACAAATTGGTAATGTTTTGTTTTGTACAGCAAAAGTTGTTTATAATTGTTCTGGAAACGATGTTTGGAGTCACGGTGTTAATGTAAAAACCAATGACTGGACGGCACCAAAAGAACTTATGGATCTAATGCATGGTTGGCTACAAGCAAGTAATTTTCCTTTACGCACAGGTAACCACATCGAAGTGCGTCCAGGTTGTGTTAACTTTAGTATAGTTGGACGTAACTGCACACTAGGCGAACGTAAATTATATATTAAACACGATCTCGAAAGTAGAGAACGTGAAAGTATTGCTTATCAAATTAACACAGAATTTGAAAACATAACAGCAAAAGTAGGAGGAGAAACAGGTATTGATATCTATCCTACAGGTTGTGACAAATCACAAATTATTAATGATTTTAACGACCATGACAAACTAATCTTTTTTGGCGATAGACAAGAACCTGGTGGTAATGACGAACCATTATCAACTGCGATTGCCAAGAGAGGCAATGGTAAATCCTATCATGTCAAAGACTGGAAGGATACAATGGAGATCTTAAATGAAAGTTATGTTAACAGGCCATAGAGGCTTTATTGGGAGTCATTTACTAAAAAGACTTACAAAAAAACATAGTGTTGTAGGGTTTGATCTTAAGGACGGTTGGGATAGAGACAAACTTAACAACAGCCAAGATCTAACAACTTGTGACCTAAAAGAAGAATTTGATTTAATTATACACCTAGCAGGAAAAAGTGGTGTTCGTGAATCAATGAAGGATCCTGCAGGTTATTGGCTTCATAATGTAGAAGTCACCAAAAGACTTTTAGAACGCTATCCAGACACACGTATGTTGATTGCAAGTTCAAGTTCAGCATATGAGCCACATCTAAATCCATATGCAGCAAGCAAGTATATCGTAGAAGAAGCAGCATCATGTTATTCCAATACGCTATGTATGAGATTCCATACAGTTTATTCTGATAATCCTCGAAAAGGTATGTTTATGCAAAAGTATCTAGATGGAGAACTTGAATATGTTACAAACCATTACAGAGATTTTATACATATTGAAGATTTATGCGATGCAATAGAATTATGTATGAATAGCAAGTATAAAGGAGAAATTGATATAGGTACAGGACATCCTTTTCGTATCCGTGACTTTGTAGAAGATTTGCCCATCCGTCTAAATACCCCAAACGAAAGACAATGGACTTGTGCAAATACGGAAAAAATTAAAACACTAGGCTTTAAACCTAAATACTCAGTAGAAAAACTATTGACAAACAGCAGATTAGGCAATATAATAGAATTTAACAATGGAGAAACAGTATGAAAGATATCTTACAAGATGTTGTGTCGCACACACATAGTCTCGGTTTTATTACAACATTAAAAGTTGTTGCAGAACAAGAGACTAGTATCGAAAGTATGGCAGAAGATAGAAGTGTTGTACTTAGTGCAACAACTCATTCGCCTGTGTCGGAATTTGTAGGTACATTTGGTATGCCAGATTTAAATAAACTTGCATATCATTTGAAGAACCCAGAATACCAGGACAAAGCAAAAATTGATGTGGTACAGGAAGAACGCAACGGAGAAATTATTCCAACACATATTCATTTTGAAAATGAAGTTGGCGACTTCCAAAACGACTATCGCTTTATGAATAAAGCAATTATCGAAGAAAAATTAAAAAGTGTTAAATTCAAAGGTAGCACATGGGATGTAGAATTTACTCCAAGTGTTGCAGCAATTGCACGTATGAAACTAATGGCTGGTGCTCATTCAGAAGAACCAGTATTCCAGGTCAAAACAGAAGATGGAAATCTAAACTTTTACTTCGGTGACTTGAATACACACGCAGGTAAGTTTACATTCCAACACGATGTAGGTGGAACCTTGCAACACACTTGGGCATGGCCAGTTGCGCAAACTATTTCTATTTTAGGACTAGATGGCGATAAGAAAATTAGCATCACAGATCAAGGTGCTATGATGATTACAGTAGACAGTGGTATGGCCAAGTATGACTATATCCTGCCAGCACAAAGTAAATAATGAATACAAATTTAACTGCAACACAAAATGACTATGCTGTTTTTCTGCCTGCGTTGAGTGGCTTTTATGCTACTTACGTGGGCAAACAGCGTTTTGAAAACTATGTTGATCCTGCTAGAATACCAAGCAATTTAAATAATGGCGTTGAAAGTCTTAACTATCTAAATAAAGATCAAGGACAGTTTCAATATAAGTGGACATTGTACTCAGCAGGACATGCTGACTTAGATACTACAAAACATGCACCTAAGGAAGATATGGTGCGTAACAGAGATAGAGCAAACACTTGGCTACTTGGTGACTCAGGTGGCTTCCAGATTGGTAAGGGTGTTTGGGAAGGTGACTGGAAAGATCCAAACTGTCCAAAAGCACAAAAGAAACGTGATGGTGTATTGCGTTGGATGGATGCTTATATGGATTATGGTATGATACTTGATATTCCCGCCTGGGTTGCACGTTCACCTGCAGGTGCAAAAGCAACAGGCATTAGTACATATGCAGAAGCAGTTAAAGCAACACGTATTAATAATGATTATTGGATGAAGCATCGTACAGGTGCCTGTAAGTTTTTGAACGTACTACAAGGCGAAAATCATGCAGATGCAGATGACTGGTACGATCAAATGAAAGACTACTGTGATCCAAAAAAATATGAAGATCATTTTAACGGATGGTCAATGGGTGGACAAAATATGTGCGATGTACACCTTGCTCTTAAACGTGTTGTTTCACTACGTTTTGACGGATTGCTTGAAAAGGGCAAACATGATTTTATGCACTTCTTAGGAACTTCAAAACTTGAGTGGGCTACACTACTAACAGACATTCAACGAGCAGTGCGCAAATATCATAACGAAAACTTTACTATCACATTTGATTGTGCTAGTCCTTTCCTTGCAACTGCTAATGGACAAATCTACTGTGAACTGGAAACAGAAGACAGAAGTAAATGGGTATATCGAATGGTGCCAAGCATTGACGATAAAGCACTAGCAAACGATACTACTCCGTTTAGTCAAGCATTTGTAAGAGAAGGAAAACACCCTAGTTTCTTAGATTCACCAATAACAACAGGATTACAAGCCAAAGATATTTGTATCTATGGTCCGGGTGATCTAAATAAAATAGGCAAAGAAGGCAAGACCTCATGGGACAGTTTTTCATATGCTGTTATGATGGGTCATAATGTATGGATGCACATTAACGCAGTGCAGGAAGCAAACCGCCAATATGATGCAGGTATTATTCCTAATATGTTAATACAAGAAAAGTTTGATAGAATTGCGTTTAGAGATATTGTTGATGCAATTTTTGAAACCGATAACAGACAAAAAGCCGAATCTCTCATTTTAGAATTTTCTAAATATTGGGACAGTATTATAGGTACTAGAGGCAATACAGGAAAGCGTATTGTAAATGCACAAACGCAATTCAACAATCTATTTGAGGAACTATAATGATGGGACATAAAGAACATTTAGTTGAACTGAAAAGAAAACATAGAAAACTAGATGAAGAAATTATTGAACTTGAAAAATCGTATGTTGTAGATGACGAAATTAGAAAATTAAAAACAAAAAAACTTTGGTATAAAGATGAAATTCATAGACTGGAGAATATAATTGCGTTCAGAGAATGAAATTAGATTAGAAGCATTACAAATGGCCCTAGAAGAAATTGAAAAAATCATTGACAGTATGCATAAAAACAATTATACTAATGAAGAAATTAATGAATACAACAAAAAACGTTGGGACATTTGGAACGAAATGTATAAGGTAAAAAATGGCAAAGGTTGAAGAAACAGTAGCAGCCCTAAAGGGTATACCTACAAAAGATGAATTAGTTGCATTGTTAGAAAAGCAAGTCGTTGAAGTAACTTTTAATAAATTAGACGGCACTGAAAGAGTAATGCCTTGTACTCTTATGCCTTCATTCTTTCCAGATCCAAAGAAAGATACAACACAAAAACACGAAAAAAATGTTGTTGTGTGGGCAATTGAATCAAACGCTTTTAGAAGTTTTAGGTACGATCGTGTTAAAAAAGTAGAAGTTATTCAATATGGCAACGGCGGCAACGAATGGGAGGCTCAATATTAATGAATAGAGATTATTCTACAGGTTCTGCAGATGATGCTATTTACTTTATCGGTAACGAAGTAGAACGCACACCTGCATTTGGCTTAAAAACTTTGTTTATTACAGGCAAACAGCCTTTAGAAGAAATTAAAGGCATTGCTAATGTGAATAAAATCAAGCATTTGTTTTTTGGTTCTAATCATAGTTTTAAACCCGAGACTAGTGAAGATTGGGACTGGTGGGAATCGATGATCAAGGATTGTCTAGATGAAGGTTACTATTGCAGTTTAGATATTCCTATTGCACTTGCAGAAGAATTTCTCGAAAGTGGTTTGACAGAATACGAAAATTTTATTCCACAACTAAGAGTTCCTATTCCATATATTAAACTATGGAATTATAACACTATGTTAAAAATCGATGATAAAGATTTTAAGGCAACTAATCCAGGTGTTTGGTGTCATAGTTTACACGACTTAATGGATAGGAAAAAATTTACTGACTGGTCTAATTATGCATCAGATGAAATTATTGAGTTGACAACTATCGAAAATGGTACTATAGTAAATGAGTAACAACAAAGAACCCGAGCGCTATTATGATTGGATGCTTTGGAAAATGCGACAGGAAGATAATAAATTGGCAAATAGTTTAGAAAATGCAAAACGTAGTATTTGGGTAACATTCCGTAAAGAAGGTATCCATTTGTATCCTGCGGCAAAAGACGACCCGGCACTTGCAACAGGTGGTTGGGATGATGTAAGTTTCTTAGGTGTAGCACATAGACACATCTTTCATTTCAAAGTACAAATTCAAGTAACACACAATGATAGAGATATTGAATTTATTCAGTTCAAGCGTTGGCTCGAAAGTCTTTATGATGATAAGGTTATTGAACTTAATCACAAGTCTTGCGAAATGATCGCAGACGACTTGTATATCCAGATTAACAACAAATATCCCGGCCGCTTTGTTGTTATTGATGTCGCCGAAGATGGCGAAAATGGCTGTCAAATTGTTTACCCATAGAAAAAAGGATTAAGGTAAATGACTATTACATTCAATCGTGACGCTTACAATAAAGTGTTTAATGATTTGGATAAATTCCGCGACTACTGTCGTTTCGAAGGAAAGGTCTTTAACGAGGCTGATTTATATAAAAAGGATTCGCCTATTTGGCAGTCTTATATTAAACATCAAAATTATATTCGTGCTAAGTCACGTAACGCAAGCCGAAGTTTTAACAATCGGAGAAACTAATGACAATTTACATTGTAGATATCGAAGCAGTTGATACACGCTACACAAAGCAATGGAAAGACTATCTTCCGAAGCAACTACAACGATCTACAAACGAAAATGTAAAAGTCATTAGTGGTGGGGAAACGCCTCAGGCAACAACGCCTGGGGCATTTCTCAATTTTGGTGGAACTAATGTTTATAAGTCCAAACAACTAGAAATTATAGGCGAAATGTTTTGCAAAGGGCAAATTCAAAGTGGAGATTATTTTTTATATACCGATGCTTGGAACCCTACTGTTATTCAGTTACGTTATATGGCAGAACTCTTGGACGTTGATGTTAGCATCGGCGGGCTTTGGCATGCTGGTAGTTATGACCCTCATGACTTTCTTGGCAGGTTAATTGGAGATAAACCGTGGGTACGTCATGCAGAACAGGCAATGTATGAATGTTACGATGATAACTTTTTTGCAAGTAATTTTCATATTGAATTATTTGCACAAAGTTTAGACATTGATCCAGATAAAACACATCGTGTAGGCTGGCCTATGGAATATTTACGTAGTAGTTTAGATCAATACAAAGGTATGGAGAAGCGTAATCTTATTCTTTTCCCACATCGTCTTGCCCCAGAAAAACAAGTTGATGTATTCCATGATTTGAAACAGCAACTTCCGCAATATGAATTTGTTGTATGTCAAGAGCAAATGCTTTCTAAAAATGAATATCACAACTTGTTAGGAGAAGCAAAACTTGTGTTTAGTGCTAACTTACAAGAAACACTTGGTATTAGTTGGTACGAAGGCGCACTTGTTGATGCTATTCCTATGGTTCCTGATCGCCTTTCTTACAGTGAAATGGCATTGCCTGAATTTAAATATCCTAGCCAATGGACTGAAGATTATAGTGCATATAGAAAACATAGAGGAGATATTGCTGCCAAGATTGTTGACTATATGGAAAACTACAATGACTATCTTATAAGTTTAGAAAAACAGCGTATTAGACTTAACAAAGAATTTTTTGACGGAACAGAACTATACAGGAATATTGCAGATGGGCAATGATGATGATTATATTTTTAGTGTAAGTACAGACCACACTTATTCAGTTAGCATAAGTGATATCACAACAACAACTATAGACACTAGTACATTTGATGATCTAATTACATTAGATGGAGATAACGGTATTACACTTATCATGGACGATCCTGTTGATTTTGTAGATCAAATGCCTTCATTAGATAAAATAAAAGATATGTGTCAACATTATCCTGGCTTAAAAAAAGCTTTTAAAAACTTTGAATCAGTTTACAAAATGGTTCATCAAGACTATAAAGGTAATCACGAACCAAAAATAGAGGTACCATTTTAATGCAACATCCAATTGAAGAATGGATCAGACGTATCAATGCAATGAAAGATTTATGCATACAAGCACATAGAGTGCGTAACGAATTTGCAGAAATCAGTTATAAACAATATGACGAATCTACTTGTAAGCACTTACTAGAACAAGTTCAATCAATGGCAGCAGGTATTGCAAACGAAAAAATAACTGATATAAAAACTGAAATGGATGAGTGGAAAAAGAATGATTAAGAAACATTATTATTCGTGGCAAGACGTAGAAAAGATGTGTGCAAGTATTGTCATGCAGATGTATAAAGATAATTGGCGTCCTGATTACATTGTAGGTATTACACGAGGTGGTAACATTCCTGCTACTATTATTAGTAACATGACAGGCATCCGTTGTGAAGCACTTAAAGTAAGTTTGCGTGATAACGGTAATGGCGAAAGCGAAAGCAACTGTTGGATGGCAGAAGATGCATTTGGATATGAAGATATGAAACTTCAAACCCATAACCAAGACATTCAAGCAAGTGCAAATGTTGATATTATCACTATAGAAAACAAAAGTAATATCCTTATTGTAGACGATATTAACGACACTGGTGCAACATTTAACTGGATTGTTAATGACTGGCAAGCCAGTTGTTTACCTGATCATGATCGATGGAGCAGAGTTTGGGACGAAAACGTTCGTTTCGCAACATTAACTGAAAACTTATCAAGTGCCTGCGGATTAGTGCGTTATTATGCACACGAAATTAATAAAGCAGAAGAAAACGTTTGGTTAGTTTATCCTTGGGAGAATGTAAATGAGTACTGAATATAAAGAATATAGATGCAAGTATAAAGCAGAATGGCCTGTAGACAAATTTGGCAGACTTGGTGGAATGTATAGCATGGCAGATCTTCCAGTTAAGGCATATGTCGAACTAGAAAGAGAAGGTCTTTTAGTATCACAAGATAGCAAAAAAGAACTGTACGAAATTAAAGATGCTGAAAAACAATTTATCAAACGTGTAGTTCCTTTTAGTGATGTAACAGATATTGAAGAAATATCTTGACAAAAACCTAAATACATGGTATATTAAATTAATAGACATCCCCGTCTATAACTCGGAGAAATAAATGAGCAAATCAAAACAAATTACAGCCCGCTTGCAAGATGCAGGCATTCGCTATTGGGCCGGCGACAACATTTCAGAAGTCCTACAAGCAGGCGACAAAGAAGAACTTATTGAAGATGCTACAGTAGCATTTGAAGGTGTACTAGATGCACTACTAATCGATCGACATAACGATCCTAATTCACAAGGTACTGCAAGGCGTCTTGCTAAGATGTACTTTAATGAAATTATGGCAGGACGATATGATCCTATTCCAAGTGCTACAGCATTTCCAAACCATGTAGATGAAGGTTACAAAGGTATGTTAGTTGTAAGAAGCGAACTTAAAAGTATGTGTTCGCATCATCATCAACCAGTAAACGGTGTAGCATATATTGGTATTATTGCCGCTGATACACTTATCGGACTTTCAAAGTATACACGTATTGCACAATGGTGTGCTAGACGTGGTACACTACAAGAAGAACTTAATAATGTTATTGCAAATGAAATACAGAAAGCAACAGGAAGTCCTAACGTAGGTGTGTACATTCAAGCAACACATGGTTGTTGTGAAAATAGAGGTATTGGTGCACACAGCAGTCTTACACAAACAACTGTACTACGTGGTGCATTCTATGATGATCCTAGTACTAAGAAAGAGTTTATGGATAATATAAAACTACAACAGGAATTTGCTTGCTAATGTTTGAAATTAATTATTCTTTTACACAACCTTACTACAATACATTCATTGTTAATCTGCAACCTAAATACGATCTAGCAGAAAGATTTATCAAGGCAAAAGCAGAATGTCAAGGTTAATTGCATTTGGTTGTAGTTTGACATACGGCGATAATTTAAAAGATATATGGCCGCACAATGAAGAGTCGAGCAAACTTGCTTGGCCTTCTGTTGTTTCTAAACTATTAAATTTAGAATGCATTAACAAAGGAGTAAGTGGTTATTCAAATAAAGAAATACTTAACGATTTGTTGACATTTGAATACCAAAAAGGTGACACAGTTATTTGTTTATGGACATTTCATCAGAGACATGCAATACTTACTGAAGAATTATCAACACCTGCAATTTCAATTAAACCGTGGGAAATGAAAAACAATAAAGCAATTAAGTCATATTTTAAAAATCTTTACACAGATTATGATTCTAATTGGACAACTAACTTATACATGAGAGTAGCGAAATCTTACTTTGACGAGCATAACATAATTAATTACCATGCTAATGCAAAACCATGGATCTTCCAACAGGAAAAATGGAATAACATAAATTTTATTCCAGTAGAAGACATTGATACAATTCGAAACAAAGAAAGCAGTGATTTGGCAAAAGACAAACGTCATCCAGGTTACAGAGTGCATAAAGAGTTTGGTACAAATATTGCAAATTATATAAAGGAACAGACACATGAAATTACGTTACAGTGAAGCATTTTATAGTGTACAAGGTGAGGGTAAATACGTAGGAGTACCTAGCGTATTTTTACGTACATTTGGTTGCAACTTTCGTTGTATGAATTTTGGATTACCTAAGGACAAAGATCGTTGGGAGCAACACGCAGAAGGCAATCGGTACAATCCAGAAGTAAAGGCACTACTTGACGCAGGCGTACACGAAACTACAGAAAAATTTGAAGATTTACCTATTATTCACACAGGCTGTGATACATATGCTAGTATCTATCCAGAGTTTAAACACTTTAACAAACTTGCAGAAGTAGACGAAGTTGTAGATCATTTGATTAGTTTATTGCCAGAAGGCAAATGGACACAAGACAATGGACAAGATATTCATTTGATTATGACAGGTGGTGAACCATTACTTGCATGGCAACGACTTTACGTAGAGTTGTTTGAACATCCGAAAATGAAAGATTTAAAAAATGTCACGTTTGAAACAAACACTACACAATTTTTACATGATGATTTGTTCGATTACATCAACAATAATGACAGAATTGAATGGACATTTAGTTGTTCTCCTAAACTTTCCGTCAGCGGAGAAACTTGGGAGTCAGCTATCAAACCTGATGTCCTGCGGGATTACGCTCGTTGTGACAGCAGTTCTGTTTATCTTAAATTTGTTGTTGCTGATATGGATGATGTTGATGAAGTTAGTAGAGCAGTTAGTGAATATCGTGCAGCGGGTGTGGAATGCCCTGTCTATCTTATGCCGCTTGGCGGTCGCTCGGAAGGGTACAACATCACGGTACAAGAGGTGGCGAAGCTCTGTATGGAACGAGGCTGGAGGTTCACTCCGAGACTCCACATTAGCCTATTCGGAAATGCCTGGGGAACATAAGGAAACTAGTAAGTATGCTAGTGGGATATACACTGAAGAACAATATAACAAACTAAGGAAACACTTATAATGGGATGGTGGAATAAACTTGTTAGAGACAAAAAAGCCGAAGAAGAAAAGGCAAAGTTTGAGGAAGAAAAACTTGAGTTTCTAAAAAAGAAAGATCCAAAAGAATATGCAACAAAAAGAAAACAGCCATGGGTAAGTGTTTTAGATGTACAAGTAAACGAAGAAAATATTCGCAACGGATTCTTTGAACTAGATTGGAATGAATATTTTATTCAACAACTTTTAGAAGCAGGTTATGGAACAGATGCTGATCCTGAAGAAGAAATTGTTGATAGATGGTTTAAAGATATTGTTTACAATATGCTTGTAGATGAAGGTTTAGACACAGATAGAGGTGCAGGTTATATTAATGTTGTACCTATAGATAAAAGAAGAAGTGAAGTATCATAATAGTGCATGACGAATGAAATAGAAGATTTATACAAAAATTTTTGTGTCCATCCTTTTGTTAAAATGTTTGTGACAACAACAGGGCATATGAAAGCCTGTTGTTATGCAAAACAATTAGATTCAGACGATATTAATATTCTAGGCAAGGATGTCGATGAAGTATGGAACAGCAAGACTTTACAAAAATTAAGACACAAATTCAATCAAAGAATCATCCCTAAAAATATCTGTAAAAGTTGTATTGAAAGTGAAGAACAGGGAATCATTTCAAACCGACAGTATGAAAATCATAAATGGAAATCATTAGCCGATTATTATTATAAAAATGCCCATACAGTTGTTCCTAGTCCTCTGAGTTTTGATTTGAGAATGAGCAACGAATGTAACTTGCAGTGCGTGATGTGCCTCCCTACATTGAGCAATCAAATTGCAAAGAACATGCTAGAATATAATAAATTCGGCAAAAGCAATCCTTATACCAATAGTAAAGACCTAGAAGTTCTTTCTACATCATCTAATAATTTCAACCAGCGATTTGTTGACCATATACTTGAAAATGCAAAAAGAACTCAAGAGATTGTGGCAGTCGGCGGCGAGCCGTTTGTGATGAAGGGATTTACATCTTTGATAGAAGAATTAGTGAATAGAAAAGAAAGCGGTCATATAAAGGTACACATAATTTCAAATGGCACAATTATCAAAGAATCATGGATAGAAAAATACCTTACAAAGTTTAAGCATGTAAACTTATCAATAAGTTTGGATGCTACTGGAAAAGTTTTAGAATATGTTCGATACCCTAGTTCTTGGTCTGCATTGGAAAGCAAGATTTTAAGATCTAAAAAAATATGCGACCAATATGAGAATTTTCAAATTACCTTAGAGCCTACAATACAATTGCTAAATCTAAAAGATTTGCCAAATTTGCTTGACTTTATTAAACAAAATAAGTTTCCTTTTAATACAACATTTTTAGATTGGCCAGAGCCATTACATTTTGCCAACTCACCCATTGATTACAGAATTGAAATTGTAAAAAAAATTGAAACTTTCTTACCAGAGTTAAAAACTTTAGACCTAATAGACGACTACAACTGGTTAGATTGGATTAAAACGGAGCCACAAAAAACTTTATCAGATAAACAACGTGATTATTTTAGATACATGTTGGATTATTTTGACAGTACAAGAGCAACAAAATTCTTAGATCTTTATCCTGAATTTGGTTTTTTAAAAGATTGACATTTGAGTGTTAATGTGTTATATTGTATAAAGTTAGATTATACGGAGTAGCACATAAATGACAAGTAATACACAATCAGTTGCAGAAGAACTGTCTAAGGAAGTCAATTGGAATGGATTTTTCCAAATGGTCAAAGACCTAGGACCGCAATTGAATGAACGTCAATTGAGATTTTTAAAAGCACGTTTGATTGAAAAAGGTATTGCAAACCTAAGTAAAAATATTAAATGGGTTGACACAATTGGACAAGATCATCAATTACGTGACATACGTATTGAAACAAAATTTGCTACAAACTCAATTACCACTGGCAAAGGTGCTTGGAAGAAAAATAATAAAACAAGCGATATTAAACTAACAAATACACTAGGCAGCAGTGATGGAAGAAACTTGCCAGAAACATTTGACTTCCTTATGATTGTAGATACCGACTGTGTTGGTTTAGTTGCACACAAAGATATCAATGCTGTAAGTGCAGGAGACGGACTTAAAGCAAGCATTCCATATGAAAACTTGTCTATCGTTGTAAAAAACAATGCAATACTTAGAGAATCAAAAAATATCAATATTCTCGAAAAATTAGATTCAATGTTAGATAATATTATTTCAGAATATAACTAATGTACTTCAACTATGATAAATAGTTATGTAGACAGTAAACGCTTATGCAACTTCTGTTTACCCCAAACGCATAGAGCAATGAAGGAGATATACTATGGCGAAACCAAAAATCGCGGGCACCTCATCGGTGACAGGATTTAACAATCACGGAACAATTAACTTAAACGAATACGGATATGAACATATCCGCGAGCAAAAGAACGCTGAGTTTCAGCATTTTGAATTTATAGATTTAGATACAATTGACGAAAATAATCCAGATCTTTGGAATATGTCAATTAGACAAGAACAGAATACAGAAGAGCGCATCGAAAGTATTCAGGCTAGTTTTTTCTATCATGGATTTTCAACAAAATATGCACCGCCTTGTTTAGGTACAGATGGTAAATTTAGAGATGGTAGAGGTCGTGTTATTGCTGCAAAACGCAATGAAGAAAGATGGCTTCCAGTAGCAGTATTTGATTACGAAGACGATAGTGAACGTAACTATGTAACTAATGGACTTATTGCAAACGAGCATCCGCCAGCAGTTCCTACACTAAGAAAAGACTTTGAAACAGCGGGCATCGAGCTTTGTAGAATAGGACAACTAAAACCAATTGCAGAAGAAATCGAATGGTGGCTGTATAACGATGTAGATATTGAAAAGTTTTTTAATAACAAAAGTGGTAACATTACAAAAATTATAAACAATATTATTTCTGGTTACGAAGCAGGTCAAGATTTAGGACTTGTAAGAACACAAAGCAGATCAGGTTGGGTGCAATGGTGTAAACAAAATGGTTACGAAATAAATGACAAAAATCGTATTCTAGTAAGTGTAGATAATGATACATACCCTTTAAGAACATTTGTACACATCCTCGAAGCATGTAACAAAAAGTTTGATCCGGTTGAGATTATTCTTTTTACAAATTCTTATAATCCAAAGAAAGCAAAAGATGGTGTAAGAAACTTCGAAAAAACACTTGAAAAATTATACACTTTGTCGTATAATATGGCATATGCAGTTATTAGAGATAGCGAACGCCCTTGGAAAATATTAGGTGCAGTTCCGCAGATCAAAGATAAACATGCACTAGAAGGCAACAAGTTAGTAGACACAAAGGACTATTAATGACTTATAAAGTTTACAACCAGGACTGTATTTCTGGTATGCGTGAACATGTAGCAGACGGGTCAGTGGATTTGATATTCACTGATCCTCCTTATGGTATCGAAGGCGATAAACTTGATGTTGTTTATCACAGAGATGAAAGCAATGTAGTTCCAGGTTATGTAGAAGTTCCGTTAGAAACATACGATACATTCAGCAAAGATTGGATTTCAGAGTGTGCAAGATGTTTGCGACCAGGTGGTAGCATTTACATTGTAAGCGGATATACTAATCTACACCATGTGTTAAATGCATTACATGCAACAGACTTACAAGAAATTAATCATATAATTGCAAAGTATTCATTCGGTGTAAGCACTAAAAAGAAATGGGTAAGCAGTCACTATCATGTGCTGTTTTGGCAAAAGCCAGACAAAGGTAAACAAAAACGTACATTCAATACAAATGTATATTACTCAGATCAAAAAGACAGTTATCATGATAGATTAACTGTGCAAGATCTGCCACGTGATTACAAGCCAGGACAAATAAAAAACAAAAATCAACTTAGCGAAGATTTTATTGAAAAATTTGTTTTATACAGCAGTAATAGAGAAGAAACTGTAATGGACCCATTTTGTGGCGGATTTACAACTGCACGTACTGCACTACGTTATGGTAGAAACTTTATTGGCTTCGAATTAAACAAAAATGCATATGATGCTTTTTTGCCAACACTAGGTCAAGTGAATCCAAAAGATGATCCTATCCCAATCAATCCTAGTCCAGAAGAACTTGCAAAACGTAACAAAATGCGTGAAGGCTGGGCAAATAAAAGAGCACAACGTAAAGCAGAACTAGACAATAATTTATTTGAGACTGACGATGGCTAGACTAGTTGCAAAGAATATGGTTATAACAAAAGACAAGGATTCAATGGTATTTGCTGTAAGACGTAAACACAATCGTGTAACTATCGATTGTTATAAAGATTATGAATTTTCCAAAACAATTGAAACAGATCTTGACAAAGGAACAGAATTGTATTATAATGCTATTAACAATGAAGGATATCAAGAGGCTTTTTAATGGCAACCTATGTACTAGTAGACACACTTAACACATTCTTTCGTGCTCGTCATGTTGTGCGCGGCGACATCGATACTAAAGTTGGTATGGCACTACATATTACCCTTAACAGTGTAAAGAAAGCATGGAATGACTTTGATGCAGATCATGTTGTGTTTTGTTTAGAAGGACGCAGTTGGCGTAAGGACTATTATGAGCCTTACAAACGTAATCGCAAAGAACACCGCGATGCTATGAGTTCACGTGAAGCAGAAGAAGATAAGATCTTTTTTGAAGTGTTTGACGAGTTTAAACAGTTTGTAGATACAAAAACAAACTGCACTGTGTTACAAAATTCTGTACTAGAAGCAGACGACTTGATTGCAGGCTGGATACAGAATCATCCAAATGACAATCATGTTATTGTTTCTACTGACGGCGACTTTGCACAGTTGATTGCTCCGAATGTACGTCAGTACAATGGGGTAAGTAATACTACTATTACATATGAAGGATATTTTGATGACAAAGGTAAGCCCGTGGTGGACAAGAAAACCGGCGAAGCAAAACCTGCTCCAGAACCTCAATACATGCTGTTCGAGAAATGTATGCGTGGAGATACTAGTGACAATGTGTTTAGTGCCTATCCGGGTGTTAGAAAGAAGGGCACGAAAAACAAAGTTGGACTAGTTGAAGCATTTGCTGATAAACAGACTAAAGGCTACAACTGGAATAACATGATGCTACAGCGTTGGGTAGATCATGAAGGTGTTGAGCATCGTGTGCTTGACGATTACACACGTAATGTTACATTGTGTGATTTGACTGCACAGCCAGATGATATTAGAGAACAGATTGATACAACTATACAAACTGTAGAATCGAAAAACATTTCACAAGTAGGTATGCGTCTTATGAAATTTTGTGCAAAATGGGATATGCAACGTGTAGCAGATCAAGCAGCAACATTTGCAGAACCTTTACAAGCGAGGTATATTAAATGACAATGAATGTAAAACCAGTATTACAAGATAAATTTTGGATTGTTGAAGATGAAGGCATCCGTGTCGGCACACTTACTAAAGACGAAGATAAATTCATATATACAAAAAAAGGTGTAGTAACATTTCATAGTGAAACACAAATTAAAAAACAATTTGGCAAAAGTTTCTTAACAGCAAAAATTACGACTCCTGACGTAGATGAAGACACAAGAGAAATACACGGCTTTCCTACAAAGAATCAACCTTACAATAGTATGTTTGATATAAGCAGAAACTTACCACTATTTACAAAAAGTGAAAAGTCTAAGAGTGTATATTGTGCAGGATATTATTTGATTAAATTTAACAAAAATTGGTTAAAGAGTTTTTGTCCAAAATTAATTACTATTGAACGCAACAAATATAAAGGGCCGTATAAAACTGAATTAGAAATGAAATTAATGTTAAGCAATGTCAACAGAACCTCTTAATACACAACCTATACAGCAATTTATAAAACAAGTACAGGCTGCTGAAAACAGTAGAGCCAAGGACTTACGTTTAGACATTGCAACCGCAAAAAACTTGGCTTTTACAATGGGCATTGTAATGAGTAGATTACAAGGCGATTTAGAAAAATTTGTTAAAGAAAACAGCGGCGGACTAGGAGATCAAGTCATAAAAATTGACTTAGATACTGGAGATTCTTGGTAAAAATAGATAAATATATACGTAGTTTTTAAAAGGATACGTATATGTCAAGACCAAAGCCTACAGTACTGTTAGATTATACAAATAGTGCAACATATAAATGTGAACAAATTTTAGATGCTGATGCTATCTGGGCAGTATTCTACGACGGTAAACCTTTTAATTTAAAAAGCAGTAATTCAATTACAAACTATCCAGGTCCTAAGTATAAGAAAACTTCTTTTTCTAATCCAGGACATGCACACAATCTTGCAAAAAGATTAAATCAGCAATTCAAAACAGACAAATTTGTAGTAATAAAGTTAACACAAGGTGAAGTTGTATCTGAATGATAATGTAGATATTTTATCTACAACACCAAAAGGTGGATATACCTTAGAAAAAGGCCCTTATGCATGGATTGATGATCTAGAAAACTATAAAGGAAAAAAGCCGTTAGTTATTAATCAAATGACAGAAGGTTTTCCTTTATTAGATAAAGATTACGAAAGAATCCACAAAAGTTTTCCAAGAAAAAGAATTTTTTATATCACTAGTAATTTACTAGAGCCTAAAAGGTATAAAAGATGGTGGAAGAATCAAAACAAATTCTCTACTAAGATACAAATAGTTGCACAGCCTGTATGGGCAGAAATTGTCAAAACAGACTTTACACCTATAGATATAAAAGAATATAATGATACTAGAGAATGTTTTTATAATTGTTTAAACAGACAACCTAGAGAATACAGACTATACTTAGTGCAAAATCTGCAAAAAAAGAATTTAATAAAAAATAACTTTGTAAGTTTTCCTTATCATTCTTTATTACCTGATAGTCCTCTTATTGTAGATAGAAATGATTTTTGTACAAACTGGGCAACAAACATGAATAAAGACATCTATTTAAATAGTTGGTTTTCGATAGTGAACGAAACGTTTTATGAAGAAGACGCTGAATATACTATGTTCCATTCAGAAAAGATATTTAAAACTATACTTGCAGGACATCCTTTTATTTTATTTGGTCAACACAAAAGTTTAAGAAGTTTAAAAAGAATGGGTTTTAAAACTTTTGGTAAATTATGGCCTGAAGACTATGATAGTATAGTTGATCCAAAAGAACGTCTACAAAAAATTATAGATACAATAGAATACATGTGTAAGTTAGACTGGAAAGAAATTTGGCCTAGCGTACAAAAAATTGTAGAATATAATCAATCATTCTTATTGAAGAATACATTTTCAGATTACGATTAAATACCATATGAAATGGAAAGAAGCATATACAAAGATATTTTTAAAACAACTAGGGGAAGTAGACTCTTCTAGTAATGTAAAAATACATTTGCCTATATGGTGGAAAAATACTAGAGAAAAAGACGAAGGCGGACTACGTCTAACCGACGAAGGATGGAATGCCATACAAAGTATTGAACTAGCAAACTATGAGATACCTTTTCCATTAGACATGCCTCTTACAACACAAATTATAATTTGGTTGGACCATTTTATAGATTGCCCGTATTATCTTACATCAAGAGCAGTGTACGTAACAAATGAAAAAAAGGCAGTCGAACTTACTCTTTTTTCAGGCGATATTAGAAAATATGGTTTAGCAAAAGCTTTAAAAAGATCAGAAAAAATAGAAAATAATGGTTGACACTTTCTTGTTTGGTGCTATATTAGTTGTATAGGCACTGATAAAAATTGAAAGGAATACACAGATGAGTGTTGCAGAGATCGCACGTACTGTAAGCCCTAACAAGGCTAAATCACGAATTCAGCGAGCAATCGCTAAAAAACGTCCAATTTTCCTGTGGGGGCCTCCGGGTATTGGAAAATCAGAAATTGTTGAACAGATTCAAACTTCAACACCTAATTCATATCTCATTGACGTTCGTTTGTCACTTTGGGAACCTACAGACATTAAAGGTATGCCCTACTATGCTGCAAATGACAACACAATGAAATGGGCACCTCCTGTAGAACTGCCAAGCGAAGAATTTGCTAAACAGTTCTCGAGAATCTATTTGTTCTTAGATGAGTTGAATTCGGCAGCGCCTGCTGTACAGGCAGCGGCTTATCAACTTATTCTTAACCGTAAGGTTGGTACATATGTACTACCTGACAATGTAGTAATCATTGCGGCTGGCAACCGTGAAGCAGACAAAGGTGTTACTTATCGAATGCCTGCTCCGCTTGCTAACCGTTTTGTACACTTAGAATTAGCCGTTGATTTCAATGACTGGTTTGAGTGGGCTGTCGCTAACAAGATACACAAAGATGTGGTTGGTTATCTTCAGTTTGCAAAAAAAGATTTGTTTGACTTTGATCCTCGTAGTCCAAGTCGTTCGTTCGCAACACCACGAACATGGACGTTTGTGAGCGAATTGCTCGACGATGAAGATGATCAAGAAGTTATTACAGATCTTGTAGCGGGTTCGGTTGGCGAAGGACTTGCTGTTAAGTTTATGGCACACCGCAAAGTTGCATCAAGTATGCCAAATCCGACTGACATCTTAGATGGTAAAGTAAAAGAGTTGAACACAAAAGAAATCAGTGCCATGTATTCCTTGACTGTTTCACTTTGTTACGAACTTCAAGATGCAGATGCAAAAAATGACAAAAAGTTTGATGCTAAGGTTAATAACTTTTTGCGTTTTGCAATGGATAATTTCGATACGGAATTGGTTGTTATGGGTATTAAACTTGCTCTTACTCAATACAGTCTTCCAATCGATCCAGACGCTGTTGAATGTTTTGATGAGTTCCACGATCGTTATGGAAAGTATATCAAAGCAGCACAACAGTAGATGTGTCATAGGCGGGCAGGGTGTAAACTCTGCCCATTTTTCTTTTTTAATGGTTGACAAAAAACGTAAATATGTTATATTAATGTTAGGCACTGATAAAGAGGTATAATATGTCTTATCCATTTGGTAGTAAAAGTTTTAAAGTTGCAATGCAAATGTCTACAGACAAGACTGCAAGTAAACTTAAAAACTGGCAACCTGATCCGGACATAACAGAAGGCGCTCTTTCTGTTATGCGTGAAGAAGTATTAGATCGCATTATTGTTGCAAGAGTAGGATTATTGCTAAGACATCCGTTTTTTGGTAATATGGCAACACGTCTTAAAATTGTTGCTGCTGACGACTGGATTCCGACTGCGGCTGTAGATGGGCGTAACTTATATTTTAATACTCAATTCTTTAATGCAATGGATAATAAAGAAATTGAGTTTGTAATTGCACACGAAATCCTACACTGTGTATTTGATCACTTAGGTCGTAGAGATGATCGTCATCCTATGCTTTATAATATTTCAGCAGATTATATTGTTAACAATTTACTTGTTCGCGATCGTATTGGTAATAAACCCAGCATTGTTGATTGTTTTCAAGACTTTAAATACGAAGGTTGGACTTCAGAAGAAGTATACGATGATTTGTTTCCAGAGTTTGAAAAACAAGGCCAAAAATTCCTAAAACAGTTAGGTGAGATGCTAGACGAACACCTTGATTTAGAAGGCGAAGACGGTGACGAGGACGGCGAAGGCAAAGGTAAAGCACCTAAGTATTCAAAAGAAGAAATGAAACAAATTCGCGACGAAATCAAAGAAAGTATGATTTCGGCAGCAAACGCCGCTGGTGCAGGTAACACTCCAGGCGAGATTACAAGAATTATTAAAGATCTTACTGAACCTAAAATGAACTGGGGCGAAATTATTCGTCAACAAATTCAAAGTACAGTAAAAAATGATTTTACATTTATGCGTCCTTCACGCAAAGGCTGGCACACTGGTGTTATTTTGCCAGGTATGAACTTCCAAGAAACTATTGATGTTTGTATTGGTGTTGACATGTCGGGTTCTATTGGAAACGAACAAGCAAACATTTTTCTAAGCGAAGTACAAGGTATTATGGACCAATTCAAAGACTACAATATTAAATTGTGGTGTTTTGATACTAAAGTATATAACGAACAAGATTTTAGTGCCGATTGCGGCGAAAGGCTCACTGACTACGAAGTCATGGGTGGCGGTGGCACTGATTTCGATGCTAACTGGACCTACATGAAAGAAAACGATATTACGCCTAAAAAGTTTATTATGTTTACAGATGGCTATCCTTGGGGTAGCTGGGGCGATCCAGATTACTGTGATACTATTTTTATTATCCATGGGCATCATGATAAAGGACTAGAAGCACCATTTGGTCTTACTGCACACTACGAAGAGTTACATGGATAAAATTAAAATTAACCCTTTAAACGTTTTTGATATTAGACGGGTGGATTTTTGTCCACCCTATTGGGAATCTATGATTATTCCTCAAAAGTATAATATCCAAAAGGCACTAGAAGAGTGGGTGCATACTAATCTTAAAGGAAGATACTATATTAATAAAGAAGTTGTATATGAAGAAGAACAACCGTTATCAAGTAAAGTAAAAATTGCATTTGAAGAATCAAAAGAACTTAGTTATTTTGCTCTTGCTTGTCCACTTTTAAAATATAGAAACTAGACATCAAATAATTACATTGTAAAGGAGATTTCGAATATGTCTGAACAAGAACAACAACAGCCAAATCCAATGGATCTTAACATTCAAGATTTAGCAGTTATGAAAGGTATCATTGATATTGCCAGCGAGCGCGGATCATTTAAACCAGGTGAGATGGCTGCGGTAGGTACAGTGTACAATAAACTAGATGCGTTTTTAAAGAACGTAGAAGAACAACAGAAAGCAGCACAGGCTGCAAAAGAAGCCGCATCTGGTCCAGATGCGCCGAAACCAACAGAGGAAGTAGAAGAAGATGCCGCTTAAACACGTAGGAAGACTTGCTAGAAATAAAAAGTCTGTGGTTGTGGCTTATAGAACAATTCCAAATGATCCAGAAAATTGTTTAGTTGTTACAACCGAAACACTAATGTCAGACGAGCATGACGCATTAATGAGACTTGTTGAATCACCAGCAGGTCAAAGTTCAAATGAACTTGCAGAAGCAATGGCGCGAGATACTCTACCAGATGGTAGAAACATGCTTGCAGCTTTTCATTCAACAGGAAAATTAAATAAATTTCCAACTAAAGAAGTTGAAATGGTGCCTGACAGATCAACAACAATTATGTTAAACGAACTTAACAAAATCATTGCTGAACAAAAAGGTATTGCACTAGAAGATCTTGCAATTAAACCTGAAATTAGGTCAGCAAATCCAACTCAGGCACCAGAAAGTGCTTATATACAAGAACCAGTCGCTCAACCTACCGCTGCACCAGTAGATGGTGTGTTATCTGATGAAGATCTAGCAGCAAGTTATAGATCTCAAGCAGACAGGCTTTTTAAAGAGGCCAAAGCATTAAGAGAACAAGCAGAAGAACTTGTTCCTACTAAAAAGAAAAAAACAGTAAGCAGTGCCTAAAAAATTAATTGATTACGAAGCAGATACGGAAACACATTGGGATGACATATTCGAATCCATTGAAATGGAAGTGCTTCCTATTGAATATCTAAGTAGAATTGTAATTAAATTTCATAGTGGCACCCAATGGGATATAGATATCGACGATAGTAAGAAAAAACAAACTATTGATCAAATTGAAGAAACTTTAGACAATCTGTTTATGCAATACGAAGATGATATCGATCTTGTTGATTTTAGACTAGATGTCAAACAGTTAAAGAACGATCTTGCTAAAAGAGTTCATAAATTCCTTAAACTAAATCGATAAACAAAACCTCCTAAGGTGATAAATACATACAAATACTATTATCACCTTAGGAGAACATAAAATGACATTAAGACTTCGCCGCGGAACAAACCTTGAAAGGTTGGGCGTTACGTTTGCAGAAGGCGAACTAGTTTACACAACTGATACACAAGAAATTTACGTGGGCGATGGTAGCACACTAGGCGGTATCAGAGTTACAGGTAGTGTAAGCGGTTCCCCAGCAGTACTAAGCCAAAATTTAGATCTTAATAACTTTGACATTGTAGGAACTGGTAACATAACAATTGCCGGTAGTATTATTCCTACTTCAGTAGCGGCTGCTTCAACAATTAGCGCAACTGCAATGACTGCAAGTGGTTCGATCACAGCCGGATCATTTATAGGTGACGGTAGCGGACTAACAAACTTACCAATTTCCGGCGGTGGCGGCGGTGGTACAGGCATTCTTGAAGGCCAAACATATGATATTAGTATTACAGGTGATGTAATAGCAGATGATTCAACTATAATGGTTGACACGTTCTCTAAAACAGTAACAGCAAACTTTTTCGTAGGTGATGGTAGTCTTTTAACAAATCTTCCAAGCACTGGCGGTGGTGGTGGCGAAGGTGTTGTAGGTGGTGGTAACTATAACATTAATATCGTTGCTGATGATAGCACACTATTGTTAGATGCAACTAACCAAACGTTTTATGGTTTAGGATTAACAATTAGTGGAAATGGAATCTTCACAGGTAACGTTGAATCTAGTCAATTCTTTGGTCCTTTAGATGGTGATGTAACAGGTAGTATTTTCTCTGACAGTAGTTTTGTTATGATTGACAGCATTGCCGGTAAAGTAAGAGCAGACACACAGTATGTCGGCTCAGGTATTATTACTTCACCATCTGGTAATATTGACGTAACAGCACCTAGCGGCGCTGTTAACATAAATGGTGTTAACTTTTTAAGTAACAAAGATGTTGTACCTCTTGTAAGCGGACAAGGTAAAATTGGTAGAGCAGGAACTAGATTTGAAGAAGTCAACGCAATAACTGGTAACTTTGGTGCCATAACAGGCGATGCAAGTGGATTGTATAACTTTCCTCCTACTATTGGCATTGTTGACGGACAAACATACACTATTGATGTACAAGGTAATCTAATCGGAGAAGATTCTACAATACTTGTTGACGCTGTAAGTAATCGACTTAATGGTAACGTGCAAGGTAATGTTATTGCAGATGATTTATCAGTAATAGTAGATGCGTTAGACAAAAGAGTAACAGCAAACTTATTTATAGGTGGATTTGAATGCTCACCGACAGGAGTTTTCCAAGGTGATCTAATTGGTAATACATTCGGAGATTTATACGACGAATCATCTGTTAATTTAACAACAGTAGAACTATCAGAAATGCACTTTACTAGATGGTTGCCAAATGATTTAACAGTTATATTTGAAAACAGATCTCAAACAACAGGTGACCAAGTTATCCAATTTAATTCTTTTGAAGGAAGAATGCAACTAGACCTCAAAAAGAATAAAGCAGATGCAGGACTAGATGATGGAATTTTTGATATTAGAGGCGAAGTTAAATTTGGTGCATTATCAGACATAGACGGCGATATCAACAGTGCTAAAATTACAGTTGGACACGATGCATTATTCATAGGCACTGCTAAAAACAACGATTTGACAATTGACGAAAAGTTTGTTATGTTTACAACAAACGATTCAGATCAAATTAAAGTAGGTATCGGTAAGACAGCAGTTAATGCAGAATTAGATGTAAACGGTTCAGGTATTTTTGAAGGTGATGTTACAGCAGCAGCATTTAAAGGTAGTTTAGTTGCTGATGATTCTACAATTATAGTGGATGCAGTAAACAACACAATCACATCAGGCGGTTACATACAGTTTGGTCAATATACAACAGCAAATAGAAATGCATTAGCAGCAGCAAACGGTATGGTTATTTACAACGAATCAGTAGACAGATTCCAAGGCTACCAAAACGGTGCTTGGATTAACTTAGACGATGGCACGGCTGCATAATTGATACCAATTGTAATATCTCACGGAAGTGGAGGCATTGGTAATTGTGAGTATAAACTTAAAAAAGAATTTGAAGAATTGGGGCACGAAGTAATCTTAAATGATTACTTCACTCCTCACGGTATAAATTGCTTGTATTGGACATTAGAAGATGAACACGATGTAACACTACAAGAAATGATATACGACATACCTTTTCCTGAAGAGTGTATACACATTGGGCTTAGTTTAGGCGGCTATTTAGGATTAGTGCATTCAGAAAAGTTTGTTCGTAATCATATATTTTATCCAGGTATGCTAGGTTTTACAAAGGAAGATTTATCAAAAGATTATTCAAACACCACTGTCTACAGTGCAGAATTAGACAATTGGTGTGACAACATTACTGAATTTTGCGATCAAGCAAAAAACATCAGCCACATAAGGCTTGCAAACTGTTATCACGGCTTTATGAACAAAAATAATTCATTTGAAGTTATTAAGCCAATAATTCCATTAGAAGAAGATACTAGACAAAATACATTTAACATGTCAAAAACCATACAAAAATATCCGTACAAAGAAGAAAAAATTAGGTTGCAATATTCTAAAAATGCGTATATAATGTGTATGAATATGATAAAGCATGACATAAATGAAAACACTAATAATATCACATGAACGAAGTTTAAACAAGTGCGAAGGACTTGTCACGGCATTAGGAAAAAATTGTAGTATTGTAACTGATTTTGACCCTGCGCCCGATCATAAACATTTTATAGATCTACCACAAGAAGTTTTTATTTGTAAAGGATTTGACATTCTCGACATTACAAAACGCTTTCATCATGTAGACAGAATTTATACTATTAGTGAAAACTTACTTCCTATTCAAGCACAACTAGAATCATTTTACGGCATTAAAAATATCAGTGCATTTGCAGCAGAAGTCTTAAGCAACAAACAGAAGTTTGACGACTTCTGTAGACAAATTGGTATGGATACATTAGTACCCAAAAGTATTACTCCTACTTTTTACAACCAACTCAAAACATTTAAAAACAAAGAAATGTTTAGTAAGCCAGACATTGGTACAGGAAGTAACGTTTTTTATCCAGGTGACGATGCAAGCAATCCTGTAATAGAATATAGAAGATGGAATAACATGCATCATTTCTTGGATCATATTAAATCTAAGAATATACACAATGAATTTTTTGATTTTAACAGACAAGGTATACATGCACAACGTTTTAATTTTAAACCTTGTAAAATTATGTTTCAAGAATACATATGGAGTGAAGAACCTAGCATTAGTCCTTACGGCTATGTGAAAGATGGTAGAGTAAACATTGCATTCTATGTAAAAAATAGTAAGATAAAATATGGCGACAAATTAGATCATAATAGCAATCCAATCGAAAGTCATAGTAAAAGTAAAAAAAGTGATATTGTTAGGGAACGTGCTGTATGGATTGTAACAGCAGACGAAGTTCCTGTAGACTTTCCGAAACTATGTCAATTCTTTTTACAAACTATTGTAGACAAACTAGCAATCAAGGATATGTTTTTTGCAGGTCCTGACTTTCATTTTAATAAAGGTAGAAAAGTTGCAATTGACTTTAATCCACGACCAGGACAATTTGTTAACATATTAGACAGATTGAATGATGGCAAAATTATTAGTAATATGTTGCAAGGAAAAGAAATAAATTTACAAAAAAGATTATTGTGGGGATGTGCTGTATTAGAACCTGGAAAAGTTAAAGAGGTAAAAGACTTAGAAAATATTTCACCTTATTTGAATAAACAAAATACAGAAATAAAAAAGGGTATACGTATTCCAGAATTTCAAAATCTACAAGACAAAAATTTTAATGTAAATTTAGATATTACAGGAACAAATGAACAAGAATTATTTGATAATTATATTTCTGTAAATAATTCATTAAGAGCAAATATATTGGTCGAGTAAAGCTTTAAAGCAGTCTGTATCAAACTTTAAACACACTACAAGCATAATACAATCATCAACTGTGCTGAAAACAGTGTGTCTTTTATTAGCATTAAAGTAAAACAAATTACTATCATCATACTGTGGTATTGTATCTTCATAAACAAATTTTAAAAAGTGTTTATTACAATTATGTACAAAACCAATTAATCGTATTTCATCGTAATCATATGTTGTTTTATTAATATCATAGTGTTCAGGAAAAAACCCACCTTCATCTAATTTTAAAAAATGACAGCGTCCTAGCCATGGTTTAAAAGGTTCTAAAATACTTTGTAATGTAGGACTAGCCTCATATACAGGTGTAGGCTTATCTATGTCATGATTGGTAATATTAGTATTATATTTTTTATTATATTCTGAAAGACTATCTAAATCAGGAATACCAGAAAGTCCGCCATCTAAACTAGTAACACTTAATCCCCATCTATTGTTTGGTTTTCTAGTGTTATATGGCTTCCAATCATCTTTGAATGGTGCAATTTCTTCCATAAGTTTGTCATGATTAAAAATATCTAATTCTAACCAATCTCCCATCATAGATAATCGTTGCATTGCAATTAATTGTTCGTTCATATCACTTCCCAAATATTTTGCTTCGTATAGAAGACTTCTACATCTTTTTCAACTAATTTACATAATCCTTGCGGAATAAAAACTTTTTCAACAACTTTATTTGTTCTAAAACTGTTTGGACTTTTATCAACTTCGCTATTTGTTGTAAAAACTATTCTTTTAGCATCTTTGCTTTTCGCATACTCAATTTGATAAGGAAGTATATGACCCCAATTAAAATCATTATGCATCTTTTTGATACTTCCTGGTGCTTTTCCTCTGTATTCTTTAAGTGTTGCAGTGCGCAAACAAACTCTGTAACTATCTGGTATATAATCGTCAAAAGCGTGGCAGCCGCTTATGCTAACAATTTTATTGTCAACCCAAGTACACCACCACGCTTCATCTTTCCATTTGCCGAACTTCATAGACGCCTCTGAAACATTATTTTCTAATCCTTGTTCGGCACACGACTTCATAAAGTCATATATCTCACTAGGTAGATTGTCTACATAAAGGCGTCTAATTTCGAAGTTCATTGTGAAAAGTTTACTACTGCTTCTTCAAACATGGCTAGATTCTCTGGCGTGCCGCCAACATAAGTTGTTGTACCAGAAAATTTGTCTTGCCATTCTGGTGTCATAGATAGATTACCTACGATAGCACGAAGTTCTGTTGTAGTGTTGTTGTCTAACAAAACCGTGTTAATTGCATCAACAAAGCGGAAACCTAGATCACCTGCTTGGCTAAATGCAAAACATGTTGTATTGGCATCTTCTTCAATAGCAGATTGTCTAGTTGTAATAGTAAAGACTGTATCTGCATCACCTGCAAGATACCCTTTTGTTGTACTACCGCTGCCTCCGAATGGTACCACTATAAACTTTGCACCAGTTGTTTGTTCTAGGTTACCTAAGAATTTTGCTACTGGCGCACTTCCCCATGTTGCAATTTTAACTTCTTTTCCGTTAAGATCTTCTAGTGTTGTAAATTCTCTACTACACATCATAGTTTCATATGTCATTAGAGCAACAAGTGTGTCTTCACTTACTTCTACTGATGGCATTTTAGGATCTCCAGGCCATTCACTACTCCAAATAGTAAGTGCATTGCCTTTTGCTAAATAGGTTGATGCTGTTACAGGATTATTTGCTTGTACAAATTGATGATCAATTTTGTTTCCAATTTCAGTTAATACTTGTCTAAAAGCACCTTCTTCTGAACCTGGATTTACAATTAAAATTTCTGCGTTTGCAGATGTTGCAATAAACATTGCTGTTAGTGCTGTGATAAATTTTTTCATTTTTTCTCCTAAGATAATATTATAACAGTCCTTACAAAACTTTCATAGAACAAGTCACTAAGGAAATATCCATAAATGACTGGGCTCGTATCGTAATTTCGTAGAAAATATCCTAGTACCATTGCAATCAGTATACATGCTATCATCCATTCGTGTATAGGAAAGATAACAACACTTATTACACTTATAGTAGTTAGGATCAATGTATTTGCATATACTCTATATTGCTTATAAAGATACACTATTTGACCTAACAGATTAAAACCATACCAACTTAAAAGTAAACATATCAATGTCACTACAGGTATAAAGTAAAGTATAGAAGACAGTTTGTTTACTGTGTTTTCTATATTAAATTGATAACCACTTTCTAACATCAAGTAGTATACAATTACTTCACTACCCGTAATAGGTATAGCAAGGATTAGCAAAGGCAACAAACTAGATAATGCTCCGCTATTGTTAGCAGCCTCTGCGGCAGCAATGCTTTTAAGTACAGGCTTTTTAAAAAAGCGTTTTACAATGCCTGCACTAGCATAACTACCAAGAATATTTGTTATGCCAGGAATAAGACCGCACCAAAATCCAATAAAGCTACCTAACAGGCTTGGACCAAATGTGCCTTTTCCTATTGCATACTTACTTATCTTGCTAGGTTGGGAAATAGAAATGTTATGAATTTTTAGTATCTCAGGAAACAGATATAATCCAATCATTACACTTGCAAAAGGTATTCCTAAACTAAGATAAAAATTGTTAAAAACAAGAAACTGATCAAATGTAATTGGATCAATTCCTTGATGTGATATTAATCCTCCAAAACAAAACAGTAATAATGTCAAAAGTTTATTCTGTTTTGTAAAAAATGTAATCATACATATTGCAACTAGTATTACAATTGTTTGTATAATACTGTTATAAAATTTGAATACATGCATAATACTAGGCAAGGCAACTAAAAACAAACACATTGCAAATGCTACACCAACGGTGCTACTAATTGCGTTACTTGTTACAGCAAGGCCGCCTGCGCCTTTTTGAAACATTTTATGTCCGTATCTTGCTGTGCTAATTGCAGTAGCATCTCCGGGTATACCGTATAAGATTGCTGTAACACTATTAGTATAGTTAGTAGTAATAAGTATAGCAACATAACACGCCATAATATTAACCGCACTAGTTGACGCTAAAAACGGGTATAAGACACCAATAGCAACAAATGGACCAGCACCAGGTACTAAACCGGCTAAAAGACCAGTTAGTAAACCGATACCACTCCAAATTCCTAATTCAATCATTAACTATTATTTTTCTATCAACTACGCTGTTTGGTGTAATCATTTCTTTATCGTTGTTGCTAATTTTACAACACATTTCTCTGCATACTTCAGGACATTTACCCCAAGTTAACAAGTTACTAAAGTTTAAAAATTTATCTTTAATACTATCTAAACCTTCTGATATGTGTCCTAGAGAACTTATGTCGTTATCTATCCAACAACAAGGATAATAGTTACCTTGAGAATTTATATAATGCATATCGCCAGTATAACAGAAGGGTGCTAATTCGTCAAGTGTTTCTCTTTTTACATAGTCGAACCATTCTGGATTATAATAGTCTTTAATTTGACCATTATTCGACATGTCATCATGTATAGTCCAACTTTTTTTAATTTTAAATTCATTCATGCCTATTTTTTTACTTAAGGCTATTGCTTCTTCAACTTGATGATGATTGTGTTCAAAAACAATATACTTCCATCTAATCTGACATTTGCGTTTAGTAGTTGCTATAAGTTCAAAAAGTTCTTGTATTTTGTTCCAATTGCTGTTAACTCGGTATATGCTATTAGTGTCTTGCAGTCCATCGATGCTAAGTTCAACAATACTAGACTCGGGCCATGTTTCTAGTACTCTTTGCCAAAACTCTTTTGTTTGCATACCGTTTGTTGTAACTTGCAATTCATTTGCCGAGAAAAAATGTTCTGAAATTTTGTGGAAATCAGGATGATATATAGGATCTCCTAAATTGCCTTGAAAAAATATGTAATCATATTTTTCAGGATTGGGCAAAAAATTTAGTAGCAAATCACTATCAATGTCTGACTTAGAACCAGGCCCGTGCATAGTTCTAATACATGCAGGACATGCTAATGGACATCTGTTGGTTAGTTCAATGTGCCAGCCTGTATATTTAAACTCGTCCAAAGGCCCATCTACGTTCATAACACCACCAACATTCTGTTTCACAATGATCTTCGAAATCGTTTAGTGCAGGACCATTTCTATTTTCACAAGACCTTGTAATGTCAAATAATTCCATAATATCATAGTGATGATATAATTCTGCTACTTTCCTTTTATCATGACTAATAAAAGGTCTTACCATAGGAAACTTTTCGTCTTTTCCTCTCCAACTAGACCAATGGACTGCGTTTTCAGGTTCGTCTCTTTCTGCTGCCCTTGTATTCCAATCAGCATTAGAGATATCATCAGGATGTCCATCAAAATCAAACTCTATAGGTCTTGTGTATTTAGGATTACAAGGCCAAAAGTTTTTTCCTTCTTCTTCGGGAGGATTTGCTGTAATGCCTGCAAATGTAATATCAATATCTCTGTTTAAAATTAAATTCCTAACAAGTTCTTCTTGTTTAGAATTATATTCTTCATATCTGCATACAGCACAATGTGTATCTTTGATTTCAATATTAGGATATCTATTTCGCATCCATTCAATTACTCTTCTGGCAAATTTTATATTGTACGGTTTAACATCTGCTGTAGCAGTGATTGGTTGAATATATTCAATATCTATATTCTCATCAGTTATTTTTTTACAAATCATATAAAGAATCATTGCACTGTCAGGTCCACCTGACAATTTTATACCAATTCGTTTAGTTCCATGTAAATCTATTGTAACTCCTTTTTCAATCATAACTTCTCCTATACACTAATTAGTTTTTGTATTCATAAATCCACTCAAACCTGGGCTCTACATCTAAAAGGTGTTGTCCTCTAATATTGTCTAATGTTGTTGTGTAAGAATACAAATTGTGTAACAGTTCGTATTGTTTGTCTATGCTTATACTAAATAAATCAACTGCACTAGTTGCAAAATATTTTTTCCAATGAGAATAGTTTGTAGTTTCTAATATTTTTTGTTTTATATGTAAAGGTGTAATCAACGGATTTAGATACATAGGATCAAGAACTTGATGTCCAAGATCAATAGCGTGTTCTATTTTACTCTGCAAACTATCAAAATTATAGATACCATAAATGTTTGCAGTATAAATCCATCCAATTTCATTTGCATTAGGAAACGTTTTGTAAGATTTCCAATTATATAATGATTCTTCAAATGTAAATTTTCCGCCTCTAATGTATTGATACATCTCTCCATCAGATTCTACTGAAAAGAAAATATTGAGTTTATCAAATTTAGCAAACAATTTCTTTTCATCTTTGGTCAATCTATGTGTACCATTAGTGATAATCTGTAATGTTACGTTATGCTTGTTTGGAATACATTCTATAAACTCAAAGAATCTTGGATGCATAAAAGGTTCACCGCCTTTGATAATAACATACCTTAAAAAATCTAAACTAGATACAAATTTTATCATATCGCCATCTATATTATCAAGAATCTTATTATTATCAAAATCGTCTAATGTAAAATTAACTTTATCTTTGAGTTGTCTATCTATTATCCAACTAGACGACTGTCCAGGATTACACATTCTACATTTGAGATTGCATAGATTGCCTATATCAATATCTAAAAATTCTATATCAAAATTTACCTGTTGACTGAACCAATCGTAATGATATAAACGTCTACTTTGTTCGTTTCTCACTTCTCTATTTGTACAAGAAATGCACCCTTTCGGAACATGTTGATCAAAATCTTTTATAGCATTTGTTCTGTCAACATTCAAAGAGTTGTAGTCAGTAAATTTTCCAAACTTATAAGTGCTATGGCCGCAAGGATTTAGGTTGCCTGTAGAATCTACAGATAGACCTTTATAAGCAAACCAGCAACTAGGTTTAGATTCCAACAAACTCTTTATACCTTTGCGTAACTTTACCTGTAATTTTTGCAATGTTTCTAGGCCATGGTCCAGTGTTAGCAGTGCTATGTGGTATGTTTGCCCAATCAAACCAAATTACATCTCCTGCATGCCAAGGTGGTACGTAGGTATTACCAAATTGAATAATATGTCCAGGTGCCCAATCATCAAGCATTACAAAGCATCTACCCCATTCATCGTCTGTTGCTCTACTACTTGTTTGATCTGTACGTTCTTTTCGTAAACCAGTTAAACTATCTATATGCAAGTGTAGCATCATTCCTGTATGTTGAGTTTGAATGTTTGTTTGTGCATTTTCTAAACCAATTTGTTCGGCTAAACTGTTTAGTATTGGTGTTTCATCCGTTGTTGTCCACTGCCTGTATACAACAAAGTCTAGGGGTATCCCCCAATCCTTGCAAAGCAATTCTTCATAGTCATAATTAAAACTGTCACCTTCTGGAGACACAGGTGAAGGCCAATAAAAGTCATATTGATTAGCATTTGCAATAGGTATTTCATCTTTCCATGTAGGTTCAATATTTCCTACAGTTCTAAAGCTTTTGCCATGGTCGCTTTCTCTGAACGGATTGAAATCATAATTGCTTTGCTTAACTGTAACATCCCATCTGTTCATTTTATTAATTCCATAAATTTATCATTTACTCCATTTTTTGCAGTAATTTTAGCGATAGTTCTTGAATAAGGACTTAAATTAGCAGTGCTGTGTGGAGTCTCTGAAGCAGGCCAGTATAGAACGTCTCCTGCTGTCCAGTTATGTAAAACAGTATTACCAAATTGTAAAATTTGCCCCCAATACCAATCTTGTAACATAACTATTACTCTAACAAGTTCTTTATAGGCAAAATCTATATGTAGAGGAACATTCATACCTGTTGTTTGTGTTTGAATGGTCGTTACATATCCATCATTAAACCCTAATTGTTTTCCTATATATGCAAGATTAGGAAAAAAGAAATCATCTTCTATTGTATAGTTCATATACAAAATTTGTCCTTGTTCGATATGACCCTCATATCCTTCGCCTTCTGCTATGATAGGAGTTTGCATCGGTATAATCTGTTTTATTTCATTGATGTATGCATTACCTCCTACATTCTTAATAATTCTAACATCTTTTGTATCATCTATACTAGGATTCCAATGATAGTCGGACTGAGATTTTAAATATTCCCACCTATCCATGAGACATCTCCACAAATATTCTATACATAGGCGGTCTATATAAATTACAATGATCGTAATCCACTTTATCTATAGACAATCCTACATGTTTAGCAAGTGTTTCTACTGCATGTTCAGTCCAATTGAAATACCAAGTATATTTCCAATCGCGATCATAAAAATAAAAAGCACTATTACGTTGAGCATGATCCATGTCTCCGTGTATCCAAGTGTGCGCATAAAGATGATCGGGCTGAAATACTTTATAATAGTGATGTACGTGCGACCACAAAAGTAACCCGCCCGGTGCCAAACATTCTTTGAGTTTTTTGAAGTTTCTAAATTGTTCATCGTAAGTATACCAATTCTGTGGGCCAAAGCAAATGATTATATCCCAAGTTTTACCTTCAGTAATAAAATCACTTTGCTTGGACAAAATATCTGCTTCTTCTCTATACGGATCAACTCCAGTAACATTATTTAAATGTTTTTTGTATTCGTTAACTCCGCAACCCATATCTAAAATTGTTAAATTAGGATTTTCTTTTTGCATAGCCTGTAATCTGTCTACAAGTGCTTGTCCTCTAATATTCCATTTGTTTGTAATAGGTTTTTCGTCAACATCATATATAGTTCCTACTACACCCGTTGTGCTTGTACCATTTTCGCCAACAAAATAATTGTGTTGATACTGCTTATCAATTTCTTTTACAAAATCTTGCATACGTTTACCAAACCATTGATCAACTTTTCCTAAATGGATAGGATAATGCATATCACGAACAGTCATTGAAAATTCTTGTTCACAAGCATCAATAAATTCTTGTGTAAACGGCAATTGGCATATTGGAGATTCTGGTGCTATGTTCCAATAAAACATTTCTTGCACTTTATCCCAAATTAATTTATTAAGAGGGTTGTTATACATGTTTACCTTTCTATACTAAACACTGCAAAATTATTATCTATACTACAAGGATTATAAACTTTACAATCTATTTTAAATTCAAATTCTAAAACATTTTTTAATTTGGATACGTCATGATAATTTACAGCATTTCCTAACTTGTTTTTTAGTTCTTTGTTGTTATAATCAAATACACTAAAAACAACTTTTTTATTTGTAATTTTAAGAATATTTGACATTATATGCATTATAGTGTCGTGATCACAACTGGTAAAAACACTGTTAACAAATGTAAAGTCATGTGGACTGACTTTTGGAAATTCCAAAAGAGCATATCCTGTTTTATTATAGTATTTGTTGTACCTATTCCAATGTATAAAATTATGCTCAGGATAAATTTCTTTACCTAATTTAATTGCTTTTTCATTTACATCTATACATGTGTATTGTGCTATAGGTACATAGTATAATAAATTACCTGCTGCGCCTCCAATATCTAAAACACTACCTTGTCCTTTAAAATAATGTTGGAATACTTTACCTTGCTTTGCAGTTCCAATTTTTTGCTTTGTTGTTTTTGTTATTGGATAGACACTTATAAATTTGTCTAATTTTTCTTCTGGATAATTTTTATAATAATCTCCTTTTTCATATAACATACGCTGTTTCAACATAAATTCTTTTTTATTATGAATTATTATACACTGAAAGGGATTATTATCTTTTATTCCTTTAATAGGTGCAGTGTAGAAAAAAACTTTACTAGGATCGTTAGCCCTTGCTTTATATATTTTTTCCATTATTATTTCTTTGTCTACATCTTGTCCAAGATACACTACACCCATTTCTTTAGAAGAATCCCAATCTTGAATAACATCAAAATTAGAACTACCATCTAAAAATTGTATTTGATTTTTAACACGTGAAGTTTTTGCAAATGGACAAGCATTTTTTGGTTCAACACTAGTTTTGCTCCATTGTAAAAAATCATGCACAAAAGAATCAAATAATTTAGTCGACATAAAATATCTCGTTATTTTTAAAATCTCTATCTCTTACATTTCTAAATGGCTCGTAAAAACTTACACTTAAAACAATTCTATCATGTTCTGTTTTATTTGTAACACCATGAAACTGTCTTGTATTAAGTAACGCTACTTCTTCTCCATTAAATCTTTCAATTTCGTCATCAAAATCATCTACAAAAATATTATAACTATTTTCAAAATCTCCTGTGACAGGAAAATTTAATGCACATAATCTATTATGATCTCTATGTATAGGCAAACCGCCCCAATGAATCTTACTAAAAAACATTCTTTTGACGTGTTGCCCGGTGAAGTCTTGCAGGGCTTCTGACCATTCACATTTAGGAACTCTCGATTCTTCTACAGGCCAAAGAATGCCTGCTTTGTCTTGACCTCTTTCAAAATTGCATTCTAATGCTGTTTTTAATACATCTTTTTTTGGCCAAACTATATCGTACTTGTAATAATATCTCATAAAAATTTGATCCTTTTATTCTTTTCGTTTTGTTCCCAGTTAATAATACTACCGTCTAACATCCCTTGTTCTATTTCAGAATAACTATTATGGCGCCAACAACTTGTAATAATAACTCTGTCCTCATCTGCATCATTATCTACTCCATGTATTTCTGGACCTTTAAACATCCATGGAGCAAATTCATTAGTTTTTTCGCTGACACTGTAAGGCATTACATATTTTTTAGTGCTTCTATCAAAATCTTCATAAAATGTTTGCGGACTTACATCTTCAAACTTTCCACGCACAGCAAAGTTAAGAACAGCAGGTCTGTTTCTGTCTTGATGCGGTGGTGTGCCTCCTATAGGCGTGCTTGTGTATAACATTGTGTCAGGTGTAATAGCAGGCTTAAACAACATTGCAAGTTCATAATGAAACTCGCTCCATTTATAGTTTTTACATTCTAATCTTGGATTAAACGCTTCATGCACTGTCCATCTAATATGGCCGCAATCAAATTGATACCAATCTTCATTATCAATATTTTCTAAATGATCTAGCAAATATTCTCTATCGTACCAAAGTGTCGGAAGTTCACGACAGTACGGTGTTGATTTTGTCTCTTCCGAGAACATCGACTTTGTCTCTTGCGTCATCGTTCCACCTTTCATAATTTGTTTGTATAATTTCAAAATACTTTATCATTGTATCTGCATCTGTTACTTGAAAACAGGTCATAGGGTTGTGTGTAAAATCTTCGTACTTCATATGTTTCATAATCAAATTATCGATTACCATCGCATATCTATGACTACGCTTTTCTCCTAAACCTTCTCTGCTCATATCTTCTGCCATTCCTATAGTTTCTGCCCATTTGCCTGTAGGATCTGGCAACGCTTGTATATTTTGCAAACCATCGTTTTTAATCCATGCACGTTGTACATATGTGTCATCTATACTTGTAAACCAAATTTCGTCTAAACCTAGTTCTTTAAATCTATCATAATAAAAATCATAAGTTCTTGCTTGACTTGCAGCGTATTCGACTAAAAATAATCCAGGTAAACCTAACAACAATATTTTTTTGTTTTCAAATAATTCGTACGTATCAATCCACCGTGTTGTTGTACCAACTTTGTGCATAGTCTTTATGTTAGGTATTTTATCTCCTACTCTAATCATTAATTTCCTCCGTAGATTTTAAAAAACATCTTTTACTTTTACGTCCATACCAAAATAAATGTCTTGCATGATCTGTTATACTATGATATACATTTGGCTTAACCGAAACACTTGTGTTTACATCTTTTAATGGCTTGCTATCAAAAAACCAACTGTGCCAATTTTTTGTAAATGTTTCTACATTCCTTTTTTTACCATATAAATCTAAAATGTGTTTGTTAAATTTTAGTGCTTCTTCAACATCAACATTGTATTTTGCTAAACAAAGCATTTTAATTTGTTTGTAAAAATCATCTATATTTTTATAAAGTGTTGCAGCAGTAGCACCATTGTCTTGAAAGTGGAAATCGTCGCCTCCTTCAATAGGTCTGCCCCATGTTTTCATATTAAACAAACTACTCTTTAAACTATTTGTATGATCTTCATATTCTTTATTAAACACAGTACCACTATTTTTACTCCAATCAAATAATAATTTGTAAAATTCAATTAATGGTATGTCATGTTCTCTTTGCAAATATGTTGCAACTACTTGTGATACTCCATGATAATGATGCGGAATAACAATGCCTTTTGCAAAGAAATACATATCTATATAATCTTGAGTCGTAAAACTATTGCTTTGGTGACAGACAAAATCAATTTCTCCTTCGCTTGCGTCAGGATATGTATTACCGCCTGCAGGTGCAGGTGTTGGCACATATTTTAATCCGTATTTGTCTTTATACTCCTCTTTTGCAAAAGGTGTGTTAGGAACAATACTTAGAGGGTGTACAGTTAAAGCATGATCACTACCTAGTTCGAGTATTTTTCCTATACCTTCTATCCAACTGTCTAGTGTTTCTTCTGGCAAGCCAACTATGAGTTCGCAATAATTATCAACACCTGCTGCATTGTATTCTCCTACCATTTCCTCTAATTTAGTATTAGCAATGTTGATACGCTTAATAGCTTTAAGAGTATCAGGATTCATACTTTGTAATGCAATTGTTACACCACGTTTTATATTTGCTTCTTGATTTAATATACGTCCTAATTCTACAATGCGTTTAGGTTGTTGTTTTGCAGTGCTGTAATCTATCTGTCTAGGAAATCCTGTCGCTTTTCGACAATGTGCAATGTATTTTATAAAATCAACATCTCTGTCAAATATGCCTACATTACTATCTGCAAAATACAAAAAGTCAATATTATGATCAACTACCCAATCTATTTCTCTTATAACTCTAGCGTATTCAAATTTTGCAATTTTATTATAATACAATGCTTCTTGATCACAAAATGTGCAAGCATATGGGCAACCTCTGTTAGTTTCAATGATTGCACTATATTGTCTGTCAGGCTTCATGAGGCTATCCATTAGCCCGCTTAGATAAGGACTAGGAATGTCTGTAATGTCTTTATCTGGTTTAGGAGGTATATAACTTTCTACAGTCATAATACCAGGTGCATCTAAATTACCCTTTAATATTTCTGCAAAAGTTCTTTCTCCTGCATAGGTAACAATAACATCACAGATGTCTTTGTTTTTTGAAAGCCATGTTTGATCGTATGGCACTTGTGGGCCTCCCATTACAATCAAACAATTAGGAAATTTGTTTTTTACTGCTCGTGCAAGTTCTTGGCTAATATTCCAATTCCAAACATATGTGCTAATTGCAAATACATCAGGATCGTTTATATTCTCCATATAATTTTCTACAGTGTCACGTTCGAATATAATGTCACCCAGTTCCCAACCTTCAACATTAGCCCTACAGTATTCCCATACATAAGCAACACTGAGAGGCAGAAAAGTTGCTTCAGCAATAACATTATTAATTTGAGTGAAATATACTTTCTTCATATGTCTTATCTCCCGGAAATAACGGGATCTTTTCTCCTGCTCTACGCTTTGGTATTTTACTATCTGCTGAACTTACACAACTTTGTGTTGTACAAGGCATTGGCTTATCAAACAGTTTAAATCCTGTTTCAATATTGCCAAGCGGAGCATCATGACAAGAATATGATCGTTTTATAGAACCATCTGGTTCGCGGATGATAATGCTTCTGAATCCTGAACTACATTCCCATCCGCAGAATTTATTAAAATTAAAAGCATTAAAACGTTCTGCTTGGTCCATGTACCAAGTTTTTCCTTTAGAGTCTTTAAACTCTACCTGCATGTGCCAAGGAACACTCTTTTGCTGATGTAAATATTTATCGTCTTTATCTACTCTGAAGTTTGGCTTTGGGCGTTCCGCCCATTTACGCTTTTCTTCTGTGTAGGCTCTTTGTGGCATTCCGTTCCAGAGTCTTTTAAGCATATCCCCAGTGTATCCATCAACCACTCTTGACGCAGTCGGATCCGATTGAGGCTTGAGGGTGACATTAATTCCTTGCTCGTGGAAGAATAGTGCGTTTTCCCAGTCTCTTTCAAACCAGTCTGGAACCATGACTTGATTAATTGTAACTTGAACATCGTTTTCCTGACATAAAATTAATTTATCTGCAAAGTCTTGCAACTTATCAACAGTATTTAAGTGTTCGGTATGTAGACTTGCAGTAATGCTTGCTCTATGAAACGGCTTAACACGTTCTACATATTCTTCAAACCACTTCATTGGTCGAGAGCAGTTTGATGTCATATGTATGGAAGTATAATTAGTATTAGGCACATCATCAGCCAGATGCCGAAGAATATCCAAGTATCCTGGATGAAAAGTAGGCTCACCCCCAGACAAACTAAAATGAAAGCTATTAAAACCGTTATCACGTGCTTGCCTCTTTATTTCATCTATTGTTCTTAAACATAACTCAGTTGGTCTATGATCTTTGCGATCTGATCTAGCGTAAGGCCAACAATAACTGCAACGATAATTACAAAACCTGCCAAGAAGCCAAGACACAGTAAACAAATCTCTATATAACATAGTGCGTTGGCCGACGCTAACGAGGTCATCGAACGGAATTTTTGTAAAATCGTATTCGCTCCACTTTAAATCTTCAGTCATAGTGTATTATAACGCAATTCAGGTAAAATGTCAAACAAATTTTCATTTCTACTTTTATCTAACTGTGCTGTATATTCATAAAACTGCGGCAACTTATCGCTCCAGTCTTCTGCATACATGTAATCAATTATACCTTGTACCTTTTCTAAATGCTTATATCTACAAAGCATAATGTTTGCTTGTGTCTTAAGTTCTTTAGGTAAGCATCTTATATTTAGATATTCAGGATGATTTAAAATATTAAAATAAATTTTATGTCCGTAAGGTTCTGCCCAATCTATAAGTTTGTCTAATCTTAAAATATTATACATTTGTACTGTGCAATGTATTTCTATATTTGCATTAGGCAATTGTCGTATTGTTTCAAAGTTTTCTACAATTTTTTTCCAATTGCTCGGATATCTGATATATCTATCTAAATCGTCTGTTGCATCAATAGAACAGTTTAATTGTATTTGTTTAAACTCACTCCATTTGTCAATTAAATGCTGCGGAACATTTGTTAAGTTTGTGTTATATTTTAATTTTATTTTATGTGCAGTACCATTATCAATATAATAGTCTAATAGCTTATGCTGTTCTTTGATAATTGTAGGCTCGCCGCCTGTTAGATATATTTCTTCTACTGTGTTTGCAATGCTAAAAAGATTTTCCCAAGTTTTTTCATTTTCAGGCCAATCCATTTTGCTAAGACGTTCGTACTCACTAGGCTCTAATGCATCTTCTACTAATGCCCATTCTTTAACCCATTGATTACTTGCATAAGGGTTACACATACGACATTTTAAATTACACAAATTACCCAATCGTATGTCTACATACTTTACATCAAAAGGTGCTTTTTCTGTATAATTGTTCTCTTGCTGCCATTTATCATTCCATGCTTGTCTTGCACTACGAACACCAGCGTCTTCTTCTCTAAAACAACGCTGACACATATCCGGTCGTTCGCCATTTAACATCTGTTTTCTAATGTTTGTATAAACTTCGCTATTCCATGCTTCTTGTAAATCGTCTTTATAAACTTTGTAAGGTTTACCGTCTGGCTTTGTTATAAAATTCTTACCAGGAGTACTGTTACAGCATACACGAAGATTGCCGCTTGCATTTGTAGCAAGGTGCATCCATGGCAAAATACAAAATGTATTATCCAAATTCAAAAGTTTGTTTCCTTAATCTGTCTTTAATTTCTTTTTGTTTCAAAAATTCTTTATATAACTTTTCATCATACGGTTTCATAAACTTTACTACATCTGCTAGATCATCTAACAAATGATTATTGTAATATTCAAATTTGTCTATGATTTGATTCCTTAAACTTTCAGGATAAACCCAAGGATGCTGCCAAATAGGTTCATCAACAAAATTTAAATCATACATAAAACCTTTCTTTTTAAAATATAATATTGTCTCAGGTAAGTGCCAAATGTTCCATGCACTAACTGATATGCAAATATTAATTCTCCAGCGTTTTTTTGTTGCAAGTAAATTTAATTTAGGTTCTAGATCTTCCCATTTACCAGGCCAACGAACATAACTGTAATGATCTTTGATTGCATCTACACTTACATTAACTAATACATCTTTCCAGCCATCTAAATCATTTGCCAATTCTTCAGTAAAAAGTAAACCATTTGTTACAATATCAATATTAATATCTTTTTTATTAGGATGGTTTTTTATTAAATTTTTTACTTTAGGAATGTATAAAGGTTCACCGCCTGTGAACTTTAATTGTTTTAGTCCTTCCATATGTTCAATTTTTTCTAGTGCAGCATCTACCCAATTGTCTCCACTAAAATTAATACGTGCATCAGACACTTGTGTTTCTGTCCAATCTTCGTCAGGATTTCTGTTTATTTCTGATTGTAATACACTACTACTATTTGCTTCACAATGCCTGCACCCTAAATTACATTTATTGCCTAATTTTAAATCAATTGCATTGTAAGTTTTGCCTTTTTCGTGCAAATGTCGTGTTCTTTGACTTTCTAGACCACGTTCTTCTCTATCCCAACAACGTTTACATTCTACAGGTTTTTCGTTATTTAACAGTTGTTGTTTTATAGGTTCGATATATTCTTCATATAATGCAATATCTTGATGCCATAAGACTCGTTTTTTATTATCTTGGGAAACAAATTCACAACAAGGTCTATAAGATCCATTAGTAGTACTTGTTAACATTGTCCACGGTAACGGGCAATAAGTATCAGACATTATTCATAATCTCAAAGAAGTATTGTTCTGGCCAATCTTTGTAATATTCTGTTGACGCAAGATATTTACGTTTAACTTGAATATCTCCTTTGTCTTGTATAAAAATACAATTACAAGGATTTTTAGCAAAATGTCCAGAAGTAGGTGTACTTAAAAAATAAATTAATTCTCTACCCTTTAATCTGTTTACAAATTTTTGCGCTTCTAAAAGATTTGCATTAGGGCCAAGCCAAACAATACCTATATCATAATTACGTCTGTCAAATTGATATATGTCATGCTGATAGTTTTCTCTACCGTCTATAAATTGTATTTTATTATCTAATCGAGCCCGTCGTGCAAAAGGACAAATAGGAAAGCCGCTATCAGGTCGCACTTTTTCTATTTTTTCTACTACCCAATCTAAAAACTCTTTTTGAAAACTGTCAAAATCAGTCTTCGTTATAACTTTTGTAAAATTGTACGTTAATTGCATTTTTTAACCAAGGCTCTTTATCTATTACAATACTTGCATGTACTTGACATGCATCAAAAACTAAAATACTGCCTACATCCTGTTCTAGTATAGTTTCATGACTTAACCCACGAAAACTATTTTCACTTATATGTGGATATTTATTTGGATCCCATTCACCATAATCTTTTTCCGGGTCCATAAACTCGCCATTTATATCAATAAAATTATTATAATTTCTTGATATTTCATACATTGCTGTATCTTGGCTTTTTTCTGCATCTCTGTCTAAAATAACACTATAACCGATTCTACGTTGGTGCATAAAAGCAGTATGTGCTTGTGCTCCTTTTGTTAAAAACAAAGGAATAATTACACTCTTAAAAGGTATAACATTATCAAAATATGGATCTTCAGGTGCACCTTCTTCTTCAGTAATCAAATCAAGATGTGCATCATGCGGTTGATTAGAAATAAAATAGTTACCCGAATGATTGCCACTAAAGTCTCCAAAAATTTCTAAAAACTTTTGTCTAAGCCATTTTTCATTTCTAAATAACATAGGAATACTTGCCAGTGGCTGAATGTTGCTGCTCGATGCTTGATATTTTACTGTTCTTGCATTTTGAAATTGATAAAGTCTCAGAATTTCTATTTCTTCTTCTGTAAAAAAATTGTCAATCTTTTTTGCAGGACTAAAGTTATGGATTATGTTGTTTTTATAATATTCACAGCATTCTATGTATTTCATCTTCTAATTTTCCTTGCCTTGCATCTAATAAAGGTAACCTAATATTAATTCTATTATATGCTTTATCTCTATGGAAATATTTCCATTCTTCATTTCCTAATGCAATATGCACTGTATTAGTAGGTGTAAGTCCAAATTTTTTGCAAACTTGTGTTTGATGTTCTTTGTATATATTTGCAGCCAAATCTGGTGAAAATTCTTTCATTAGCATTAACCCTGCATATGTATTTGCATGTATTCCGTGATGCCATTCAGTTTGTACAGCAAGAGAACCGTGTGTCCATTTACTAAAACATATACCGCTACGAAAATTGCCTGTTTGCAAACCTTTTGTTGTACTAAATGCAACTACTTTAACGCAATCATAATCTACTCTCCATTCTAAATCGTAGCAAGTGCCAAACCAAGCACAATCAACCATTACAGGAATATCAAGTTTTGTACAAGTTTCCATTATTTCTTCGTACATTGGATGCACATTGCCCGAGCCACTAAACGGCACACTAATAATTACTGCATCTCCACGCTCTAATGGTGCATCATCGATATAGGTATCCCAATCAAAGTCAAACACATCTCTGTTGTAAGGATATTCTCCACGTAACAAACGCATACGCCAGCCATTTCTAGCACACTCTAAATGAAACCAGTCTAGTGTTTGTGTTACACCAAGGCTTACATAACGATTAGGTAAAGTTTCTAATCCTCTAACCTTTGTAGATACAGATGATTCAATCCATTTAGGATAAAAATTCAAATATTCGTCTTGTACGTTAAAATCTCTATTGAACCACCCGTGCTCTTTAACATGTCTTGATAAGAATTTAGGACACTCGTGTATCTTAGCACTATTTCCCGTTGTTCCTAAATACTTTTTATATAGTGATTCCCATTGTTTACTCATTCCAATACTCCTTAAATTGCGGAGCAGCACTAATAAAATCTGTATTTCTTATTTTATCTAAATCAATAATGTATTCTTTAAAATATTTCCACAATTTCTGTTGTTCTGCATGTTCTGGCTTTTTAAGTTGTTGTGCTAATTTGGTTATACCTACAGAATAGTAATTATCCTGGCCTGGCCATTTTATTTTATCATCAATATCTTCAATCATAGATGCTGCTTGTTCTTTCATTTCTGCACTTAACACATCTAAACTAAGATAGGCAGGATTAACAACTGTATTTGAAAAACTAAAACTACAAAAATCTTTATATTTTTGAACAAAATTCCAAGCATCTCTAATGGCAAATACATTTGCAGCCATTGTTGTAAATGTTATACACACTTCTTCAAGGTTATCAAATGTTTTAAGTTTTTCAATCATGTTCTCAACAACAGATATGTCATAATTATTGCCGCCTCTTGTATAGTTGTACAGTTCTCCTGTACCTTCTATACTAATATAAAATATAAGACTTTTAAACTGTCGTAAATGATCAAACAATTGCTCATCATCTACTGTAGCATTTGTGCTTATGTCAATAGTAACTTGTTTATTAAGTCCTAAGTCAATTAGCTTTTGTAAAATTGCTCGATTTTTAGGCTCATACATTGGTTCGCCGCCGCGTATAGCAACATAACACAAATCTTCAAACACACTAGTATCGGCAAAAATGTTATCTATTACAGAATCATCTAACACAAAATGTCCATAATCGCTGTTTCTCCAATAACCTGTCATATTTTTAAGTAATTTTTTTTCATCTGCAACCCATGCTGTGCTAACTGCACCACTACAATGTATACATTTTAAGTTGCATTTGTTACTAGGAATAACATCAAGCATTAAAAAACTAGGTGTGTTAATATCTGTTACTATAGGTTTATTATTATAGCAGGTTGCTCGGTCAACAAATAGTGTTTCAAAAAACAATCTACGACTGTGTCCACTTAGTTCTTCTTTTTTATAACACTTTTCGCAGCCTTTGTTTTGTTGAAACTGTGAATGATCTTTTCTTAGTTGTGTCCAAGGATTGTCATTCCATATGTCCACTAAAGAATTATTATTTAAATTACCTAGTGGAACTTTATAAATTGCATCAGGCTTTACATTGCCATCATAATCAATGGCAACGCATTTAAACGGCGCAATGCAGTTATAGTTATTAAGCAAAATAGTCCTCCTGAGAACCTTGTCTTGCTAAATCTTGTGTTACACAATGCACACCACCATCCCAAAAATACTGATGTCTAAAGTTCCAGTAGATAGGTGTAATACCTTGTTTTTCCATTCTTGCAAATGCTTCTTTGTTTGTGCCAGTGCAAATAACATACTCTTCAGACACACTTAACACATTTACATCAAAAACTGTTTCATCTACGTAACCTGTCCAATGACTAAAATATTCATCGATAAAATCTTTGTAAAAACGTTGTTTACGCATTTTATCAAATTCGTCTGGAAGTTCTGTTTCGCTAGACACTTCAATAATATCCCAGTTTTGTAATTTTTCTGGTATCCATTTTTTGTTCCATGTCATTAGTACACCCGGCTTTAATAGTGCAATCTTGCCGTCACAGTGTCCGCCAACAGCAACTTCGTTCCATCTAAACTCATCGCCTAGTTCTTTTTTCAGCCACTCTAATCCAACATCGGTACCTTTGCCTTTTTTAAGATCTTTATTACCACTTTGAGAATGAAACAAATCTTTACCACACTTAATAATGTTTGCAGCATGGAACATAATTTGATCGTTTTCATTATATGGAGGTGCTTTGCTTGTAAGTTTTGCCATAGGCATACTTAACCATCTATAACCATTGTCGTAGAATTGCCTACTAATATCTGTATATGCAAGATTTTCAAAAAATCTGCCGCCGCTTGCTGTATAGTGCTCTACGATAGTGTTGCCAAACACACCTAAAACATCTCTTGGCATAAGTGGATGGTTAGGAAAATGACTACCAAACCATGGCGTTTGTACAGTTGCTTTATCCCAACTATATTGCATTAGATTGTTAGGACGATGTACTGTAACATCTAAATCTTCAAGTATCTTTACTAAAGATTCTAAGTCTTCAGCAGTTTCTTCATTTACACGTTTAAGTAAATCTCTTGCATCTGGGTCAGGAACATCGTTAAAATCTTCAGCATTGTAAGTGCCGCCTACAATGATATCAGTAAGTTTTTGAAATTCGGTAAAAGTTGCCAATATAGTTCTCCATTAATATTAGCATACTAGCACAAATTTCCTGTATTGTCAATAGGTAAAACCTTCTTATAGTCTAATCCTGTAACTGCATCCATATCTGCCGATCTTTTAAGAAGTTCATTCCATAATTGTAAATTAGTTTCGCCGCCTTTTAATGCTTGCATAATTGCACGTTTATGAAACGGCTGTACATTACCCCAAGTTTCCATTTTGTCTATAAGGTGCTGTTTATACTTTTCTGGCATTGTACCAATAGATGTGTATTCTGGCCATCTAATACAATCTACTGAGTGCTTATCTTTGTGTATGATATTTTGCACCCATTCAGATAATTCATTAAAACTCCAAATAGAAAATACACTTAAACAACTATGTACACCAAAAATTAAATTAACATCTAAATTTAAATAATTTTTTACATTTTCTTCAATTTCGTTCCAATTACTTAAAGTACGATTATAGTCATTACCATAACCGTAGCCATCAATTGAAAAACAAAGTTCAACACTTTTACATTTTTTCCAAACTTCGATATCTTCTTTTGTAGGAAATTTAGTTGCGTTTGTATGATAGACTATAGATACGTCAGACAAATCATCATATTTTCCTAAGTCTTGTAAAAATGGCGAATGTTCTGGAGACATAAATGGTTCGCCTCCAAGTATTTTAATCATTGTTGGTTTGTTAAACTTAGTTAAATCAAAGTTTCGAACTGTATTAACTTCTGGTTTAACTTTACCACCTTGATTGTAATAATAATCAGGCACATGGTGCTTCATACTATCTGTTCTAGGAGCATCTTTCCATGCAGCATTATACAATCTTGCCCATGCTGTGCTTTCGTCTACATTACACATTCTACATGCAAGATTACAATGATTACTTAAAAATACTTCTAAATAGTCTAGTTCAAATTTATCTTCTATATATCCGTAAAGTTGGTTAAAGTGCATACGCATATTGCGTCCACCTAGTTTTTCCTCTTCCCAACATTTAGAACATTCTTGCAATTTTTCGCCAGCCTTCATTCTGTCTCTAATTTTTTGGAAATATTCAGGATGATTTACTGCTTCTTCCGGAGGCAAAAACTTGTACTGTTTAAATTCGCTTTCTCCAAATGCTTTAAATCTACAACAAGGTAGAACTGTAGGTTTGCCATCAGCAGCGCCAATCGCCATATGCTTCCAAGGCAATACACAACTGTTCTTACTCATTAAATATATCTTTCATTTCAGGAAATGTTTCTGCAAATGTTATGCCACGTTGCTTGTCACATAAGTCTAAAAATTCTTTCATTTCAGGCAAACGTCTGCTCCAATCTTCTGATTCCATAAAGCTAAGAATACCATTAAGACGTTTTATTCCATATTCTGCACTACGAAATTGTTCGTATGTAACTTTACCTTTGTGCCAACTAGGAATACCAAGTTCCCAATTTTGCTCCCACCAAGGATACCATGCTTCATACTTGCGTCTCGTTTCTTCTTTGAACCATTTGGGCAATACTTTTACGTTTAGATGCGCAGGCCAATAAACAAAGTGCTGACTAATACCACCTGCGCCGAAGGGCCACATGTTTATCTTTTTAAAACCTTGTTCTAATTTCCATTGAATAAAGTCTGGAAGATAATATACATTAAGTGCTTGTACTGCACATGCAATAGTAACTTCTACATTATCACTAGTTTGTGTATCTAAAATATGAAACACTTCTTCTTGACGTTTCCATTCGCTTGGATAACGAATGTAACTATTCATTTCTTTAATACTATCTATCGAATAGTGAAAACGCACAAGTTTGAATTCTCGCCATAAATCAAATAAATCCTCTCTCCATTCAACTCCATTTGAGTTGTAACGTAGTTCAAGATCTTTTGCATAGCCCATTTTAATTGCATGTTCAAGTATTTCATAATGTTCCTCAATAATAAGACTCTCGCCGCCAGCAAAATAAATCTGCTGCATACTTGGCATTTGTTCATAGAATTGTTCCCAGAACACAGGATTTTGTTTGTGCCAGTTGTAACTACTTCCGTTTGTACTACCTTTGTTTTCCCATTGCATAATTTCTTTGAGAGACTCATTTTTAACAGCAGGAAAAATTGCTTTCCAATCTTTAATCCATCCTGAACTATCATGCGGTGAACACATTACACATGCAAGTTGGCATTTTGTTCCAAAACGTAAATCAATATATGCTAAGTTTGGAGGAACACTGCCGTCTTCATTTGTTTCTTGTAGAATTTTATCTACATCAACACGCTGACTCCAGTAGTCTGTTTCCCACATACGTTTACTACGATGACCTGCTGCTTCTTCCTTAAAACATTTTAAACAACTAGGTGGTTTTTCACCAGCAAGCATTTGCTTGCGTACATTCTTCATGTATGTGCTGTTCCAAGCACTTTGAAAGTCACTTACATTTAAATTGTTAGGTCGTCCTTCTTCATCTTTGAGAATACCTACTTGTCCGCCATGTTCTTTATCATTTGTTGCACCAACTGAACTTGCATTTGCTGTGCAACATACCCGCATACTACCGTCTGGCCTTGTGCTTAAATGCACCCAAGGTAATAAACAAAATGTGTCGCTAATCTTTGTGTGTTTTGTATCCATTGTTTATCGCTTTACAAAATTTTTTGCATATAGGATCAGGATTTGTTTCCCAACCTTCAGTATTAAAATGCTTACTGAATGCTTCACTATCTATTATAGCATCTAATCCATTTTTTGCAATAGAATTCCAATCTTTATTTAAACTTTTTATGTAAGGAGACATGTCAGGTTCAGTCAGTGTCCAGCAACATGGCCAGGCATGTCCGTCGGTATCTATAATAATGCCTTTTGTCCTACATTTAATTTTTGTCATACCATTTCCATTCCCCTACTTGATCTGCCCAAGCAAAGACTTGTTCTTTCATTTCTTTATCTACAATTTTATAATCCCAATCTCTAGTGTTTAATTTTATGTCCATTTCTAATTTATTTTTTCTTGCTAATTCAATAGCTTTAGGTACACTTTCATAATTAAACGTAAAAACTAAAAAGTCCCAACATACTACTGCACCCGATTTATTTGCAGCAATCATATGCTCCCATGCTCTGTCAAAATCTACATCAATTCTATATTTACTACTCTGTTCTGCTGTTATACCATCTATACCAAAATTTAAACGTAGTTGATCTTTCCAACGTTTTGCTATACTTACATACCAATCCTTCTGTCTTAGGCCGCCGTTTGTTGCTACTTGAACTTCTCTACCTGAAGCACATCCGTAATCTATCATTTCCTCTATATCAGGATGCATTAATGGATCGCCGTAGTCTCCGCAAAAATAAATTACCTTAACACCACTCGGTGTAGTGTCTATCATCTTCTTATAAGTTTCTAAGGGAAAATGTCTATATACTAATTTGCCCTCTGCATCTAACTCTGTTCTTGGACATAAAGGACATTTTGCTTGGCAGTAAGTTGTAGGACTAAATTCTAATGTTTCAAACTTTCTGTAATCCACTAAACATATTCCTCTAATTCAGGAAAATAATCTAACATTTTTTTATTGTTAATACGTTCACAGAGTTTAATATATTTTGTAGATCTTTCAGATAATTTTTCTTGACCGTTAAAATTATTTTTCATATAATTTAAACAATCATTTGTAAAGTATTCCCACCTGTCAATAAAATCTTTATTATTTGTCGACAGTTTTACTTTTTCAATACTGTCTTGCATTTCGTCTATACATCTTTGTCTAATAGAATCTGGTAATTCTAAACTAGATACAGGATTATCTAGTACTAGACTAGTATGAAACAATAAATCATACTCTAACCAATTGTTTAAAATATCAGTCCAACGTAAAGCACTAAACATATTAAATGTTACAGTACCTTTTAGAATAATATTATTTAGATTGAAATTTTTTATTCTACGTAAGTTATTTTTTACAAGTTCAATATCTCCACGCATTCTAAAAAAATCATATGTATCAAACGATGCATCTATACTACAAACAATTTCTACTTCTTTAAATTGCATCCAGTATTTTAAATATTTTGATATATCTTTGACGTTTAAATTTGTATTGTATACTAATTTTTGATCTTGCGGATTTTTACTTGTCATATATTCTAGCCAGTCTATATGTTCTGGAGTGAGTAGAGGTTCGCCGCCTGTAAAATGAATCATAGACGCAGATGCAAGTAATTCTTTTATATCCTCTTTATAACTACTTTCGCTATTAAGAGCAACTTTAAATAATTTAGAAATATTTTTATGTGTAACAGGTTCGTATAAATCATCTACTTCTTTACCAACATCATATGATGTTTCTTCATATATGTCAAAGGTTTCTTTATCAGTTAAACTTGTTACCCATAATGTACTACTATTCGGACCGCAATGCATACACTGTAAATTACACAAGTTGCTAGGTCTTATTTCTATTCTTTCAAGATCAGTAAGTCTAGATTCGACTGGATTATTTTTAATAAAATCTATTAGGGCGTCTTTATCTTCAACTTGTCTTTCAAAATCACCAAAGAAATCCATTCTAGGAGATTTACTATTAGAGTCTTCTGCATTCCAACAACTTACACAATTTTTATTTCTTTCTCCGCAATAAAGATCATTTCTAATATCTTTATAGTCATCATTGTTAAAAAGTTGTGTAAAAGGTTGCTTCTTCCAATTACCTACACGTTCTCTACCTCTGTAACAAGTATACACAGAACCAGACTGATCTAAGTCAGCATTTATATAAGGTGCAAAGCAAAAAGTATCAGGATTTAATCCTAATCTTTCTAATTCGCTTCGCATATCTTCGAGTGTTTTTATCATACGTCTTCGTATTCCATAGGATTGTGTTTTTCTAATATTTCTTCTGCTTTACAAAACAAAGGATCAGAATCATCTTTTCTAAAAACCATATTATCATATCTTTCTGCATCCTTTTCTTTGATTACTATATATTCATCATGTTCAGGACTTAAAGGATTATCAGGAAAACACCCAGAAGGAATAACAACAGGATCATATCCTCTTTCAATAAGATGGTATAGCAGCCTTTGTTTTTGTTCTTCATCTTTCCATTTTGTATGAAAAATATTTTCACAGTCTTTTGAAGCAAGCCATGCTTCTGTAAGATTGCCCATTCGCATACTCATTTTAATATAAGTCTTATCACTGTGCTTAATTGTATTATCAATAACAAATGCTAATTTACTTTTACTTGGTCGTAACACACTTCTATGTCTGCGTTTAGCAAATCTAAATAATATAGATCTTTTGGTATCAACAATGTCATCTACACAATGCCAACTGTAATTAGTAGCAGGTATAGCATAAAAGAAGTTAGGTTTCTGAGGTACTTGACTGTGCATTTCTCCATGTTTGTCTACTGTCCATGCACCTTGATTACCGTAATCAAAATAAATTTGACAAGTTACTAACCACCTAAAGTCTTTTAAATCATTGTGTGTTTCTATAAAACTACCGTCAAGGTCGTGATGATAATTTACATAAAAACTATCATGATCAAAATCTTTACCATAAATTACTTTTTTTAGTTTAGGCAATTCATCAAGTATAGTGTCAAATGCAGGATAAAATTGTTCTTGTTTTCCTTCATCAATACCGTCTTCATAATCTGCAATTTCTAATGGTAAAACATAATTATTTTCAGAAATACCTTTTGCTTCATGAGTGCCTTCGAGTTTTGCATATTGATAAATTTTATCGTAAGGATACGTTTTATCTAGGTAAGAAAATGTCGCATCATTAAAAAACTTTTCTTTTGTGTAGTATGTAAACGGATCTGAATGTATCTCTATCATATTTTATCCTTCAATCTATCTAGTATTATATCAGAAAAAGCATCATGTGCTTCCTCAAGTGGATGCCCGCCGTAACCTATAGCATAATTGTTACGTTTAGCCCAATCTTCTAAACTATCGGTTTTTGGATCTAACAACCAAACTTTGTCACTCCAATCAATTTTATTATATATAGGACAACTATTTCTTAAATAGGAAAGATTATCAGGAAATATATCTAGATGTAGTTCTTTTAGTCCGTTTACCATAAAATAAGGTATATCTGCCAATCTTAAGGCTGTTTGAATTTGGTGTACTTGATATAAAAATTCTATACAGTTTGCCCTATAAGTTCTAACTAACACTGCATATTTTTTAAGTGCTAGATTTGTTTTACTATACTGGTTTGCATGAAACATTCTCCATATAGTCCTATCATGATGTTTATCAATAGGTCCTAATTTTTGTAAAGTAACTTTTCTATATCCATCGGTTGTCTCTAAACTATCTTGTACAAAATGTTCAAATCTTGTAGGAGACGTCCATTGTATAACTGCTGCTTTAATATTTTCATCTAAATTTGCAAATGTAGTTCTTATAATCCTATGATTACTGCCGCCGGGTGTTCCTAAATTTTTAAAATCTTGATTTAATTTTTTTCCTGCAAGTGCAGCAAAACATGTATTTTTAGGATCTCCTAATTCATCGCCGTATGTAAAACTGCATCCATTAAATAATATCATTTAAATTGCTCCGCAAATGGATCAAATTCTGCACCGCACTTCATAGCACAAACTTTTAATTTACCTGCAAAACAACTTGGCTTATCCCAACTATCTTGTATAGCGTCAAATATACCCGTTTCAAAAACTTTTTCTAATCCATTACGTGCATCTAGTTTAGTTTTATCTTCAATAAAATCCCATATCTGTTCTACCTTAGGATCTTTATGCCACCACTTGTACATACGTCCAGCAGTCCAACAACAAGGCAATGCTAATCCTTCTGCTGTTATAAACAGACTGTTTTCTTTTTTTACTTTACATATAACAGGAACAGCATTGTAGTATGCATCCATACTGCCATATTTTTCTATAATTTTATCCTGTTTAGTTAAAGCTTTGTTTTGATACTTTTCATCGGGCTTTTTTAGTTCAGTAGTTTCTTTGCCTTTACGATCAACTGCTTGGTGCGATTCTTTCTTTTTAGAATCTTGTGTAATAAACCTGCCAGTTTTCTTTTTCATAAACTTTTCACACCCCCAAACATTAGCAAGTTTTTCTGCTTCTTCTACTTGATGTTGATTGTGTTCAAAAATAAGGAAATCCCAACGTGCTCTGCCACCAGCATCGATAAATGCTCGCATGTTGCGTTCTACATTGTCCCAGACAACACCCTGCCTGTATAAGTGATTAGTATCCCTAAGACCGTCCACGCTAAAAATAACAGTGCCCATTCTACCAAAGACTTGGGCCAATTCACGCCACCACGTTTCACTTTTTGCTCCTCCGTTTGTATTCATGCTTAACCACATATTAGGGTTATGCTTTCTAAAATATTTGAATATTTCAAGTGTATCTCGTGCAACAATAGGATCTCCTAAATTACCACACATGTACATTGTGTCCAATTGTTTTATAAAGGAAGCATTAAATATCTTTACGCAATCTTCATAGTACAATTCATCAAGGTTAATATGAGGATTTATTCCTTCACCATTCATATTTCGATCACACATTGGACAACTGGCTTGACAGTTCTGTGTAACTTCTAAATGAATAGTTTTAATATCTTCATAATTATACATTATCGTATACTAACTCCACATCCACGCCAGGGCCAACTTTACTAGGTAAATCACCATACTGATCGATATACCAGTGTATGACAGCACAATACCAGTTCCAACTATTATGGTGTGCTTCTTTGTTAAACTGCCATATGTTGTTATTGGTTGCTTGCATTGTACTCAGTGCTCTTGCACATTCTAATTGCAACTGTCTAGTTGTAAACTTACTTAAATCCAATTAACATAAACCTCGTATACTTAGGTAATTCTCGCATACCCATATAACACAATTCACTCATTGGTGCCATTTGTTTAAATTCGTAAATATCATTTACACAATTTACGTGTTCTTTGATTTCAAAATAGTTGTTGCTTTGTAGCACAATTAATTTACCTTGTGGTATATTTTTATACCATTCTGCAAAGTTTTCTATATGTTCGCAACTGGTATTGATAATTGTATCTGGCGTATCGTAAAGCATACAGACACTACCGTCACTTCTAGATACAGGATAACTATGTCCGTCCCATTTAATTTCCATAATATCTTGTGTACACGCCTTAAACTGCCATTCTTCTTTTACCCAAGGCTTATTGAAAACTTCAGCAATATTTGCACAAGTAGGATCAATGTCAAAACTACGAATCTTTTCTACATTTACTTTACTCTCAAATAACATTGTAGCAAGTGTAGCATACCACCCTGCACATAAAAATACTGTGCCTAAATCAATTTTTTGTCTTTGTAATTCTTGTACTAACCAAAGTTTACTTTCAAGTTGTCCTCTACTAAAACAATCTGTGTCGTATTCAATATTGTTTATTTGTAGATTTTTAAACGCATCGATAAATCTTGTATCTTTAAATCTTTTCAATACTGGCCAAAGTTTATATGTATTGTTTTCTAATAATAACTTACGCAATTCTTCATCTTCGGCAAGTCTAAACAAACTATGTAAATTATTTTCCATCATTACTTTACGCAAATCATCTGTACTTCCACGTATGACAGTAGGAAGTAATCTAAAGATACTACTCATATCTCTATCAATATATGCTCTACGCAAATCACTTAATCTAGTATCTCTAGGATACATCAATTCAAATCTATCAAGTAATTCATGTGTCTGCATTAAACTTATCCTTTAGCCAATCAAAGTCATTAATAAGTTTTAATGCAGCAACGTTAGTTGCATTTTCTTTACCATATGCTGCTCCTGCTTTTGCACCTGCAATAGCATATTCGCCATACGGTTTGTCTACACCTTTTGTACACCAAATATCTAAACGTTCTTGTGTTTCTAAATCTTTTTGTCTATCAATAACACCCGATGAAAGTTTACAACATTCTCTAAATGCTGATTTCCATGTTTCAAACGGTCCTGTGTTAAAACAAGTTAAATTTGATATTTGTTGTACAGCCTTAAATTTGTTTGTAATGCTTGTTGTCATGTCAGGCTTACTTGTATCCATATTAATAGTCAACATTCTCGGAAACAGTTTTAGTCCACCGTAGCCATATACTAGATCATTAATTGGGTTTTGTGTACGCCATACATGCACCATATCTCTGTCCCAACGTGGAACACGATATTCAAAACTAAAATCATCTACAATTTGTGCATCACCATCAACAATCCAAAACATTTCAGTTTCGCAAAGTTTTGCTGCTTCAATGTGTGCTTGGTGAATGCCCTTTACTCCATGTACACGTTTTGCATTTGGTACACGTTCTAGCAGTAGTTCATAATTTTCGTCTGCATTAGGTTCTTGATATGAAATAAACACAACATCATAAATTTTGTATTCGCTTGCAATAATATTCCAAGGCTTGTGGTTAACAACAAATCTGTGTTCAATTTCCTTTTTGGTAATAGGAGATTGTTTAGACAACAAAAACAATCCATTGTAACCTGTTTCAGAGCCATCTTTGTGTACAAATGCATGGTTTTGTTTTCTATCATATGTATTTGAATGATCAAAATACACATTAAATTTAAACTTGCTTGTATCAATATTAGGATCATCTGCATAAAACAATTCAGTTTTACTCATCTTAACTGCACGTAAATAATCTTCCCAAGATTCAACATTAAATCTATCGTATTGTGCAGGTCCACTAGCAACATCATTCCATTCTTTACGTTCTACTAGATGTCTGTGTTCTATTTCTTTTTTACTTACAGGTTTATGAATACTACATAGATATGCACCAGTGCGCAAGTCTTTATCTTCTACTTTATGTACAAAACTATGATTTTGTTTTCTATCAATTTGCTCATGATGACTGATATAAAAACTATTAACAAACGTTTCATCAAGTGCAATATTATTTGTACTGAACCAAAACAATTCTGTTGTTGTATTATCTAATGCTTGTAGATATTGTTCATACGTATCAATATTAAACACATCAAAGGGTTTAGGTGTACTTGCTACAATGTCCCATTCTTTTTTGTTTGCATAGAATCTATAATCAACTTCACGTTGTGATACCGGCGACTGCTTACTAAAAAGCATAATGCCATCATATGTATCATTATTTAAAAATGCATGATTAACACTACGGTCATATGTATTAGAATGTTCAAAGTATAAATCAAATTTAAAATCATCAGCAACGTCTACATCTTTAGGAATACCCCAAAACATTTCTGTGGTGCTTGAATTTAATGCTGTTACATAGTCTTGATAACTGTCTATAGGAAACTTATCATATTGTATAGGTTTACTTGCCACTACATCCCATGGTTTGTGATTTACAATAAATCTATGCTCAATTTCTCTTTGCGACACTGGTGCATGTTTTGAAAATAAAAATACACCATTGTATAAATCATCATTATCTACACGATGTATAAATGCATGATTTGTTTTTCTATCATATTCATTGTCATGTGTAAAATAAGTATCAAATGCAAAACCGCTTGTATCAATATTAGCACTTGTTCCCCAAAACATTTCTGTCTTTGAATTTTCAAGTGCATGTTGATAGTCTTCCCAACTATCAATTACAAATTTATTATATTTTACGGGTCCACTTGCTACAATGTTCCATTCTTTTCTGTTTACAATAAAACGATGTTCAATTTCTTTTTTTGTTAAAATTCTTGCTTTTGTCAACAGTGCTACTCCATTGTATAACTTTTGTCCATTTACTTCGTGGACGAACACATGATTTGTTTCTTTGTCATATATGTTATCATGTGCAAAATGTAAATCAAAGTCAAAGTCTTCCTTTAATTCTAAGTTATGCGATAATGCCCAAAACATTGCAGTGTTTGACGACTCCAGTGCGTCTTTATAATCATTGTATGTTTCAATATAAAACTTATCATACGGTTTTGGTACGCTAACTTGTACTTCTACTTGTTTTTGTTTATTATAACATCTTTTTCCAATTTCGTCTAGAGTAATTTCATTATTTTTAGGAATCAAACACACACCGTCATATTCAGTATCATTAAGAAACACATGATTGTAATGCCTACTCCAATCATCAGGTTCATAGTCAAATGTAAAATTTTCTACTATACTTACATCATCAGGAACTACCCAAAAAAAGTCTGTTAAGGATTGACTTTGGGCAGTTAAAAAATTAGGTGCATATTTTGCTGTAACAAAATTTGCTTTTAGATATTCATAAGTGTCATTCTTTACACCAATAAAAAAGATATCATACATTATAGATTTTTACATAATTTGTAGAAATCTTCCATTTCAGGAAATACTTCTACAAATTTTAAAAAGTTCCTTTCGTCATACTGATCAAAAAACCTTGCAAAGTTTTTTCTATCTAATTCTATTTTGTTTTGATCAATGTCAACACGTTCACGCATTATAGCAAGATTACGTTCTAGTTTTGCAATTTCAAAATCATAGAATCCTGCAAAGTCGCTTACATCGCTATTTTTTTTCATAAAGTCAATTGCTTCTTCAAGATACTTGTCAAAGTCTGGTGTTAAAATTTGAATAGTTTGCCAGTCAGGATATCTAATTAGAGGTATATCAAACCAAATACGCTGGCGAGGATGTATTTCGTAATCATTGTGTTTAGTGTAAGGGTCGTGTATAGGAATATATTGCACACCTTGATTACTTGCGCTAAAACGCTGTCTTAATTTTAACACATATTCTAAATAGTCTTTTACTTTTGGCACAGACAAAGCATTAAAAGTATTAATAAACGTAACAGTTGTATTTTTTGTTTCTGTTAGAAAACGCATAGTGTTACTTGTCATTGTATCCCACTTTAATCCGCCACGTATGTATTCTGCTTGTGAGCCTACGCTGTCAACTGAAATGAACAACGCAAAGTTTTTCAATGCCATGTTAACATACCAGTTGTTTCCACTACCCGGATTCCAACGATTTTTATCTTCCCAAATTTGTATCTCTTCAAGTTTTTTAACTTTAGATAAGAATCTATCCATAAGTTCTTCTTTAGGAGGACACATGTTTGTTGTAATACTTAATTCAAGCCATGTGTTTGGATTTTCATAGATGTATTCAAGTACACGAAATGTATTGATATCCATTAATGGCTCGCCGCCTGTAATACGAAACACTTCAAGTTTGTTATATAAACTAGGCCACCATTTCCAAAAAGCTTCGAGATATGGGTTTTCACTTTGCCGTATTTTTAAAGGCATAAGTCCCTTTTCTTGCAAATACTCTAAATTGTTATGTCCTGTTTCTTTGCCTTCTGCATCTAGTATTTTAAATTCGCCATGTTCTTTGATTTTTTCTTCCCATGTTGTACTTAGATGCGGAGAACAATACATACAAGAAAAATTACATGCTTGATTAAAATTAACTTCCATATAGCGTGGATCTACGTCACCTGTATCTAGTGCATCGATAATATCACTTCTGCTATTCTGTGCCCAATATTCTCCGGAACGATATATTCTATCACTGCGGCCGCCTACGTCTTCAATCTTCCAACAATATGCACAACCTGCAGGACGCTCACCTTTAAGCATCATTGCACGTTCCTCTTTCTTTTGTGCAGTATTATGTAAGGCTTTAGGATTTGCTTTTACAGAATCAACATCCATATCATGCAATGGTGGATGATAGCAACTATGCGTTTTACCATTTGTAAGATGCATAGAAACCTGTGTCCATTTTGCATAACACATTGTCTTGCTGATATTCTTTAATTGCTTTTCTGCAATATCTGCAGACTGATTGTAATCGCTCATACGAAATCCTTTTTATAAATTATACAGGATTTTTTGTAGTTGTCAAGCCATATGTTTCAGTAATAAAATCTGCAAGTTCTTTTGCCATTAACTTGTAGCCATCAATATTTGGATGAATATCATTTGTTAGAAACTGTTTAGGATAATCTAAATTATGATATCTATCCCACCATTGTGATCTTTCATGTTCGCCTTGTAACCAATCATCTGCTTCTACTAGCAAATCTACAAATTGATCATAATGTCTATAATCGTGTATATATTTTGTCCAATCTATTTGTTCGTGCAAGCCGCCTGTTTTAGTTGTAAGGTCATGTTTACCTCTATAATCAAATGCATTTGCAAGAACAAACTTAAATCCGTATGCTTTGCAAAAATTTTGAACTTCTAGAATACTGCAAAGCGTTTCCATACTTGCGCAAGTTTCACTCCAACAGTGTATCGTATATGCTTTCCAAAATTTGTCAGAATCGTTTGGCCATACAGTGTTAAAGTTATAATGATGAGCACGTTTGTAAGGGTGTTCTCTATGCCTTGTAAAATGAGGCTCTTCATCAAAATGCATGTCTTGTCTAAAAAAATCAAAACGTTCGTATCCACTTAGCATAAACACAATAATGCAGTCTTGCATTGAATCCCAATCTAAGTCTGTTAAGTATAAACACCTTGCTGCTGCTCTGTTACCTATACCTCGTTGACCTAAATTAATTGGTGTATAATCTGTAAAATGATCCCTTGCTAATACATTTACCCAACTGTTTTCCCATTCCATAGGAATAAGGTCCGTACTTTGATCCATAGGAAAATTCATCTTTCCTTTATGTTTCTTCCATGTTTCTTCTGTATAGCCGCCTTCGCCTTGTGTCCAACTACAACCTAAGCCAATAATTGCTTTATCTATAGTCTGCATATTCATCCTCTCTAACTGTATCCAGTGTAACACAATGAGGTCCACCGCTTAGTGTTCGACAATGTCTCATCTTTACATGCATAACATCAAACCCTGCATCTTCTAATGTTTTTGTTAAATTTATTTGATTTTCTTCAACAGCAACTAAGGATTCACTTAAACTTAAAATATTCATTCCTAGCCAAGGACTTGCAGGTGCCCAATCATGCATAACCTGTGTTTCATGTGGTTCAGGTGCCCATATTTTTTCCCACTTGTCAAATATGTCAGGTAGTTGTTCTTCTTTTACTCTTTCAGGATTTAATAATACTTTACCAGGTGCCAATGGCATAATACTTGTGTCTAAATGTACATATGCATACACGTTTTCTAACATATGCACTGTATACTTTTCACCAAGTGTGCTTTGTAGCCACCGTGCGCCCATTTTGTTTCCGCTGTTTGAAACAAGATATAATATATCTTTACCTATCTTTATACAGTTAGCAGCATCAAATGCCGGTTCATATTCAGTAAGTGTAGGAGCATTTAGATCCGATCTATCATAAAGTTTATCTGGTAATCTAGGCTTAGGTGCTGCAATCCATCTACTGCCATTTACAAAGTACTCTTTGAAAATACTTCTCATACCAAATGTTTCAAAGTATCTACTTCTAAGAGGCATAGGTGTTTCAATGAGCATATCGCCAATTGTAAGAACACTATCACGTGGACAATAACTATAGTATGCATCACTAGACCAGTCAGGAGACATATGTGTAACTCCATGATTAAACTTTATAGGACGCATAACTTTTACACCAATATCTTCAAGTTGTTTTTGAAATACATCTAAGTCTTCTATAGTTTCGTTTATCACATCTTCCGGATATTGCCCGCCTGGCATATTAGATAAATCATCTATGTTAGCATAGTCAACACAATGTATATCTTTGTTTTTAATTCTAGGAACTTGAGCCCACTCTGCTCGACCTAAGATTACTTCTTTAAGTGTGCCCCATTCTGTGTTTGCGTTTATTTTACTCATCTCTATACTCGTCAAATACTTTCTGTTTTCTTAAATCTTTGTATGTTGTACTAGAACCTGTATCAGGGTTATCTGGTCCTAATTCTTCAAAGAGTGTAATACCTCTTATGGCTTCTTCTGGAGTCATATACATATGATAACCTATACAACTATAATCGTCATCTTCATGTCTAACATATTTGTGACGTCCATCGTAAATCATAGGACGGCACCATTCTACAAAGTCTATGTCATCTGTTAGTATTACACCACCTTTACCTAATTTAAGTGTTTTTCTATGATGAAAACTTACACAGTAATATGACTCAGGTATATACATTCCTTTACGGAATCTAGTTGCTCCGTCAACAATAGGAGTAGGATCTAAAAAATAATCGCCACTCCATTCTTTATCAATAAATTTAATTTTATTACCTGCATGAATACACTGCATCGGTGTGCTAGAATACGTATGTGCAGGCAATGTGATTGTTTGACCTGTTACACCTAAGTATTTCATGCAAAGAAACATTGCATTACTACAACTATCAACACATACTGCATATTTAGATCCAGCATATTCTGCTAGTCTATCTTCAAATATTGTAACTGCATCCCAAGGATCGTTTAGTGTTACAGTTCTATCTTTCAGATGTAATATCATAGGGTTCGCCAGTTTCTTCATCAAACCAATACAAACTACGATGAGGCAAATTCTCATCATCGTGTTTTGCATTGCTTACGTAGAAGAACAATCTAAATGCATTTCTTGTACGCCCTTCAGGACATGCTAGTGCATCAGGAAACCCATGGAACCCTCTTTCATGGTGTCTCCAAATAATTGCTCTATTAAACATCGGTGCAACTTTTTGTACAGGACCTTTATTGTTGAAGTCATTGAAATGTAAATGACCTCCCCATTCTTCTTCCCAATCTGATCCCAGATAAATTATCATACTCAACATACGATGTACTTTAATTGTATCATTCCAGTTAAAATCTGTATGAATTGCTAATTTACATCCCGGATAACTTCTACTATAACCTGCACCTACAATATAAGGATCAGGAATAAGATCCTTAATACCAGTAAGTTTAATCAACCAATTCATACCTGCTTGACTGTGCATTTGATTTGTAAAATTTTGTGCTACAGGTGCTACCTCTAAATTTGTAAGTTCACGCATATAACTACCGCGACGGGTAAATTCTTTCCAATGAAATTCTGGTACACTTTCGCACTCAAGTTCCATTGCTTTTGCCATTGATTCTGGCAAAAAATTATCTAATGTAATCATAGGATATGGCGGTGTTCCTACAAATTCGTAATTTAATTTTTTAATGTTTGGATATGTTGTTTTAAGATGTGTTACTAGTTCCATGCAATATTTAACTCCGTGTGTTACCGTAATGTACAACTTTGAATTCGTTTGAATCTCTAAGTTTTCTCCAAGGATCAACTACTGTAGACCCTAGCGGCCAATTAATTTCTTCTACATATTGTTCCCAGTAACCTATTAGATATACATCTGCTTTAGGAAATACTGTATCGCCTGTGTTTATATCATAATAAGTTAAGGACCCTCCTAATTCTTCTACATAATGTCCTACAAGCATACTACTACTACCTATAGTGTAATAAACACCTGGCTTGTAGGCTTTTCCTACAATACAAATATTATTTCCTTCTCTGAGCAATCTTTGTGCCATTCGTTTGGCTTGTACTTCTCTTGCAGTCATAATACTATCAAACAAATCATATCCTAAATCTAATCGTTGTGCTAGATATCTTAAAGCAATATTATCTCTAGGATGACAGGCACCTCCATCGCCCATGCCTGCTTTCATGTAGCCTGGCCCCATAATTCTATATGTGCTTTTTGCAAGGGCTTCCGTGACCACATCAACATTAATATTACCACTTGTTTCGGCAACATCTTGAATCATATTTACTAAACTAAGTTTAGTGCTGATGAATGTATTGTAGAATATTTTTATAGCTTCTGCTTCGTCCCACGTACCAATTTCATATCTAGGATTGTTTTGCATTATAGGCTTATAGAAATCAATCAACTCCTTTGCATCGTCAGTTGTACTGCCGTCTTCGGTGCCAATAATTACCATTTCAGGATTTACCATGTCCCACTTGATTGTACCCATTGCTATTAGGTAAGGATTGTAAACAAAACGTGCATTTTTTATCAGTTTGATAAATCTATTTCTAGTTGTACCAGGAAGCACTGTACTAATTAACACAACTAACTGTGACTTGTTTACATGCTTGTCAATTTTGCGTAATACAGATTCAACAATACTATAGTCAAAATCTTTATTAGGTAAATGACTGGTAGGTGTTTCTCCTCCATAGTGTGCTTCATGGGGTGTAGGCACTGCAACAAAAATTATATCAGTATCTGTTACTGCGTCTTTAATAGTTTGACACATAGAAAAATTTGTAGGTGTTCTCTTTGCAACATCATAGCCTACAACATCATAATGTGTAGCCATTACTTCGGCACAGTCTTGTCCTAACTTGCCGCAACCTATCATTGCTACTTTTTTCATAACTCTTTTCTCGCACGTTGTACTTGTTTTTTAAGATTTAAATAAAGATGCTGCCATTCCGGCAACGCCTGATCTTGTATTTCTGTATCAATTCTTGACCATTGATATTTTACTGCCTTGGGCATATGCAAATCTTGTTTTAAAATTTCAAAAACATGATTGTGATTGTATTCTATTTTGTGATATAATTCATTATATTCCTGTACGTGTGTTTTGATAGTAGAAAAACTATTTTCACTATACTTTACCATTTCTTCAGCGTACATTGCAACACGTTTTTCTAAATCAGGCTCTTTATCAAAACTATAATCAAAAATTTCATCGTATCTTACAAATCCTAATTTGTCTAAATATTCATGAAATCCATATCCTCCGCACACTAAAAATAATTTTTTACTTAACAAGGGATATATCGTTTTTTCAGTTACAAAGACAGTTTCCCAACATGCTTCAGAAACAAAATCACATAATGTATGCCAATATTCTTCAGGTAATTTGTATGAATCCATATCAAGACTAAAAGTATCATTTTCTAGTGTCATTTGTTTACCATCATGATATTTGTATGGAAAGTCTGGTCTTTCTTTGCCACCGTCAATCCATGTTACATATCCTGAGTCTTGTAAGTTATGTTTTTTGATGTTATCGATTAAATGACAACGATGCAAGTGTGCTCTATTTTGTAAACATATCCAAGGCCATTTAGCAATATTATCATCTATATTCCAAAAATCTCTAACATCATTTGGTGTACCATAATCTTCATATGAATCCATTATAGTTTTTGTAGAGTAATGAAAAAAGAAAGTTGACCAGTGTAAACTTCTAATTTTGTTTATACCGCTTTCTTTTAATTTTTTTTGATAATAAGAATTTTTTTGACAACCACTGATAACAATAGTTTCTATTTCTGGATGTGCATTAACATACTCTACATATTCTGGATCAAACCAAGGTTCCCATTCTGCACTTCCATCTATAACAACTTTAGTTGTATGAATTGTTTTTAGATCTTTTATAATTTGGGCAAAATTAAAACCATCTCCGTTATCGTGAGCACACCAATAGTTGTACCAAAGATAATCTCTTCTTTCTTTTGTTCCTTGCGTTGAGATTTCTTTATCTTTAAATCTTCTTGCTAAGGTTATAAGTTCTCCTTCATCGCCTTCAAATATGCCTCCAGGAGTAGTTATTTCTATTATCCTATTTTTTACAGTCGAAGGCACATGTTCAAACTTAGAAATATATTTGTCAAATATGTGTTCTACATTTTTTTTCAATTTAGGCTTTAGTGTATCATACATGCCTTTTAAGTTGTGTTTGTTATCTACAACATATTTTATATTTTTAACTATACCTTCTATACGTTCTTCGTCAGTTTTTAAATTGTCAAAACTATAATCAAAAACTTCGTCGTATATTTCAAAACCCATTTCCATTAGTTTAGAATGAAAATATCTACTACCAACAGTTAAGAACGGAAGTTTACATAACATAGGTGTTGCTGTCTTTTCTGTAATCGTCATACCTTCTGTATAACTTTCGGTAGGAATATGTAAAAAACTGTAGATAAAGTCATCATTAAAATCAAAACTACATAATTTTTCAGTGAACCTATCACTTGTAGTTAATCTACTACCATCGTGCCATTTAAAGTATTGAGCAGGATCATCATTTCTATGAGTTTGATGATATGTTACTAATCCTTTATCTATTAAATTTTCTCTAGCAAGAACATCAATAAAAACATCTCTATGATGTCTTTCTCTGCCATTCATAGACAGGAAAGGATATTTCCAAATATCCCAAGTATGTTTATCTTCTAATATTAAATCCTTATAGTGAAAATTATTGTTTAAAAGTTCTTGATGTGATCTTATAATAAAAAATTCAGGCCAAGTATCTGCTCTACCATGTTGTCGAAGACCTATTACACGTAATTTTTTTTGTAACAAGGGCAAATCATTTAAACATGTAACAATAGTATATTTAATACCGTGTTTGTTTATATGTTTTACAGATTTTGGAGAAAGATCAATTTCAAATTCGTGATACCACCAAAAGTAAATATGATCCCACACACGAGAGCAGATTTTATTTTCTAATTCTGCATTTCCATATTGCCATGCGTAAATGTGTGCAACATTTTCTTGGTTACCCATGCTTTACCAAAATTCCTTCTTCTTGCAAAAAATATTTGTTCACAAAATTGTTGTAAACTCATATTTTGGTTTTCAGGAAAATCAAACAATAAAGTACTCTTATTATTTAATTCTTCCCCGCTATGTATGTATCCTAGAAAATCGTAATCGTAATCTTTTGTGAGCGGGTAAGATTTAATTTTGTTGTAATCGATAAGGTAACTAGACTGGAAGTCCATAAGTTGGTCCATTACATCTTGTGGAAAATATGCGTATTCTTTTTGTACAAAATCTTTTACAACACTAAACACATGTGATGCTTTGTCTTCACTATGTAAGTTAATAATAGTGCTGTGGATAAGATTCCAACCGTGTATTTCAATGCCTTGAATTTTAGGGTGATCAATTCTACCGTTAGTACCCCAGTTAATATAGTATTTTCTAATGCGATCAATTTCGCTTTTTAACCAAGGATCTTGGCTTATATGGTCAAATAATTTTTCGTAAAATTCACTGTATTCTATGTTGCTAAAGTTGTATAAAAATCGACTGATATAATTTGTGATACCGTTGATATGGAAAGTATTTTGGAACCAACTATACACTTGTGCATCTAGCATCTTTTCATAAGGTAAGTCTTTTGTAGATACAACAATATCTATACCTTCTTTAAGTTCATCTTCGTTATAAGCGCCAACAAGATAGTCAGTAACTTTTCTACCTTCAATTTCAAATTCTTGTTTTTGTACAAGATTCATTTCTGCATTTTCAAGCAACTGTGCTTGATATACTGTAACGCCTGTATGGTTACCAGCTTTGTATAGACTATAAAAATTATCTTTCCAAGTTTCTAATGTTTCTCCAGGTAACCCTAAAATTAATTCTGTATATAACGGAATATTGTTTTCTTCGCACATATCAAACACTTCTTCAATTTTATTCATTTCAAGATTTTTTCGTTTGATAATTTCTAAAACATTTTCATCCATCGATTGCACAGAAAGATTTAAACCAATTTTTGCACCGCCATCATAGATAAGTTTTCTTACAATATCTACAACTTCTTTCTTTTGGTTTTTAGCCCATGCAATAGTATATGCTTTTGGATTGTCATATGTTTTTTGTACTTGAATAAGTTTATCTGCAATCATACTATCACGTTCAGCGAAAATACCAAAGTTTGCATCTGTTAAACTTACAAAGTCGCAACCTGTTTTACCGATCCATTCTAATTCATCAAACACACGTTCTAAATTAAACTTTTTAACTTTATTATATGTTAAACTGCCCCAGTCACAAAAAGTACAAGCATACGGACACCCACGATTAGTTTCAAGTGTAGCATTCCATGTTACTTCAGGATGCTTTGCCATAAGTTTATCAAATACACCTGTTAAGTAAGGACTAGGTATTTCATCTAATTCATTAATTCTAGGCTGTGCACCTGTGTCTACAGTTTTACCATCTACATTTACGATTAAACCCTTTACATCTAACCAAGAATCTCTGTCATCTAATGCTTCAAGAATTTTTCTAAAACTTCTTTCGCCTTCTTGTTTTACACAAACGTCAATATACGGAAAACGTTCAAAAAAGTTTGGATCTTCAATGGGAGGCTCTGGACCTCCAAACAAAATAACAATATCAGGATTTGCTTTTTTTAATTCTCTTGCTAAAACATTATTGTATTGTTTGTTCCATATATATGTAGAAAAGCCTACTACTGTGTTGTCCTTTAAAAGTTCAACTGTTTCAGCAATAGGATCTCTGCGCCAAACAAACTCGTCTAGTTCATATTGGCTACTAACAGATTCAAACTGATTAACATATGACCAAAGTATGCCAACACTATACGGTAAGTAGTAAGCATTGAACTCTTTAGGTCCTTGTTGGAAATTTGGGTTTACAAAACTAATTTTTTTCATTGATAGTATATTTATTGTTAAAAAGATTTTGCACTGTTGCCATGAGCCTTAATCCAGTATCTCTGTCATAATTGGAAGATCTAAAAAGATTTTGATTATATGTAATCTTATTTAGATTTTCCATAATTATATCTTCTTTTTGGGTTCTTGTCAATTTAATCCATTTTTCTAAACTTTGGTGGAATGCTTGAAATCGTTCATATGGATTTAAAATCTCATCGTAACTCTGATCTATCCCTTCAAAGTCTGTTTTATATCCTAAACTTCTAAGATATTTTAGTACTCGAAATTGCCCTAAAACCATAAATGGATGCCCGGCTGCAATAGGCTTCATAACCTTTTCTGTAATAAACATTCCTTCTTCTGCAAACGCAGTTTCTGTTACAACACTAAGTAAACTATTTTCGTAAAGAGCATGATTAAAAATAGTTGCATCTTTATCAGGATCACTTTTACAATCTACTCCGTCAATGTCTAAAGGTAAACCTTTAAGCAATGTTTTATTCCATAGTTTATCATCTTGTAGTGTAATTCTACTAGGCATGCCTACTTGGCCTTTTTGTGGTAAACTGCCACTAACAAGTCCTTGATTTACATATCCTGTATTAAGTAACCAAAACAAATGTTCAAGTCTTGAAGACCGTGTATTTCTGTTCATACTTAAAAAATCTTTAGAATCTTTATTTTTAATAGCATTTATAACTAATGCATTTTGCGGTATTCTATCATCAAAATAAAATGTATGAGTAAAACTGTGAACATGAGCAAATAAAGGCACTTCATAATTTCTACTACACCATGTTAAATAGTTTGTTGAGAAATCTGCATTACCATCCATAAGTATGACACTATTTTTATGGAAATCATTTTCTTCCATTACTTCGTGCATATTATAAAAACCGTCACATCCAGGAAAAATCATATTCATGCCTTCGGAAGAATTATCAATTACAATTCTTATTTTTCCTCTTCGAACTGCATTAGCAACATCATTTGGAAGATTATTCAAGACATGATTATCATATGTTCCCCAATCATTAGCATGACCTGCAACACTTACAAAATATATTCCAGGCCAGTTCCATCCATCTTTAATTTGTTTTACACCAAAACCTGCTTTTTTAAGTGTTCGAGAGTATAACCAAGTATCAAAAATGTACGGCTGTACACCGTACATATTTCCAATTGTGTCATGATAGTATGCTGCAAGTTTCAAGTTTCTTGTTTCTCAATTTGTTGTAGTATCCACTGGTAGGTTTGTTGCAACCCATATTCTAAATTATCTTGTGGTGCCCATCCTATAGTTTCTTGAATAAGTTTGTTATGACTATTTCTACCGTTTACACCGACGGGACCTGGCACATTATTAATTGTAAGTTTTTTATTAGTATTAACACTTGCAATTAAGTGTGCTAAATCATTTATAGCAATCATACGTTCACTACCAAGATTTAACGGCTGATTATAATCGCTTTCCATAATTCTATGGATGCCTTCAATAGCTTCATCGATATAAAGAAAACTTCTTGTTTGTGTGCCAGGTCCCCAAATTTCTACAGTTTCGTCTTCGCTCATTGCAACTTTTCTACATAAGGCGGCGGGAGATTTTTCTTTACCTCCAGTCCATGTGCTTTCTGGTCCAAATACATTATGAAAACGACACATTCTTGCACGTATACCGTAATTCTTTTCAAATGACATACACAAACGTTCGCTGAATAATTTTTCCCAACCGTATTCAGAATCGGGATTCGCTGGATACGCACTTTCTTCACTACACAAAGGATTATCAGGATCCATTTGATTGTGTTCAGGATACATGCAAGCACTTGAACTATAAAAAATACGTTTTACACCTTTAACAACCATTTCTTTTAAAATGTTAAGATTTATCATTGCAGAGTTGTGCATAATATCAGCATCGTTATCTCCTGTAAAAATATATCCTGCTCCTCCCATATCCGCAGCAAGTTGATATATTTCATAGATGTCTTCTGTAATTAATTTGCGTACATCTGCTTGTTCTCGCAAATCTACAATATGAAATTCATTGCATTCAGTTTCGCTGAATTCAGGATACTCTAAATCTGCACCGATTACATAGTGTCCTTGTGCTTTTAAACTTCTTACTAAATGAACTCCTATAAATCCGCCTGCGCCGCATACTAATATTTTACTCATATGTCTGCTCCATATTTTTCAACAAGATCTAATAATTCTACAGGTTTTAAATTTTTAAAATGCTGAATATTATATTCTCGTATTTCATGTGTTTGTGTATATAACTGTTTTAGTTTTTGTTCAGGCCAAGACTTGATATCTTTACATACTTTAATAATTGCTTCCATTCTGTCTTTGGCGTTTAATATTTCATCATAACTTTCGTCCCACCAATTATCAAAAGTTTTAAATCCTAACTTTTTAAGATACTGAAGTGTAAACGCAGGACCAACAATAATAAAAGGTTGTTTGAATATAATTGGCTTCATTGTTTTTTCTGTCAAATGAATTACATTATTTTCAAAATTTGTTTCGCTTGCAAGATGAATATATGTTCGATCATACCATTCAGCAGTATCCATTAAGTGTTCTTCTACAGGAAATCTGTCAAAATGTTTACTGTCTAACACAAAAGGCAAATCGTCCCATAAATTTTCAAAATCTTCTCTTTCAAATCCTAAATTATATTTTGAAGAAGTTCTTTCAAAATCGTATATAAAATGTTCAAAAGGTCTATTGACACCTCCGTGTCTGTCAAAACTCATATGACAGTCATCTAGCATATCATTTTTAATCATCTGTAATAACAGCAACATACGATGTTCATGGCTACGTCTGTTAAAATTTAAAAACAATCTATCTTGCTTGCCTAAGTCAACACGGCTTTCATAAACTTCATCACGTAAAATGTCTTTTGTAATTTGTATATACAAACCCATATATTCAACATTTAATTTATCTTTGCCTACACCTGCTTGTAAACAGTACTTGTCGTAAATAGTTTGTATATTTGCACAGTTTGTTGCATAGATAACTTTATTTAAAGGTACACCTTGACTATTAAAATAATCATGTAGAGTTTGAAAATCTCTATGCGTAACAAAACTTTCGTATCTACAGTTTACAAATAGATATCCATTACCATTATAAATCCTATCCCAAACTTCTCCGGGAATAGGTGTTCTTTGTAAAAATCCGCAAAACTGATCCATTGTAATAGACATGTAATTTAAGTTAGGACTTAAAATAACTTCATAAAAAAACTTTCTATCGCCTATATCTTTTATTTCAGAAGAAGGAATAATTTTGCAAGGTACAAAATTTCCTATTTCCATAACAGCAGGATCATGTTCCATTGTTGCATCACTAAACTTAACATCAATGTCGTCAATACGTTTAGCGAGATCATATATGTCAGGTATCTTATGGTTATTTAAAGGACCTAGTGGTCCAATCCAATTATATGCCCAAATCAACTGTTTCATGTGTTAATTCACTTATATCGTAACTATTCTTAAAATTTTTCATACTGTCCATTTTTTCAAGCATTAATTCTTGGTTATATATATTTTCTCTTACAGGTACAAATATTTCATTACAAACATATTTGTTATAATGTGTCATATTATTTGTAGCAATTTTTAGTTTTGGTGCTAAAATTTCTTTTATAAAATTATATGTTTGTTCAGGTTTAGGATGATCATCAACCCAGTTTCCTCCCACATTTGTCATAAAAATTGGCTTTTTTTCTTTAAAATGATGATATAAAGGCAATTCTATAAATTTATAACGAAGTTTGTTTATTTTGTGTGTCATGTTTTGTGCAATATGTTTATTATGTCCTACTAAATCGTTATGTTTTCCTCTTTGTATACTTAGATGTGCCATAGCATCTGGTGTAAGAAACATAAAGGTCCAATTTACTTTTAAAGATTCTAGCAAGCGTATTGTATGAAACATGTATGTTAATGTTTTTATATATGATGTAGTAGGACTCATAATGTAATCTAATTTTGCTGTTGCTAATTCTATTGCCAAGCCGCCGCCATGATTTGACCATTCTTCTTCTTTTTCGAGATAATCAATTCTTGTAGGTTCTGACCATTGAACAATAACAGTGTCGTTTTCTTTGATTTTATTTGCTAACACACATCCTAATAATCTATGATAAATGGCAAAATTACCTATACCTGCTAAACCGCAGTTAAATGTTTTATCAAATTGCTGTGCCAAATATTCAGGATACATAGGCCAACTGTAATTTGTAAAACTACAACCATAACAAAACAAATTAGGCAACTTGTAATTCATCCTTAGTCTGCTTACACAAATTATAAAAACCTTCCATCTCAGGAAATGTTTCTAAAAAGTTTACATTTCTTCTTACATCATATTCATTAAACCAATTATAAAAATCTGCTCTGCCTTCTTTTACTCTTGGTTCGTCATAGTTAACATTTGCAAAATAATTTCTTACTCTACGAAAACGCTCATATTCTAAATCACTAAATTTTGTAGTGTCTTTGTCGTCTCTATTGTCATCAATAAATTGTAAAATTTTATCCATGTAAGGCAAAAATTCATCCTTAGGTAAAATATGCATGTCATATTGTAACGGTTCTTTTAGATAAGGTGTATCAAATCTAATACGTCTACGCTTAGGATCATAAAATTCTTTACGCCAATCTAAAACTTTTTGTAGGAATAAATTAAAACTTGTAACACTAAGAATATTAAACGTACACATGATTGTCAAATCAGAGCCAGTAATATTTAAAAAGTTTTTCATATTACTTTCCCAAAGATTTACATCTAAACCTGTTCGAAGATATTCTGCACGATTGTCAAATGTATCCATACTAGAATATACTTTAAACTTTTTAATTTTGTTACCTTCTAAAAGTTCTTTTACATTATCAGCAAACTTAGACACAATACGTGGACTTAATCCCATATTACTATTGAGGTTAAGTTCAATATGAGGACGTGGATTTTCTTTAAGTTCGTCAAATATACGCCATGTGCTTTTATGCATAAGAGGCTCACCTCCTGTAATCCGTAAAATGTTTAGTGTCTTACTTACTTCAGGCCACCATTTCCACCATGCATCTACGTAAGGATTTGACCCTTCTTCCATAGGCTGGAACCAATCAACATCGCACCTATGATTTTTTACCATATCATACGGACCATGTTTTTTGACTTCGTTATAGAAACTACTACTTGCCATAGGTGAACAATATCCACATTTAAAATTACATTCATTACTAAATGCAATTTCAATATATTCTGGATTTACGTTAAAGTCCCAAGGAGAATCTACAATTTCTTGTAATCGCTCAGGCTTGTAAATACTTTCATTACGAATGTTTCTATCAGAAATATGATCATCACCTAATGCTTCAACATTCCAACAATAAGTACAGCCTTTAGGTTTTTCACCTACAAGCATTTTTGCACGTTCTTTTTTCTTTGTAAGTGTATTGTGCAATGCACTAGGATTGTTTTTAATTTCTTGTAAATCAATCTTATGCGGTGGCGGATGATAACAACTGTGTGTATCACCTGTATGTAAATAAATTGTAGTATGATGCCACTTGGCCAAACAGAATGTAGGACTTACATCCTCCATTATACCAGCAGCTTCTTTAATTCTATCTGTTTCTGATTTCATATAAATTGTTGTCCAGCGGTTCTTCCCGGATTTTGATATACTGTTTTAAAAAATGCACTTTGCTGTGCATTTAAACATTCTTCAGCAATAGGAATATCAAGTTCGTTAATAAGTTTAATGCCGTATTCTTCAATAGATTCTTCTAGTCCGTCCATTGATACTTTTGGTTCAACTTCATTCCACATGTTGTTTAAATATTTAAAATCACGAACATTTACATAATCCCAATCTGTACACATAGTTTTATATAGACCTTCGCGAGCACCGTAAACAGCCCATTTGCCGTTTTCTACATCGGCACCTATCATTAACCAAATATATAAACGATGCAAGTTCTTCCAATGATTACGTTTAAAATCATTTAAAGTAGGTTTCATACCTCTGTCAAGTGCCATTTTTACACCTTCACGAAAGCCAGCACGCCAGGCTTGCTGAGGAGTAGCATTATTCATAATTTCACTATAACATGCATTCATTTGAATGTATTCTAAATCCCAACAAAAATCTACCTGGGCGTGTGGGTTGTTAGGATCTGCATTTTCATGTGTACGCATGGCTAGTACTTTATCTTTAGGCCAACACTTGATACCACCGTTACCATACATTAGTCCATTAATTGTATTTCTAGCACTCCAACTAATAACACAATCTTCAAACTTTATATCACGATTCCAGTGGATATCTTCGTGTGTGTCTAAGTTATATTCTTTTGCAAGAAACTCCGAATTAATGATGTTATCACCGTCAATAGTAATAAATCTATCAGTTTCGCTTAGTTCTGCACATGCCTTATGTGCTGCATCACTGCCTTCTACGCCATGTACACGTTTAGCCCAAGGAATTTTCCTACACAAATCTGCATAGTTTTTTTCAGCATTAGGTTCGTCATAACTAAGATAGATAATGTCATAGTCTAGTATTTTAAATTTGCTCATTCACCATTCTCCGACAGTAGGTATCGAATTTTTTAATAGTATACACACTTATGTCGGTTTTGTCTACCTTAAAATTATCATCAAATGCAACTTTTACAATATTTTCTTCAATCAAATCTCTAAAACCAAACTTGATAAACTGCAACAGATTATGAGGATCATTGAACTCTGTAATTGAAAATTGCATAGGAAAATTGTAAAAAGAATCTTTAGATTTTGTTTCTTTTACGATCGCAGTATCGAGTTCAAATACCCATTCTTTGTTTTTACAATCTTGTGTAACAACAACGTCTGCTTTTTCTTTAAACGGAATTTCAAAAATATCATACCATATATCGGTATTAAAGTCTACTGCTATAAGTTTATGCTTGAGTTCATATTTTTTTGTAGTGCTATCAAACGCAACACTATAATTTGTCATAGAATCTTTTGCATCTAAAATATCTTTCACTGCATCAATGTCTACTTCAATCCAATTGCCTTCTTCAGATTTAGTATTGCTTACTGATAAAAGTTCTCCATTTTCATCAAAGTAAATAAATTTATTGGTAGATATTTGTAACATTTAAACTCCTACAAGTTTTTCATAAATTTCTATAATTCTATCATTTACAAAATCATCTTCTGTATAATGAAAAACGCCTTGCTGAAAATAATTGCCTATTTTTAATTTGCCGTCATTTGTAAGATACGTGCCTACATACTTCTGCCAACTGTCTACCTTTACATTAGTCCAATTTTGGCAATGTAACTTCATGTGTGTAAAATGAGGATAATCTCTTACTTTGCAAGTGACTTCATTTTCAATTCCAAGAATTTTTATAATTATTGCAGTAAGCATGTCAATACTTGCTACACGTTGGTAATATTTGCCTCCTGCAAACTCTCCTTGAAACTTTTCCCAATTATTAACTGCTAGTTCTAACCATTTAAAATAAGTGTGCGCTAGATCAGATTTTTTAAAATAATAAAATCCTACATAAGTATCAGGCAAATGAAATTTATCAAATGCTGGCCTATAAAATCTACTTGTGACAATATCATTTCTATATGTTCTTACATTTGATGTAAAAAATAAATCCTTTGTTTGTAAAAATTCCCACCAACGGCTAATGTCATCTAGCACAAGCATATCAACATCTAATACAATTGTACTATCATATGGAGTAACATGATAAACTTTCCAACGATTATGAATCTTCCATTCCTGTCCTTGTGCAGCATCACCCCACGGTATTTCTTTTATGTAATCAAATAGATTTTGATATTTGTCAGGCACAATATCATTTGTTACCAAACAAATTGAACTGTTTGGGTTTGAGTTTTTAATACTCATTGCACAAAGACACGCTTGTTGAACATAATCAACATCTGTGTTTTGTGCAAACAATGTAAAATTAATCTTTGAATTCTGGGACATACATTGCTCTCGTTAAACTAAACTTATTCATTACATGTACATTAGAACCCCTAATTCTTAGTGGCATGTAATTACCAAAACTATCTTTTTTCTCTACACAAAATAAAAAATTATCGCCGTCAATATCAATAAGCAAATCTCTATCAATTGTATAAAACAATTTACCAGGTAAAGTTTTTGCAAAACCGTTTTTATAGTGTCCGTTCATTATATGTATTGCAACACTGAAAACATAATCATTACGAAAAATAGCACTTTTAATTTGATATAAATTTCTATAGTGTTCCCAGTTTTCTGATATATGGTGAAGCAGATCAAAAAAACGTTTGTTGTCAGGACTTTTTCTAAAATATACACAAGTTGCCCAATAAAAGTCTATTGTTTTGTCGCTGCATAATTCAAACTCTGATACATCTCTCCAGCCACTAAGTTCTACACTATCTTTGTAAATTAAGAAATCATGTAACTGATTAAAACAATCTTTTAACAAACTATTTGCAATTATATAATCTGTATCTAGCAATAGTGTTTCATCATAAGGAGAAAGATCATATGCTTTTGCTCGTGAAGTGTTTTTCCATTCTAAATTTCTTTTAGAATATGTTCCATCGTTGTATTTTCTATATCCATAATCTTGATCATTTGGAATTTCTATAACATGTTCGAAAGGATGACTATCAAATCGTGTTTCTAAATATTCTTTGTTATCTGTGATTACCGAAACAGGTACACCTAGATACTTGTGTACTCTGTGTGCATTAAACACTGCTTGATAAAGATAGTTAATTTCTTTATTGTTTCTTGCAATAAAGAGGACACCTTTGCTCATACTTCTACAATATCCTTTGTTGACCTCTTTTTAACAAGTTTGTTATACTCTATAAGATATTTGTTATTTGCGTTATAAAATTGATTCATTACTTCTAACACAAACAGTTTTAAATTTTCAATTTGAATAGGAATATCATGATCGTCGATTAACACAGTCTCTGTTTGATTCATGCCTATTAATGTTTGCAAGTAACTTATAAGTTCCATGCTAATACTAAATTGTCCTTTGTTATGATAGCAAACCAAAGATTCTTTATACTGCTCTTTCAATATGCGTTTTGTATTTTCTAATGTAATTAAAAAATTGGCAGAATCTATTGCCTGTTCGAGACGATCGTCCATACGGATACTCCTACATAATAATGTACGTATTTAACTTTATTATGACGGAGGACTTGCTAAATCGGCAGTCAGTTGTGTAACATTTGCTATTGTAGGATGAGGTAAATCTACTGCTGTATATGTTGTAGAATTATATGTAAAACTACTGTCAGGTCTAAAAGAAGTGCAAGAACTATTAAAATCAGCCGTTATGTCGTAATCAAAAAACGTACCAGTATAGTCGTCATTCATGCTAATTCTAAATCTCAACACATTACCAGAGGATTTAAGTCCTTCAAGTGTGTATTCGTTATTTGCATAAGCACCGCTTCCTGATTTAGTAAACAAAGTTTGATATGACGCTGTAAGATTGTCTGCACCTAAGCCTGCACTTGTACCACTACTTGCAGAAGTATCATACTTGTTAAATAATATTGTGCCCATAGCACTAAGCATACCAATCCATTCTGTATCTTTAGGATCAGAACCGCCCGACGCAGAAGCGTTAAATCTTATTTGGCCGCCTGCGTTGAAAAAGTATCCTAATGCGGCAGCACTTGTAAATGTAACTGTTACTACATGGTAAATGCTATTAGGCGGGCCGCTGCCGCCTGTACCTGTGCCGCCCCAACTTGCTGTTCTTGTTGCACTTGCAGTAGGTGTTCCTAAAGTAAAGTTCGTAAGTAAAGGCCAACCTGATACTTCTCCATTAAAGTTTACAACATCTAAAATCGCTGTTTCATAATCATTGTAGCCCATTTTTGTGCCGTCGGTCACTGCTGTTAGTTGAGCATTCCAATGCCCATATCCGCTAAATGTAGTATAGCCTGTTGCATTTAAACCTGTCGTCAACGCACTGTTTGTATACAATTCTATATCTGCTGACCCTGTAACTTTGACATAGTAACTTAATCCATTTAGTTCTGTAGTACCTTGTACGTCATTAAATGTTATCAAAACTCCATCTTTTAAATTATGGTTTGTGTCTGTTGTTACAGTTGCAGGATTTGTTAAACCTACAGCAAGTATCATACCGCTGTGGCCACCTGCTTTAGATTCGTCTGCTGATACTGTTAAACCAACTTCTGGTACTGCAATATTACTATTAACACTGCCTGTTTGATGCAAGTATGCTGCTTGAACATCTAAAAATAAATTTAACATTTCAGTAGTTGTGATTTGATCAGTAACGGCTACAGTGGTAGAATAAGGTGATTGTCCGTACAGAGTTTGATATACACCTAGTACATTTGTACGCAGTGTATTATAGTTAGATGCAGTAATTGTTTGCCCAACTGTAAACGGCATTAAAAACTCCTACTGTACTTATAAGGTAGAAACGTTAGCGTATGTTGGAGTCGGAACTGACACATATGAACCCGTTGCCCTTAGTTGAGAAACACTCGAAGTAATATCTGCAATAACTGCTTCGTCTACCCCACCTGCACCGATCGCAGGAATACCGTCATAAAATTCAACCTTAAATCTTAAAACTTTATCACTGTCTGCTTTAGCTTTAATTGAGTAACTATTGCTTGCATAAACACCAGAACCTGATTTAGTAAAAATTGTTTGGTATACAGTATTTAGATCAAAATTTCCAACTGATGATCCAGGTGAAGATGCAGTAGTTTGCGATCTATCCATAGCAACTGTTCCTACTGCTGACATCATTGATGCCCAATCAGAAGACTTTGAGCCAGATGCATTAGTAACTGTTGTATTAACTCTAATTTGGCCGCCTGCATTAAAAAATGCACGTCTATGATTTGCATCAGTAAATGTGACTGTAAATTCGTGTGTAATTGTTTCTCTAGATGAAATGTCTCCCCAAGGACTAGAACTACCTCTTGAAGATGAAACTTTTGATTCTACACTTGCTTGAGTAGAAGCATACAAATCATCTTTGTTTAGATATATGTAGTTTCCAATTGTTTCGTATTCTAAATATACAGCATCTGTAATGTCATCTGCGACGTTAACTGTAGTTAGGGGTGTAGGCGATGCGCCAGTTTGGTGAACATAAGCATCTGTTAAATCTGATTTTAATGCCGACATATGTACTTCATTTACAGTACCGGATCCGCTTGAAACTGGAGCACTAGTTACAGTATTGTTATATCCAAATCTGCCTGTTCCAACACCTAAAACTTGTTCAACTTGAGACTGAATTGCATTGTAACGTGCTGCTGATATTACTGATCCTACTGCCATCGAAACTCCTAATAAGTACTAGTATATTTATACCTTTAGCACACACTCCACTAATCCTACATCATCTGAGTCTTTAGTTTCAAGTGCTACACCTACTAGTGCAGTAGTTGCTACTGTTTTACAAATTCCATCTTCCCATGCATAAACTGCTTGTCCTTTTTTTACAGGACCTTCTACTTTTACAGGAACACGACCTTTAAGTGCAATGTATTGACCATCTGCTTCACTGTTCATCATAATTGCAGGATCAGTTGATACAACACCAATGCAAATATCGCTTGACTTTGCTGGCACTACTTCGCAACAATCGTCAGCACCTACTGCTACTGCTGTTCCTGGCTCTAAATCTGTATCGCCTGTAGTATATTTTTCTGCTAAGTCAGCATATCTTGCTTTAGTTGCTGTACCGCTAAACACAACGGCTGTTAGATTACCTGAACTATCCCTTGCTGCAATACTATCAAATGTTGCAGAAGTTGCTGCACTTCTATATGCACTTCCAACTTTTAAAGTATCTGCTTGAGTTGCTGTACCGTTAAAAGTTGTTGCATATACATTTTCAAATTTTTCAGAACCTTTTCCTAAATTATAAATTGTGCCGTTTGCATTTGCACCAGGATGCATACCTGTTGCATCCCAATAAACTACAACATTGCCTGCACTATCTTTGATACGCAACTTATCTTGATTCATTTTAAACACAGGTGTAATACCGTCTGAATCTATTTCAAAAGTTAAATCTGTGCCTGTACCTAATGTGAATCCAGTATCACTAAATGTAACTAGAGAACTAAAGTTTGTTGTGCCTGTTGATCGAACAAAATCACTAGAACTTAATCCACCTAGTTTGTCAGCATTAGTTGCAGTACCGTAAAATCTATGTGTAGTTGTTGTTTCTCCTGAATTAGAATTTAAAAGTGTAATACCTGCATAAATTGTTGGGAAACCTGTAATTGCACTTGCTGTATTAGGAGTAAATGTATCTGGACTGATAGTTGAAATTACAGTATCTTCTACATAGGTAGCCAAAATGGCATGAATGGTACCTGTAGTATCTGTAAGTGTAAGACTCTTAGTCTGTGTTACACCAAATCCTGCGCCAACGCCTTGTGGACCAATTAACACCCAGTTGCCAGATGCTGATCTTACATAAAACTGTTCGTTGTTGCTATCCCACCAAAAGTCTCCTTCTGACGAGCCTGCTGGTGCTGTTGTGCTTATTTCAGTTCCGCCTGCTGGCTTCCATGATGTTCCATTATAAAATTTAAGTTTGTTAGTTCCGCTGTCAAACCAAATCATACCACTGATTGGTTTTGTAGGTGCATTTACGCCTGCAAAGTTTTCTAACAAAAACAAAAAGTTTTCGTTTTGGCTTTCGCCATAACCACTATAATTCTTACCTACTAACTTCAAATCTGTAGTAGTGTTAATTGTGCCGTCTTCAACATTTGTTAAGACTGTGCCGTTAAATCTATTAATTGTATATGCCATTTGTGAGCTTACTCCCTCTGCACTGTATTTACCTAATTACACACTAGATACCAAATCGTCAACAAATACCCAGTTATAGGAACCGTTAATAATAAAACGTTTTAGTCCCCTTACTGGTGAAAATGTTACTGTTGCTACTTGTGTACTAAAACTAATGTCTTGTAAAACTGATTGGTTTTGAACACCATTACTATCAACTGCAACAAAACTTTTGTTTAAACTTGCATCTGCATCAAAACTTGTAGTGCCACCGGCGCTATAATCAACAGTGTGGACAAAACAGTACACACCTGTGTTATAACCTACAGCAGGGAACAAGTCTTCTAAAACTAATGCAATTTGTACATTAGAAAGTCCTGTAATATCTAATGAAAATTTAATATCTGTATCTTTATATAATTCGTCTACATAACCCTTGGTTGCAACATAGTCTGGCGGATCACTAACTTCAGGTGATGTTACACCTGTAATTTTTACATTTGGACTACCGCCTGTGCCTGCAACAACAATATCACCTTCACTTATAATGTTAAGCGGGAAAGTAGTTGCTGTGATAGTTGCATTATCTAGATTCAAATAATCTACTTGTAGACTCGATAGTGTACCAATGCTTGTTAATCCTGGAGCACTCACAACACTTGCACCCAATGCATTTTGTGTTAAAACGTTTGAGTTTCCGATCATATAAGCATAGCCACTTGTTAAATTTATATTTTGTTTATTTGTGTTCCATGCATTATTTGCTAGTTCCCAAATCCATTCCTTATCATCGCCATCGTCTACCTTAACAACAATACCAGATTCATTAACTTGTGCATCTGTTTGTGTACTACTATCGTCTGTAGTTGCTAATTCTATTTGTTTGTCTTCAACACGTAATGTTGCAACATTCAAATAAGTTGCATCACCTTCAACTAATAAATCTCCTGATATTTTTAAATCGCCGGTAATGTCTACTGTTGCTGTAGGCGAGGATGTAAATAAGCCAATTCTGCCAGATGATCTATCTAATGTAAAGAAATCAGTGTCAATACCACTTGACTTGTATTGCATTCTAAATGCAGTTGTAGTAGTGTTTTGCAATCTTTGGTATACTTCGTTACCTGATACAAACGTTCTTAAATCACCATCTGTTCCTACATAAAGACCGTTATCATCATTTACAAAAATAACACCGTTACTAATATTTCTACGCTGTCCGCTGCCACTATCTAATGGCGGATCTAGTTTTAAGAAATCGTCCGGTGTATAACTTTGTAATGTCGAGTCAAGTAATGCACTTGTAGTTGCAGCATTGCCGTCAAACTCAAAATCAGCAAATGCTGTTGAAATATTAAAACCTGCTTTGATTGTAATTGCAAAATTAGGAATAAGTGCTAAATTTGCATCTGTTGCTGCTGCTGTAAAGTCTTCTTTACTTACAAGTGCAGCAGGAGAACCTGAAATCATTAGCAAGGCAACAATTCTTTCAATACCAAAATTATCAATTACAGTTACAGTACGCCAACCTGTTTCGCCTTGCTGTGCTGTATATCCAGGGCCTGCTAATATAAGATCTGATGTACCATCTGAAAAATAAATTTGCTTGCGACCGCTGTCAATCCAAACATCGCCTGCAATAAGTGTAGGCTGTGTGTCTGAAACTGTTGTTGTATCAGTTGCTTTAAATTCTGTTCCTGTCCAAACTTTTAATCTGCCCTCTTCTGTGTCGTACCAAAGTTGACCTCTTAATGGATTGCTCGGCGGCGCAGTATTGGAAAAGTTTTCCAACATTTGCACAAAATTTTCGTTAAAAATTTCTCCGTAACCTTTATAGTTACGTCCTACAAGAGTTATGTCAGTGGTATCTTGATCGATACGCCCATCTATCAAATCTACTAGTAATGTACCATCTGTTTTATTAATCTTATAACTCATGTTATGCCCCTGTGTAAATGATATAATTAACTGCTAAGAAAGGAGGCACAGTATCAAACTTGTTACCAACGTCTTGTGGTGTACCGTCTATTGTTTCTGTTGTAGTTGTTAAACCATCTACGCCTTCTGTTCCTTGTAAACCTCTTCCTGGATTAGTTCCTAATGTATTGACAGCAACACTATTTCCATCGCCTGCACTAGGTAGATTGTTTACAGCATAATATTGATTACCTGCATCTCCCATTAATGTATGCTCGTGTTCTGGAAGTTGATCTTTTGTAATCCAGTCTCTATTCTTACCACCGTCTGCACCTAAAATATCTGCTGCTGCATCGTCATACACTCTGTCTTCATCTGTTGAAAGTGTTCTACCTTCACCAGCAAGATATCCCAATGGAAATCTACCTCTTAAATCAGGCACTTTAAATTTAAGTGCGCTGCTAGGTGTACCAAATGTTGTTCCTATTATGTCGTATAATTCTTGGTAATCAGTGATTAACACTTCCTGTCCATAACACAATAACCAACCAGTAGGTGCTGTTGCTGCCCCATATGGCATAATCATACCTGGTTGAAACTGTGGTATTGTTGCAAGCACACTGTTAACAGTTGTCTTGTATAATCCTAACGGAAGATTGTTATCAGGGTCAGTATCGTTTCTTGCTTCTTTGTAAATCAACAGCGTTTCTGTGCCGTTTAGTTTATCATTATCAGTATAAACTGTTTTATCTGCAATTAAATCAGGATCAATTTCTACTATCATTTCAATTGCACCTTGTGTGCCATCAAAACTATAATCAGATAATGTAGAAACATCGCCACTTATACTAAACGTTGTTGCACTGTTAAGTTTTGCTGCTGATCCACTTACACTACCTGTTAGTGTTCCTGTAACATTACCTACTAAATTTCCTCTAAATGTGTTGCCATAAACATTATTATAAGGCAACACAGCAGTACCTAAATTTTTACCTAGTGCTTGAGGAGTGATATCTCCTACTTCTAAATTGCCTTCAATGTTTGCACTGCCGCCTACGTTTAATGATTTACTTATTGCAACGCCGCCTGGTGTATATAAACTTGCATTTGAATCGCTAATACTCGAACTGTCAACAGTAGATCCAATTGCAATTTTACCACTTAACTTGATGTTACCCGCAACATCTAATTTTTCTTCAGCAGCAAGTGTACCAATACCTACATTGCCATCTGATTTAATTCTAATAGCAGTTTGTGTTGTTTGTACTCTTAAATCAATTGCACCATCTGATGCTTTATTAACAATTTGTGTATTACTGCCTGTAACATTAAAAGCAAGTGTTTCTGTTTCTCCAATAGATAACCCATTACTATTTGAAATTCTAATTGGTTGTGTAAACACATTAGCAGAATTTAATCTTGCAAATTCACTACCTGCATATGATTGTCCATTAACAAGAAGATTTTCTGCTTTTTCTGAAACACCGTAATACTTGCCGTTACTAGTAACAGTCATACCTTTTTTTAGTGTTGTAAAACCTGCTAGTGTTGATTTTGGAGTAAATTCTGTTTCAGTATAGATTGTTATAGGAACACTATTAACATAATTTATTACAACTGGATATTCTATATTATCAGTACCTATTACACTTACAAATTGTGGACCTGTCGCAGAACCTTGTGTATAAGTTGGTCCTACTAAAACATAACTACTTCCTGTATAAATGAACAACTGTTGGTTAACAGTATCAACCCAAAGATCTCCTACAGTAGATGCACTGTTGTCAGGTGCAGAACTGGCTTTTTTAATGCCGCCTGCACTAACCCAACCAGTGCCATCATAAATTTTTAATTGATCTACACCTGCTGTAGTATCATACCATAACTGTCCTTCTACAGGATTTGAAGGCGAATCGTTGTTTGCAAAGTTTTCAAGTAGATGCAAGAAGTTTTCATTTAAGGACAAACCATAATCTGATTTGTTCCGACCAATAAAACTAACACTTGTTTCTGTGTTTATTTCATCGGCATCGACTGTAACACTGCCCTTGTTGCTAAAATCTGTAAATCTTACATCATATTGATCACTCATGTTACACCTCGTTGAATCCGCTTAGACTTTGTACCCTTACAGTATAATCAATTTGAATTAGTCTATTCAAAGATTTTTGTACAGGATGGAAAATTACGTGTGTGATTAAACGACCTGTACCCGAACTTGCATAACTACGCAAGCCTAGTTCGTCAAACACATATAGTTGTTCTGTATCGTTAGCAGTATCAAAAGCATCTTGTCCTTCTGGTTCACCGTAATCTAATAAACAACTTACTAAAATATCAGTATAGTTAGTTCCACTTACATGTCTAATTTCTGTTTTATTTCTACTAGCATCAGTGTTATTTACATTTTGATCATCTACAACTTTAGTATAGGTTTGGTTGTAAAGACTTGCATTTGTTCCTGTTGTGTTAGGAGTCAGATATGTAATAATCCCTGTCGGATCAACACTTGTGCCGCCATTGCCAAATACCATTTCATTAATAAAACCTTGACCCGCATTAGACAAACTTTCTGCTAATGCAATACTCATATTTTCGTAATGAATAGCATTACGTTGGTTTATAAAAACTTCATCAGTTTTAGGGTCAAAAATCTTAATATGACCTTCTACATGTATGCCGTTTAATTCATTTATTTCATTCATTATAATCACCTATACTGTATTTATTTAGGCAAACGGATTGTCGCTGCTCTAATAAATTTTGCAATTTTATTATCGCTATTTGCCAACGATTTACCTGTATCGTTCCATATTTTTCCTGTTTTTCTAACGATTTTAATTTTTTGTCCTTCAAAATCTGATGGTGGAATAATATCATTTGTTAAAGGATTTCTTGGTTCAATATATATATTTGAACCACTGACTCTATACTCTGCATCAAGAGTATAGTCTGCTTCTGTACTATCTTGATTAGTTTGCCAGTTAAACATTTGCATACTTGTTTTACGCAAACGCTTGCCACCTAAAAATACATCAATTTCATTTGCTGATGACGGTGTAAAATCTAGTGTATATTCTGTTGCACTAGAACTACCGTCTGCAATAATTTCTTGTTCGTATGTTGTATCTGAATACTCAATAGTTTCATTAGGACCTTGTCCTAATACTCTGGTACCTGCTGCACAATAATTAATTACACCGGTACCTAATGTGCCTCTGCGTAATTGTAACAATGTAGAACCTTTGATATCATAATATTCGATACGTTCGCCATCGATCCATACTACTCCAGGTAGTCCTGATCCTTTAGATGGTCTATATAAATTATCTGCACCACCTTCAAGCACAATACGTGTATCATAGTAGTTTAGCGGATCTTTAAGCGAGAACGCATTTTCTTCATTTAACCTCTTGTAATGTGTTCTGCCTAAAATATCTCTAAATATTCTAAATCCAAATCTAGGTGTTGCTGGATCATTACCAAATTCTAATACATCAATTCTGTCGCCATCTTCAACAGGTAAATTTAAACTAACTGCATTGTATTTTGCATTTAAAGTATAATCTACATTTGGACTTAGTAGTTCGCCATTTTTTGCAACCCAAACATATTGTACGTTTTGAATGTTGCTTCTTAGATTTACAAAACCTTGTGATAGCAAGTTGCGTTTATAATAAGCATCTGTACCTGCACTTACAGTTGTTGTTGCTAACACATCGTATTGCTGTCTTTCAAAATTATTAATATCATGATTGCTAAATTGGTAAACTTCAATGTTAGCACCGCTGCTAGGAGCAACGGTAAATGTCATCGAGTCACTTTTAACATATTCAATATCACTCATTTGTAAAGGTGTACTATCACCGTCGTTAATGCTAATAACAAAATCATTACCTGCAACCCAACTTGCAAATATATCATCACGTTTGCTTCTAATTGTAACGGTATTATCCTCTACTGCAACAACTATGCTTGTGTAAGTTGTACTATCCCCAATGGAATCAATAACAATTTCATTACCTACTTCTATATATGTTTCCAATGCAGGTGCAGTACTATCATCTAGTACACATGTAAGTTTTGTATCAACAAAATAGTAATCTGCATACTGAATAACATAGATACCAATAGTATCACCTTCTTCAAAGATATCTCTTCTACTTAAGAACACTCTAGCATTTACTGTATCATAAGTAAATTCATTTTTTGTAAGCTGTCTGTCGTTGACAAACACTAAAATGTTTTCACTTTCAATTAGTGTAGGATCTGTAAACTGCCAAGATTCTAATTCATAAGTTAATGTATTTGTTGCAGTGTGTTTAATACTATACCCTGGTTGTAACAATCTTTTGTTTTGGAATACTAAGATTTGATGTCCTAATGGCCTTCTATTGAAAGGAATAGGAAACTCAGTTGTTGTAAACTGATAATAATCGTTTTGTCCATCTGGTTCAAATGTGTTATCAATTAACACTTGACTATATGTTTTTAGATTACTTGCATAAACGCTCCATTGAATATAATCATCTGGTTGCATTGTTCCATCTTCAAATGTAAGTTTTACTCTATTTTCAAATACATCTGACGAAGTGCTACGTTCTACAGTAAAGTTTACGCCTTGCTGTTGAACAACGCCATTAATTGTTACAAATGCTGTTAATGCATCTGACCATTTTGCTGCTGTAATATATGAATATGTACTACCGTCAAATTTTACATAGTCAGTATCGAGCATTTCTGCACCATTTGTACCAATGGTTGTAATATTTAAATGCGTTCCGTAAGGTACTGTGCTATCAGTAAATGTAAGCGTTTGTGTATCCCAGTCAACTTCATATCTATCATTATCGATAGTTTCATTATCTAGTTTTACAATAATAGCATCATTGCTATGTGGAACACTAGGCAACACATAAACTGAAGTTGAGTCATCAATAATATAATTTATTGAACCGATCATTCCTGTACCATCTGTTGTTCTATGATAAACTGAAATGTCTAGTGTATCTAGTAATTGTCCTGGTACAAGTTCTTCAGGTCCTTTTGAAGTTGTTGGGGTTACAAATCCATCACCATCTACAACAATATCGCTAGGATTTAAACCTAATGCATCTCCATAGTCAATATCGCCACCTGATAAATCAACATCATATGTGCTTCCTGCAAGTTCAAAACTTCCATCACTTGTTGATTTTCTAATTATAACTGTGTCACCTGCAACAAGGAAATCTCTGTCTTCTACAGTTTTCCATCTTGTCCAATCGATATTTACAGTATCAGTAACACCATCACCCGATAATGGCAACATTAGTGCATATTTGTTATCTAATACTGTTATTCCATCATAGTCAGGATCGTCTAGTCTTATTGGACTATCATTTAATTTTGCATTTACCGACTTCCAATATACGTTGTATTGCACACCGTCTTCTAACGGAGTGCTTAGTGTAAATGTTGTTGTACTACCATCTAAAACAAAAATTTCATCATCTGTTGTATTTGCAATGGTATCAAATCTGTATTCTGCAAAGCCGCCGATATCAAACCCTTGTTCAGTACCAAAACTAATACCATCATATACAGCGCCATCATAATCAACACCGTCCATTAGTTGTGATAGGTCTTTACCAGGCATTCCTGTAGCAGGATTATAAGCGTGATAAATTCTATCTGCTGCTGTAAGCATGTTTAGATTACGCTTATATGTAATTACAATTGTCGCACCAGTTGCAGGTGCTTCTTCAAATATAATATACCCTAACTGTCTGTCATAACCTTTTGCAGTGTCTTTTTCATTATCTACAGAATATTCACCTTTTAAAATTGGTAATCCGTTTACTGTTACTTCATAGGTATTTGTATTTCTATTGATTGGCCATTTTAAAGAAAACTTAGTTGTAGAACCTGTGCCAGTAAACGTTTCAGATTCATCTATGTTTGTCATCAAGTATGTGCCCGTTGTTCTGTCAAATTTCATTATCATGTGTGTAGAACGCACTAATGGGTTGCCAATAATAGCAGTTGCTTTAGCCTGTATTCCTCCAGGACTAGGTTCATCAATTACTACTAATGGTGCTTCATAAACTTTACTACCTGCTTTAACAATTTCAATTTTGCTAACACTACCTTTAGACAAATATGCTTTTGCTGTTGCTCCACTATCTCCTAAAATAGTTACAGGCGGGGTTTCTTTGTAATTAGATCCTCCGTTAGTAACTTCTATTTCAATAATGTCATAACCGTTATTGTCTACCCAACTTTTGTAGGGATATTGCTGATACTTTTCGATAATATCTGTTATAATACCATTGTCATATTTTGCAGCAATTGTTTCGATTTCTTTTGCAGCACTGTAACTAGGAGGTACATCAAAGTCAGTCGTTAAACTGTTTGTAGGCTCAACATGGTCATAAGAACTAATGTACTCTCTTATTTTACTATGGTATGGTTTGACTTCTTTGACATAGTCTTCATAGTTTTCTAAATTGTCATTTTGATAAGACAATTTTTGTTCAAAATCACCAAGTACATGTTTTACTCTAATGAAACTAGATTTGAACGCCCAGTCTAAGTCAGTTTGTTCGCTCATTGCATATTTTAAACTTGCAAAGAATAAATTATTCCATTCTACTTCTAAATCATTTACATAAATGTTATTTTTTAATGAACTTAAAATATTTCTAAGTTCTTGAATAGGTTCTCTGTCATAAAATGTTGTATCATATATTTCTGTATCAAACCCGCCAGCAGCTTCTAAGAAATTGTAAAGTTTATTACTTAGTTTGATAGTTCCGTTTTGACGACCTATAGTTTCGTAATTAATTGTATAATCTTCAACTAATTGATCGTCAATTTTTTTCAACAACAACCAGCCGCCTGATCCAACTTCTTTGATTTTTACAATATCGCCAATTTCATTTTCTAGTCTAAACAATTGATATGCTAAATCAACTGTTTGATCAATTGGTGTTTGTGCATTATATCCAGTTGCATACCAATCAGCATAATTCCAGTAACCTGTAGTTACATATGACTGAGATCTTAATCTATCCCATTCACTTGATGTTGAATCATATGTGTAGATAGCCCATCTACCTCCAATATCACTATCAGAATTTACAAGAACACTAAACGGTCTTGCAGTTATTTTTGTTGCACTACTGTAATTTTTACCTTGCTTTCTTACTGTTGCTCCTGTAACTTGTCCTAAGTTGTTTATTGTAGTATTGATAACAGCACCTCTGCCGTAAGTATCTTCTATCCTAACAGTTGGCGGATAAACATACCCACGTCCTGAATTAGTAATTGTAACTGCAACAATTTTACTGTTTTCAATTACTGGTGTAAACTCTGCTGTTTGTACTTTTGCCACACCTACAAATCTTAACAAATCTGTTGTTTCAACTATTGTGTCGTATAAGTTTTCGGAAACATTTGGTACTGGATCATTTTGCTGTAACAAACTAATGTCATAATTATCAACAATTTGTGTTTTAGCAAATACTGTGTTTACTCTTTCAACAACTTGTTTTAATGCTTCAATTCTGTTTATAAACATACCCTGTCTTGGATAGTTTAAAATACCATACTTTACTTTAGGAGAAAGATTTGGATCAGGAACTGTTGCATTATTTAAATCATATCCTACTAAACTATCAATCCATTTACTTTCAATTTCCTCGTTTGGTTTGCTTGTTGCTAACCCTGAACTCATTAATTGATATTCATTATGAATTGGTGTTTTTTGCTCTGCATCATCAATTAATGTAAAGTGCAGAATTGTGTCTTTGTCATTAATAAATGATCTAACATTGTGCAAACTAAATTTATTACCGTCAAGTAACTGAATATATCTATATCCATATCTTGATGGATCTTCAATCAGTCTTGCAATTTCAAATGCACTTAATGCCCTGTTAGGAATATTAGGTATAGTTTGCTTGTTTTGCACCCAGAAATAATAGTAAAGTTTTGATTGACCACTTACAGAATCTATTTTGCTTTTTACACTGTATGTATTTGAACCATGGTAAGGTGTGCCGCTTATACCCTGTGTATATCCTTGTGTAGTGTCTGCAAGTGAAATGTATTCTTGTGGAGGAACTGTGCTTTCTACCCATTCTAGTATACTAACAAGACTTGTTTGTGTTTGCTTATGCCAATTTGCGGATCTATATTGTATCGGACCTTGGTATGGATTGAACCAACTTACTGTATCAATATTCCACCAAATTTCTCCTACGTGTTCATCACACCAGTTTGCTGCTTGATCAACAACAACTTTACCACTACCATTACTATAAATTGCAGGGTCATAAGGTGTTTTATAAGTTATTTCTTGATCAGCAACACCTGCAATTTTTCCTTGTCTAGGATCAATCACATCTAAATTAGTTATAATGTCATTTGTTTCTTGACTATATAAAAATACTCTGCCAATTTTATTTAGATCAACTTGCCCAGTTTCTGAAGTAACTACTTTCCAACTATTCTTATTCTTATCGGCTCTAAAGTTTACAAACATTCCGGCAGTAGAATCTTCATTTTCTAGACGAGATGAATCTGTAAATTCAGATGGATTAATCATAGGTAATCCAACATATACATTGTTGTCTTGTAATTTAATATTACTTAAATCATTGCCTATTGTTTTTCTTGAGTAAGGTAGATCTTCACCAAAAATAAATTTATTACCTAACTTTTCGTAGATACCTAATCTTCCTGAATCAATTTCTTTTGTTACAAAGGTAGTTCTGCCGCCGTCAAATGTAGTTTTTTCTGTATTTTGTACACCTGTATTATCGTTTACATATCTACTGTAAATTGTGTTTTTAAATTCATTTTTTCCTATTGCATACTTTTTGTATTCAACATATCTGTCAAATGTTGTTGTAGTACGTGTATCAGTATTCTTACCTACAACTAATAGTTTATCTGCTGAGAAATCAATTGCAAGTCCCCATGCTTCATTTTTTTCTTTGTATGGACTTGTAAGAGTTTGTGTTAATTCCCAAGTATCGCCTGTTGAATTTTGACTGTATAATTTTACACTACCTGCATCTGTGTTTTCTTCAGTATTATACAATGGAGCACCAATGCCTATTGTATCTCCTGTATCATTTACAGCAAGACTATAATCAATGCCTTCTTGATTTACAATACTTTGATTTAGTCTCCATCTATCAAAAACATTAGTATAGATGCTAACAAGTTCGTCATTACCAGATTTTGCACTAAATGCAAGTACATCACCTAATTTATTTGTATCAAAAACTTTACCAATATTAATACTTTGGTTAGTAACATCGTCTTCGTTTTCGCTTGCAATAAAGTTTTGTCTAGGCACGTATCCTGTATATTCTGTGTTTACATCTGTTTGTTCAATCCATAAATTAGGAGCATCAGATGGTAAACTTGTACCAGGTGCAATGTTAGTTGCAGCTTTGTACAACGCACCATTGTAGAATGTTAAATCGTTTTCATTGTACTTAAAGAGATCGTTGTACACACCTTTATAGTTTCTGTCTGAACTGTATTTCCATTCACCGCCTTGGTTATCTAGCATGTAAATTCTACCAACATCAGTTCCGTCTGCACCAGGAGCGCCAACAAACATTTTCATAGAACCATTTGCTGCTTTTCTTAATTGTATCTTTGTACCAAATTGTTCGTTTGCCTTTGGAAATGGTGAGCAAATAATATGTTCAACTTCGTACAATCCTGTATCAGCATTTTGTTTGTATAGATAAACTGTACCTTGTTTTTCAATACCGCTACCGCTATGACCTAAAGTAAAGGTATCATTGTACCAAGACTGTTCTAATAAACTAGGTAAAATAATATTTTTCCAACGGTCAACGTTGTCTTGTGCAGCAGTACCCTCTCTAATTTTTATGAACTGCAAAACATCTGCACTTCTAATTGTTGGTGGCGTAGTGCTTTTGTCAAGATTACCAAAGGCAAACCCATCGTCTGCAATACTACGTGCCCAAGTTTCAAACTCTGTTGGTGTTGTTGCCGTTGACAATGCAACATTAAGCATTTGATCTGTAAATTCTACACTAGGTACTAAACGGTTTTTCAATATGTCTAACGATGGTTCTAATCCTGTAATAAGATTAACTTCGTCCCAATCGGCATCATTTATAGTAATAGTAGAACTATCACCTACGCTATCATAGTATAGCCCAATGTCTTTGTTTGCTTGCCACAAAACACCTCTATCTCTAACAATGTCTCCTTCATAATAAATTACATCAGGTTGTAATTCATCAATATAAAGTGTTTTTACATTACTTGTGTAAGGAGCACCTACAGCAATATAAGTTGCATCATCTGAAATTGCAACTGTTCTACCAAATCCAATTTCTGGATCACTTACTAATTCAGGTTCCATTATTTGTCTTAGGCTGATTTCTAATTGCTCGTTTGGACGATAGAAAAGTCTAAGTATGCCTTCATCTCCTGGATGTCCTAAACTTGCAATAGGAATGTATGTGTTGTTTGAATTTACATCATAAGCAGTTGCAAATCCGTCTTGATCACCTGACGGATTATAAACTTCTTTTTGTAAAGTAAAGATACCTTCGTTTTCGTATAATCCCCAATTGCCGTCAACTTTTTCAATCCATACTTTATCATTTTTTACATGGAATAAATTTTTAACCTCTTGGTTTAATTCTTCTATATCAGTAAATCTTCTAGTAACAAATCTAGATACTGCATTTTCTGTACTATCTGGGAATGTATTAATTTGTGTTTCAGTTACCGACAATGTTCTTGTGTCAACTACAACATAATCTATACCTACTTCTAAAATTTCCCAATATCCTGCTATAGTAGACAACCCGCCATAAATGCCAATTATTTCACCTTTAGTAAAATCAACATATTTGTCAAACACAAGTTTTAATACATTTAGTGTGTTACCTTTAGAATCAGTATATGTTCCGTCAACATTAATATCATAACTTACAATTTTATTTGTCTCTTTAACCTGAGTTACAACATCCCATTCATTCTTTTTATTTTGTATCCAAATATTATCGCCGATAAACGTCTTTGCTATGTTAAGATCTAATAACCCTTTATAAGTTGTTACAGCACCTTTGACATCTTGTAAGCGAACCCATCCATTATTACGGCTTGAGTTTAATTTTGCAGTTGAAGTTACAAACGGATTGTTTGCATAGCCTTCAGGTTTTTCATATACTTCATAATCAGCAATTTTATAAATTAAATCTGCTTCATTTGTTTTGTTGTTTGTTAATTCAAATAGTTGAGGTTCTAGTTTATAATTACTTTCGTTTAACTTAAACTCTAAATCTTGTTTATTATCTAAAGCACCATAAGATCCAACTCTTATTGCCCACTCTTCAAAAAACTTTAAACTTTCTTCGCCCGATGTGCTTAGAGCATCAAATAATTTTGTAAGAGAATTTTTTGTTCCTTTTTCTTGTATAAAGCCTTGATAAAATTTATACTGACTTACACTATCAGGAATAATGTTGCTTAGGTATTCACGTTTTTGATAACCGATTAAATGTTGTCCTAAACGCTGTTGTTCAGTATCAAAATTATCAGTATCTAAATCATAAAAATCGGTAAACTGATTAACTCTATAATCAAAGTTAGGATATAGTTCTGCCTTTGGTTCTTCTGACAATCTATTCCAATTTGAAGAAACAAACACTTCTCCGCTATTATGTTTAACATTCGCAGAATAAAAGAATTCTTTAAATTTAACAACATCACCTACTGCATAATCTTCATAAGTTTTCCAAAAATCAACTTTTACATTGTCATAGAAGAATCCAGGAATATTTAAACCGCCTGCCCAATTGTCTGTTCTATAACCTACAAGTTTAATTCTTTCTTGTCTATATCCAGGTGTGACATCATAAATTACATCATTGAATACTGTTGAGTTATCTAATAAAATAACATGCTCTGTTTGCACTAAAGGTAACTTTATTAAATAAATTCCTTCGTTTGTATTAGAAGGTGTAATACCAAATGTATTTGTGTCATCTCTATAAATGTTGCTTAATTCTCTACCTAGTTTTTCGCCATTTCCAGATAATAAATTGTATCCGTAAAAATCATCAAAAATATTATCTACAACAAAATACGGTTTTGTAAAAATACATCTGTTTGCACACGGACTAGTTGTAAGGATAGTTCCTGCTTCCCAGTTTTGTGTTACCCAGAACATAAATTCTTGTATACACAAAGTCATATCTTCTAAACTATCTGTATCTCTGTTGTAATAATCTAGTTCAAATCCTTGCTGTTTTAAAAACTTTTCATATCCTTGCATAAAGTCAACAACTTCTTGCACTGATTCTAAAATAGTTCCATAAGAAATATAAGAAACAGTAGTTTCATATCTTTTTCTAATTTTTGCACTTATACCACCAGTAATAGGAAGTGTAGGCAACTTAGCAAATTTTGTTGCGTCAAATGTCTCAGAACTCTTGTGAGTTGAAGTTGTTCTATACCAGTTGTTTTGATATTCAACAATTGTACCAATTGTATATTCTTGATCTTCTGTCCATACAACATAATTTGCAGATATGCCGCCGACAGTAATCGATGTATCTGAATTTGTTTCTAATGGTTTGTAGAAAGGAAACGTAGGATTGTCTCCGTCATATCCTTTTAAAATATATGTATTATCTGCTGTTTTTTCAATTATCATACCACTAAACACAAGTGTTTCTAATGGACTTGATGTGTTTAAGAAAATTTGATAATTTTCTTCTGGTACAAAGTTACTACTTTTATTTAGAGGACTTCTTGCGTCTAAAACTAATTTTAGTTTTTCTTTACTTGCAAACCCACCAACTCTAATTGATAATTGATTTTTAAGTCCTTTTAATCTTTGCTGATAATTATTATAATTTGAACTATACTTAGAAGACATGTAACTTGCAATAAAGTTCACAAGTCCGCTTGTAAGTAAAATATCTTCGTTGCCAGTAATACTCGGAAATACTAGATCTTCACAACGTATTGCTTTATTTGTTTCAGTATAAACATATTGATCTGATAAATTCTTTTTAATGCGTGATCTATCAAATGCTAGACCAAAAATTTGTGCAGATTGATTTAGCATCCATGCTTTTAATAATGCAAATGGATATTCTGAACTTCTTCTCCATGCAGTTTCGACAGGTGCTTCGTCACCAAAAACAAAATTGTTACTTGCTGTGTCAAACTTATAGTTTTGTGCAAGTCCTGCTTTATACGGATCGACTAACTTACCGTTACTGTCCACTGGAATAGCATCTAACAATTTTGAGTGCTTGTACATTTTATTTTTTTGTGCAACAACACCGGGTGTTCTTACAATACCTTCGGCCATGTCTGTCCAAAGTAAAATATTATCACTAGTATAAGGAGCAGGTCCGTATTGTTCATCCCACCATGTAGGCTTAATTGTTAATCCTAGCATTTCCCATGGATGTGTGTTAGGACGATCAGTACCATAATATGTTTTATATACACTTCTCCAAAAACCTTTTAATGGTTCATTTTCTGTATTTGACATAAAACTATAGTTGTATGTAAATCCGTCTCTTTCATCATAAAAGTTATTTTCAGTATAAGTTAAGTTTCCTGCATCTTCTAACCAACTTGTAAAATCTCCAAGTACACTATTATCAATTTGTTCTTTAGTAAACTTAGTATCTCTGTCAAATGTAGGAACAAAATTGTTGATATCTAAAACACTAGCATCATATTTTAATTTAATGTTATTGTATACTCTATATTCATACTCTAACAAAAAGTCGTCTCTAAAGTCATTCCATGCTTTTGTTAAACTTCCGTCATGTCCTTGAATAACGCACTGCGGGAAGCCTATAATTACATTTTCATTTGCTACAACCGGATCTACAAAGTCTACATAAAATAAACCGTTTCTTACTTTTTCTATAGTATAATCAATATTACCATATGCTTTAACATCGCCTACTTGTACAATAAGATCAGTTGCTTCAATAATTTTGTTTACATTTTCTAATACAAAACGTGTTTGAGATTTTGTTGTAACAAATGTTTTCACAGCAGGTCTTACTGTATGATCTTTTTGTACTTCAGGATAATACAGAGGAAACAAACCTAGTTTAGTAGGTGTTGGCGGAATATAGCATCCGTTAGTATTTTCAAATTCGTCAACTCTTATAACATCACCTTTTGCAAGTGTTGCTGTTACGTTTACAAAGTTATCGCTTATTGTATAATCTCTGTCTTTAAGTAATTGAACTCCGTTAAGATAGACATATACTGCTTGATTAGATAATTTGTTTATATCAAAATTTGTAAGTCCGATTGCAAAATATGTTTCTTCACTATTATCTATATTATGTGTTGTGCTTGTATTTGCTTTCTTACCTACCATATCTCCATAATAGAAATTTCTATAAGAAACAGTTTCTTTTGAAAATCTTTCAAGCACTGTATCTAGTTGATCTTTTGCAGTTCCTTCTATACCGCTTTCGTTAGCAAGCGCAATTAGTCTACGTTTTGTTTTACCATATTCCGATCTAACAAAATTTATTGCTTTAACAATATTTGCTTCTTTATCAGTAATATGAAATGCTGCTAGGTTAAATGGTCCGCTATGTTGCACAAAACGCTTACCGTAATGTGTAACATTTCCTAAATCTCTAAGATTACTAACTCCTGGATAAATTCCGTCAAAACCTTGTACCTCTTCAACAATAGATTCTACATGGTCATTAACTTCACCTAATGTAAAGTCAACTAAATTATCGTTTAATGGATTCTTTTCTAAGTTTACAGGTATTTCATAATAACCATTTTCATTTTTAGGAGCATTAGAAAAACATCTAAACACAAGTGTTTTACCAACTTCTAAATCTTCTGTAAAAACAACAGTTGCTATGTTGTTAATGTTGTCTATAGTAAATTTAGAATCTAAAACTTTTTTACCATCAACATATGCTTTTACTACTAAATCACTTAATGTACCGCTTTTGGTAAAAACAGTAATTGGAAAATTATTAACTTCATCATCGACTGTAAGTTGTTGTTGTATTACAGCTTGTCTACTTAAAATATTTGTTTTAGTCCAACCGTTCACATATTCAAAAGTATCAATATTTGAAAACTTTTTCAAAAATCCTGTATCAGTTTGTGTTGTAAGTGTTTCACGCAATTCGTTTTGATATCTAACAATTTGATTTTGTATATCAAAAGAAAATACAATGTCTCCAATATTAGCAATATTTCTATACTTTAAAGGAAATCCTAGTTCTGTATCATTAGATCCAGTGCCTACTTTATAACTAAAAATTTTATTACCAATAAAGTCTGAAGCAGGATATGTAATTTGATCGTTTAAGATTATTCCGTCATGATCAAAAACGTCAAAAAGTGGTGCTTGGTTTACGCCTGTTTTTTCTTGTGACTGAATCCACTGAGTGCCATTATACCAAAACATCTTGCCACCTAATGATTCTCCTGATAAAGCAAGAACAGTTTCGTTTTCTAAAGGCATAGTATCAGTTGTTTCTACTAAACTAATTTGTCTGCGGCTGTTATGTGTTATGAAATTTACTTCGTAAATTTTACCATTTACCATACTATCGGGATCTGCTGTAAATAATACACGCATACCGTCAGTAAGATCTACACCATCAACATTGTATCCTAGGCTACCTTCTACATTGCTAAAAACGTCTTTTGTAAAATTATCAACTAAATTAACATTTTTCTTTGCAAATGTACCATGGTTGAATAATTTCATTCCTGCGTTAAATTCAATAATTGGTCTTTTGGCTCTAAAATTTTGATCTAAATTTATTTCAGTATTATTAACCTCATAACTTTTTTCAATTACATCCTTGTGAAACCACCTGTTGTAACGTGACCAGGGGTTTCTGTCATGACTTGATCGATTAACAGTGATATAATCTTTAGTACCTGGAAAACTTGCAGCGTCTTCATAGGGTACTGCATCAAATCCATATTCATCCCATGCAATTTCTACATCACTTGTAAAGATGCTCGGAACTTCTAAATCATTTTCAGAAATTAATTTTATACTTGTTCCAACACCTTCAATATAATAAAAACCTTCACTATATTCTGAAGGTGTAACAGTACCTTGGAAGTAAACTTTCATACCGTTTGAAAGGTTTACGCCTGTGCCTGTTTTGTATGTTTTTTTACCGATAACATTTTCAGCAAGGTCAATTTCTGTGTTTTCTTCTATAGCAAAGCTTAGAATAATACCGCTTGTATTAATATCAGTTTGACTTAGATAGTAAAGACTGTCCGGTACATCATCTGGTATAGTCCATTTTATAACACCTTGCTCAATGTAATCGTCTTCTGTTAAAACTAATCTACCTTCTTCGTCATAAACATATTTTAACATATCTTTATCATAAATTTCACTGCTTATCTCTTGCTCTATGCTAAAGCCTAGATCTGTATCAATAAAATCTCTTGTTATTCCAATAGTGAATGGATGTCCCGGTGTGTTGACTTCAAACACATAAGTTTGTCCTTTGAACAATCTTAGTGTTGGATTTCTTGTTGTTCCTCTTGAACTAAACAGGAATGCAGTATTGTCATCGTCTACAACTGTAGACACAACAATAGTGCTTTCTATTTCTTTTTGCTCGCCAAATACAGGAATAGGTAAAGGTCCTAACGGTAGCCAATAGTATTCACGGAAATTGGCAAACTTATCCCAATCAATATGTGGATTCCAAGAATACATTTCCTGCGAATTTAAACTATTATGATTTTCTGTAGGTCCTTTAAAGTTTTTTATTTGACCGATAAAATCAGGATAGTTTTTATAGAACAAAACATTATCTAATTGGTCTTTGTAAACAATACTGGGCTCAAATTGATAATTTTCTCTATCAGCAGTTACATCTGGAAGATAAACATCGCTTACTTGATTTACTTTAGAATTACGTCTACCTGCAAATGCATTGATTTTTTCTACAGCACCTGGATTGATCATTTGCTGTATAGTACTAGATAGTAATTTTTTGTTTACATCTGTTCTAAAATATTTTGGCAGAAAATCAATTGCTTTTGGATTTTCGTTATTATCGGTAGGCAAACCACTTTCGTTTTGTTCTTTATCGTATGCCATTAATAGCCTCCGGTATTATCTGTAGAACCAATTATAAAATTATCTGTTGTAGTTTCTTCTGCACTTTGTATTCCGCTTCCTACAAATTCGCTTCGAGTTACTACTGTACCAGACGCTTTAAGTCTTTCTGAAGTTAATGCATCTATTATTTCAATATCAGAAACAGTTGCACTACTAATTAATATTTCATCTGAATCACATTTGATTTCTTGTAAACTTCCATATGAACTACTTGTAAGTCTTGGAACAATTACAATACTGTTTACATCGGGTGCTAATTGCTTCATAACATATGCACTCAATTCACTCCAATAAAATGTTTCGCCAAAGTCCCAGTTATCTAAAGCAAAAAATTCATTAATTGCTTGAACAATACGAACTTTCAATTCATTATCATTTATGACACGTTCTTTAGATTTTACAACTTTAATTGCTGCTTGCAAATCTACATCTGCTTTATCTCCGAATAGTACTTTGTACTTTACAGGATGATAAATTATTTCATCACTTATAGATTTTACTTTTTCAATTTCACCGCCATAATACCTTGCCATTTGATCACTGCTTAATGGTAAAGGTTTTGTTGTAATAATATTTCTTAAGTATTGTCTAAATGCTGTATCGTATGCTCTTGTCATTAGATAAACATCAATTACATTTGTGCTGCTAGGATCAATTCTACTATTTTCATCACTTGCATGTACATATCTAAAACTTATACTATCACGACCTATAAATGCTTTATAATTATAAGAAGGTGATAATGTTCTATTAACTGAATCTAAAATATAAAATTCGTCTGTTGAACTTACATAATACTTAGGATTATTAGGTGTTAGCAAATTGATATCTGTGCTAAAACCTACAACATTTAAATTCTCGCTTTCTGCTGAAACGTAATTGTACACAGTTGTATTGTTTTGCTGTCTAGATTTTAAGAAAATATAATTTGTAGGATCTACAATTTCTGTAAACAACTCTGGATTATCAATTACTCCATCGTCGTCGCTATCAAAAAATGCAACTTCTACTCTAGTACTATCTATATAACCATCTTGGTCTCTATAAACACTTGAAATTTCCCAATCATAATCTAATGTGTATGATTCTGTTCCTGTGCTAGAATTAACATCATTATTAATGTTTAGCACCGAAACTCTATCTCTAATAATTTTACCTGATTTGCTGTCAAATATTTTTTTGTTATTATCAAAATAGAATCTTAATTCTGTATCACTTTCAAATATGTAACGTAAAGTTCTATAAGTTACAGTATATGTTTCACCATCAGTTTCAAATAAGAACAACCAACTGCTGTCAATACGTGAATTACTTACATCGCCTGCCTGTCCTAAACTAAAATTACCTGTAATATTTAGGTTGTCTTGAGTAATAACTTTCCAAGATCTAGATTCTCTATCGTAACGCAAACCAAAAGTGTTGTACGAGAAAATTTGGTCTACCATTTGACCTTGAACATCTACAATCAATTGTGTGCTAAGTTTTGGAATTGCACTATCTAAAACAGCACCGTCAGGTATGACATCGTTAAAAATAACACCCCCTAAACCTGTAGTTTCATCTACAGTGTTTCCACCATTAGTAACACTTACACATTTTGTCCAAATATAAGATGTTGCATATCTGTGTGTTGCATCGCCTAGCATAAGTTTATTATCGTCATTAGTCATGAAATGATAGCCTGCTGGTGCAGTAAATTTAACCATTGCACCAGGTTCAATAAACCGCAATGGACCTTCAGTAAACGATCCTACTGTATATCTAATGAAGTTACTATCTTGAAACATACCTGTAGTTCTGTTTGTATCTATTGTTTCTTCGTTCCATGTTAAATTTAATTCTGTGTAATTTTGTCTATTGTAGTTTTCTAAATAAAAGTTTCTAACATTTTTACTTTGCAACAATGGAGTAATTTTGTTAAAAATTGTTTGTAAAATATCTGATCTTGTTGTAAAATCAAAACTTGTAACTTCGTCAACATACTCTTTATACAAAATACCATCAGTAGCAAAAAGATTAGTGCTACTGTATTTTCCTGTAGCATCTAAAATATCATAATTTCTACTAATACCACTTGCGATTCTGTTTAGAGATTTTACCTTAATAATATCTTGGCTGACGCCTAGTGGACCAACATTGTAATCTTCACCTGTTACCATTCTATTTTGAGTATAGTAAGTAGAAGATGCATTATTCTTAATACTTTCGGTACTTTCACTACTTGCACTGTTAGAAATTGTTTCTTGTAGTGATAGTGTTAGGACGAGTGTTTCTGTTCTACCTCTAGAACTAATGTAAGGAATAGTTACTTGTACATCTTTAATATTATTAGGTAAAATTACAACGTCTGAGTTTTTACTTGTCCTATAATACGTTCTAAATGTTCCTGTAGGTAAATTACCAAAAACACCATCACTAAAAATTAAACTAATTCTATCATCTGCTCTAGTTAAAACACTAAAAACATTTTTTATATTTTTTGCAATACTATTGTAAACAATATTGTTACCTTCAACAGCATCAATTTTTGTCCATTCTGTAGTTTCTCTTGAAGAACTGTCTAAGCCAAAAAGCCAAACATCTGTATTGTTAATGTTTGTTGTATCAATATCAATTTTTTGGTTAGGCACAGGAAAATCTACGCTAAAATCGCCTCTTTGTAATCTACCCTGTTTAAAGTGCATAAAGAAACCTGTGCTAGATGCACCAGGTCCCCTACCGTTGTCTCTGTAAATGTAACTTAGTGGATCTGCAGGTTTAGGTGTTGCTTCTTTTAATTCGCCATTGTCAATTATTGTGCTTACAACTTCAAAGTCTAAACTTTCGCCATTTACGTCACGGTTGAAAGCATAAATCGGAATACCGCCATTGTTAGTTTCAAATGTATACTGCTCTGTTGGAATACCGTCAATAACTTGATTGTTTACAGGACGTCCGAATTGGTTAGACACATTGTTTGCTGCATTTAGAATTTTAACAAAATGTTCAAACCAATCATTATTAACATTATCATTCCATAAAATACTTCTACCTGAAAGACTATTTCCATTACTGTCAATTACATTTTCAGATGTTTGAACTGCTGTAATTTTAAGAAAGCCGTTTGCTGCTTGGTTACGTGTTACATTATAACTTAATAGTCTTGCTAAACGTAGAACACTTTCTCTACGTTCTGCAAGTTCTAAATAGTTTTCTCTTGCATTTAAATCTGTTCTGTATGAAAGGTTTTGCCCAAGAAACGCAATCATATCAATTATTGCAAGATATTCTGAACTTTCAATATAATCATTAAAATCTTCTGGATAATTTTTACGTAGATAACTTATCATTGTTCTACGTAGTGTATCAAAGTCATATGACTTAAATTCTGCGTTATTAAAACTCTGATAGATTTTTGTCCAATCCTCAGCAAGCAATAATCTATTTTGTCTATCTATAGAAGACATGGGCACTTCCTTAACATTAATTTATAATATTTATCTAGGATTATAATACACGTACTTTAAAAGATTTCGTTATTTAGGTCAAATTCGTATTGTAAAACTTCGGATATATTGTACTCTAAAAATAGTAAAGTTAACTGTATTTGTATGCCTGATTCAAAGGAATCTACTTGTACATCTGTTAATGTAACTCTAGGATCTGCATTTGCGATATCAGTTACATTTGCAATAATTGCTTGCTCTACATCTGGTGTAAACGGCTCGTATAAAAGATCCCATACAATTGTACCAAAATTAGGATTTTCTAATTTTTCACCTACTCTAATGTGAAAATGATTTAAAATATCTCTTTTTATTAGTTCAATATCTGTATACTTGAAATTTTTTGTATTAGGATCTGTAGTGCTTACTCCTCTATAAGATTTACTTCTTACAGGATTAGACACTTGATAAGATTTTTGTCTTACCTTTAAATTTTTATACAGATTTTTTTCTAGTGTACTCATAGTAATATTTAGTTCCTAACTATTTGTCTAACCGCAAGACGTCTAAAATCTTCGTCAGATCTTGCTCCGTATTTGTCATACATTTCAAGAGCCCAATCTAATCCTATTGTAGGACCATCATAACTAGAAGGTGTTTCTCCTTGCCAAGGAAAAATTTTTTCTAATCTGTACGCTAAATCTAATTCAAATTTTACACGGTTAAAATCGTCTAGCAGTGCTTGAGAAATAAGTTTTTGTACTTCTTCAGGAGTAGAATTTAACATTAATCCATTACGTATAAACTCTCTTCCATTTACCCGAGTATCAACTCTAGAATCCCAGTCTTCGACTTGTTCAGCAAATGCTGCTTCTGCTTGTCTTGCAATCTGTGCAGCATAAAATTGTAAAGGTCCAATTATATTATCATATTGCTGTTTTTCTAAATCGGTCAATCCTAAAGGATAACCGTCATCTGCTATATCAGTGCTCATATCAATTTTATCAATAAGTCTGTTGATTTCTCTACTAGACATAGGATAAGTTGTTAAAACATTATCAATTGAACTCATATCACACTCCCTTGTGTTATTCCACCAGTGTCAACTGCCGTATCACCTGTAGGATATGCAATATCATATTCGGAAGGTATATCCCAATTCCTACGAATATCAGTGAGATATAAATCTGCGCTAGGATTGTTAATCCAGTAGTTAGAAACTTTATAATTGTCTCCTTGGTTGCCGCCTGCAAGTTGTATTTTAAAACTACCCGGTTCTACAGCCCAAACAAATCCCACATGACCTCCTCTACGTGTTCTAGATTTTAAAACAGCAATATCGTATTTTCTAATCTTAGACAAATCTCTCCAATCAATTGCTCGACCGTACCGCTTATATTCTTGACTTCCCATAGTGTTAAAACTTTCTAAACCTGCGGTTGCTAATACATGACTTACAAATGCTGCACACCATGCATAATCAATTGCACCTGAATCTCTTGTATATCCTGATCTGCCAGCAGTAACGTAACATGCATAGATATTAGGATTTGGCGGAGATCCTTTTTCAGTCCAGTCTAATCTTCTAAAAGCAACAAGTGTATTTGCAAGCGCACCGTATGGAGTATCTGCTGGAGGAATATTGGTAATTTGTTCTACTCCACCTCTGTTAGGATTATTATAACTGAAAAAATGAGGACTGCCACCTGTTCCACCTTGTCCGCCATCTACTCCTGTAACAGGATCTCCATCTCGTAAATCGCCGATTGTTCCTGGTGGCCATTGTAATGCTTGTGTACCTTGACTATCTTGTTGTGCTATTTGATCAGTTGGAGACTGTCTCGGAGGCACAACTGCATTTGCTGGTATTATAACTTGACACATTTTTTATGCACTCCATGTTGTTTCATTTGAAATTGTTGACCTTCCTAAATTATAATAAGCTTGCACTGTAGTTCCATATGCATCAGGATTTACTGAATTACCGTTTCGCCAATCTCTTACATCTCCTGGACCTTTAAGATGTGCTGCCATTAGCAATCCTGAAATAACACTTACACTATCACCTTCTCTCAAAGCGCCAATTCTGCGTAGTGTATTTAAATTTTGTGTAGTGTATCTAATTATTGTTGCTTCTTGAACGTCTGGACTGCCTAGCCAATCTTGTAAACTTGAAATGCCATCTCTTCCTGTCCAGAATGAAGAATCACGCATAACAGTACAGTTTCTCAATCTTCTTGCAAATGTTCCCGATCTAATATATCCCATGTCTTCAAGTGCAGCGTGTCCAAATTGGTATTTTCCTGCAAAACATATACTGTTTACAACGTCATATGAATTTCCACTTTCTCTTTGACCTAGCGCATTAAGATAAGTGAGTGTTTCTTGTTCTGTAAATCCAGGAATGCGTCCTGGTGCAGCAGTTAAAGGTTCTGATGGTGTTCCGCCTTGTGCTCTAGGTACATTAGCATTTGGATCTGTGTATGCGCCAGGAGGTCCTGCAAAATCTTGTTGTGGACGCTGCTGACTTTGTGTTCTGCCAACCGATGGCTGATTTTGTGGAGGCAAATAAGTATCAGGCACAGCATCAACAAATGTATCGATTTGCTGTTGACCTGCTCTTGTTTTTTCTGGAGTATATTCCGTTGGATTTAGATTTTCGTGCTGATACCAAGGTTCGTGCATTGGTTGTCTTGCAGCTTGTTTTGCTCTTGCAGGACTTTCAGGCAGCGCAGGATCAGGTACTGAAGGAAGTGTTGCTGCTTGAGCATCGCTTGCGACACTTGCTGGACTTCCTGCTGTGTTAAGATGTATGTTAGATCCTGTTGCTTGTATGTTTGCACCATCTGCTTTCAAACTCATTATACTTTTTGAATATAATTTCATTGCCGCTTCTGTGCTTTTTATTTCTACAGTATTTTCAGCAGTAATTTTTGCACTTAATTTAGCAAGCATATTAATACCCGCTTCGTCACTTTGCATAAAAATAGTTCCTAATGCTTTTGTATGAAAATCTCCATCAGTTGCAATTTTAACGTACTGACATCCTTCAATTGCAACTTCGCCACCCGCTGATCCAATATTGACTGTAGATTCTGCTAAAAAGTCCGCTGTGTTTTGAGAAATAAAACTTACATTGTCAGGAGCATATCCTGCTAAAAACGTGCCAGCAGATAAACTAATTCCTTTTTCAGCATTTGCTGCAATTTTTGCACCACTTGTTAGTCCTACTTGATCACCTGCATCTATTCTTAATTCTTTACCTACTATGATATTCATATCTTCATAGGCAGTTAAATTAATGTCTCTATCAGCAACAAAATTTAAATCATTTTCAGAGTGTATACTTACACTATCATGAGAATAAATGTCAATTTTTCCATTTGCTGTAAGTTCAATCCACGCGGTGCCTCCTGCGTTTCCTATGTAAATTAAATCTTCACTGTTATGCAGAAGAATTTGATGTCCAGTGCGAGTGCGGATTCTAAAAAGTTCATTTGCAGGTATTTCATAATCACCGCCAGTTTCGTTCTGTTCTAAAGGCACATATTCAGATGGAGTTTCACGTGCAGGACCTCTGCGTAGTAATTTTTCATCACCGTCGTCCATAACAATACTATGGCCGCCAATTCTACTAGAGAACATGGATGCTGTTGCACCTGCAACACCTTTATCTACTCTAGGAGCACCAGGACCTTTATAAAGCGGACCCGGTGTATTCATACCATACACATTACTAGGTGCTTCACGTCTTGCACCACTTGTTGTTAGTCCTCTTGTGTCATCATCTAATAAACCTGCTTTAAACAATTGATCTGTTATCCTATCATTTGGAGGTTTAGGATAGTATGTTGGCTGTTTTTGCCCTTGTGGATCTACTCTATTTTTATTGTACTCTCCCACTGGTAATTTTTTACCAAGTAATGTAGTAGGAGTCATTGTAGGATCTGTAACAGCAGTTGCAGTATTACCTGCAGGCACAGTAAAATTCATATATTCATCTGGCACACATGCAAACCAAAAACAATAATCATGTCTGCCTTCTACAAATGTTACAAGAACACGTGATCCAGGATCTGGCGGTACTGCCCAAAATCCATAACTTTGTTGTGTATGAGTATAATCGTTTGGTCCTGTTGCGCCTGTAAGTGGTGTGGTACCAAAAAACGGACTTGCATAAAATGCATCAACAATTTGTCCAGGATCAGAATCGTCGTCAGCACTAGATCTTGTCTTAATAAGTTGCACTCTAAGAGCGCCCATAAATCTTTGATCTAAATGACTTACAACTTTAGCAAGATATGTACCAGGAGTATTTGGTTGCGCTGCGTCTCTACTAGTTCTACCAAGTTCTGTTCTTATAGGTTTAGGTGCTATCATTATGTGAAAAATCCTCTTGTCATTTTTCTTGCAACATTAAACACTTCAGGTGCTGCATTTTTTCCTGCTGTTACAATGTCATTGAGCACAGGTGCAACACGTTTTGCTGCATCATCTAATGCTCCTCCTATTGCTGTTTCTATTGCTCCGTCTAATGCTTCCATTTTTGCCCTAAAAATTTCTTGAGCAACTTCTGATGGATCCACTGCTCCTCTTTCTAATACTCGCTGTCGAAGTTGATTTAATGCATCAGCTCCAACTTCGTTCGGTAATTGGAAGTTTCCTAAGTCGCTGACATTTCCTCCTAGAACGTTTATTGCTGGTGCAAGTGCATTTGTTGTAACGTCTCTAAAAAAGCCAACAAAGTCGCCATACTCTCCCATTGTTCTTTGGAACAAATTATCTATACTTGCAGATACAACTTTTTGTATATCTATTCTTTCTAATCCTGTAACTTTTAAATATTCTTGTGGTAGTCTTTCAAGTATTTTATTAAAATCATCTACTACATTTATAATAGATTGATTAATCAATTGTGTGGCTAAATCTTCAGAAAGATTTTTATCAAACAAACTTGCAATAGAGTTAAGTGTTTGTTCGTCTTGTCCTGGACGTCTAACTAATTCTAGTGTTTGTGTAAATCTACCTTTTGAAAAACTATTTCTAACAGTAACAATATTATATAAACCTGTAAACTGTTGTAAAGAGTCTATTACCATTTGCCCTTGTCTATAGTCAAACCCAGTTCTAAAATACACAAGGATATCTACTTGTTCATACATAAAAGGTGCTTGTATATTTCCAGCAACATATGATCTTGATTGATCAGCAGGTAATCTAAAATTACTTGCATCAGATTCTGCCATATAGTAAGGATCTCCCCAAATTGTTAGTTCTAATGACACGTTTTCTGTATCACTATTAAGAATTAAATTATTGAAAAGTTCTGCTATTCTACGAGTATTGGTGCTTATCCTTGCACCGCCTGAATTTGACATATCTAATGTATATGGATACACTACATTTCTAATTCCAGCATTTACATTAGGAGTAATAAATGTACCGGCTTTTGAAGTTACTCTATTATTTGTAACATTTGGTACATCACTATCTTCTCCGGATTGTATATTTGTCCATGGCTTATGAAAACTATTGTCAATTGTAAAATTAAAATCAATAATATCAGTATTTCTTCCAGTATAAGAATAAAAATATCCCTTGTCTAAATTTAACGCTCTTTGTGAATAATTAGTTTGAATTGTAGGCGCACCAAAAACACTAGAATGTACTTTATACGGAATAACAATATATTGAAACTCCATAGCAGATCTGCCACTTTTTGTCATTTCAATTGTATCGAGTATTCTATTTTTTACATCAATTTTAAACCATGTCATCATACCATCAGAATCAGGATATTGTTCGATTAAACTTCTTCCCCATTCACTTGTTAAAATAACATCTTCAATTATTATTGGTATACTTGTGTTTTGAGGAAATACAAAATTTCTTGTCAACGGGTCAATTGTAAATTGTGCATCCCTAATTGTTCTTGTAGTTTCATCCCAACTAGAGTTTTCAAATGCAAAACGTATGTTGCCAGGATCTTCAAATGTTCTTACAATAGGACTGTTTCCAATATAATTAGAATTTGCATCTTGGAACAGTGTAACATCTGCTGCTGAAAAATCTCCATATTGAACATTACCAGATTGTTCTGCTGCTCTAAAAGATTCTACCCTACCTGGTATTCCTAATCCTGTATCAGTTACAGTAGGTGCAGCAGGACCATTAAGTCGAGATTGTAATTCTTGTCGTTGTCTTTCTAAATTTGTTCGTGCTGCTTCTGCAATAGCCTGATCTCCTGATCCTGATAAGATATCTAAAGCATCTAGATTAGCAATCACAGTACCTAATTGGTTACGTAAAGAATCTCTTTGTGCTCTTGCAAGAGCAGGATCAACTGCTCCTTGAAAATAACCTATAGGCGCATTTAAAACAGGATCAATTTCAGGAATAAAAATATCATCTACTTCGATTAAGCCGCCTTCAGGATTTTTTGGAAAAACAATTGTATATCTATCGCCTACAAGTTTCTTACCTTCTTTAACTGCTTTTTCTTCTATTCTATTTAGACTAGCAGTTAAACTATTATCGCCCTTTTGTAGAACCTCAACAACACTTGTACCTGAAATACTTGTTGTAGTTTGCATATTAGAAATTTGATCTAGCAAATTTAAATGGTTAAAAGGTGTAGCGGTGCAACTGTAATTTGCTCCTCCTGCCGTTACACTGAATTGTATATCAACCCATTTAATTGCATAACCTCTACTACCTACTGTTTTACCATGCTCTCCTTGATCAGTATGTCCTATCCAATCTACAGAAATATAAAATGGTGCTTCAATATAATTTGCATAACCTGCTTGCAACGCACCAATGGCTAATGCTTGTAAAAACAAACCAACACTATATGGTTCATAAACATTAAATTGAAATGTTACATTATTTGTTGTACCTGTTGCAGGGTTAGGATTATACAACCCTTCTATTTCAACATCATCCATGAAAAATTCAACTTGTCCGTATTGTTTTTCTAGTTCTGTTAAAACAGTTTTTTGACCAATGCCGCCGTCTCTAATAATAAGATTTGGTTTATAATTTAAAAAACCACTTTCGTTGTAATCTTGAGGTTCTAGAACTCCAAGAGACCATCTATAGTTACAACTCCTAAATTGGTTTAATATATTTGGCTGCATTGCCATACTAAACTCCTAATACTGATAACAATGTAGATTTTTTTGGCAAATATATTTGTGTTCCTGTTTTAAAATCAAATACAGGATCTTTTAAAATATCCATATTACGTTGTGCAAATACCCACCATAGTTTGGGTGTTTCATACACATCAAAAGCAAGCAAGTCTGGTCTATAATTGTAAACAGGTTCTATTGTATATAAAATGTCGTCTTCTGTTTCGGGTATAAATCTAGGTGAAAATATACCTAATGCTCCGTTTCTAGTATATTTTGTTTGTGAATATGGACTAGTATTAGCATATGGCATTAGATAAATCTCCCATTACCTTGAATATAATCGCCTTGCACATAACTGTCTAAATTAAACTGACTTACTTCGTTTCTGCTTAGTGCAACACCTGCAACAATTGACAATCTGCTTAGTGCTGGAACGTAACTATAATCATATCCTTGACTTGCGCCGTAAGTTTCTGCTGTTCCGTCAAATTGAGATCTATTATACAATGGTACCTTAATATAATCAACACCATCATTTAAATCTAAAGAGAACATTTTAATTACAATAGGAACATTTGGAAAAACAAAGTCTCCATAGCCTGACAATTCAACAACAGGAGGCGGAGCACCTAAATTACTTTGTGCATCACTACCGTAAAACATTTTAGAAACACTTCTTAAGAAGTGTGTTGCTGCTATCCAATACAACCCGTCTTGTTCGTTTTCTACTGGCCATTCGCAAGCAATTGTTAAATCTTCAACTTGACTGTTTTGATAGATTTGGTAGGGATAGTTTGTATGAGTTGGACTCATTACATCATAGTTTGCACCATGTGTTAAAAGAAGTTGTGGTAATGTTGGAAATACCATATATCCGTCTGTTTTAACAACTAAAGGATTTAGTTGTGGACTAGTTTGAAAACTTGAAATATTAGGTAATTTAATTTTAACACGCCAATCATCTGTACGAGATCTACCGTTGCCTGCATAAGTTGATTTTGCTACATTAGTTGATAAGCCATATGAGTTTTGTCTTTGTGTGCTGATTTGATTTTGTCTATTAGTAAGAGTGTTAAGAGATGTGCTTTTACGCATTTCACTTTTCATTGCAGCAGCACCTAAATTAAACAATGATTTTAAAAAAGGATTTTTAATTCTGCCTGATGCTGTTTGAAGAAATTGATTTGCACCTGCGTTTACAATACTAGAAACTCTTGAATCAAGAGGTTGTGCATTGTTTCTTTGTGCAGGTGAATTTCCTCTAGTAGTGCCTGTTCTAACTGCATTACCGTTACTGTCTCTAACAGGATTTCCTCTGCTATCTCTTACTATTCCCATAATCGAATCTCCTACATATATTTAGTTGACAAAATTAAATACATATATTATATTATGTGTATCAACTTGGAGAAAAAATGAAAAAAGTCAACTATTTAAACAACAAGGACATTCTAGCCGAGATACACAAATCAAAAAATACTTTTTGCAGTTATACTGACAGTAATTATGCTGATTATGATATCATCTTACCTAGTATTGAAAAGGTAAATGTTAGAACAATTGCCGAAGCAAAAAAGAATAAAGCAAAAAAACAAACACAGAAAATTTATGAAGCAGAAAAAGCTGCTGGGCGTAAGAAAAAACTCTCAGAATGTGAAGTTGATTACCGTAAAATTAGCAAGTACGAATTAATTTTTCGTATTATGACTTTTGATCATGTTCCTGAAGAACCAGGACGTAAGAAAAATCCCAAATCTGTTGCAGATACTAAAACAAAATTAAATTTTCCCCCATTTCAGCACTACAAATTTAACGAGAACGACGAACTTGTTTGTGTAGGTAAAAGTCATTGGGAAGGTGGCATGGAAAATGGACATTTTTCAAAAGATCACGGAATGGCTACAAACAAATTAGCAATGATGTGGATAAAACTGTGTGAGAGATATGCAACTAGAGGAAATGTTCGTGGTTATACATATAACGACGAAATGAAAGGCCAGGCAATTTTACAGTTATCACAAATTGGTTTGCAGTTTGATGAATCAAAATCACAAAACCCATTTGCTTATTATACAGCCGCAGTTACAAATTCATTTGTAAGAGTAATTAATTTAGAAAAACGAAACCAAAATATTAGAGATGATATCTTAGAAATGAACAATCTTAATCCAAGTTACACAAGACAGAGCCAAGGCGAACACGAACGTTCTAAAGCACGTTGGGAAGAAGACACAAAAAATAATAGTTGACTTTGTATTACTTCGATCTTATACTAAAATTCAACACGGAGTATAAATTTGTTTAAAAAAGCAGCAGTGTTTACTGACATACACTTTGGTATGAAGGGTAATTCGCGAATACATAACCAAGATTGTGAAAACTTTATAGACTGGTACATCGAAACAGCAAAAGAAAGCGGTTGCGAGACTGGTATTTTTTGTGGTGACTGGAATCATAACAGAAACAGCCTTAATTTAACCACTATGGATGCAGGTATTCGCAGTTTAGAAAAACTAGGTGCAGCATTTGAAAACTTTTATATGTTTGCAGGCAATCACGATTTGTACTACAAAGATAAACGTGATGTTAAAAGCACCGAATGGGCAAAACACATTCCAGGTATAACAGTTGTTAACGAAATACAAGTTGTAGAAGATGTAGCACTTGTTCCTTGGTTAGTAGGCGATGAATGGCGCCGTATAGAGAAGATACAAGCCAAATATTTGTTTGGGCATTTTGAATTACCTAGTTTCTACATGAATGCCATGGTGCAGATGCCAGATCACGGTGAACTAAAGTCGGAACACTTCAAGAATCAAGAGTATGTGTTCAGTGGACACTTCCACAAGCGGCAGAAGCAGGGTAAGATCCACTATATTGGTAATGCTTTCCCACACAACTATGCAGATGCTTGGGACGATGACCGTGGTATGATGATATTGGACCGTGAGAACAATGCAGAACCAAAGTATATCAACTGGCTAGACTGTCCAAAGTTTCGTACAGTTAAGTTATCTCAACTAATTGACGAAAAAGACACACTGATCAAACCTAATATGTACTTGAGGGTGACACTTGACCTTCCTATTTCATACGAGGAAGCAAGTTTTATTAAAGAAACATTTATAGATCAGTACAAATGTAGAGAAATTACACTAATACCACAAAAACAAATTGAAGAAATTACAACAGAACTTGATATTGCACAGTTTGAGAGTGTAGATCAGATTGTTAGCAACGAAATTCTAGCAATTGACTCTGAATCTTTCAATAAAAAGATGCTGTTGGACATTTACAAAGAGTTATAATGATAAAATTTAAAGATTTAACCGTAAAAAACTTTATGAGTGTGGGTAATGTTACCCAAGCTGTTGACTTTGACCGTGAACAGTTAACTCTAGTGCTTGGTGAAAACTTAGACCAAGGAGGTGATGATTTAGGATCACGAAACGGTACAGGTAAAACTACGATAATCAATGCATTGTCCTACGCCTTGTACGGCCAAGCACTAACAAATATCAAGCGTAACAACTTGATAAACAAAACCAACAGCAAGGGCATGTTGGTTACACTTAATTTCGAAAAAGGCGGAAACAGTTATCGTATTGAACGTGGTAGATCACCTAATATACTAAAATTTTATGTAAACGATCACGAACAACAAGATTTAACTGACGAATCGCAAGGCGATAGCCGTAAAACACAAGACTCTATCAATGGTTTACTTGAAATGAGTCACAATATGTTCAAACACGTAGTTGCATTGAACACATATACCGAGCCTTTCCTAAGTATGCGACAAAATGATCAACGAGAAATCATTGAGCAACTGCTAGGTATTACTATTTTATCAGAAAAGGCAGATAATCTTAAAGAACAAATCAAATATACCAAAGATAGTATTACAGAAGAACAATTAAAGATTAATGCAATACAATCTTCTAATGAAAAAATCTCTCAAAGTATTAATACACTAAAAACTAGACAGTCTGCGTGGAAAACAAAGCAAAAAACAGACATTGAAAAGTTAAAAAGCGGTATTAAAGAACTAGAACAAGTAGATATTGAAAAAGAACTTGAAAATCACGAACAATTACAGAACTGGCAAGAACTAAACAACAAAATAACGGCTCTTAGAAAAGAATTAAGCACGTTAGAGCCTGCACTACAACGTGCAGACAAGTCTGTAAAAAAGGTTACTAAAGACATCACAGAATTAGACGATGCTATTTGTTATACATGTGGTCAAGAGTTACATGAAACTAAAAAAGCAGAGATTCTTGCAACTAAAACTAAAGATCTAGCAGATGCTAAAGCATATTTCATTGAAATAAAGAATAAATTTGATGATACTACTGTTGAATTAGGTATAATTGGTGATATTAACGGTCGTCCTACTACTTTTTATGATACAATGCGTGAAGCATACGAACATAGAAACAACGTAGATAACTTGAAGAATACACTGCTAAGTAAAGAGCAAGAAGAAGACCCTTATCAGGCACAAATTGACGATTTAACTAACACAGCATTACAAGATATTGATTGGTCAGTTGTAAATCAACTGAACACTTTCAAAGAACACCAAGAGTTTTTGTTAAAACTACTAACAAATAAAGATTCTTTCATAAGAAAGAAGATTATTGATCAAAATCTTGCATATTTGAACAACAGGCTTACGAATTATCTCGACAAGTTAGGCTTACCTCATCAAGTTACATTCCAAAACGACTTATCTGTTGAAATAACACAACTTGGTCAGGACTTGGACTTTGATAACCTATCTAGAGGTGAGCGCAACAGGCTAATACTAGGCATGAGTTTTGCATTCCGTGATGTTTGGGAGTCATTGTATCAAGGATTGAACCTATTATTCATCGACGAACTTATCGATAGCGGTATGGATAGTCAAGGTGTTGAGAATTCTTTGAGTGTATTAAAGAAAATGGGTAGAGAAAGACAGAAAAATATCTATTTGATTAGTCATAAGGACGAATTAGTAGGCAGAGTAAACAATATTCTAAAGGTTGTAAAGGAAAATGGCTTTACTTCATACGAAAACGATATTGAAGTAATAGAATGATCGAAGACGATGTACATGATCAGTTAGTAAAAGAGTATTTGGCTTACTTCAAAGCCAATGAAATCTTTTTACAAAGGCCATCAGAGGCAAAAAGGCGAGTAGTTCGAAAACATTTAAGTCAAATTATGAAACTAGCAAAGGTAAGACGTTTAGAAATACAAGAAATACACCAACAGGCACTAAAAAAACATCCACTATCCAAAACAAGAGAAGAAAACACATAGGCTCATATAAATTACTGTATGAATTGGACATATCAAGGTAAAGAAGTAACTGAAATACCAGACGAGTACGAAGGATTTGTTTACCTTATTACTAATTTAACGGACAATCGCAAATACGTAGGCAAAAAACTAGCAAAGTTTAAAACAACCAAGCCACCATTAAAAGGCAAAAAGAATAAAAGACGCGGATACAAAGAATCAGATTGGCGAGACTATTGGGGATCGTCAGATAAACTAATAGCAGACGTAGAAAAACTAGGCGAAAACAATTTTACAAGAGAAATACTTTATTTTTGTAAATCTAGAGGCGAAATGTCATACTTAGAGGCACGAGAACAATTTGAACGTAGAGTTTTAGAAACAGATGAATACTACAACGGTATTATTAATGTTAGAGTTGGCGGATCAGACAAACTAAGACAAGCATTATTGGAACACCATGTCAAGCAAAAAAAAGTATCAGGAAAGACTTGAACAACTTGAACGCAGTAGACAAGCACAGCGTGAGCAGTGGAAAGCTACTGGCGATGCTCTTAGAGAAAAAACTAAAAACTACAAAGGCAAAGATACAAATCTAAACCTTACTGAAAAACAAATTGATTCCTGGGCAACTAAAAAAACTGGTATAACTCCTACACAAGGCAGCAACGCAGATAAAAAAGCAGGCAGAACTAAAGGAAGATTCCTTAAAGGCAAACTGTAAGGCAAAGCAATCCAACACATAAGGTTGGCGGGCCAGTTTGAAAATACCGCTGTGGAAAAAGCATCCGTATAGGAGCACACGTAACATGCTGAGCGGCATCCGGTAGTAGGGTGTTTGATTGGCATAGACTGATTGTTGGCTGTCGAAAAACTGCACATTACACATAAAAACTCTTTAGCAATAGGAACGAAGCGGGAGGTAGTATACGGTGTAGCGTATATTTTTAGAATATACGGTATAGCGTATATGATGTCGACGTAGGTTGGGAAAGGTCAGAGCCCATTGTGTAGCAGTATAACAAACACCTACTTCCAAGTCTCGGCTATGCTACTCACATGAAGCACGAGAAGGATGGAACCGCTGCAAGGTTCCGTCTGACTAATTAATCTACATGAAACTAAGTGCTTCGCACTACTTAAAAAAACAAATATAGTTTGAGCGATAGCGAAAACTTATTGCTACGAAGTAGCAATACTAAATAATCTTATAAATAATAATACAACATCTAAGAGGATTGTCTAATGAAAGTATTTGAAATTATCAGTGAAAATAATGTAAATGAAAAACCAATGGGAATGTTAAAAAGAGCAGGACTTGGTGTTATGAGTAACTTGGGCAGTCAAACTGCAAAAGCAAAACTTGATGTTGGTAAAGATGCAAATCAAACCAAAAAAGATCTAAGTGTATGGATGGCAGGTAGTGGCATTAAAAAAGGAAAACTACAACCTGACCAACTCAAAGGCTTTCTAAGACAAAAAGGTTTACCTACTGCTGATGTTGATATGATTTTAGGTAAGTCGAGAGAAGCAGGTGGTAGAGATGAAAATGAACCACTAAGCAATCCTGAAGTAGATGAGATTTTAAAGAAAGTAACACAGCAAGGCTTTCAGAGATCTGGTGCAGGTGCTCCTAAACAGCGTAGTAAGTTTGCATCACCAGATGCTACTCCGCAATGGGCAACATCAAGAATTTCACCTGAAGACAAAGCAGCAATTGCAATGCTTAAGAAAAAAGGCTACAAAATTTCAGAGCCTTCTTAATTACCAGAACGGCTGTCCTGTCTTTTTACTAGTTTCTAAATTTTCTTTTACTATACCTGCTAGGATTTCTCTGTCCTCAACACTCATCTCGTAAAGTTCTGACACCGAAACACCTCCACGCATGTACCAAGACAATTTGTAGAGATCATGTTTTATTTGTTTTGATTCGTTGTCAAGGATCTCAACTTGTTTGAGAATGTCCTCTAAGGACAGAGCTGAGATCCTTAGGCGAAAAAATTTGATTGATCAAAAGTAATCGGAACATCAATAGTTTCAGGTGCTCCTCTTTCGATATCCGCTGGACTTAGACGTGCCTTGAATGGCGGTATTGCAAACTTTTCTCTTTGTTCGTCTAAATGAACTATTAAAGAAGTATAGATATCTTTGTCAGCGTTTTCAAAAAATTCTATAATATGATCTTTGTTAGTTACAGGTTCTTCATCTTGAAACTGTATTGACACAATACTGTTTAGAATATTACTGATGTTAAGTTCAGTAACTCTAACAAATGCTTCATTAAACTGTGTAATTTTATCTGTTTCGCTCATGCTATCGTCGTTAACAATTCTAAACAAACGTTGTTCTTCGAATGTTTTTAAAGCAATCTCTGTAAACTTTTTGTACACCATTGGTGCAATTTCAAAACTAAAGTCGCCAATTTGAAAAACATTTTGATACTGTCTTGCAATTAGTCCATCGAGCACTGTGCGCAAATCAAGTTGAAATGATCTTTCTTCGTCTATTTCTTTAACTATTACACCTAGTTCCATCATCTCGCCATAGGTTGCAATTCTAATTGCAATTAATATAGCATCAATGTCGATGCTAGGTATTGCCCAACCATCTTTGATATTAGGCATACAACTTTGAATTACGTTTACTGTGCTTTGGCCGTTTAATAAAGCATCAGGAGTTTTGAACATAAGTTCATCCTTTGCTGTCATAGCATACACAGGGTATTCACCCGTTTGCTCAGGCACAAGACTACCAGGACGATAAAAATTTCCACCACTAGGTAATTTGATATATAATTTAGGCTGTCTAAAATGTTTAGACAGCGGGTTTGCTGTTGCTGTCTGCATGTATTTTTTCTCCGGATAAATACTATACGTATATATATGAATTAATATAATGTGCGCAGTTAATTTGGAATGATTCGTTGGCAGAAGACATAGAAATTAGTAATGTAGGTGGTCCCCGTCCAAGAGACGGCGTAGCCAGTGAAGCTACCTTACAGGCTTTATTAGCAGCAACTGAAAGACGAGGTGGCAGCGCCGGTAGCGTCACAGCAACACGTATACAAGAAAATTATAATAAAGCACAAAAAGAAGGCACTGACAAAGTCAGTAAGTTAGGCAAAGCAGCAGAAGCAGCAAGCAAAGGTCTTAAAGGTTTTGCTAAAGAACTTGCGTTCGGAGGCACACGGGCTAGTGACTTTGCTGAAGCAATCTTTGGAAGTACAAATGTTGTAACAAGACTTACACGCTACTTGGATCACACAGTTGATCAATTTAGAAGTTTAGCGTCAGTAGGTGCAAGTTTTGAAAACAGTATTTTTGAAATGATGAAAATAAGTGCAGAAGCATCAATGAGCCTTGATGACTTTGCACAAATGGTAAGAGACAATGCTGCAAACCTAGCGTTCTTTGGAGGTACTGTAACTAACGGTGCAAAACTTCTTGGAACATTCAGTCAAGAGTTTAGAACAGGACTAGGTAGACAATTCTTTTCAATGGGTTTCACTATTGAAGATGTTAATGAAGGACTTATTGATTTTCTTTCAAACGAAAGAATGAGACAGTCGCAAGCACTGAGATTTGACGGAAAAACACAAGCAAGTGCAGCAAATTATATTTTACAACTTGATAGACTAGCAAAACTAACAGGTGAAGAACGCAGACAACTTGCTGACAGAATGGCACAGCAAATGACTGAAGCTAGAATTAGAAATCAGTTAAATCGATTAAATGAAAATGAACGCAACAACTTGCGTGGTGCCTTGACATTCTTTGACACAAGACTTCCTGGTTTTAGCGAAGGCTTCCAAGACCTAATGGATGGCGTTGCACAAACTGATTTAGGCAAAGCCTTAAGTCAGGCTATGCCTGGTATTGAAACTTATATGCAAAGAGTTTTTTCAGGTGAAGAAGAACTATCTGATGTTATTTCAACTTTGCAAAACAGATTTGGTCCTTCGTTAGAAAGATTTTCGCAACAGTATGGCCCTGCGCAACTTACAGCAATGCAAAACAGTAGTAACGGTGTTGTTGCTGCACTTGCAAGTGTTGCAGACTATGCATACCAATTTAACAGTATAAGAGGTATTGATGCAGGACTAAGCGAAGAAGAACAAGGACGCAGAAATAGACTAACATCTGCATTAGGAAACTTTGAACAAGCAGTAACTGACGTAAGAAAATCAGTTGTAAGAGCATTTTTTGAAATTGTAGATGGCACTGACGGCAGAGGTGGATTACTTGAAGTGTTTGGTGAATTTGGAGAGGCTTTGAAAAATTTCTTTGCACCAGGTGCAGCAGGCGGTCTTAACACAGTAACAAGCAGTATAAAAGGGTTTTTAGATATAATTTTTGGTCCGCAAGGATTTGTTACTAGAGGATTGAGAAGATTTAACGAATTTTTAAATTCAGGAGAGGCAAGAGACGCATTGCAATATCTACAAGAAAAACTTATAGAGTTTAGTGATTATCTAAAAAGTATTTTTACAGATCAAGACGGTAAGTTAACAATTATCGAAGGACTTAAAACACTTCTTAAAGACACATTCGCAACTATTATGGATTTTGCATTTGGAGAACTCGAACAAGGACAAAATGGAGAACAGTTAAGAAAGGGCGGAATATTTTTAGGTATTAAAGAAAGTTTGATTGAGTTTTTTACAGGAACAGAATTTGGACAAGCAATTACCGGAGGTATTACAACTGCATTTAACACTGTTGATCGGCATTTATCTAGAATATTAGGAATGCCAGCAGGTACAACAGTATCAGATTGGCTTAGTACTCAATTAACAGCAATTCAGAATGCATTTAACGGTCCAGACGGTGTATTATCTAAAATAACTACATTGTACAATGATATAAAGGGATTTATAGGCACAAGCGGCCAAACAAGTCTAACACAATGGTTTGACAATACGTTAGCAACTATAAATTCTATGATAGAAACTGTAACAACGACAATGAATAGTACTGTTCAATACTTTAGAGATGCACTAGGTTTTGGACAAGGACAAACACTTCGTGAATGGTTTGACAGTACTTGGACAAGTATTGAAAATACCATGAATACCATTAATAACACTATCATTAATGTAATGGAAACAATAGCAAATACATTTGGATTTGCACCAGGAGGCCAAACGTTTCAAGAGTGGATGAACACAACACTCACCGATTTACAAACTAGAATGCAATCATTTATTGATACCCAAATTACTGCTGTAAGAAAATTACTAGGCATGGAGGCTAACGAAACTTTTGATAGTTATATTGATAGATTAATTCAATCGATGATAACTTCAATGGAAGCAGGCATATTGCAAATTCTAAAATCTTTAAGTGCTTATGCAAAGTCATTTATTCCAGGTGCTAGGATGACAAGCGCTCAACGTGATGATGCTATGAGTCGCTTTATGGCAGGCGAAAAACTTGACAGGAACGAATTACAAAGTTTAATACAAACTATACGTGCAGAACAAGTTGATCAATCAATTGCAAATGGCAATGTTATTTCTGGAAATTTTGCTAAATTTTTAAACTTAATAACTGATCCTGTCTCAGACGCACTTAATTTAGATGCTCTTATGACCGATCCTGATGCATTACGTCAGAGTATCATAGCACTTTATGGTAATGCTCCTACCTTTCCTGAATTTTACAATGGAACAAATGGGTTCCGAGAGTTTGGTAGAGGAACTCATGCAATATTGCACGGTAATGAAGCAGTTGTGCCTAGGAATACAGAAGCAGGACAACTTCTAGATGCGTTCTACGAAAGGCAAGGTTCTATAGGCTCAAGTACGGACCAGACTCAGTTAATTCAGAAGCTAGATCAGTTAAATAACAATATGAAAATGGCTGTGCATTTGCTAAGTGAAGGACTAAGTGTTGAAAAAGGCATTGCTAGAAATACAAAAGGCAGTACTAACCTGTATAGGAGTTTAGGTAGATGAGTTGGAAAAAATATTTTACACCAGTAGCAACAAGTGCCAATCCTACCGGTAACTTCAGTCCCTTTAGTTTTACGCAAGGTCAAGGAATGGGACCAGCAGCAGCAAACTATTCATCTCACCTTCCTGATGTTTATGTTGGATCACCGAATCGTGTTGAGCGATATGGTCAATATAACACAATGGATAATGACTCAGAAGTTAATGCTGCACTAGATATCCTTGCAGAATTTTGCACACAAAAGAACAAACAGAACAATACACCTTTTAACATTTTGTTTAACAAAGGTGCAACAAAAAGCGAAGTACAAATTCTTAGTCAGTATCTAAAACAATGGTGCAAGATACAAGAATTTGAAAAACGCATGTTCCGTATCATAAGAAATGCATTTAAGTTTGGTGATCAATTTTTTATTAGAGATCCTGAAACACAAAAATGGTATCATGTTGATCCTGCTAATGTAACAAAAATTATTGTTAACGAATCGGAAGGCAAGCGTCCTGAGCAATATATTGTAAGAGATCTCAACATTGCTTTTGAAGGTCTAAGTGCAACAAAAATTAACACAAATCAAGTTTATGGGCCAGGAGGTAACAATCCTGGATACCAAACACTTGACAACAAATATATGACAGGTAGAACTCCTGATCAAAGCACAAGCCGTTGGAGTCAAGATGCAAATGAAACTGCAATTGATGCAGAACATGTTGTGCACCTATCAATGAGCGAAGGCCTAGACAACAACTACCCATTTGGTAACAGTCTACTAGAAACAATTTTTAAAGTTTACAAGCAAAAAGAATTATTAGAAGATGCGATTATTATCTATCGTGTCCAACGTGCGCCAGAGCGCAGAGTATTCTACGTTGATGTGGGCAACATGCCTTCACACCTTGCTATGCAGTTTGTAGAGCGTGTAAAAACGGAAATACATCAAAGACGTATCCCATCCAAGACTGGTGGTGGCCAAAATGTCATAGACTCAAGTTACAATCCACTGTCAATCAACGAAGACTACTTCTTTCCACAAACTGCTGAAGGCCGCGGCAGTAAAGTTGAAACGCTACCAGGTGGTACAAACTTAGGAGAGATTGATGATCTTAGGTATTTTACTAACAAGTTGGTTCGTGGTTTACGCATACCTAGTTCTTATTTGCCCACAGGCGCTGATGACAGCAATTCACAGTACAATGATGGACGAGTAGGTACAGCATACATTCAAGAACTACGTTTTAACAACTACTGTGAACGTTTACAAAAATTACTTACAGACAAATTTAATCAAGAATTTAAACTTTATCTAAGCAAAAAGGGTGTAAACATAGATGTAAGCATGTTTGATCTTGTTTTACAACCTCCACAAAACTTTGCAAGTTATAGACAAGCAGAACTTGATAACAACAGAATTTCAACATTTGCTCAAATGCAACAAATTCCGTTTATATCAAATCGTTTTGCACTGAAACGTTTTCTTGGACTATCAGAAGAAGAAGTCAAAGAAAATGAACGTTTATGGATGGAAGAAAATGATGAATTCTTTGCAGCACAGGAGCAAGATGCATCTGCACAAATGAGAGGCGCAGGCATTACTGGTTCTGATATTGCAGGAGATCTTGAAGGCGCACAAGGCGAAGAACTAACAGGAGATGATGCTATTGGAGGCGATGATGGAAGTGTAATTGGCGGTGAAGAAAACGCTGCTGAGCCATCTCCGCAAGCAACAGCATAAATAATTACATGATACTAAGAGAGCTTTACTATTTTGATAAACAAACAATGGAACCTGTAGAGGATCAGCGTTACAATAGTGACGATGATACAACTTCTGTTGTTGCAATGGATGACACTCGTAAAACAAGATTGACATTTAAAGACATTAATAAAGCACGTAAAGCAGATGATATGCATAGACAAGAAAGTCAAAAAGATCTTGTGTATGTGAGGGCAATGTACGGATTGGCAGCAAATGCTGGAGAAGCCGCAGTGTAGGAGTAACCAGCCTTGCCCGATAAGGAAAAAAATCGTATAGACGGCGAAACTAAACTACAAAGAAAAGCAAGAAAACGTTTAGAACGCTACCAGAAACAACAAGAAAAATTAAGAAAACATTTAGAAAAGTCAATTAAATTTGACGACGGCACACCTTCGACTAAAACTAATATTGCATTTGTATTAGGTAACGGAACTAGTAGAAAAGATATTCCTTTAGAACCATTAAAACAATACGGCTTAGTTTATGCATGTAATGCAGTTTATAGAGTATTTAGACCTGATCATTTAATTGCAGTTGATACAAAAATGATGAGAGAGATTACCGATACAAGATACAACTATGACAATATGGTTTGGACAAATCCTAATAGATATTCGAGAAGTTTAGAATCTGTAAATTTAATGAACCCTAATTTAGGTTGGAGTAGCGGACCTACTGCACTTATGCTTGCAACACAACACAATCATGAAGAAATTTATATTTTAGGATTTGATTATAAAGGACTTGAAAACGGTACTAAAGTTAATAATATTTTTGCTGGCACTCCGAATTACAAACAAAAAGAAGATAGAGCAACTTATTACGGAAATTGGTCTAGACAGACAAATACATGTATAAAAAAGAATTCGACTGTGAGATATATAAGAGTGATTGAAGACAAATCAAGTTTTATACCAGATAATTTATTAGGATTAGATAACTTAACGCATATAACTGTTGAAGATTTTAGAAAAAAATTCAGCCTTTAAATAGGATTCTTCTCAAAATAGTTCATTTTGAGCCTATTTCTACGTATATTTTCCCATTCTTGTTAAATAATACTGACAGCCTTGTAATCAGTAAAGGAGAATAACATGACTGACACTAATAAGTTCGAGGAAATGCTCGAAAAACTAGTTAATGAGGACCGTGAAGGTGCTGAAGAATTATTCCACGAGATTGTTGTAGAAAAATCACGTGAGATTTATCAATCAATTATTGAATCAGAAGAAGAAGTTGAAGAAACTACAGACGAAGAAGTAGATGAAGCAACTGACGAAGAAGTAGACGAGTCAGAAGATGACTTAGACGAAGCAACTGACGAAGAAGTTGATGAATCAGAAGATGACATTGACGAAATGTTTGGCCTAGACGACATTGAAGCAGAAGCAGATGATCCAGTAATGGACCTAATGAAAGATGCAGGTGCAGATGATGCAGAAGGCGACGATATGGACATGGACGCAGACGACGAAGAAGGCGACATGGATAATGATGATCTAGAAGATAAAGTTATGGATCTAGAAGATGCTTTAGAAGACCTAAAAGCAGAATTTGAAAAAATGATGGGTGATGAAGCAGATGACGACGAAGGCGATGAAGAGCCAGAAGAAGAAGCATTTGCTTTTGAATCAGACGATGAAGAAGTAGACGAAGCAGCAGACGAAGAAGTTGACGAAGCAGCAGACGAAGAAGTTGAAGAGTCACGTACAAAAAGCGCAAGCGAACAAATGCGTGAGTATGTTGAAAAAGTTAGTGCTACAATGGGCGACAACGGCGCACATACAAAATCACCAGTAGCAGGCAAAAATGATATGGGCGGCACAGCAGCAAATATCGCAACAGGCGGTGAAAGCAAAAGCGAAGGAACTGGTGCAGGTGCACCAAAAGAAGATAACGCAGGGAACGTAAATGTTCCAGGCGGTAAGGCTTCAAAATCAATGAAGTCACAACCTGGCCACGGCGCTGAGAAAAAGGGCAAGCCAGAGACTGCTGATAATAAAAAGTCTAACATAGGCTCTTAAACAGCAGTATAATAGGACGAACGGATGAATTTACTACGTGAACATATGAGTTTTGACCAGGCCAGAATGGTCGTTGAGTCTGCTAACGAAGGCAAAGACCTTTACATGAAAGGTATTTGCATACAAGGTGGTGTTAGAAACGCCAATCAGCGTGTCTATCCTGTACAAGAGATTAGCAGGGCTGTCCAAACTCTTAATGATCAGATAGCCGGCGGATACTCAGTATGTGGCGAAGTTGATCATCCTGAAGGACTAAACATTAACTTAGATCGTGTAAGTCATATGATCACAGATATGTGGATGGATGGCCCAAACGGTTACGGCAAGTTAAAAATTTTACCAACACCGATGGGATCCCTTGTTAAAACAATGCTAGAAAGCGGCGTTAAACTTGGGGTTTCGTCACGTGGATCTGGAAACGTAAAAGAAGATGGATCCGGCGAAGTATCAGAATTTGAGATAATCACTGTAGACGTTGTTGCTCAACCGAGCGCACCGGGTGCTTATCCAACACCGATTTATGAACACCTAATGAACACAAATGGTGGATACAAGGCAATACTCACTTCGAGAGAAGTTCAAGGCGATAAAAAGGCACAAAAATATATTGCAGAGAGTCTATTTAAAATAATAGACAAGCTCCAATAAAAGGAGAAAATCATGGAAGCTATCAAAGACCTTTTAGAGAGCGATGCAATTACAGAAGCAATGGCATCTGAAATACAAGAAGCATTTGACGCAAAAGTTAAAGAAAATAAACTTGCTGTTACAGCAGAACTACGTGAGGAGTTTGCAAAGAAATATGAACACGACAAAGGTGTTATGATCGAAGCAATCGACGCTATGGTATCTGAAAAACTTTCAGAAGAAATGGCAGAATTCCACGAAGATCGTAAACAACTTGCAGAACAAAAAGCAAAATATGCTTTAGCAATGAAAGAAAATGCTAATCTAATGTCTCAGTTTGTAACTAAGACACTAGCAAATGAAATTTCAGAACTACACGAAGATCAAAAAACAATGGCAACTAAGTTTTCAGTGTTAGAAGACTTCGTAGTAGAGCAACTTGCATCAGAAATTGCAGAGTTCCAAGAAGATAAAAAGGACCTGGCTGAAACAAAAGTACGTTTAGTACGTGAAGCCAAGGCTCACTTCGAAAAAGTACGTAAGAACTTTATCGAAAGAAGTGCAACAGCAATTGAAAATGTTGTATCTACCGGTCTAAAGGCAGAAATATCTCAACTAAAAGAAGATATTGAAGCGGCTCGCAAAAATGATTTCGGACGTAAGATTTTTGAAGCATTTAGTTCTGAGTATATGAACTCACATCTAAATGAAAAATCAGAAACTGCAAAACTTCTAAAACTTGTTGATGCAAAAAATAAACAAATTGCAGAAGCAAAAACTTTCGTAACGAAAGCAAAAGAAATTGCAGAAAGCAAAGATGCAGAAGTTAAGCGTCTTGTTGAAGCACAAAAACGTGCTAAAATCATGAGTGAACTTGTTTCACCATTGAGCAAAGACCAAAAAGACATTATGACGGATTTACTGGAAACAGTTCAGACTACAAAACTACGTGAGTCGTTTGACAAGTACCTACCATCAGTTATTGACGGTAAAAGTCCAGCAAAGCAGAAGGCACCACTAACAGAGGCAAAAGAAGTAACAGGCAATAGAGAAATTAGTTCAGACAGCAAGCAGATTGACACAAACGTTGTGGACATGAAAAGACTTGCTGGTTTAAATTAAGGAGATAATTATGTCAGAACTATTAGAAAGTCGCTGGCAGGAGACAAAAGGTGCACTTCTTGAAGGCCTAAATGGTAACAAGAAAGCTGTAATGGCGACAACACTTGAAAATACACGCAAGTATTTGTCAGAGAGTGCAACTTCAGGCGCAACTGCTGCTGGTAACATCGCAACACTAAACCGTGTGATCCTTCCTGTGATCAGACGTGTAATGCCAACCGTTATTGCTAACGAGTTGGTAGGCGTTCAGCCAATGACTGGTCCAGTCGGACAAATCCATACTTTAAGAGTACGTTATAGTGACGCATTCACAGGTTCAGCAGGCGGAAGCACTGTCGCTGGCGAAGAAGCACTATCACCGTTCAAAATTGCAGAAGGTTATTCAGGTAACACAACATCTGCAGACACAGCCGGTGCAACAGGTGCTCTAGAAGGTATTGCTGGTAACAGACTAAGCATTCAGATCTTGAAGCAAACAGTCGAAGCCAAATCACGTAAACTAAGCGCACGTTGGACATTTGAATCAGCGCAAGACGCTCAGTCACAGCATGGCATCGACGTAGAAGCAGAAATCATGGCAGCACTTGCTCAAGAGATTACTGCTGAGATCGACCAAGAAATCATCCGCAGCCTAACAACTCTTGCAGGTTCAGCGGTTGAAACATACGACCAAGCCGCTGTATCAGGTACGGCTACTTTTGTTGGCGACGAACACGCAGCACTTGCAGTTCAAATCAACAGAGTGTCAAACCTAATTGCACAGCGTACACGCAGAGGCGCAGGTAACTGGGCAGTTGTATCACCAACAGTACTAACACTACTACAAAGTGCAACAACATCTGCATTTGCTCGTACAACAGAAGGTACATTTGAAGCACCAACAAACACAAAAATGGTTGGTACACTAAACAACAGCATGAAAGTATATGTAAACACATATGCAGGTAATGACAATGTTCTAGTTGGCTACAAAGGTACATCAGAATCAGACGCAGCAGCGTTCTACTGCCCATACATTCCATTAATGAGCAGTGGTGTTGTACTAGATCCATCAACATTCGAACCAACAGTGTCATTCATGACACGTTATGGTTACGTAGAACTATCAAACGCAGCATCGTCACTAGGCAATGCAGCGGATTACCTAGGTCTAGTTGGTGTAACAACAGCAAACCTAAGCTTCGCGTAAGTTTTAGAATATATATTTTTAAGATAGGCCCTGCGGGGCCTATTTTTATGTAAATACTGTAAGGAGATACTAATGGAAACAGGTACAGTATATAAAAAATTAAAAATGCATGGATTTATTAGACCAGATCGTTGGAAAGCGACACGTAAAGATATTGTGTTTGATCCACGTTTGTATGATCTAAAAATTGGCGACAGAGTGCAATATCTTGCAGATGATTTTAAAGATAGAAAATTTGCAACAAAAATAGAAAAAATTGAAAAAAAAGATCAAGATTATCGTTGACAAACTTTTTTTAGATGTTATATTAAGTACATAACAAAGACGACGGTCCGAGTTAGATAGTGCAAGGAAACGATGCTTACCCAGGCATTAACTTGACTCACACGCTGTGGTGGCGCTGTAAGACTTTGGAGACAAAGCATTGCAGGAAAAGTAGAACTAACCATTCTATTGTGAGGTTCCGTGCTGATCTGAGCCTGATGGGGCATAGTGCGGTTGTTGGTAATCAGTAGTCCAACCTATCACATATTATAGAAAAAGGTCTGCTATATTTTAGTAGGCCTTTTTTTATGACATAATAACCCATTTTAATCTTTTGGATAAATACTTGTGTCAAGAGGAGTGCCTCTAGATGAGGACTTATGCGGTGCCCGCCGCGTATTACCTAGAACGTAACATAAAAGGAGAAAACAATGGGACGTCCAATTAATAAATCAAAAATAGGATACGGTGCAGGTAAAATTGCTGTAAGCCGTCACTATTTTACAGGTGGTTCAGAAGCAACTACAGCAGCACACATTTACAAAGTAAAAGGTGCTAACCAATTTTGGGTACGCTTAGATAGCGACAATGCAGATCCAACAGCAGGCGAAGTTCTAAAATTAACGACAGAAGGCAACGGAGCGATGCCAGAAGGTACATTTAGAATTGATGCAACTGGTTCTGACTCAACAGTTTATCAAGTAACACAACTTCGTAACAGAACAGTACAAATTGAAAATACTGCAAAAGGTACTGCTACACCTCCAGATGGTGACAAAGCAGACAATGTAATTTACGAAATTGGTAATCATCCAGATGCAAGAGAAGATTCAGGTGTACCAAACGCAGTATTAAGTGTATCTCTACCAAGACAATCATAAGTTGGAGATATAAATGTCAGCGTCTAGAATCGAGCAGTATGGAGTCGACAATTATAAGTTAACAATTAACGATGGCGGAACTATTGAAATTAATGTAGGTTCCGGCACTGTCGTTATCAATGGTGACTTAGATGTCAATGGTTCCCAAACTTCGATTACTTCGTCTGAATTAATTGTAAGTGATAAGACCCTAACACTAAACAATCAATCTAATACACTATACGATATTGTTGGTATTACACAAACAAACCCAGCACAAATAGAATTATCAGATGCACACAGTTTTACTGATGGTAGCGAAGTAATCATTACTAATGTTTTAGGAATGATAGAATTAAACAATAACACTTACTATGTAAATGTTGTTGATCCTACCACAGTTGAATTGTTTGCAGATTTTCTATTAACAACGCCTGTAGATTCGTCAGGGTTTACTGCATACGTAAGTGATGGTAATATACAAAGGGTAATTGCAACTGGTATTGGTGGAGATGAAATTTCAGGTATCATAATGGATAGAGGTACATTACCTAATGCTGTTATGTTTTACGATGAAAACTTACTTTCATACACTAACGGTGTGTTAGAAGCAAATGCAGGTGCATTTAAGTTTGGTTTAGAAGGTTCAGGATACTTAGGTATCTACACTAGCAGTATTAAAACTGAAGACGGTAATGATCTTAACTTGTTACCAGGATCAAACTTAGGAGGTGTTGTTTCTGTATCAGGATCACTTGATTATGAAAAACGCCTTGCTGAATATGATGGCAGTGAAATTAAAAATATGCCTACAAATTCTGACAGATTGTCAGGGGCAGATTGGCCAGGATATGAACCAGATGCAATTCCTAATTTGCAGTTCTTGAAAGACTATGTTAGAGACTATCACAAATACAATTGGCAATATAGAATTAATGCTATTGAACCGGATGGAACAACAAAAGTAGAAGCATTCAGTACACTAGATGGTACTACAACATTAAGTAATGTTAGAATTACTGTAGACGGTAGTGAAATTGCATACTTTTATGAAACATCTGCAGAAATTGCACAAGTTACCATAGACGGCTCTACAATTTCGTCAACTGGACTTGATAGTGATTTGAAAATATCAGGTAATAATTTAGGTGATGTGCAAGTATTAACACCTATGTTGTTTCCTAAATTGACAGATCCTGCATTAACTGCTACAGAAGCAACACCACCAACTGATGGTACAAAGATATATGCAAAAGACGAGGCTGATGGCGGCACAGGTTTATATTTTATAAACGAGTTAGGTACACAAGACGAATTTATAAGCAGGAATAAAGCTCTGCTTTATAGTATTATTTTTTAAGGAAGAAAGATGGCGATTAACAGTGTAAAAATACTTGAAACTGATACAACATTGCTAGATGTTCCAGCAGGAAAGAAATATGCCATCACGACCGTGTTAGTTAGCAACTATTCTACTTCGACAACAAGTGTAAACGACAGTAGTTTTGATATGCATGTAATACAAGGAAGTGGCGGAGTTAAATCAGACAGTAATAAAGTCCTTAACAATATATCGATGCCTGCTCAGGAAACATTTTCTTTTAATGTTGAGAGATTGATTTTAGAAGAAGGTGACAGAATAGTAATGATTAGTCCGGATTCGGATAAACTGAATGCGACAATAAGTTATTTGGAAGTATAAATGAAGTATGTAAAGCAGCAGATATTACACGATAGGAAAATAGGAGACCGTCAACTTGTAATTAAAGGTGACGGTACAATTGAACTTAATCCTGGTAGCGGAACTGTTGAAATCAACGGTAACTTAAAAGTTACAGGTAGTTCAAGTGGTCCTACTGATACACTGATCTATTATGTGTCATTACAAGGTAATGACGCAAATGATGGGTTAGGTGCAGGTCCTGATCGTGCAAAAAGAACAATTAAATCTGCTGTTGAAGCAGCACCAGCAGGATCAACTATTAAAGTTGCACCAGGAGACTATTACGAAGATAACCCAATTACGTTAAAAGAACGTATGACTGTTAGAGGCGATAGTTTACGTAACTGTCAAGTTTGGCCAAACAATAAAACACAAACAATTTTTTATATGGATTGTGCATGTTATTTGTTCCAACTTACATTTAGAGGATTAGCAGATCCAGGCTGGTGTGCAGAAATTAGACCAGGCGCACTTGTAACCGTTTCGCCGTATGTACAAAACTGTACAAACATGAATGGCCCTTGGTTAAACGACGGAACAGAATTTGTTCCGTTCCAAACAGAACAGATTCCAGGTGTACCAGCAGGTGCTAGACCAATTATAAACGATCCTAATGTACCATTTGAAAAACGTGTAAATGACAACGGTGGCGGCAACGGTCTGAAGTGTGATGGTTCTGCTTACGATCAGCGAAGTCTTGTGAGATCGTTTGTTGCTGACGCATTTACACAAGTTGCACAGGGCGGTATTGGCTTTTGGCTATTAAATGAAGGATATACACAGATTGTTAGTTGCTTCTCAGTTTTTACAAGAGTTGGCTTCCAAGCAACTACAGGCGGATATCTTTCAATCTCAAACTCTGTTAGTGACTTTGGTACATATGCTATCATTGCTGACGGTTTATTTGATCAAGTGTTTACAACTGCAAGGCCTACAGAAGATTATTATTCTGTTGTTGGTAGTGTAACTATAAACAATCAAGGTGCAGGTTATACAAATGCACCTACAGCAACTATTGATCCTCCTACTACGCCAGGCGGTATACAAGCAACAGGTACTGCAAGTATTGACCCTGCAACAGGTAAAGTTGTTGCTGTAAGTATTACTAACCAAGGTACCGGTTATGACTTTATTCCTACCATTACATTTACAGGCGGCGGATTTAGTATTCCTGCAACAGGTACTGTAAACCTAATCACAAACCGAATTATCGAAGTAGATAGTTTACGTGATATTCCGCAAACAGGTTCTATTATTACGTTCGAAGGTGATTCAACAAAATATTATGTAACCGAATCTAATATTACAACACAGCCTTTCATTTATGATGAAACAATTTGTAGAAGAGATATACAAAGAATTATTGATGCAGTCTCAGGAGATTCTGCACTAGGTACAAATTATCAAAGTATCAATGCAGGTAGAAGTTATCTTCGTGCAACATCGCAAAAAGTTCTTAATCAACAGTTAGCACCTACAATATACGGTATCGAAGCAGCAAGAGACGAAATGCTGAAATGTGTTCCTGATACAGATCCTGCTAACTTAGACTATAGATATAACATAATTGAAAACTTTGCAATTATTACAAATACTATTACACAAGGAGATAGCACTGCGGTACCAGATGTAGTGTACAACGAACTTGTAGGTATAGATAGCGGTGTTATAGCAGCAAAAGATAACATTGTACAAAATAAAGATTTTATTATTGACGAAGTTGTAAATTATATTTCAGATCAATTTACAGATTTATCATACGACCAAGACAAGTGTGAAAGAGATGTAAGACAAATCACAACTGCTGTTGCATATGATACTGCATTAGGAACAAACTATTCAAGCGTTACAGCAGGTAGAGCATATGCTCGTGCAAATGCAAGTATAGTTTACCAAAAACAAAAAGTGCAAACTATTGCAGCATACCAATACTTAAAATCACTTATGCTTGCATTACCTAATGTAGTAGCAAGTTCAACTGCTACAAGCAGAGTTAACAATGCTATGGATGAGATTATTGAAATCCTTTCAGCAGGTGATAGCACAAGTGCAGACGATTACACATATCCTTCACCAACAGGTGTTATTGCAGCAAGAGAAAATGCAAGAGATCAACTTGTTAACAACAAAGACTTCATTCAAGAAGAAATTATAAAGTGGGTAGATGAAAATTATCCTACGTTAGATTATGACCAAGATAATTGTTACAAGGATGTAGGACATATTGTTGACGGATTAGTTTATGATATTTTATATGGCGGCAATTATGCAACTAGAGATGTAGCACAAGCATATTTTGTAGGTGCAGCAAGTCAATTAGGAGCAGACGAAACTACTGCTACTATTGCAGCATATGGTAGATTAAAAGAAATTACAACACAGATTTTGCAAGGAGATCCAGTATTTAGGTCTTCCGGCAACTTGTTAGTACAAGATACATCAGCAGCAAATGCAACAGGTGTTGAAGCAGAACGTGCAGACGAATATATTGATATTATTATTGAAGTAATTAACACAGGTGCATTGACAAACTTACCTGAAGTACAATATCCAAGTGTGCTTTGGGCAGCAGCAGATGTACAAGCAGCAAGAAGTTCATTGTTTGCAGCACAAGATAATTTTGCAACTAATATTACAAGTTATTTGCTTACAACATATCCAAACTTTACATATGATAGAACAAAGTGTAAAAGAGATGTAGAACTTATTTTAGATGCTGTTGTAAGAGATGTTAAACTAGGCACAAACCACAATAGTATTCAAGCAGGACAAGCATATCAAAGAGCAACAGCAACATATTTTGATGTTGCACAAAAACCTGCAACAATTATTTCAATTAGATATCTAAAAACACTTGCCGCAGCAGGTGCAGCAGGTAGCAGTGTTGCTGTTGAAAGAGTCAATGACAGATTTGATATTATTCTAAACTTAATTGAATTTGCAGATCAAACTTTAACTACTGTACCAGATGGAGGCTTTGGTGCACAAACTGCATTACCTAGTGAAGGTAGAACATTCCCTGCACCGACACCAGCAAGTCAAGAATTAATCGATGCCAATAGATTATTACAAGCAAACAGAGATTTCTTAGTTGAAGATACAATTGCGTATATTGCAAATAACTATTTTGTTTACGATAGTGCAAAGTGTGCTAGAGACACTGCATTAATTCTAGATGCTGTAACATATGACTTAGTTTTAGGTACAAATTACAATAGTATTCAAACAGCACTTGCATATTATAATGCTAATGCATCTTTAGTGATAAGTGATCAACTTACAGAAACTGTTGCAGCAATTACATATTTAAGAACAGAAGTTGCTACATTAGTAGCAGCAGACGGACCAAGTGTAGCAGCATGTAATGCATTGTTTAATGAAATTATCGACATTCTGCAAAATGGTGTCGGTAATGCAGATCCTTTGACATTCACCGATCCGGGTGCAGACGTAAACAAAGCATATGCAAGAACATTACTACAAGCAAACCGTACATTTATTATTAGTGAATTAATTGCTTGGATTAATTTAAGTTTTCCAACTTTAGTCTATGATCAAGCAAAATGTGAAAGAGACACAGGATACATTATTGATGCTGTATCGCATGATATACAGTACGGTACAAACTTTGCAACAAGAACAGCAGCACTAGCATATTTTGAAGGTACTGCATCACAGATTCCTGCGTCACAAAAAGATGAAACAATTGCTTCATATCAGCAGTTAATTGATATTGCCGATGATGTAATTATAGAAAACAGAGCAGGACAAATTCTTACAGGTAATCCAGCAAGTTCAGCAGAAATGGATGAACTAGCAGGGTTAGTTACCTACATTGTTGATGTTTTACAAGAAGAAAGCACAGAAAATCTTCCATCACTTTATGAGCCTGATCTAACTTGGGTTGCTTCTAACTTAACAGACTCAAGAGATTTAATTTTAGCAAGCGGTGACAGTTCTCAATCAGATCTTGTACAAAGTGTAATTGATTATATTAACATAAGTTTAAATGGATTAAGTTACGACGAAGCAAAATGTCGTAGGGACAGTGAATATATTATTGACAGTGTGTCACACGATATGCTGTACGGCGGAAACAGAAGTATACTAATTAGCACTAGAGCATATTTTGATGACGGTGTTTCTACTATTGTTGGACAAGAGTTCCAAACTGCTGATGCTATTGAACACTTGAGAGATATTAGTGTTAGTATCATTGAAGGTGTTCCAATTGCTGTACAACCTGGAAACGGCGAAACACAAGATCTAAGCGGAACATTTGGTACTTCAACAGAAAGCGAAGTTGCAAACGAACTTTATAATATTTTAATTCTTGCAATCACAGACAGTTTAGGACTGGGTACTACTCCACAAAATACTAATCCAGATTATAGCTGGATTAGTAGTAGTCTTGTAGAAGCAGCAGACAATATCCTTACAAATAGCACAACATATCAGCAGCAAGTAATTGATTATATTACTGCAAATATAATCGGTTTTAGATATAATGTAGAAAAGTGTAGAAGAGATACAAATTACATTATTGATGCAGCAGTTTATGATATGATGTATGGCGGTAACAAGCAAACACGTAGAGCAGCAGAAGCTTATTATAGTGGTACAATTCTAAGTGCAGCAACCGTAGGTAATGCAGATCAACAAGATATAACTGAATTTACATATAAGCATCTAGCAAGAGTGTTAAGCGATGTTGCACAGAACATAGATATTACACCTAGCGGCACACCTACCTTACTGCAAGAAACAGACGGTACAAATGGTAGTGCAGCAGCAGGATTAATTCTAAAAACTCTTGTATATAAAATTGCTGAAGTTATTGAAACTACTGTAATTTCTGATTCAGGAAACACAGTATATCTTCCTATCGAACAAGATCACAACTATGAAGGCCTAGCATCTATGGAAGACTATGCTGACAGACAATTGATTATGTTCAAAGCACAAGACATTGAAGATGAAGCAATTAGATTACTAAACTTAGAATATGGTGGTGTTGCAGAACTTACATTATTCCCAGGTGTACTATCTGTAGAAAAAGGTACACTTGGTAACATGCAACGTGTAAGTACTGTATCAACTTCAGGACATGCATTTGAATATGTTGGCGCAGGTATCACTTACAATGCACTTCCGTTCTTTGGCGGTTCACCGATTGCTGCAAACGAAATTGTTGAAACAAACACTGGTAAGGTATTTGCAGGCGGTACTGTTGACCAAATTGGTAACTTTAGAGTTGGTAATTTCTTTGCAGTTAATGCTCTAACAGGTGCTATTACTCTTAATGCTAACCAAATTGATTTAACAGGTATTGCAAGCATTGGTCCTTTCCAAAGATTTGGTATTCCAGTTGGTGTTGAATTAAAAGAAGTAAGTAATAATACAAACCTTATAGCAAGCACAGGTGCAGCAGATATCAATACTGTACCTACACAAAACGCTGTAGTACAATTCCTAAGCAACAACTATCTAAATAAAATCACAGGCGGCACAGTTGAAGGCGATGTTACTTTTGAACTAGACATTGCGGTCGATGGCGGAGACTTAACAACTACTGCAAGTGAGTTTAACCTAGTTAATGATAATGCTAATACTGTTAACTTTGCTGGCGGCGCTGCAAACATTAACATTGGTGATTTGATTGGTACAACAACTATTAACAACAGCCTAGTTGTTAAAGATGATATCAAATTAGGAGAAAATCCTACTACTAATGTTACAACTGATTCATTAATTGTAAACTTACTAAACACAACAGTAACAACAGTAAATGCAATGGGCGACGCGACTACAATTGTTATGGGTGCAGATACTGGTACGATGACGATCAACAACGACTTTGTTGTTATTGATAGTGATAAAAGTATTCAAGTACCGGTAGGAGATACAAGTGCTCGTCCGTCTGTACCAGTAATCGGTCAAGTACGCTTCAACACAGACTTACAGTTTTATGAAGGTTATAACGGTGTAAACTGGAGTTCACTAGTTGGCACTATCGATGCTGATCAAGATACATTTATTAGACCAGAAGTTGGCCCAGGTACTGACGAAGATACATTAGAATTCTACGCTGATGGTACAAAGAGAATGTTCTTAAATTCAAGCACATTGAATATTGATGAGACAATTGATGTTATAATTAACAGCGATACACAATCAAGAAGTACTGAAAGCGGTGCAGTTGTTGTTACAGGCGGCATGGGTATAGGTGGCAACTTATATGTTGGCGGCACGATAGGCGGTGATATTCAAATTGGCCATTTAGGAACAAGCACTCTTACAATTAGAGGCGAGACTGTTTATGCTCCTGACACAATTAGACTTATTACAGATGCACCTGATAGCGCAGCAGATGATATTGTATATCCGTTAACACTTGCACACCATACTACCACTGGTGCAATTACTGCCGGTGCTGGTACTGGTATGAAGTTTGAGTTAGAAACATTCCTAAACAACTTTGAAACCGCAGCACAAGTTGATGTTGTTAGCACAGATGTAACAGGTGGTGGTGAAGACTTTGATATGATTATTAGCACCATGCACAATGGATTGCTAACTGAAAAGTTTAGAATCAGCGAACTAACTTCAACATTAACAACAAGTTTAGCGATTGAACAAAATCTTACTGTAACAGGTATATTAGATGCAGCAGCGTTTACTGGTTCTTTATTTGCAGATGACAGTACAGAAATTATTGATGCAATTAATAACAAATTAACTGTTGTAAATGCTGACATTGGAACGCTTATTTTAACTACTGATCTTGAAGTACAATATGGTGGTACTGGTGTAAGCACATTCACTGAAAACGGTATACTATATGGAAACATAGCAGACCCTGTACAAGTTACTGATGCAGCAGGTACAAGTGATATTAACGAGTCATTCCAAATACTAACTGTAACCAGCGATGTTGATTCAACACCAGTTTGGACTGATACAATCGATGGTGGTAGTTTCTAAAAACTACCACTATTAATTTCCTTGATAAATACATTTAGCAATTTCTATTGCTTTAACGTGGGCGTCTACATAGACTTGACCCGTACCTTGATAGGAGATAAGCCTTATGGCAACCAGAATTAGACACAAGCGAAGTGCGGTCGCTGACAAGAAACCTATAGTTTCACAATTAGACAGCGGCGAATTAGCAATTAACACAGCAGACGGTAAAGTTTTCCTACTTAGAGATGACAATACTGTTCAAGATATTACAAGAAGAATTTTTTCTAAAGATACTGAATTAGCAGTTAACGAACCTGATGATAGTACATCTGGCACCATTGATATGACAATTGACGGTGAAAAGAAATTTATCGGTTCTATTAGCGACTTAGAATTTCTTGATGATGTTACTATTGACAATGCTAAGTCACTGAAGATGAGAGAAGCAACTGCTTCAGGTCTTGACAGTATTAATATTAAAGCGCCTACTACTATTCCAAGTTCATATGATATTGTTTTACCAACAGAAAATGGAATCGATGGACAGGTTTTACGTCTAACAAGTGATGGTTCTTTAGCATTTGAAAACCCAGATGTTTACGGTGGTAACGTTGTGTATGTGTCTGCAGAACGTGGTAATGATGCTAATGATGGTTTGAACAAACCTGTAAGAACAATCAAACGTGCGTGTCAAATTGCTTCTGGTTTAGTTTATAATGTAGACGGTACAACAAACGGTATACGTGTAAACGTCAAAATTGCTGTAGGTGATTACGAGGAACAAAACCCGGTTATTGTTCCAGACAACACAGTTATCAAAGGTGACGGTTTGCGTGGTTGTATTATCCGTCCTGCAAACGCAAACCAAGATATTCTACGTGTTAGAAACGCTTGTTATTTTGGTGAATTTACATTTAGAGATAAGGTTGATGCTAACTTTGTTCCTTTATGGACTGGTGATTATTGTGTTGCATTTGACGATCCGAATGATGCAACTGTAGATAGAACAGGTTACACTAACCTACCTGATACTGCTCCATTCATTACTGTTTCGCCATATGTACAAAACTGTTCAATTCTTTCTTTCCTTGGTCTAAACGGTGCAAAAATTGACGGTGCTAAGATTGTTTCTCCAAACATTGGTCTAATTCCATTAGAACAAGAAAATCCAGTGCTCGGTGCTACTCCTGAACAAGGTAAGTCTATGGTTGCTAACGCATTTACTATGCTTAGTTTCGGTGGTACAGGTTGGCGTCTACTAAACGATGCTTATGCACAGATCGTTTCTTGTTTCCAAATTTTCCTACTAAACGGTGTTTATACACAGTCAGGCGGTTATTGTTCAATTACTAACTCTGCTACAAACTTTGGTTTGTATTCACTACGTTCATCAGGTTATTCACCTAAAGCATTCGTTTTTGACCGTGCTTTTGTTACAGCAACAGGTCAAAGTGAAGGCTTACAAACAGTTAGTATTGTTGGTTTAAATCGTACTGCACCAGTTGAAGAATTCGTTTTACGCTTTAGAGATCCTGAATATAAAATTGCTTACGATCTTATTCAAGGCGAAACACAAAATATTATTGACGATACTATAACTTATATCACAAACAGTGTTGCAGCCGCAACGCCTGGCGATATATGGTATTTGTTTAATTACGACGAAGCAAAGTGTCGTAGAGATTTAAGTATTATTTTAGATGCTGTTAGTAGAGATACATGGGCAACTGCTAATGCTTTGACTAGACAGGCAGCACTTGCATACTATTCTCAACGTATTGCAGATAGTTCTAACATTACTATCAGTGGACAAGAAGAACAAACAATTGATGCAATTGAAGAAGCAAGTAGACTAACAGGTATTGTACTTACAGATCTTGATAGTGAACCTAGAGCATACGTAGATGAACTATTTGATTTGGTTAAAAATGCAATTGCAGATCCGGACAGTATTCCGGCATCGTTTGACGTAAGTTCAGAAGGTGAAATTACAAACCAATTTAAAGATCCGCCCGATGAAGTTTTATTTAATGGTGGATCAGGTGTTTCTGAAATTACAAATATTTTTACAAAAACAGCACACGGACTTGTAAATGGTGAACAAGTTGTATATAGTGCTAACGGAAATGTTCCAATTCAGGGACTTGACGAAGAGCAAACCTATTATGTGAAACTAATTAATGTAAATGAATTTAGTTTGACATTTGATGACAGTTTAGAGTTTGATGTTAATATTATTGCAACATCTAGCGGTACTCACAAATTCCTTACAAACATCAAAGAATTCTTTGTAAAAGAAATTATTTCAAGTCACACAACATATCAAAAGCTTATTTTACCTTCAGGTAGTGAAGGTTACGCATTTGTTCCAGGTAGACAAATTACTGCTACAACAGGTGCAGCAAATAACCGTGCTATTGTTTATAGTTGGACACCTAACCTTAGAGAACTTGTAGTTTCAATCGAAGAAGTTGCAGTAGGTGAATCTACACAGAGAGTACAATTTAGTAATTTAAGTATTATTGATGACGATCACACACCTAGTCCTAACACAAATATCGGTGTAAGTGAAGTACAACCATTTGTCGGTTATTCAACCGCAACATTTACAATTGAACCTACAGTTGCAGGCGAACTACTAACAAATCTTGTCGCGCTTCCTGAGAAAGCAATTTGGTTACATAGACCTTCAATTGTTAACAGTTCATCACACACTTGGGAATTTGCAGGGTCGGGTACAGACTATAACGCCTTACCACAAAACGGCGGTAATACAAGAACAGAATACGAACAGTTTGAAGAATTACCAGGACGTTGTTACTCATCAGGTACAAACGAACTTGGTGACTTTAAAGTTGGTGACTTTATTACAGCGTTTAACAGAACTGGTAACATTACGTTTAGAAACAAAGTTCAGGTGGACGAACTTGATGCTTTGAGACTAAGTCTTTCTAATGTTGCCATTGAAGAAATTTCAACAAGTGTTAACTTAGGTGACGATGAAATTGGCGGTCCGAGTGATTCAAGACTATCTACACAGTTAGCAACAAGAAGTTTCTTATCAAACAGATTAGGAGGATTTATTGATAAATCTGTTTCAACTGCGGCAGTTCCTGGTGCTATTGTTCAGTTGAATACTAATGGTCAGTTGAATCCAGATTTGATTCCTGCTACACGACAGTTTACAAGTACAAACACAGATGGATATGAATCAAGACTTACACAAGTTGACGAAATTCCAGCAATCGATCTAAAAGCAGGTGATATCGGTACAGAAGAATATGATCAAATCGAATTAACATTTTCATCACCAATTTCAGCAAATGACGGTGATTTAATTACACAACCTGTAACAGGCGCTAGGGGTTTAGCAAAAGGTAATTATGCTTCATCAACTAACTTATTAGTTGCTAGTGAAGATAACCAATTCAAGCCAGGTGAGGACTCAACAGGCACCGACTTTGATACTACAAACAATATCTTCATTGCGGGGGTTGACACTGGACAAGCACCATTAACACTTGGTTCGGTATCAGAAATTACTGATAACTTCTTCTTAAAAAGTTCTAACTCTAGTCAGTATCTTGTATTAGATTCAAGTGGTGCGCCTTTCAACTTTACAGTTGAAACAATTACTAATGTTGAAAGAACAGGCAATGTTGCTACAATTACAACAAGCGGCAACCATAACCTTGCAATTGGTAACAATGTTGAAGTTGAGTGTAATGATACACTTTACAACGAAAACGGCCTAGTTACAGGTGTACCTAGTACAACAACATTTACAATAGAAAACACAGGATCTAATGAAGGCAGCAAAGCAGCAACAGGTACAGTAAGGACCATTGTTACTTCTGCAGACGGCAACGCACAAGGTGCAGTTACAGAAACACGTTTTGGTGTATGTACGAACGTGGATAACGCTAATATCACTGGCGGTAGTGGTTATACACCTACACTAGGTACTCTTGTTTACGAAATGGTAGACTTACAAGCAAAAACTGGAGTAGGTACAGGTGCAAAAGCAGATATTACTGTTACAGCAGGACAAATCAGTGATGTGGATCTACGTAGAGGCGGTACAGGCTATGCAGCAGGTGATTTACTAGAAGTAAATGCAAGTGATGTAGGCGGTACAGGTAGTGGTTTTGAAATTGAAATTGCTGCTATCGAAGATAGAGCATATGTAAACATTTTAGGTGGCGAACTTTACGTGGCAAGTGCATCATCGATTGACTTTATTGAAGACAATGATGCAGTAAGTTCTAAAATTACTACTACACTAGATGACAGCATTGTGAATCAGTTTTTAGCAGGTACTATAGCAGGCGGCGGCGATGTTGACTATACAACCTATAGAATTACAATGACCGCCCATGGATACTCAGACGGTGATCCTATTAGATATAATACATTAGGTAATGTTGCAATCGGCGGATTACTAAATGGTAGTGTGTATTATGCAAAGCGTATTGACGCAAATACTATCGAAGTATACGAAGATTTTAGTTTGTTAAATCAAATTGAATTCTTAACAACTCCTGCTAACAACGCCCATCAATGGACAAGATTTAACGTTAACATTTATGATAACAGTATTATTGTTCTAAACCACGGCTTAACAACTGGTGACGCTATTAGAATAGAAGAAGAAGATGATGGAAGTTCAGGAACTGGACTATTTTCTATAAACGGTACTCAAGTTATAACAGGTTCAAGATTCTTTATTGGTTCTGTTACAACTAACAGTTTCACCCTACATACACTACGTTCAGATGCTTTAAGCAGTATTAACGGACTTGTAACAAATGCTTCGGATATTACTGCAACCGGTACAGGTGATGCAGATGTTATTCCAAATAATGTGCAAGTTAACACAGTAGTCAATACATCGAGTAGATTGAAAGCAAACTGGAATACACTTGCTGTTACAAACATTGATGCAAGTAACATTATTTCAGGTACTGTATCGCCGAGCAGATTAGGTTCAAGTGGTATTGCAAGTAGTGATACATTCTTAAGAGGTGATAGTGCTTATGCTGTTGCAGTTCAAACACTTACAAAAGCCAGCACAACTGACAATCCAATTACACTTACTGGTCCAAACACCAGTGGCGACTATTATGGTGCAGTCGATATCGGTATTGCTAATGTTGATTATGACCCAGGCGGTACATATTCTACACTAGGTACAAGTAGATTCTTCCAACAACAATTTGATGTTGACGCTGCTGGCACAGGTCAAGTGTTTATCAAAGATGGTGTAGTTGATGCAGGCACATTAGACGGTTTAGATAGCAGTTATTTCCTTAACCCTGCTAACCTAACAAGCAATGTGCCTGTTAACAGAGGCGGTACTAACCTAAGTACATATGCTGACGGTGACTTGATTTATGCACAAACATCAGGTACACTAAATGCCCTTAATATTGGTAGACAAGGAAATATACTTGTAGTAAACAGTGGTTATCCTGTATGGGGTGATGCCGTTGATGTCTTAAATAATTTAGATATAGGTGCAGCAGATACAAGTTCTAAGAGTACTGCTACTGGTAAAGTTTACAATGAAAATCTTACAACTGTTGAAATAAGCGGTGAAGCAGATGTTACTAGAATTGGTGCAAGTACATCAACTAGAGCAATTACTTCATTTATTGACGGATATGATGCTGCAACAAGTCAAGTTGTTGCTATCAATTTAAATAGTTTTACAAGAAACACAAATGAAAACGTAAACAACACAGACGACTTTATTCCGCTTTCTAGCACAGCAACAATTGAAGTTGGCATGGTTGTTACAGGAAGTGCAAGTTTACAAGCAAACACAGTAGTAACAGGTGTTTCAGATGATGTAGTATATATTGACAAACCTACAACAGGCACTATTCCAACAACATCTACTTTAACTTTTACTTACACACCAGAAGTACTAGGTATTAGAGCAGGCGATTTTGTTACTATTGCAAGTAGCGGTGTTGCTTCATTAGATGGTACATGGCCAGTATTAGGTGCAACAGTCAATGCAACTTCGTTTACTATACAAACAGAATTAAATGTTACAGTAAGTAGTTCAGGCGGCGTTGCAGGTAGTGCAGTAATTAATAATAAACTAATTGTTAAACATCGAAAAGTAATTTTTGGCGATGCAGAAGCAAGTGCAACACCAGCAGATGTAGAAATACATGGCGCAGCAGGTATCGGTACAGACATCGGCGGCGGCGAAATTAAAATTGTAGGCGGTCTTGGAACTGGTGCAGGTACAGGTGGAGACTTTGTTGTAGAAACTGGCACAGTTACAACAACAAGCGATTTCCTACAAAGTCCATCAGAAAGATTGCGTATCGATACAAGCGGTGTTTTAACTTATACAGGTTATGCAAAATTTACAACTACTGCTGGTATAAAAATTCCAGTAGGTACAAGCGCACAACGTCCAGGCGCACCTGGTGTAGGTACAGCAGCAGCGCAAGGCCAAATTCGTTATAATACTAGCGACAGTACATTTGAAGGTTACGATGGAAGTAACTGGGGTTCATTGGGCGGTGTTAAAGACGTTGACCAAGATACCAAAATTGAAGCTGAATCTAGTGCTGGAGTAGATAATGATCAGTTAGATTTCTATACAGCAGGCACACAGCGTATGCAAATCGGTGCAACTGGTGACCTAGCATTTGGTGATTCGTTGAATAAGTTTACTGTTGCTTATGCAACTGGTACTGCAACATTTGCAGGAGACTTAACAGTTTCAGGTAACCTAACAGTAGATGGTACAACTGTTACACTAAACACAACAACACTAGACGTTGAAGATATCAACATCACAGTAGCAAAAGGCGCAGCGAATGCTGCCGCAGCAGACGGCGCTGGTCTTACAGTAGACGGTGCAAATGCAACATGGACTTATGATGCATCAAACACTAGTTGGGATTCAAGTGAAGATATTAATCTTGTAAGCAGTAAAGCATATTTTATCAATGACGTAAGTGTTCTAAACTCTACAACACTTGGTGCAAATATTGTAAACTCTAGTTTAACTGTTGTAGGAACACTTAATACTGGTTCAATAAGTTCAGGCTTTGGTAATATTAATATTGGATCATCAAATCTAACAGCAACAGGCACAATAAGCCTAGGTGCAACTAGTTTCAACGATAATAATATTACAAACGTTGGTACAATTAGTTTAGATACAATCCAAAAAGATGCAGGCACAGGAATCAACTTTGCATCAGGAACAATTGTAACAGTAAGCGACACAACTGAATCTACAATAGCAACAGATGGTGCATTAATTGTTTCAGGCGGTGTTGGTATTGCTAAAAAACTAAGAGTTGGCGGTGTTATATACGGCGATGGTAGCGGACTAACAAATCTAAATGCGTCACAGTTACTAAGTGGTACTATTCCGGATGCAGTGCTTCCTACTTCACAAACAGGAAAAACATTTACAAGTGATATCACAGTAAATGGACACTTGATCGGTGAAGGCGGTGGAAGCAGTGCTACTAACTTCTTTGCAGGAGGAGGTGCTGCTGTAACAACTGGTATAGACTCAGTCGGTGTAGGAGACGGTGTATTTGGTGCTGTATTAACAGGCAATCAAAACACCGGTGTTGGTAAAGATGCTCTTGCATTAGTTACTGCATCAGCAAACAACACAGCAATGGGTGCATACACACTTTCACAGATTGATGCAGCAACAGGCGGCAACACAGCAATCGGTGCTGAAAGTATGCAGAACTCAATTACTGCTAATGCAAACGTTGCTATTGGTTATAAAGCACTAGAAATTGCAAATGCAAGTAACAACGTAATTATTGGATACGGCGCAGGTGCGACAATTACAACAGGTAGTAACAACATTGTTATTGGTAAAGATGCTGCACCAACAGCAAATACCACAGACAATGAAATTACATTAGGTACTTCTTCGCATACAAATCTAAGAATACCAGGTGTAGGACTAACTGTTAACACTACAACATTGTCATTTAGTGGTACTACTGGTTTTGCAGGTGTCGGTACTTCACTTACTGCACTTAATGCAAGCCAACTTACAAGTGGAACTGTACCAGATGGTAGAATTTCAAGTTCAAGTGTAACACAGCACGAAACTGACATTGATGCTGTAGGTACACTAAACGCAGGTGCAATTAGTTCTGGCTTTGGTAACATTGATATTGGTACAAGCACATTTACTGGTAACGGTAGTGGTCTAACATCACTAAACGCAAGTAACTTATCAAGTGGTACTGTTGCAGGTACAAGACTAGGCGGCAACCAGTCAATGAGTGGTATTAAGACGTTCTCAAACACTACTGAAGCAAGCAGCACAACAACAGGTGCTGTTAAAGTAAGTGGTGGTGTTGGTATTGCTAAAAACCTACATGTTGGCGGAACAATTACAGGTAATGGTAGTGGTCTAACATCACTAAACGCAAGTAACTTATCAAGTGGTACAGTACCTAACGCAAGAATTAGCGGTAGTTACACAGGTATTACTGGTACTGGCGCACTAGATGCAGGTCAAATTACCAGCAACTTTGGTAACATTAACATTGGTACAAGTACATTTACTGGTAACGGTAGTGGGCTTACAAATGTTAGTGCAGATACGCTAGATGGTATTGATAGCACACAGTTCTTACGTTCGGATGCTAACGATACAGCAAGTGGCGTTATTAGTTTAGTAGGTGCAGGCGCACAAAGACTTGTTATTAGAAACACAACAAACGCAGGCGGTGCTAGAATTGACTTTACTGACCATGCATCTAATACGCAATATGGTAGACTAAACTTTGAGCATTCAGACAGTGCGTCACCTGGCAGTGCATATGGTGCAGTATTCAAATTCCAAACAACAGAAACAAACTTAGCAGTTACTATTGATGGACCGGGTGACTTCTATGTCAACGGAAACAAAGTATGGCATGCTGGTAACGATGGTGCAGGTTCAGGACTAGATGCTGACACAGTTGACGGACAAGACATTGGCGATTTTGTTAACGGCGCAGGAGTAGACAACGGACTTACTACAATTAGAGTAAACGATGCAGACTTTATTGTTCAAGATACTACAGACACCACAACAAACTATATATGGAGAGATCATAGTGAAAACGCCTTGTATTTAGGTACAGCAAATGCTGTTGTTACACTGCGATCAACATTAGACTTAAACTCAAATAATCTCACTAACGGTGGTACTATTAGTGGTACGTTTAGTGGTAATGGCGCAAGTATTACAGATATCAATGCTGGTAACATTACATCTGGTACATTCCCAGATCTATTTAGTTCTAGTACACGCTACAACATTGGTCTTATTGATGGCTACGGAGCAAACAGTTACGATAAGATCAGAGTTTGGAATTCGAGTTCATATACAATTGGTATGACAAGTGCTCAAAGTTATGGTTGGCTAAATGACTATGCAATGACATTTACTATGAACGATGATACTGATAGAGGCTTCTTATGGAGAGATACCAGTGATGTAGCATCAGATGGTGCTATGTCACTTACTACAAACGGTAACTTGATGGTTAAGAATGCTATTGGTTTAGCAGGTAATACTGGTGCTTATATCCAAGCAGCAAACACTCAAAACTACGGTACTATAAGAGTAGAAGGTTCCAACGGCACCAGCGGATCATACGCAGGTTATTCAGTTAGAGATGACTGGGTTATGATGTCAAGCAGCGCAAGTAACTGTGGACTTTATAATGATACTGACAACGAATGGGCATGGTATGCACAACAAAACTCTTACACATACATCTACTATAATGGTTCATGGAGAGCAAGAGCACAAAACGAAGGTTGGTATGTAAACGGTCAATTGCTTGCAACAAGCGAAGTTACAGCATACTACTCAGACGAACGTTTGAAAACATTCACAGGTAAACTAGAAGGTGCCCTTGATAAAGTAAAAGCACTCAATGGTTATCTATATGTTGAAAACGAAACTGCTAAGAAGTACGGATACAACAATGACAATTCACAAGTAGGTGTTAGTGCCCAAGAAGTACAAAAGGTACTACCAGAAGCAGTTGTTGCTGCACCGTTCGACTTAGACGAAGATGGTAACAGTAAGTCAGGTGAAAACTATCTAACAGTTAAGTATGAGCGTATGGTTCCGTTGTTAATTGAAGCAGTAAAAGAAGCAGATGACAAAATTGAAGCACAGGCTGCTGAGATTGCTGAACTAAAAGCAATGGTGCAAAAATTAATTGAAAAAAATTAAAAAAAGTTCTTGACAAAGATTCTATTTGCAGTTAGTATGTATATATTAACTGTAGATAGGATCACTTATGGCATTACCTCCAACAGGATCACAAATTACTATGAGCGAAATTAGAAACTATTTTGGCTCTTCAACAACCCCAATTACAATGAGTTTTTTGGGTAGCTACTTGGGTATCTCAAGTGGTACAACAATTCCTATGAGTTCAACATTTGGCGGTTTAGGAACTCCAGGAGTATAACTAGCAAAGTAAAGGAGCAGACGTATGCTAACACGTTATCAAATTGAAAATATCGAACTTGCAAATGAATACAGCAAGGCACGCAAATTAACTAAACTTTCATCACTTGAAGTAGATGAAAGTATTCTAACAGAAATCAAAGACGCTATTCTTGACGGTGAAAAAGAAACTGATGTAATGGCGCGAGCAGCAGATGACGATAGAGAACATTGGATTCGTGCTATCGGTAAAAAAGCCGCTGCTGATCTACTAACACTTGGTAAGGTTCAGCCTGAAACAATGCTTGAAATGGGCAACCTTCCATCCGAAGATTTCCGCGAAGCAGTAAAAGTAGCAACTGGTACTGCAAGACAGTGGAATAATGATACTGTGGCTGCAGAGCAAGAACTAAACACAGACACAGTTGATGATTCTCTAGTTTAAGATGAGAATCGCGATTTGTATTCCAGCACGGGATACAGTTCACACAGGATTTGCTTTATGTTTAGCAAATCTCACAGCACGTCTGCAACGAGACGGAATAGAATTTGTTGTTCTATTCAATCTTGGCAGTGTGATTGCCAACCAAAGAAACTCGCTAGTTTGGGATGCCTTTGCCAAAGGGGCATCCCACATACTTTGGTTAGATAGCGATATGCACATACCATCAAATGTTGTTGATGTGTTCCTTAAACATAAAAAAGATATTGTTGCTGCAACCTACAGCACACGAGTCAAACCGCAACGCAGTGTTGCGTTTACCGATCAATACAACTTAGACAGTAGACTGACAGAGTCAAAAGGTTTACACGAAGTTTTTGCAGTAGGTCTTGGATGTATGTTAGTTGATAGAGATGTGTATCGTGTATTAGATGCACCTTGGTTTAACTATACATGGAACGAGGACACACACGACCTTAGCGGTGAAGATATTCACTTTTGTAAGTTAGTCAGAGATAATGGTTATAAAATATATGTAGATGCTGATATAAGTGAAAAGGTTGCACACTTCGGCACTAAGGCATATATGTTAAGAGAAACAAATGAATTCAGTTAGTAGATTTGAAAGATTTAGTAAAAACATTTATAACGGACAAGATGTCCTAAAAAATCACATTTTTCAATGTTATCCAATACTACACACAGACGATGTAGAAGATTATGAACAAGTAAGAGATTATGCAGAAGTTGCTGATTATGTTTGGCTTGTTGACAAATCAATTAAAGTATTAAATACATTTCCTTGGCATTTTAGGCCAAGCATTGAACAAAGTAACGGCATTCACTTGTTTCCGTATGTAAGAAAAAAGAGTAGACATCCTAAAAGTTGGAATAAAGTACAACTAGTTCCAACAAAGTTTGATGCAAAAAAGAAATATACTCACAACAATATTTGTGGTGTATATGATCCATATTACGGTAAAGAAAAATTTGATATATTCTTCTTAGGTAGCCGTAAAGATAGCGAATATAAAAAATTAAAAGAAAAATACAATATACAAATTGTTGACACTTATAGTCAAGCACAAGAACTAACTTCGACTGATATGTTTTGGTTAATACCAAATGATGTTACAGTATCAGAAAACTTCGACTTTTCTTTTGAACCAGACGAATGGAGTTACAAATATAATCATGTGTTTGGAAATGGAAAAAGAAATCAATTTGACGGCATATTTTTGTGTAACAAATTCTATAATCCCTCAAATAGAGAAATTGACTATAGATTTTTAATTAACAAAAAAGAAGTCCGTATGATTGCAAGTACACCTAAGCCATATGACTTTTTTGAAATTGATAATTATGACGAATACAAAACTGCACTTGAATCATCTACAACAGAAATGTTTTGGATGAGCAGTAAAAATATAAAAGTTAATATTGATCTTGACTTTTATATTTCACACCATGAAAAAGATCTTAAAAACAAAACACATGCATTTTTGCATAGCAATAACAAGTACAATGGATTATTTTTGTGTTCTAAAAACAAAGTACTCTCAGAAAAAGAAGTTACTTATAGATTTCCTGTAGAACGCATTGAACATGATATTGTAGCAACAGGACCTGTAACTTATGATAGATTCTATGTTGATTCGTATGAAGAATATGAATATGCACTGAATAATTCCAAAACAGAAATGTTTTGGATGGACAGTAAAAACATCAGCAGCGATATACCAGAGATATATTTTGACTTTGAAAACGAATACGACAGACAAACAAATCATGCTTTTGTACACGATGCTGATGGAAGGCAATTATACAACGGCTTGTTCCTTTGTTCAACAAAAAAACCTCTTAACAAAAAAGAAGTTGAACACAGACACATCATTGAAAGAAAAGAATGGAAAGTTATTGGCTCAACAGGAGTCAAGTATGAAAAATTTTATATTGACACTTATGGTGAATATCTAAATGCGCTAGAGCAAAGCAAAACAGAGATGTTTTGGGCATTAAGTAGAAATATAAAAATAAAGAAAAACTTTAAATTCGACAAGTATTTTACACACGACAATATGTTTGATAGAAAAATTAATCATGCGTTTTTACATGATGTTGATGGTGAAAAACTTTATAGTGGTGTATTTTTATGTAGCAAGTACTCAAAGCTTTCTAAAAAAGAAATAGAATTTAGACATCCGGTAAACCGTAAAGAATGGAATGAAGTTGCAAGTACAAAAACTAGATATGATGTATTTGATATAACATCGTACGATGATTACTTAGATGCAATGCAAAAATCTAAAACAGAAATGTTTTGGGGTAAGTTACAAAATTTATCAGTTATTGATGAATCAATTTTTGATTTGTATTTTACACATGACAATACGTTTGATAGAAAGACCAATCATGCGTTTTTACATAAAGTAAATGATAAACTAACTTATGACGGACTATATTTGTTTTCAAAACATAAGCCTGTAACTAAAAAAGAAATTGATTACAAACATATTGTTGAAAGAAAAGAGTATGAACGAGTAATAAGTGGACCTGTTCTTTACGACATTTTTGACGTAGATAATTATGATGAATACTTGGAAGCACTAAGCAAATCTACAACAGAAATGTTTTGGATTAAAAGTAGAAATGTTGAAATTGATCCTAACTTTAAGTTTGATTTATTCTTTGATAACAGAGACAATGAATTTGAATACGAAAGAAATGAAAATCATGTTTTTGTACACAAAGTAGGAAATAAAGAATACTATAACGGTGTGTTTTTAATGAGCAAAAACAAACCTGTAAGTAAAAAAGAAATTGAACATAGACATCTTGTTACTAGAAAAGAATGGAATACTGTTGCAAGTGGGCCTGTAGAATATGATAGATTTATTATTGATACCTATGAAGACTATCTTAAAGCACTAGATGAATCTACAACAGAAATGTTTTGGGCTATTTCGTCAAACGTTGATACAAGTAATTTTAACTTTGATATTTACTTTACACACGATAATGAATATGATAGAAGTACTTCTCATTCATTCATACACGAAGTCGAAGGTAAGCAATATCATAATGGTATTTTTCTATTACCAAAAAATGTATCAAGAGATAAGATTAATTAATTCAAACACAGTTTGTAATTTGTTTTGATTAGTTTTACTACGCAAAGTATTGGCTAAGCCTTGATGTAAAGGCTTAGGCCATTTTCCAAATTCTACCCATGCATATCCATCGTGTTCTACATTTAAAATAGGCAAAAATTCATCTTGAACTACACAAAGATATGTATGAAAGTGAAAATGTTCATCGTTACTAACAAAAGTTTCTAAAGGAATAGTTTTTTTTATTTCAGGAAGAAATCCTATTTCTTCTTTGATTTCTCTTTTAAGTGCTTCCCAAGCAGTCTCATTTTCTTCATTAGTACCTCCTACTAATCCCCATACTGAATTTTTCTTTGCTGTTCTGTGTAAGGTAAGAAATCTTTTAGTCGAGAGGGTATAAAACAATGCACCACTACATATTATCTTTTTCATAAAAATAATTAGCCGTCTAAGAATAGCATCCAGTTACCTCCTGAATACTCACCTTCCCAACTCTTAATCCAATCAGTACCTGTCCATTTATACTGTATACCAGTATTAAGATTCTTAATATGTGTTATATCAGTTGTTGCACTAGCGTCAAACACAACTTGCCATGCTGTACCAGTCCATTCAATAATATCGTTTGCTTCTGCAACAGGATCACTTGTGTCTGTATTTTTCCATGCATCAGGACCATCATATCCTGCTTTACCTACTTGATCGCTTGGATTAATATCACTTACTATTAATACTCTTAATCCTGTTGTTTTATATGAAGTTGGATTCCATTTTGAAGGCTCTATTACATAATCTATGCTTGTATAACTTGCAGGATTTCTAGCAGGTCCTGTGATTACATCATTGCTAGGTAATGTATCAGAATCCCATGTAACACTAATAATTCTTTCATCAAGCGGATTTAAAGCAAATGTACCAACAATAAAGTTATCAGATCCTTCAGTTCGCATCCTAATTTGACTTAAACCTGCTGTGTACGTTCCTGGATATGCTTCTAGTAATACTCTCCAGTTAGTTGTTCCTACTTCACGATTATAAACAATACGTGCTTGTGTACCTTCAACATACAACCCATAATCTCTAAATGTCGTGCTTTGTGTTACTCTCTCATTCAATAATGGATCTACTTTTCTTTGTGTCTCAATATCAACTTCACCCGAAGAATCTGTCGATTGTGTAGTTTGTTCTATAGGATGCAGTGCATCTTTATATGCACCTAATTCTGCTTCGCTATTACCTAGGTCAATGTCACCATTTTCTTCGTTAAAGATGTTTGCAATGATATTTGTAATTACGCCTAGTCGTTTAACTTTAGCAGGCGCACTTAGATAGATAGGAGTAGAAAATCCTAAAGTTGCAATATCTATTTCACTATCAACGCCTACTGGCACATTTCTATTACTAAAATTTACTAATTCTAAGTTGACTACACTTAAACTTGTCCAGTCAATAAAATTGTCTGTTGTTTGAATTTCTAAACTAGGATTAAACAGTGTTAAAATTTGCTCCATAATTTGCAACTTCATTTCTGTGTTAGTTGCCCATATGTCAGCATTTACACTCAATGTATACGGAGCAGGATGTAGTCTCTCAACTGTATAGTTTTTGCCTTGTTCGTTTAAGTATTCTTTTCCTTGTGAATCGTATGCACGTTCTCTAATATTAACTTTGTTAACATAACTTGCATCGCTTAATCTTTGCCTATCTAATTCAATCCCTGTAATATAAACTGCCATCCGTGGCGCACTAGGAATTTTATTTTCGCTGTTGTCACGTATAATACTTGCAACTTGTCTTGTTAAATCACCGTATGTCACAGGTATTTGACGCAATTGACCATCACCGTCTTGGTAACTAAAATTACTCAGTAAGCGTATAATCTGTGTTAGATATCTACGTATTTGTCCGTCATAAAAAAACTGCATCAGTTATCCGTCTTTATCTTCAATGCTTTTGATAGTGATTGTCTTTCTTGAACAATTTCACCGCCAATAGTACTTGTGTTTGTGTTATTAATGAACGTACCTTTTTGATGCGCTCTTGTTGATGTATTAGTTAGTGTTTGTCTTACGTTATCTTCAACCTTCACCCATCTTCTCCCATCATATCTAAATAGTCTGTTTGGAAAAAAGTCCGTTCTTAAAAAATAATCTCCAGATGCACTTGCATCAGGAAATGATAACCCACTGCCAAACGGTGAACCATTTGGTGCAAGTCCATCTCCTATTAGATAACCATCATAACCTTCACGTATAGGAGTATCTAAGATAGAGTCTGCAAGTTCACCGCCGCTTGCATCTATTTCTGTTGTATCTGCTGTCCTTAATGTAGGTACACCATTATCGTCTACTGCTACTGTAAAAAAGTGACTTGTTTCATATCCTGCGGCTTTTGCATTTGCTTCTGCTTGTTGTACAATAGCATTATTGATATTCATTTCAGTTTCAAATGTGCTCAGTACATCACGTAGTGTGTTTCCTGCTTCATCACCTGCAGGTAGATCAAGTATGTCTTTAAACTCTTGTGAATCGAATATTTGTTTTAGTTTAACTCTATATAAATGAGGATACCAAGTCTGTGAAAAACCTTCTGCTGCACGAGTAATTTCATCAACTACATAAAAACGTTTTAGTGCAACACTGTAGTCATTTGCAGCATACTCGTCTTTTAGGTGAGGTAATTCAAATACATCACCCGCCATAATTTTTCTACCAAGAGTTTTTACACTTTCATTTATATGAATTGTCATAAACAACGTGTCGTTGCTTAAAAACAAACCAAACTGACTTAAATTAAAATCGTTATCTATAACATTATAAATGCCACGTATTGTGTAGATATCTTGATCATATTTTCTATCTCTATTTTCTAAGAACAACATGTCTTGAATGTTAGTCTCTTTAACTGCGTCATACCGCGGCTGTTCTGCTGTTGCTTCTTCTTCTGTAGGATTTCTTGGCCCTAAGTACTTGTGTACATTCACGTCGGTGCCGCCGATGTAAAATTGTTCTCTAATTACATCATCTAAAAATGTATAATCATTTGTTTTATTTGGTCTATATAAGCTTAAGCGTGGCATACATATATTTATCGCAACGAATAAATACAATACGGAGAACTTTTATGGCAGCAAACTACATTGAACAAAAACAGGAAGTTTTCGACTATGTAAAGGCCTTTTTAGGCGGTGGTATGGTCGATGTTGAACTTGATCCAATACATTATGAAACTGCATTAACTAAGGCACTTAGTAGATATAGACAACGTGTTGATCATAGTGTAGAAGAAAGTTATGTTACATTAACTTTAGTCGAAGATCAAAACGATTATATTCTTCCAAATGAAATACAGGAAGTAAGACAGTGTTTTAGAAGAAGTGTAGGTAGTAGATCTGCCGGAGGCGACGGAGGAACAATATTCGAACCGTTTAATCTTGCATACACTAACACATATTTGTTAGCAAGTTCTGCTGTAGGTGGACTTGCAACTTATTATATGTTTGCAAGTTACCAAGAATTAGTAGGTAGAATGTTTGGTTCTTTTATTGAGTTTACATGGAACAATCCTACAAAAAAATTAACAATACTACAACGCCCGAGAGCAGATGAAGAAATTTTGTTATGGTGTTATAATTTTCGCCCTGACTCGCAACTGTTGGAAGACTATCTTTCAAAACAATGGATTAAAGATTACACATTAGCAGCATGTAAGTATATGTTAGGCGAAGCACGTGAAAAGTTTGCAACTATTGCCGGGCCACAAGGCGGCACAAGTTTAAACGGTGCAAGTTTAAAAGCAGAAGCACAAGCAGAAATGGAAAAACTTGATGCAGAAGCAGCATTGGCTGTTGCAGGCGGCGTAGGTTATAGTTTTGTTATAGGATAAACTACGCATTTAATATAAATACACTATGCAACAATTTAGCAGTAGTGTAATTCAATTTCTAAACGGTTTAGAATTTTTATACCCTGAAAACGTGACTGTATCTCAACTTAAACGAACTTTACATAAATTTCCTCAAGTTGAATATGCAATGGTAGATGCGTATAGTTTAGGACAATTGAAAAGTAAAAAATGGATGATAGAAAATTTGCCTAATGATATGGGTATAGTTTTCATATGTGCAGGTTGGTTTGGCACTCTTGCAGGTATGATGTTTGAACACATTCCTGATAAGTTTGAAAAGATTAGAAGCTTTGATATAGATCCTAGTTGTGCAGATGTTGCTGATAATATTAATCGTCCTTATGTAATGGATGGATGGCAATTTAAAGCAAGTACACTAGATATTAGAAAAATGACTTACCCAACTACACATGAAACTTTTAGAGCAAATGGTACAAGTTTAGAACTTACTGAAATGCCTAATACAATTATTAATACAAGTTGCGAACATATAGAAGACTTTACACAGTGGTATAATAACATTCCGTCAGGAACAATTGTTGCACTACAAAATAACAATTATTATGAACATGACCAACATATAAATTGTGTACCTAATTTACAAACCTTTGCTGAACAAACGCCTATGCATGTTTTTTATGAAGGCGAGTTATCTTTAACAAAATACACTAGATTTATGCGGATAGGCATGAAATGAATATCGAACAAACAATCAAATACAAAGGAAAACCTAATAGAAAACATTTTTTAAATTGGTGGATAAAAAAACACAATATTAAAACAATGACTGAAGTAGGTGTAAGAGATGGTAGAACAACATTTCATTTGTTAGATAACAATCCTGATCTTGTAATGTATGCAATAGATAAAAGCATTAAAGGATTTTATAATAAAGAAGTTCAAGAAAAGTACGGAGATAGGCTAAGGCCATTTGCAGGGTTAAGCGACTATTGTGCAAAAAATATTCCTGATAATTCTCAAGATTTAGTTTTTATAGATGCAGATCACAGTTATCCGTGGGTATGCAGAGATATAAAGGCATACACACCTAAGGTAAAAAAAGGCGGCTGGCTAACCGGACACGATATAGATTATGAAGGTGTTTATAAAGCAGTTAATGAACTTATAGTGAACTATGACATTGGTACAAATAATGTTTGGCTAAAACAACTATAGATCGTTATCATGCACATATAACTGTATAAGTGCATAATGCAAAATTTTCATTAAATCTTTACGAGCATCATCCCGTGTACCTTTTTTACCATAACGATTAGAATACTTGTCAACATTGCCCATGCAAAATCCAGTTCCATGTCCTCTATCAATGATTACTTCAGTTGACTGAAATTTATTTGTACTATAATGCCCGTCATATGTTTTATCAATATATGCTTGAAATTCTTCAATATATTTGTTTTCGTCAAACTTGTAATCTATGCTCATAATATCTCCTAAGTTATTCGTAATTGTAGCAAAAAATCTTATATTTGTCAACTATAAAGTGCGTGTTTTACCACTGATTTTAGGTATATTTCTAGGCATACTGGTAAATATAATATAGCAATAGTGAAATCCCAAAGGAGATTAAAAAAATGGCTTTAACATCACCAGGCGTACAGGTCAGCGTTATAGATGAGAGTTTTTACACTCCTGCTGAACCAGGTACAACACCACTAATTTTTGTGGCAACAAAACAAGATAAATCAAATCCTGCAGGCACAGGTATTGCCCCAGGTACAACAGCAGCAAATGCTGGCAAAGTATATTTAATAAGTTCACAGCGTGAACTATCAGAAACATTCGGCGATCCATTGTTCTACACAGATAACAATGGTGCTTCGATTCATGGGGGCGAACAAAACGAATACGGTTTACAAGCAGCATACAGTTTCTTAGGCGTAGCAAATAGAGCCTATATTGTAAGAGCACCAGTAGACACAAATGCAATCACAGCAAGTGCAACAGAAACAGCAGGTAAGCCTGCTAATGGTGCATGGTGGTTTGATACAAATGATTCATTCTACGGTGTGTTTGAATGGAACGGTGCAGCGGCTACTACAACAGGCGGACAAACATTTACTAACAAAGTTCCAACTGTAATTACAGATACAACAAAAGTTGTTGACTATGCAGGCGCAGACTATACACCAAAAACATCAGTAGGTGCTGTAGGTGACTATGCACTAGTAGCAGTTACAACTACTAACAAACTATGGTACAAAAATGCAGACGGTACTTGGGTAGAAGTAGGCGGTGCTGCATGGAGAAAAAGTTGGCCAGCAGTAACTGGTACAGCAGCAAATCCAACACTAACAATTGGTCAAGAACTAATTATTCGTGTTGAAGAAGCAAATAGTACTTCAACAGAGCATACAATTACACTTACAGGTACAACTGTTACATCTTTGGTTAGCCAAATTAATGTAGATGCAGGACTTATAGCCGCAGGTGTTACTGCAAAAAATAACAACGGAAGACTTTCACTATATAATGCTGGTGGTACAACTGGCGGCAAGGGCGACTTGATCGATGTTTTTGGTGATGCAGCATTGTTAAGTGCTCTAGGCATTACAGCTGGCGAATATTACTCACCAGAACTAACTATTGCTCCACATACAAGTGTTCCAGAGTATAAAACAAATGACACAGAACCAAGACCAACAGGTTCTATTTGGGTCAAAACAACAACACCTAATTTGGGTGCAAACTGGAATGTAAAACAGTACAGTTCAGCAACAGATGCTTGGACAACTGTAAGTGCTCCAATCTATGCAAATAACCACACAGCAATTTATCAAATGGATTCATCGGGTGGCGGCGCTGGTATTGCAGAAGGTGCTATCTATGTACAAAGTAACACAAGTGAAGAAGATTACGACAACTTAGCAAACTTTAAGATCTATCGTAAGAGTGGAAGCGGTGCAGTTACAATTACATCAGCAAAAATTACAGCATCTACATTTCCAGCAGGCACATATTCATTTACAATGTCAGAAAGTTTATCAGGACAAAACTCAATGGATAGTGCAAAAACAATTTCGTTTACAGCAGCAGGTGCAACTGCTGATGCAGATACACTAGCAGGTGATATTAACTCAGCAGGATTTACAAATGTAAGTGCAAGCGTAGATTCACAAAACAGAGTTGTTATTTCACATGCACTAGGTGGCGAAATTCGTATTGTTGATACAGACGGCATTGTTGATAACGCATATACAGTGTTTGATTCAACAGATGCTACAACTACTACAAACTTCTATTACACACCAGGTACTGACTCTAGCACATCACCTAAGCAATATATTGTTACATGGTGGAAAGCATTGTCATATACTGCTTCAGAAGGTGCACCTACAAGTACACCAGCAGACGGTGCTCTATGGTACAGCAGCGTAGTAGATGAAGTAGACATGATGATTCATAATGGTACATCATGGGTTGGTTATCATAATTTTGACCACACAGGCGGCGGCTTAGTAGGCGCAAGTAGCACAAACGATCCAGCAGGACCGATTGTTGCAGCAAGTGCTCCAACACAACAGTCAGACGGAAGTGCGCTAGTTGTTGGTGATCTTTGGATTTCAACAGCAGACTTAGAAAACTATCCACAAGTTTACAGATGGACAGCAGCAGGTGTTTGGGCATTACTAGACAACACAGATCAAACAACTGAAAACGGTGTACTATTTGCAGATGCACGTTATAACACAGCGGGTGCAAACAGTGACGAAGCAGGCACAATTGCAGATCTACTAGTAAGCAACTACTTAGACCCAGATGCTCCAGATCCAGCACTATATCCAAAAGGTATGTTGCTATGGAATACACGTAGAAGTGGGTTCAACGTAAAAGAATTCAAGCGTGATCATATTGATATCAATGCTGAAAACGCTCGTAATGGCGACGAATCTATGGCAGGCTACTATGCTAACCGTTGGGTAACAAAATCAGCAAACAACGAAGATGGTTCAGGATCATTTGGACGTAAAGCACAACGTAAAATTGTTGTACAAGCGTTACAAGCAGAAATGAACAGCAACCAAGATATCCGTGATGACGAATCAAGAATCTTTAACTTGATTGCAACTCCAGGCTATCCAGAACTTATTGGTGAAATGGTAACACTAAACAACGATCGTGGATTAACAGCGTTTGTTGTGGGTGATACTCCAATGAGACTAACACCTGATAGCACATCATTAACAAACTGGGCAAACAACATTGCAGGCGCAGTAGAAGATAATGATGACGGTGCAGTTACTAGTGATGAATACTTAGGCATGTATTATCCAGCAGGATTTACAAGTGATAACGCAGGAAACAACATTGTTGTTCCAGCATCACACATGGCACTAAGAACAATTGCATTAAACGACCAAGTTGCGTTCCCCTGGTTTGCTCCAGCAGGCACAAGACGTGGTAGTGTAACTAATGCTACAGCATCAGGATATATCACAAGTGAAGGTGAGTTCCAAAGTGTTGCACTTAACGAAGGACAAAGAGATACATTATATTCTAAGAATATTAACCCTATTTCGTTTATTAACGGAGCAGGACTTGTTGTCTTTGGACAAAAAACTCGTGCAGCAAATGCAAGTTCACTAGATAGAGTTAATGTTGCTAGACTTGTAGTTTACTTACGTAGTCAACTTAAAACACTTGCTAAACCTTTTATCTTTGAACCAAATGATAAGATTACAAGAGATAGTATCAAAGGACAAGTTGAAAGTCTACTAATTGAACTTACATCACTAAGAGCAATTTTTGACTACCTAGTTGTGTGTGACGAAACAAACAACACTCCGACAAGAATAGATAAAAACGAACTATATGTAGACGTTGCTATCGAACCAGTTAAGAGTGTTGAGTTTATTTACATTCCACTACGCCTTAAAAACACAGGAGAAATTGCAAGTCTATAATCAGTTAAATTTAGGGTCAGCGAAAGTTGACCCTAAACTGATAAATACTTGTGAATAGGAGAAATATTAAATGGCAATCTCATCATTAACAAAATTAAGTGTTCCATTAGCAAGCGATCAGAGTGCAACATCTGAAGGCTTATTAATGCCTAAATTACAATATCGTTTTAGAGTAAACTTTATTAACTTTGGCGTCACTGCATCAACCACAGAATTAACAAAACAAGTAATTGATGCTGCAAGACCAAACTTGACGTTTGAAAACATGCCAATTCCAGTTTACAATTCAACTGTACATTTAGCAGGTAAACATACATGGAACCCAATTACAATTACGCTTCGTGAAGATGTAAACAACAGTGTTCAAAAACTAGTTGGCGAACAGCTTCAGAAACAATTTGACTTTATTAACCAAGCAAGTGCTGCATCTGGTATTGATTATAAGTTCCAAACTAACATTGAAATTTTAGATGGTGGTAACGGAGCAGCAGAAGCAGGTGTACTAGAAACTTGGGAAATTTATGGTTGCTACTTAACAGAAGTTAACTACAATTCTTTAGCATATGCAAACAGTGAACCAGTACAAACATCAATTACAATACAGTATGATAATGCTGTACAAACACCAAATGGTGAAGGAGTAGGAGCAGCAGTTCCTAGAACTATTGGAACAAGTACAACTGGTTAATAGCAAATAAGAGATTGCTTTAGAAAAGGGAACTTCGGTTCCCTTTTTTATTATCTACACACTTTACATAAACGATAAATACAGTATGGCATTTAACGGATTTTTTGATAATATAAAAAACTATAATGGTCCTAAAGGTAATTTAGGAGATTATGATCATGCATCTAGAGTATTCCGCTCTAACAATATGCGTCTTGCTCCTAAGCACAAGTTTCTGTATCATGTTGTGTTAAACATAAATCCAGATGTTAAACCAGATACACTTATAGATAATTTTACACAAGAAGATATTCATATTTTGGCAAAAAGTGCTGACTTACCAAAATACAGACCGCAAGTAGAAGTTTTAAATCAATATAATAGAAAAAAACTTTTACAAACAAGAATAGATTATCAGCCAGTTAGAATTGAATTCCATGACGATAATGCAGGGTTGACAACATTGTTATGGGAAGCATATTTTAGATATTATTATGCAGACGGTGATCATCAAAAACAAAGTGCGTCAGCAGCCCCAGATATTGCACCAGACGAAAGATATAGAAGAAGTGCATTTGGATCTAACAATACATATTTTACAAACTTTACCCATAGATATGGTTTAGATAAACCAAATAAAACCTATCAGTTTTTTGATTCTATTCAAATTTTTCAATTGCATCCTTTGAATAAAAAATCACATTATACATGCTTTACTTTAGTTAATCCTTTAATAGAAGACTTTTCTCATGATAATGTACAATCTGAAGGTAGCGAATTTTCGACTAATACAATGACAGTTGCATACGAAACAGTTCATTACGAAAGAGGAGAACTATTAGAAGGCGTAGCACCTACATCTTTTGCAGACCCAAGACACTATGATACTAGACCAAGTCCTATACAAGAAGGAGGCAGTAGTTTCGGAACCAGTAAAGTTACAACTACACCATTTGGCAGTGTTTCACCACAAAAAGGAAGAACTAATTCTATAGAAGCGTTTGCAAAAAGTTTCCTAAAAACATCTGCTTCTAAATTTTTAGGAGATAAGATAAATTTAGATAGATTAGGTTTACAACCTAATGCAAATGCAGGACTTACATCTAGAGGAATAAATCAGTCAGGACAAGGCGGTATTAATTGGGCAAACACAAAATCATCAGGATCAGAACAACGATCTGCAAAACAAAGAACTGATTTGACAGATAATTTACCTGCTAACTCAAGACCTTTTAAGGGCAGTTACAATAATAGAAATGAAAAATTAGTTAATGTAAACGGAAAAACTTATGTTGTACCTAGAGAGGAATCTGCATAATGTCTACATACGAAAACATAACAGTAGTCAATGATAGTAATTTAGACACACGAAGAACTTTTAATTCATTCTTTGATAAATCACTTCATTACAACTCATCAGATATTGATGCAGTAATTGGGTTTTTTGTAAAAAGAGGATTTGAAGAACTTTCTTCTATAAGCATAGCATCAGTTATACTTTCACAAGCAAAAGCGGACGGAATACCTGTTTTTGATTTATTAGATACCTTAAAGGGTTATGATAAGGTACAATTAACAAATTTAGTAGCAGTTATATTAAATAACAGTAGAAGTTCTATAACAAAATTAGGATTTAAGGCAGATATAGATGTAGCAAATAATTTTGAAGCACGGAACGTTGATAGCTTTAATTTTCCATTGTTACCAGAACCCACAGAAGAAACAAGTGGATACATAACTCCGGGATATGTTGCCCCTGGATATGTAGCGTAGGAGAAATAAAATGGCAATTACGTTAAGAACAGTCAAAGGATCGACACTTACATTTGACGAATTAGACGGTAACTTTACCGATCTTAATACTCGTGTTATTGCATTAGAAGGCGGCACACTTGCAAGTCTATCTGATGTTGCAAGTGTAGCACCAAATGTAGGCGAAGTGTTAAAATGGAACGGTGACGAATGGGCACCAGCAGCCGGCGGCGGCACGGATGCAGACACCCTAAATGGACAAGACGGTTCGTACTATCTAGATTGGGCAAACGTAACAGGTGCTCCGACAATTCCAACAGATATCAATCAGTTAAGCGATGTATCAAGTTTATTGTTTAGCGGTGTATATAACGACTTGACGGGTACTCCTACTATTCCTACAGATATTGCTCAACTTAATGATGCAAGTGATTTGTTATTTGACGGATTATATAGTAGTCTTACTGGCAAGCCTACAATTCCAACAGATATAAACCAATTGACTGATGCAAGCAATCTTTTATTCGACGGTTCCTATTCTAGTTTAACAGGAAAACCTACTGTTCCTACAAGTATACAAGATTTAAGTGATGTTGCAGGTGATGCAAGTACAACCGCACTTACAGGACAAGTTTTGAAATGGAATGGGTTTGAATGGGCAGCAGCAGACGATGTAACATCAGGAGGAGGCGGCTTAGATGCTAGTACTCTTAACGGACAACCAGGTAGTTATTACATAGATTATACAAATTTTGTAAATGTTCCTAACATTCCTGCAGATGTTAATGATTTAACTGACAACAGTAGTTTACTTTTCAGTGGATCATTTAATGATTTAGTAGATGTTCCTCCAATTCCTGACATTGCAAATTTTGAATTTTCTGCAAACACAATTGATACAGACGACTCTAGTCAAATTATTATTGTTCCTAGTGTTAACTTCCAAAGCGGAATATATGTAGATGATGTTGTAAACTGTGCAGATTTAGAAATTCAAGGTACTGGACCATTCTATCTTAGAGCAGGTAATGATCTTATTCTAGCGGCTACAAATAGAACACAAGTAACTTCTCCGTTGAATTTAAATAATGTTACTACTACAGAAAGAAATGCATTACTAGCAACAGATGGTGATGTAATTTATAATACTACTACATCAAGTATAGAAGTTTATGATGGATTAGCATGGGTAGCATTAGGTGCGTCAGGTGGCGGCTTAACAGATATTGTACAAGATACAACTCCACAATTAGGTGGTACGTTAGATGCTAACCTTAACGACATTGACATGGGCACAAACATAATTACTGATGCAAAAGTAGGACAATGGGACACTGCATTTGGATGGGGAGATCACAGCACAGCAGGATATGTTAGTGCAGCATCTCCAACTGTTACAAACGATATTACTATGGACGGTGCTGTTACAAGACATATTTTTGATGTTGTAGATGACGGACTAAACACAGCATTTACAATAAGTGACAGTGGAAATAATTGGTTTCCGGTAGCAGAAGATAATCCTGTACTATATCTAAGACGTGGTGAAAGATATGATTTTTCAGTAAATGCAACAGGACATCCATTTGATATTAGAGTAAGCAACGGCGGTGCGCAATATAACACAGGTGTGACAGGAAATGGCACTGCTGTAGGAACTGTTAGTTTTACAGTTCCAATGAGTGCTCCTAGCACACTTTACTACCAATGTCAAAACCATTCTGTAATGGGTAACACAATAAACATTATTTAAGGACATACCATGAGTGAAAAAGAATATATTGTAACATTAAACAAAGGTGTAGATCCTGCTAGTTTTGCAGCAGAAATGACACAAAGTACAGGCTCATCTACTGTTCCTAATAGAAGTGTTGATGTTGCAAATGCAAGATTAGCAAGTCAACGTAACACTCACTATGTTTTGTCTGAAGCAGAAGCAGAAGCACTTAAAAATGATTCTAGAGTAATGGATGTAGCAGTGCCACCTGATCAAGATGATACATTACAAATTGGACATTTTGCAACACAAGATGCTAACTGGCAAAAGACAAGTAGCGACACAGGTGATTACACAAACTGGGGGTTGTATCGTTGTCATTTTGCAAATAATCCTTATCCTAACACATTGGACGCAACACCTAATTCTACCGAACCGTTTAGATATAGTTTAGATGGATCAGGTGTAGATGTTGTTATTCAAGACAGTGGATTGCAAATGGATCATCCTGAATTTACGGATGAATTTGGCGGGTATAGAACACAAGCAATTGATTGGTATGATGGATTTAGCGGCGGCGGCACTCAAAGTGTAAATCATTATAGAGATTACAATGGGCATGGCACACACTGTGGAGGTATTGCAGCAGGTAAAACATACGGCTGGGCAAAAGCAGCAGAAATTTATAGTGTAAAAGTTAGCGGCTTGGAAGGTTCTGGCGACAGTGGCACTGGTATTAGTGTCACTGATTGCTTTGATGTTATTAAAGAATGGCACACAAATAAACCTGTAAGTCCTAGTACTGGCAAGAAAAGACCAACTGTTGTAAACATGAGTTGGGGATATGGTAGAAGTTACACAAGCGTAAGTGAAATAAACTATAGAGGTGTTTCAGAAACAGGCGCAGCCATCGCAACTACATCACAATGGTACGATTTTGGTTTAGTGCCTAATCTAATAGGATTGTCAACTTATCGAACAAACGTGCGGATTGCTAGTGTAGACGCAGATGTAGAAGAACTAATAGATGCAGGAGTTCATGTTTGTATTGCAGCAGGAAATAGAGCACATAAGGTAGATATAAGTGGTGGTTTAGATTATGATAATTTTGCTGTGCTTAGTAGCGGTACAACATACTATCATAGAGGAAGTTCACCATATAGCACACGAGCATTAATGACAGGTAATGTAGAAGCAGACATGCATAACGATACATTAGAAAAATTAAGATCCTCTTCTGAAAAAGGTCCAGGTGTTGATATCTATGCACCAGGTTCAGATATTATGAGTGCTTGTAGTACAACAAATGAATTTACAACAGGCGCTTATCATTTGAACAGTGCTTATAGACAAATGAATATTAGCGGAACTAGTATGGCCGCACCACAAGTTTGTGGTGTAATTGCTACTATACTGCAAGCAAATCCAGGAGCAACACCTGAACAAATAAGAAATTATATTCATAATAACGCACAGACTGGAAAACTTTATACTGATGGTACTACAGACAATTACACAGACACATCTGGTATATTAAATGGTCCTAATAGATTTTTATATACACCATTCAACCTATCTATAGTAGGACAAATAGGTAGAACATAATGACCAAATATGCTCAGGGTAAATTCAGGCCAAAAAACCCTGACAAGTATATAGGCGGATCAATGCCAACTTATAGAAGTAGTTGGGAATTTCACTTTATGAAGTTTTGCGATGAGAATCCAAGTATATACAAGTGGGCTAGTGAAGCAATAAAGATTCCGTATAGAAATCCTTTCACTGGCAAACAAACAATTTATGTTCCTGACTTTTTTATACACTATGTAGATCAAAACGGTAAACAAAAAACAGAATTAATAGAAATTAAGCCTGAAATGCATACATTAAAAGAAAAAACAGGACGTAATAGAAGAAATCAATTGCATTGGGCATTGAATCAAGTAAAATGGGAAGCGGCTAGAAACTATTGTAAATCTAAAGGAATTGCTTTTAGAATCATAACTGAAAAAGATATGTTCCACACAGGGAATAGGCGCTAAATATTATATGAATAAAAAACTAGAAGATCTTTTAAACTTGCCAGATTCAAAAGAAATAATCAAAGAGCAAGAACGTCGACAAAGAAAAGAAGACAAACAGGCACTTGTACAACAAGAGCAAACTTTTCGTGACATAGAAGAATTTGATAAAATAGCAAGTGCATTACCCGCTGTTAAAGGCCTAGGGGAAATGGCAGATAAAGAATTAAACGAAGTAGCAGATAGAGCTATGCAAGCATACGAAGATCTAATGGATTTGGGTATGAATGTTGAGTCACGTTATTCTGGTAGAGTATTTGAAGTTGCAGGTGCAATGCTTAAAACCAACCTAGATGCAAAAACTGCTAAAATTGATAAAAAATTAAAAATGATAGAATTGCAACTTAAGAAGCAAAAACTAGATAGCGATACTGTCGACCATGGATTTACAGAAGGTGACGGCTATGTTGTGACTGATAGAAATAGCCTACTAGAAAAGTTAAAAGGCATGGATAAGGATAAATAATACTAGTAACAGGATCCATTACTATGAAACAATTTAAAGAATATTTAACAGAAGCCAAGAAAACCTATCCTTTTAAAATAGGAGTAGCAGGTGATTTGGCTGATGATTTTGAATCTAAAATGAAAGCGTGTTTAGGAAAATTTGAAGTAGCAAATTGCAGCGCAGGCAAAAAAACACCTATTCAAGAACGTCCATTAGATTTTCCACAACTAGAAAACATGGAAGTAACTTATTGGGAGTGTGAATTAGGCTATCCAACTACCACTTTAGTTTTACAAGAATACATTGAAAAATGCTGTTCATGCCAGCCAGGATACGTAATTGTACGCAGTCCAGGAGAAGCACAAGAACAATACCAAGAACAAGTAGAAGAAAAAACATATGAGCCTATGCTAACTAAAGAAGAATTAGAAGGCGAATCTGCACAAGATCAAGTAGGCGAAAAAAGAATAATGGATCTTTTAAAAGAATTAGAAACGGCTCGTAAAGAAAAAGACGAAGGCAATGCTCACAAAGCAGAACCAGTTAAAGAAGAGCCACAAAACACAGAAAGTGTAATAGGAGGTTAGTATGGCTGATCAAAAAATGCTGAACATTTTACAAGGTTTTGACAGCGTTGAAAAGAAAACTTTAAACGAGTCATTTGTTGTAGAATGTCCACCAGATATGACAGAAGCAGAAGGCCCACTAACAATTAATATTTCTGGTGATACAGAATCGATGGCACAAGTAATGCAAGCACTAGCAGGCATTAAAGGTGGATCAATGCGTATACCAGCAGCAATGGACGATGATCCAAATATTCCAGGTATCGATGATGTACCAGACGATATGGATTTAAAAGCAGGAATGTTAGGTAAATTAGGCGGCGCAGCCGTTGGCGGATTAGCAGGCGGTGCATTAGGCGGACTACCTGGTGCAGCATTAGGAGCATTAGGCGGCGCAGCAGCAGGTGACGAGATCACAGATGTAGATTACGACGATCCAAACATTCCAGGAAGAGATGGAGATCCAGATGATCAAGACCTTTCAGCAGGTGCAATTTCGGACTTTGCAAAAGGTGTAATGGACAAAGGTGCAGAAATTGGTAGCAACGTTGGAAAATCAGTAGGTCAAGCAGCAGGCGCAGCAATTGGTGCTACAAAAGCAGGACCATTGGGCGCAGCAGGTGGTGCATCAATGGGTGCTACAAAAGGTGCAGAAATTGGTGCAAAAATTGGTAAGTATGCTCCAGCGGCAGCAGCAGCAGGCGCAGGCGCAGCAGGCGCAGCAGCACTAATGAGAAAAGACAAAGATGAAGAATCAGTTGAAGAATGGGAAAACACTCCAGCAGGTTCAGAAGGTGAAGAGTCATACATGGATACACAGTATATGACAAAGGCTCTTTCGAGCGGTCTTAATAGATCTAAAAAAATGTATAAGCCAGCAGCAGCAGGGGATAATCCAATGGCAACAGAAATGAAGTCTAGGTTACTAGCAGCATTAAATGAAAAGAAAAATAAACTTGATCCAGTTGGTAAAGAAGACGATGATGTTAACAATGATGGTAAAAAAGATAAAACTGATGACTATCTAAAAAATCGTCGTGAAAAGATAGCAAAAGCTATTTCTAAAGACAAACCACAGAAAAACGAACAAGAAGCATTGAACTTGCTAACAAAACTAGCAGGTCTTTAAGTCCCCCCAGACATCAATAGCGCCTTAGGGCGCTATTTTTGTGGCTAAATATTGTATGAGCAAATCACTTGATGGCGTATTAGTCAAAAAGGCTAATAAACAAGAAACATATACCGAATCACAAGTACAAGATTTAATGCAATGCATGGATCCTGATTTAGGGTATCTATACTTTGCCGAACACTTTGCCTACATTCAGCACCCTGTAAAAGGCAAATTGTTATTTGCACCGTATGAATATCAATTACGATTGATGAATAGTTATCATAGTTATAGATTTAATATCAATATGATGCCTAGACAAACAGGCAAAACTACTTGTGCAGCAATATATCTTGCGTGGTACGCAATGTTTAATCCAGATCAAACTATTCTTATTGCTGCACACAAATACACAGGTGCGCAAGAAATTATGCAACGTATTAGGTATGTATATGAACTTTGTCCTGATCATATTAGAGCAGGTGTTGTATCCTATAACAAAGGCTCAATAGAATTTGAAAATGGCAGCAGAATAGTAAGTCAGACAACAACAGGCACTACAGGGCGTGGTATGAGTATTTCATTACTATACTGTGACGAGTTTGCATTTGTGCAACCTAACATTGCAGATGAATTTTGGACTTCGATTTCACCTACACTTGCAACAGGCGGTCGTGCTATTATTACAAGCACACCTAACTCAGACGAAGATACATTTGCTAATATTTGGAAACAAGCAGAAGATAAGTTTGACGAATTTGGAAACGAAAGCGAAACAGGTAGAAACGGATTTCATAGTTTTCTTGCTAGTTGGGACGAACATCCTGATCGTGATAAAAAGTGGAAAGAAGACGAAATTGGACGTATAGGAGAAGAACGTTTTCGTAGAGAATATGGTTGTGAATTTTTGGTATTTGATGAAACACTTATATCAAGTTTACACCTTGCAACTATGGAAGGTATTTCACCTACTATCAACATGGGGCAAACACGTTGGTATAAAAAGCCTAGTGCCAAATATAACTATGCTATTGCATTAGATCCATCAATGGGCACAGGAGGTGATAACGCAGCAATACAAATCGTAGAACTACCTACATATGAACAAGTAGGAGAATGGCAACACAATACAACAGGTATTCCAGGACAAATTAGAGTTCTTAGAGATATTTGCACGTACTTAGAATCAGAAAGAAAAACTGATAACGGTATATATTGGAGCGTTGAAAATAACGGATTAGGCGAAGCAGCATTGCTTGTTATTTCTGATCTAGGCGAAGATCAAATACCTGGACTGTTTATAAGTGAACCTATTAGAAAAGGCCACGTTCGTAAATTCCGCAAAGGATTTAACACAACGCACAGTGCAAAAGTTACTGCATGTGCTAGAATGAAAACTATGATAGAAAACAATAAACTAATTGTTCGTAGCAAACCATTTATATCAGAACTAAAAAACTATGTTGCAACAGGAAGCAGTTATCAAGCAAAGCCGGGTCAAACAGATGACTTAGTAAGCAGTATGTTACTTGCTTTACGAATGATAAATGTAATGAAAGATTGGGATGTAAACATTTACAATTCTTTTTCACAAATGGACGGACCAGGAGAAGAAGACTATGAAATGCCGATGCCTATCTTTATTAGCAGCAACTATTGATAAATAATACTATGCAGAACTTTGACAACATAGCATCTGACCTATTTAATAAAATCAGAGGTCGTTTTCCTAGCGTAACAATCGGCAACGAAAACGGCGAAATAACCAACGAACCAAAAGAAGCACGTTTTTTTGATTTTGGTTATTATAACGAAGGACGTGATTTAGGCAAGGTAAGTATCAATTTAGATACTGAAGACGGACTAGTGGTAATTGTAGGTAGAGACATTGTATCAAATGAAGAGCAAAATGTACAAACAGAATGGTATAACTTTCTAAAAGAATTACGTACATTTGCTAAAAAAAGGCTTATGAAGTTTTCAGTAAGAGACATTAACAAATCAAATCTAAACAAAAGAGATTATGACTTTTTAGCCACAAATCGCAAATCGGAGAATCCCATGTCAGAATCGAGAATGTATGGAACTAACAAAACAAGTTATCAAAAAATAGGTAATGCAAGACTTGCTATTAAACATACAGCACCAATTGAAGAAGGCGAAAATCGTACTAAAAAAATTGGTGCTATTTACATTGAAAGTGCAGGCGGCGAAAGATTTAAATATCCTTTTAACCATCTAAGCGGTGCGAGAGCAATGGCAAGACATGTTAGTGAAGGCGGAAATGCTTATGATTCATTTGGCAAATATATCTCCGGTTTGTCAGAAGAATTAAGTAAACTAAATTCATTTAAAAAGTATATGAATCGTTCAAGCGTAATGGCTGAAAGTTTAGCAGGCTATATGGATGTAGTAAGTGAAAGAGTAAACGAAGTTAGAAAAACAATTCAAAATTTACAAAAAGAATCATACTATTCACAGGCTGTAGAAAATTTTGTAGAAACAGAAGCAAAAGAAGTTCCAGAAGATATTGCAGATAGCTGGATTGATCAACTTACAATTAAGCAGTTCAACGAAGAACTAAAAGATGTATTTCCTTATATCTATAACTTAGTAGGCGAATCAATGAAGCCAGAAGAATTAGGTCCAGATGATTTACTAGGCGAAGAAAGTGCTAGTGTAGAGGCTGAAGAACGTAAGGAAAAAGCAAAACAAGAATCAATCGATGATATGTTAGAAGCAGGAATTGCTGCCCTAATGGGACAATTTGCTGAAGGCGAAGATGATATGCCAACAATGACTATTGCTCCGCCCGATCAAGAGCCTATGCAACAAAAACCAAAAACACCAATTGGAGAATTTATTCTAAGTTATTTTGACAGAGAAACAGGCAAATTTCCAAAAGGCGAGACAGCAGTATTAACTGCGGTGCAAAAAGATTACGGCGACGAATATGTCAAACCTGCCGCTAAAATGATTAAAAAAGTAGAGGCTATGGTTGCGCAACGTAAGGCTAACGAATTACGTAATAGTATGCATCCTGAAACAGACGCAATCAAAACGTTAGCAGGAGTTTAGAATTTCTTACAAAAATTCTCTTATTATCGATCTACGCGAAAGATATTAAGACCTTTTTGTAGAAACAGTGACAGTGCCAGGGGCTCCCAACCGTCTGCTTAGGTGGACAAATGAGGCCCCGGCGCAGTCCAAGTTAAAAAATAAAAAAAACAGTTGACAAGATAAATAACTTTGTGTAGTATAAAGATAATGTGCTACACATAAAGGCACATAGAACATAGGCATATATAAGGAGGCATTACTATGGCATCACTAGCAGAAATTCGTGCAAAGTTAAAAGAACAAGAAAATCGCCCAAGTGGCACGACATCAGGCGGCGATAACGCAATTTACCCATTTTGGAATATCAAGGAAGGCGATAGTGTAACTATGCGCTTCTTGCCAGACGGCGATGATTCAAACACTTTCTTTTGGAAAGAACGTTTGATGATCAAACTGCCGTTTGCAGGAATTAAAGGTCAAACTGATTCACGTCCAGTACAAGTACAAGTACCTTGTATGGAAATGTATGGCGAATCATGTCCAATCTTGGCAGAAGTTCGTGGTTGGTTTAAAGATCCAAGTCTTGAAGATATGGGTCGTAAGTATTGGAAAAAACGTTCTTATATCTTTCAAGGATTTGTATCAGATAATCCATTGGCAGATGACAATACTCCAGAGAATCCAATTCGTCGATTTATTATTGGTCCTCAAATCTTTCAGATCATTAAGCAGGCTCTTATGGATCCTGATATGGAAGAATTACCAACAGATTATACTGCTGGTGTGGATTTCCGTCTTAATAAAACTTCAAAAGGTGGTTATGCTGATTACGGTACATCAACTTGGGCACGTAGAGAGCGTCCACTAAGCGATACTGAAATGGCAGCAGTGAACACACACGGCTTGTTTAATCTCAATGACTTCCTACCTAAAAAGCCAGGTGAAGTAGAAATTAAAGTTCTTACTGAAATGTTTGAAGCAAGCGTTGACGGTGAAGCATATGATGCAGATCGTTGGAGCAATTACTTCCGTCCAGCAGGTATGTCAGCAGCAACAGGTGATCCAAATGTAGCACCTGCTAGTCCTGCACCACAGCCAGTAACAGCACCTGCTCCAGTAGCGGAAACTGTAAGTGACACTGGTTGGCAAGATCCTGCTCCAGCAGCAGCACCTGCACAAGAAAGCGGAAACGCACAGGACATTCTTGCAATGATCCGTGCAAGACAAAACCAATAATATAGGAGACAAAGATGCAAGTATCTGACAAACTAAAATCTATTGACAATTATTTCAGTGTGAATATTCTAGATAACGGATATTTCATTGAAGTCTCGGGTAGAAATCATGAAGATGATTATGCTACAGCCAAAGTAATGTACAATACTGCCGATGAAATGATCGAAGGTGTACGTTCACTTACATCAATGGACTTGGGTGACTAATGGCAATTAAGGCATTTGATCCGAGTAAATTCCGTAAAGACTTGACAAAGTCAATTAGCGGAATGAGTGCAGGTTTCAATGATCCGACTGATTGGATCAGCACTGGTAACTATGCACTCAACTATTTGATCTCAGGGGACTTCCATAAGGGAGTCCCATTGGGAAAAGTTACTGTTTTCGCTGGCGAGTCTGGCGCAGGCAAATCTTACATTTGTTCAGGCAACATTGTTAAGGCTGCACAAGATCAAGGTATCTTTGTAGTTCTTATCGATTCTGAGAATGCACTCGACGAGTCATGGTTGAAAGCACTTAATGTAGATACAAGTGAAGAAAAATTACTTAAACTAAACATGAGTATGATCGATGACGTTGCTAAAACTATTTCAGTATTCATGACAGACTATAAATCTATGGCAGAAGAAGATCGTCCAAAGGTACTATTTGTAGTCGACTCATTAGGTATGTTACTAACACCTACTGATATTGATCAGTTTAACAAAGGTGATATGAAAGGTGATATGGGTCGTAAGCCTAAGCAATTGACCGCACTTGTTCGTAACACTGTTAACATGATCGGTAGTTGTAATGTAGGCTTAGTATGTACTAATCACACTTATGCATCACAGGATATGTTCGATCCAGATGATAAGATCAGTGGTGGTCAAGGCTTTATCTATGCATCATCTATCGTAGTAGCAATGAAAAAATTGAAACTAAAAGAAGATGAAGATGGTAATAAAGTTAGCGAAGTACGTGGTATTCGTGCAGGTTGTAAGGTAATGAAAACACGTTACGCAAAACCTTTCGAAGGCGTACAAGTAAAGATTCCATACGAAACAGGTATGAATCCTTATAGTGGACTTGTTGATTTGTTCGAAGCAAAAGGCATGATTGAAAAACAAGGCAATAGATTAAAATATACAACAAGCACAGGCGAAGAATTGTTAGAATATCGTAAAAACTGGAAAGGCGAATTACTCGACAGGGTCATGACGGATTACCTCGAAAAAGAACGTAATGTGGTAAATACCGGCACTACAGAAGAAGTAGATGACCACGAGGAGTTAGTCGAAAATGAATGAAGAGCAGGCATGCGACATTTGGGACGTTTTTAAGATACACTTAGACAAAAAAGAAATAGAAGCCGCTGCAGAGCGATATGTTGATCTTTTAGTAGACTACGGGTTTGATGATGTGCAATTAGAAGAAATTCTAGGGCACGATAAAGTATTAGACAACGCTATCCTTTATTTCCTTGAAATGGATGAAGAAGATCAAGATGATTATGAGGAATAGATATGGGATGGTACTCAGAAGTATCAAGAAATATTTCTAAAATTCCAGACGCAATTTTGTACTTTGAAAAAGAGTTACAAGATGCACGTCAAGAATGTAAACTTGTAGGAAATGTTGAAAAGTCAGCAGCAGCAATGCCTGGTATTGTTGAACATAGATTTAATCAACTTCAAGAAATTGAAGCAATACTCAACTATCTAAATATTGAGCTACGTAGATTGCGTAGCTCATTTTTCAAAAAATATCTTGAAAATTATCAACGTGCGCTATCAAGTCGCGATGTTGAAAAATATGTCGACGGCGAAGCAGATGTTGTAGACTATGAAAAAATTATTAATGAATTTGCATTAATGCGTAACAAGTGGTTAGGTGTTTTAAAAGCACTTGATCAAAAACAATGGCAAATCACTAACGTTGTAAAGTTACGTGTAGCAGGTATGGAGGATGCAACACTTTGACTGCAACTGAATGGTTTTATAAAGAAATTGGTAAAGATATCAAAGATGGATATTTTATTGAGATTGGCGTAATGAATGGCAAAACTCAAAATACTACAAAAGTTTTAGAATTCAAAGGATGGAAAGGTTTACTAATTGAACCTGTTCCTTCAAATGTAAGAGCAATTAAGAAAAATAGAACAACACCAGTTATTCAAGGTGCTGTGTGGAAAGAAGATGGGTATGTTGATATTATCGACGTAGGAGTAAGAGGACACACAGGTATAAAAGAAACACATGCTTATCCTGAAAAAGCAATTAAAACAATAAAGGCAAAAAGTTATAAATTTAGTAGTTTGCCTATTCCTAAACATATCAACTACTTGCAAATTGATACAGAAGGTAGTGAACTAGAAATACTAGGTGCTATTGAAGATGATTATACAATAGATTATATTTGTATAGAAGATAATGCAGGTGTACAAAATAATGATAGTACATATCATAATTTTATGACTGATTGGGGGTATAAATTAATTTTTTCTGTCGCACAAGATAAAATTTATTGGAAAGGTTAATTGTATCTTTCCATATCTGCTTGTACCATCATTGTAATTAATTCTTCAAAACTTACACTAGGCTCCCAGCCTAGTTTTTCTTTGGCTTTTGTACTGTCGCCTTTTAGATAATAAAGTTCTGCAGGTCTTACAAATGCAGGATTTGTTACGATTTTATCTTCCCAATTATCTATTCCAGCAGCACTAAATGCAGCATTACACAATTCTTTAATGCTCCAAGTTTTGCCTGTTGAAATTACATAATCTTCTGGTGTATCTTGCTGCATCATTAGCCACATTGCTTCAACGTAATCACCTGCAAATCCCCAGTCTCTTCTAGGATCTAAATTTCCTAATTCAATTGTATCTTGTAGTCCTGCTTTAATGCGAGCGACACCGTCTGTAATTTTACGTGTAACAAATTCTTTACCTCTAATAGGCGATTCGTGGTTAAACAAAATGCCACTAGTTGCGTATAAACTATAACTATCTCTATAATTTACAACCGCATTGTGTGCAAATACTTTACTAAAACCGTAAGGTGATCTAGGACGCATAGGTGTAAGTTCGTTTTGTGTATGATTATCTTCATAACTATTGCCATACATTTCGCTTGTGCTTGCTTGATAAAATTTTGTATCAGGTGAATGTTGTCTCAAAGACTCCATGATATACAATGGACCCATTGCATCAACATTTGCTGTATGGATTGGCTCTTGCCAACTTAGACCTACAAAACTCATGGCTGCAAGATTATAAAATTCGTGCGGTCTAGAAACTTTAATAGCATGATTAACACTACTAATATCAGTTACATCGCCATGTACAAATTTAATTTTTCCAGTGATGCCTAAATAATCAGTATTTGAATAATTTTGGTTGACTCGTCTACTTGCAAAACCATATACTTCATAGTCTTTTTCTAATAACAGTTTTGCTAGATAAGCACCATCTTGTCCTGTGATGCCTGTAACTAATGCACGTTTTTTCATGTTATGCTCCGAACTTTTAATACGCAGTTATTTATTTACTAAATATACGTACTTAATTGAATAAGGATTCTCATGCGAACTTATAGAGTAGTTACATCACAACACGAACCGTACTACAATCAAATCGGAAAAGATTGTATTACTAGTTTTTTAGAATATTGGCCTGAAAATATTTCAATAGAATTATGGGCTGAAGGGTTTGTACCTGACATTGATAATCCTAGATTGATTGTAAAAGATTTTGAAAAGGTTCGTAATGACTTAGATAAATTTTTAGAATTAATATATCCACATGTACCGCATGATCCTAAGGGAAAAGATTTATTTTCTAGATACAAATTTAGTTGGATTAAAGGCCATGTAATTACAGCAGCATTACAAGAATGTGAACAAGATGTTTTTATATGGTTAGATAGTGATGTAATTACCAATAAAAAAATACCTTTAGAGTTTATAGAAAACTTATTACCAGAAGACACACTTTCTGTTGATATTCCAGCAGGCGGCAAAGTAAAAGGAAAAGAAGCAGAAACTGGATTTTTTATGCTTAATATGAAAGATAAAAATATACAACATGTTATTGACTTTTACAAATTGTGTCATAATTCCCTACAAATATTAAAAGTAAGTAGGAGACTAGATACAGGTGTATGGTGGACTGCTATACATACTGCTGAAAAGAAAGGCTCTAAATTAAAACATCTTGCAACAGCAGTTGATAGTATTGTACCTTTTATGCACACAGAATTAAAAGAATATTTAAGACACTGGGTAACGAAAGCTAACAAGAGTAACTATCAAAAAGGTAAAGAAGTTACCATAGAGGAGAAATTATGAAAACAGTAGCATTTGTACCTGCAAAAGGAACTAGTGAAAGAATTGAAAATAAAAATTTACAAGTATTAGACGGAGAATATCTGTTTAAGCGTAAATTGAGACAGTTATTAGAATGTGAAGAAATAGACGAAGTTTGGCTAGACAGCGAAAGTGAAGAATTGCATAGATTAGCAAGAGACTTACCTATTAAACATCACTATAGAGATCCTAACCTAGCAAACAACAAAACCGACGGACATGCAATGTTTGCTAATGAATCTAGAGTTACAGATGCAGACATAGTGGTGCAAGTATTATGCACAGCACCGTTTATAGACAAATCTGTGATTGATCCTGCACTAAGAGATCTAAAGAAAAGTCCTACTACAAGTTTAGTTGCTGTATCTGAGCAAAAATTATACTTATGGGACGATCACAAACCTGCATATGGCAATAGTATTCCTAATAGTGTAGATTTGCCAAATCACATCATCGAAGCAATGAGTTTCTATGCTGTAAAAACAAATGGTCAGCCTGTTGAAAAACGTTATACAGATAATGTTATGTTATGGCCTGTTACACCTTTACAATTAGTAGATATCAACAATCAAGAAGATCTTGTATTTGCAAGGGATATTTGTGCAGGACAAAGAGCAAAAAAAGTACAACAACTTAAAATGTTAAGTAAAAGTATTAGTAGTTGTTTGTTAAGTGATATTTGCAAAGAAAACGGTATTGATCATTTTTTAAGCAGTGAAATAAAATCTATGAACAACGGTACATTTTTAGGATATGCAAAAACTCTAAAACTAAAAGAATTACCACAAGATCAAAAAGACCCTGCATTACCGCATTGGGAAGGCATATTTGATGCATTAGGAAGTTATGAATTTGTTGCACCGGGTGATGTAATTATAGTTTCTACAGATGTAAAAGACAAAGCATACTTTGGTGATTTAAATGCACATTTTGCATATAGAAGCGGAGCAGTGGGTGTTGTTGTAGATGGACCAACACGTGATGTAGATAGAGTTACACAAATTGGTTTACCATTATTTGCACATACTAGAATGCCTGACGATATTAGATACGAAGGCACACTTGAAGAAATGAATATGCCAGTAATTGTTAACGGTGTTAAAGTACGTAACAATGATATTATTTTTGGTGATCCTGACGGTGTTGTATGCATACCAGCAGAAAAATGGCAGTTTGTTTTTGAAGAAGTAAAAGCAGCACTTAAAAAAGAAATGCTTGTGAAATTTGAAGCAACGTTTGGCTCAGATCCTTTTGATGTACTAAACAATGTCGGACTCTTTTAATACCTATATTATAAACTATAATATGCCAGAGCATACAGACAAAATGTATCGTATGCTTTGTAGATCAATGTTAGAAGAAGATATCTATATATTAGATAACGGTTCTGACAAAGAAACTATTCATCCTAGAACACGGATTCCATTACCGACAAATAGAAAAGTAAGTGGCGCTTATAGAGTTATTTTTGATAGAGAAATAATTCAAAAAAAATCTTTCTTTGTTACTATTACTACTAGTGCAACATTATTAAAACAAAACTATAAAAAAACTATTGTAAAAACTACAAAATCTTTAAAGAAAGAAAAATGGAGTGCAATATATTCTAAAATAGAAAATGTTGATGGTTGGGTAGATGTTGCTATACCTGAACAAATAGGAGTTGATAATTTTATTAAAAATCCTATGTTTGCTCAGCCTATACTTACAATATGGAATACAAAATATATCAGCGAACTAAAAAGAAAAAAACATGGCTGGTATGATGTTGCATATCACCACGGACAAGGTGCAACTGAAGATATGCGTATGTACAATTTAAATACAGGATGGGATGAATTTACTACGCCATTGTTAAGTATAGATTGGTATAGAAATAGTACATTTAGAGAAGGCAGAGGAGAACATTCTCAGAGAGAATATTTTAAGCATAATAAACAAGAATTTAATGCTAGATTCAAAGAAAAATTTAACATGACACATCACCAAGTAAATGATTTTTTAAGTAAAAATAGGCGTAAATAAACTATGATTACTTGGCAAGAACTTTGGGCACGTGATGATTACATTCACGGAAAGACTGTAAATTTTAATATAGTTGATTCCTATATTAAATTTAAACCTAAATGTATCCTTGATATAGGATGTGGCTTTGCTACTGAATCAAAATTATTTCAAGAAAAATACGGAAGTGAATTATATTTACTAGATGGTGAATTTTCTGAAAGCAATGGCACTAGACAAGTTAGATACGGGTCTGTTGAAAACATGTCTTTTTATAATAAAATTACAGACTTAAAACGTTATTACGATAGTCAAAATATGCAATATAATTTTGTAGATGCAAACAATATTCAAATAGATGAAAATGTAACATTTGATCTTGTTTATAGTTTTTTAAGTTGTGGATTTCATTATCCTGCAAATACATATATGGATCTTATCAACAAACATACAAATGAAAACAGTTTTATTATTATGGACATACGTAATTTAGAATCACAACAGAACATAGAAATTTTAGACGAAATTGTTGCACAACAAAAAAGTAGAAAATATCGAATACGTTTTGTTTTTTGATATACTAGGATACAACCAATAAACTTTTTTTAAGTTATATACGTATATAAATACAGTATGGAAAAAATTGTATTAGTAACAGGTGGTTTTGATCCACTTCACTCAGGTCATATTGATTATATGAAATCAGCAAAAGAACTTGGTGACAAGTTATTTGTCGGAATCAACAGTGACGAATGGTTAACACGAAAAAAAGGAAGACCATTTATGCCGTTTACAGAACGTGCAGCCATTATTGAAAATCTTAATTTTGTAGATAGAATTGTTGCGTTTGACGATAGTGATAATAGTGCCTGTGGAGCAATTTTTAAAACTATGTCAACAACTGGAAAGACTAAAATTATATTTGCAAATGGTGGAGATAGAGACAGTGCTACAAACACACCAGAATATAAAACATTTGGCGATCATGCAGATGTAGAATTTGTTTGGGGTGTAGGCGGTACAGACAAGAAAAATTCAAGCAGTTGGATACTTAGTAATTGGGATAAACCTATAACAAAACGTGCTTGGGGAGAATACAAAGTATTAGACCGAAACGGAGAATGGCAAGTCAAAGAACTTACATTTTACCAAGGCAAAGCGTTAAGTGATCAAAGACACTTTAAACGTAGTGAACACTGGCATGTTGTAGACGGTGTTATCAATATGTTTTTAGAAGATAAACAAGGTAAAAGAACTAGCACACTGTTAACACCAGGTGATAGTATTGATATACCTGTCGGCTGGTGGCATAAGGCAGTAAACATAGATAACAAAGACGCTAAAGTAATCGAAGTGTGGATGGGTAAAGAATTATCAGAAGACGATATTGAAAGAAGAGATTAATGAAGATATTTGTAGGTTATGATACTAGAGAAGATATTGCGTATCAAGTTTGTAAACATAGTATACTAAGCAAACAGCCAGCAGCTGATATACGTCCGTTAAAGCAGCAAGAATTAAGAGATTCAGGCTGGTATAAAAGAAAGGCTGATAAACTTGCTAGTACAGAATTTACATTTACAAGATTTTTGATCCCTGAACTTACAGATTTCAAAGGCTGGGCACTGTTTATGGATTGTGACATGATTCTTACAACAGACATTAAAGAATTGTTTGATCAAGCAGATGACAAATATGCTGTAATGTGTGTGAAGCATGATTACACACCTAAAGAAGGTACAAAGATGGACGGGCAAAAACAAACTATCTATCCACGTAAAAATTGGTCAAGTGTAATGTTGTTTAACTGTGCGCATCCTAGTAACAAAGCATTGACACAAGACCTTGTAAATAATCCGGAAATAAACGGTGCATACTTGCATAGATTTAGTTGGTTAAATGATGAAGAAATTGGAGAACTGGATCACACTTGGAATTATCTTGTTGGTGTTTATGACGATGTAGAGACACCAAAATTAATACATTATACAGAAGGTGGTCCTTGGTTTGAAAACTACCGTAACTGCGAATTTGCTGATCTATGGAAAAAAGAACTATACGAGATGATGGATGATATGTCTCTCTAAAAATAAAACTGATCAATTTATTAATTTATTTGCAAAAGGATCTGGATTAGAAATTGTAACATCGCCCGGAACAAAAGGTGATATTATATTTAGATCTATGGTAAAAAGAAAATTAATAAAAGAATGTTGGGAAACAGGTAGACAGTTTTATTATATGGACAGCGGATATATAGGAAATTATAAATCTCCAGGCAATCCATTAGGTTGGAAAGTTTGGCACAGAATTGTAAAAAATGATTTACAGCACAATCACATTATAGATCGACCAGATGATAGATGGCTTAGATTAGGACAAGAAATACATAAACCTAAAAAAGGCAAACATATATTGTTAGTAACACCTAGTGAAAAACCTTGTAAGTTTTACGGCATAGATAGAGACAATTGGGTCAAGGAAACAGTAGAAAAAATCAAACAATACACAGATAGACCTATAGTGATTAGAGACAAAGCATCTAGACCAGAACGTATTGTAAAAACAATATATGATGATTTAAATAACTGCCACGCATTAGTAACCTATCAAAGTATAGCAGCAGTAGAAAGTGTGTTATATGGAGTACCTGCATTTACTCTAGCACCAACAGCAGCAGATGTTGTATGTGATCAAGACTTGAGTTTGTTAGAAAATCCTACAATGCAAGAAGAAGAAAAGATATATAAATGGGCATGTCACTTAGCCTACGGACAATTTCATACAGAAGAACTTAAAAGTGGCAAAGCATATAGGATGTTGTTAAATGAAAAAAGTTAGAGTTTATTACGCAGGTATCCCGCCGAGAAATAAGAACCAAGAAAAAGTAAAAGTACTTGACAATTTTCACGAAGGTGTTCCTATGCCCTGGAGTGAACAAGTTCATACTAAACACTGGCAGCCTTCCGATCTTGCTGTAATACAAGGATGGGTACATCCTGGAAGTCAGCGTACACCGCATCTACAATTTAGACGTCTTATAATAGACAATCAAAAAGCAATAGGCAAACACACACTTGCAATTGATAGTAATCTTTTTCTTTATAGAGATCCAGGCAATACAAAGACTTATTTAAGATTTAGTTTAAATGATATATTTCCAAATACAGGTGTATATTTTGATAATAATCCAGATCCTGAGCGATGGCAACAAATACAAAGAGATTTAAATATTGGGTTAAAACCTTGGCGTAAAACAGGTAAACATATTCTTATTTGTATGCAACGTAATGGCGGTTGGAGTATGGGAGGACAAGATGCTAATAAATGGCTAATGGCAACTATACATCAATTAAGACAACATACTGATAGACAAATTATTGTACGGGGACATCCTGGAGATAAGAAAAACACTAGATGGCAAAAAATAAACATACCTGGTGTAAAAATAAGCAAACAAGCAAGTATACTTGCAGACTTTCATAAATGTTGGGCAGTAGTAACATATAATAGTTCTCCTGGTGTAGCAGCAGCAATTGACGGAATTCCAGTGTTTGTAACAGACCCATCACCTAACAAAAGTCAAGCATTTAAAGTTGCAAATTTTGATATTAGTAAAATAGAATATCCTCAAATGCCTGTGAGAGAACAATGGATTGAACAAATTGCAATGAGTCATTATAACTTTGATGATTTGAAATCAGGTAAAGCGTGGTCAGTAATGAAGGATTATTTAAAATGAATATTAGCGTAGTAACAACATTTCATCGAGAAGGTTTAGAAAAATACGGTCAACGCTTTATTACGTCTTTTGAAGACAACGTAGATAAAAAAATTAAAATGTATGTATATGCAGAAGATTGCAATCCTATTGTAAAAGATACTGACCAAATTATAGTTTTAGATGCAAAGCAAGTATTACCAAAACTAAACAAGTTTAAAGAAACTTGGAAAAATGTTCCTAAGGCAAATGGTAAATGTCCATGGCCAGAAAGACGTCCAAGAGACCATCATAAAGAATTTAAATGGGATGCTGTAAGATTTGCTAACAAAGTATATGCAGTATTTGACGCAGCGGAACGTTGTAATGACTGGTGTGTATGGATGGATGCAGATACATACGTGCATAGTCCTTGGTCATACGAACAATTTAAAGAACTGTTGCCAGATGACAAATGGATGACATATGTAGGCCGCGGTAAAAAAGCAGCAACATGGCCAGAGTGTGGGTTTTATGGTATGAATCTAAACAACCAAGTTTGTATAGAATTTTTACGTCAATTTGAGCATGTTTACGAAAATGCAGAAACAGGTATCTTTCAAATGGAAGAATGGCATGACAGTTATGTGTTTGGAATGATACTAAACAGAATCAAAGTAGATCATCCCGATGTTTATGATTATACAGAAGGATTTATGATGAAGACTGCACACACAGGAGGCGGAGGCCATCCTTTAATTAACACAGAATTAGGACGTTGGATAGACCATATGAAAGGCGCAAGAAAGAATACTGGAAAAAGTTTATCTAAAGACTTAATAGAAAAACGACAAGAAGCATATTGGGGAGCAATATAATGGCACATCTATGGCAACCAAATACAAGTTACGATAAAGGTGTAGTTGTAAAATATGAAGAAGTAGTATATGTATGTAAAGAAGGACATGTGTCTATCAATACATTTGAAAAGAAAAGATGGATTAAACATATTGTAAATGAACTTGTACAAAATAGACGTGGAGGTGCTAAACGTTTTACCGCAATAAGTAGTATGGATCATAAGTATTTCAACAAATACGGAAGATACTTTTTAAAAAGTGTGGTTCATAATCTTAACAAAGGAATACGTTTTGAATTGTATAATGAAGCTTTTCGTCCTAAAGTTAAATCTAGAATCAGATTAAGAGGCTGGGATTTAGGAGAAGAATATAATAAGTTTCAAGAACGCTGGTGGAATGTAAATAAAAAAGTTGCAACATTTGCAAAAAAAGGGTTTACTATTATTGATGCAATGGAAAACATTGACTGTGATAGGCTAATTTGGTTAGATGCAGATTTAATCATTAATGCACCTATACACCCTCAATTGTTAGATTTACTTTCAGATGACAGATATTTAAGCACTCATTTAGGTGTAGTGCATAATGTAGAAGGTAAAAGTTGGTTTAGTTGCGAAACAGGATTTTTTATTCTTAATAAAAATCATAAACAATTTAACGATTTTAAAGAAACATATAAAAATATCTACTACAATGACGATCATAAAGATATCCGCAGATTTTATGATGGAGAAGTTTATGGTAAAACTGTAGAAATAATGAAAGCCGCAGGAGCAGAAATGCTAGATTTAAATCCTGAACATGTACACAAAACATGTATGCCTAGAAGTGTTCTAGACCCTTATATGAAACATTACAAAGCAGGATTAAAAGACGAAGTAGACTACGGCGCAATAGCAAGGAAATTAGTACCGGATGGCCCTATTTAATTTATGGACAAATTATGGCGCACTTAACTCTAAGCCTGTTTTTGATGCCTTTCGTGTTGGTGCTATTGCTAATGGTCATAAGTGTGTCGATAATAGCACTGATGGTATTGACGTCATATGGAGTGTCCTATTCAATGGCAGGATGGCTCCTAACCAAAAAATCTGGGAAGCAGCAAAAATAAAAAATAAACCCGTTGTTGTTTTAGAAGTTGGCGGTATACAAAGAGGCACAACTTGGAAAGTAGGAATAGACGGTATAAACGGAGACGCTTATTTTGGTGAACCAGATAACACTAATCATCGTGCTAGTGCATTCGGAATGGCATTAAACCCTTGGCGCAAAGACGGCGAATACATTCTTGTATGTGGACAGCATGATAAAAGTCTACAATGGCAAGGCATGCCAAGAATGAGCAATTGGTTCTTAAATACATATGACGAAATACGTAAACATACAGATCGTCCAATAATATTTCGTCCACATCCACGCTGTAGGTTAGAACATATTGAACGTGGATTAAAACATGTGATTAGACAGGAGCCAAGGCACATTTATGGGACATATGATGATTTTGATATGGGGTTTGATAATATATGGGCTACTATTAGTCATAGTAGTAACCCTGGGTGCCATTCTATACTTCAAGGTGTCCCTGCTTTTGTTAGTACTTCTTCTCTTGCTTATCCTGTAGCCAACGACATAGACTTTTTACACGATATTGAAAATCCTTTGATGCCTGATAGAATACAATGGCGCAACGATTATGCACATACCGAGTACACAATTACTGAAATTACAAACGGATTACCTTTAAAAAACTTGACAAACAAACTATAGATGTTATATTAATAACATGGATAAAGTTGAAAACATTGAAGATTTGTTGCATCTTATAACAGGATTAAAACAAACAGATTCTAAATATAGTATTAATCCTTCTGATTCTAAGATTATCTATAGTATTGCAAGGCAAACGTTTAAAGGCACTGCACTTACTGATAGACAATATAATCTAATGAAACAAAAAATGTTTGACATGCAAGATCAATTTATCAAAAATGGCATAACAAACTTTCAAATAGCAGTTGAAACTTTAAAGCAACCTTTACGTACAATTAACAGAGAACAAAGTATTAAACTTGTTGATACTAAAGATGTTTTTATTGATCAGCCATATGAGTCTATTAAAGATAAATGGACTTGGATGAAAATTAGATTTCCTTTTTCAAAAAAATTAATAGTTGCATTCGACAGTTGTAGTATTCCTTACCAACAAAAATATCACGTAAAGTCTACTCAAGTTCATTTTGTTAAAGTTACAGAAAACAACATCTATAGTCTAATATCTGTATTTCAATCAAAAAACTTCAAAATACAGCAGGAAATATTAGATGCATACAATGAAATAGTTTGTATCAAAGAAGAAGGCATAAAAAAATATTTGCCATATTATAAGAACGGTAAAATATATAATGCACCTAAAGATGCAAAATTAGATGATAAAGTTTTTACAGAATTAAAGGCATACGATAATAGATTTATACATCAATATTATTTGCCTGAAAAAAGTTCTGAAGGTCACCTAATTGAAAAGATTGCTTATAGAAAAAATACAGATGTTTTAATACAACCTAGTCAACATAATTTTGATTCAATTGTAGAGTCATTATTACAGTTAGAACGATTTCCTTTATTAGTTTTGATTGATGAACACGAAGCATACCGTCAAGTATCTGAGATACATAGAAGTTTAAAATATATTTTTCCTGATTCTGATCAAACTGTTTTATTTCGTGTAGAAAAAAATTCAGAACAATCTGATCTTAACAACTACATTTCAGAAAACAACTTAAACAACTGGCTTGACAAAAACACAAAAGTTGTGTATATTGCTAAAAACAAACTACCTAAACTATTGTTAAAAACAGAATGGAAACCTTCTAGCGTGTATTGTGTATCATCTCATAGACCACACACAATGGTACAAACATATTACACTAGTATATGCGATTTAATTATACTTCACGATGAGCGTGTTTCATATTTTGCAGGAAGAAACTATTAATGGCTAGTTGCAAATTAATTATCGAAGATGAAGTAAACATCAAACTAGAAGGACTAGACGTAGATGTACGCCGCAAACTTTCCAACGCCCTCAAGTTTGAAGTACCTTATGCTAGATATATGCCACAATACAAGTTGGGACGATGGGACGGTAAAGTTGCTTTTTTTGGTATTGGTGGTACAGGCTATGTTAATCATCTTGATGTCATTACTTCTGTTTTGGAAAAAAATAAAGTTTCAATTGTTGATATCGAAGATAGACGACATCCTATACAGTTGGATTTCAAACAAGTAACAGAACGCTATTGGGCTGATCAGGGTGTATGTTGGCCCAAAGGTCATCCTGCAGAAGGCGAAGAAATCATTCTGCGTGACTACCAAGTAGAAGCAATCAACAACTTTGCAAACAATCCACAAAGTCTACAACAGATTGCAACAGGTGCAGGTAAAACTATTACAACTGCAACATTGAGTCACATGAGTGAAAAGTATGGACGCAGTTTAGTTATTGTGCCTAACAAGTCACTTGTAACACAAACAGAAGAAGACTATATAAATTGTGGACTTGATGTAGGCGTTTATTTTGGAGACAGAAAAGAGTTAGGTAAGACTCACACCATCTGCACTTGGCAGTCATTAAACATACTAGACAAGAAGCACAAGGACGGATCAGCAGTATTATCACTAGCAGAGTTCTTAGATGGTGTGAGCACAGTAATTGTAGATGAGGTGCATCAAGCAAAAGCAGAAGTATTGAAAAACTTGCTTACACGTAACTTGCGTAATGCTCCCATTCGTTGGGGACTAACAGGAACTATTCCAAAAGAGAAGTTTGAGTTTGAAAGTATACATGCAAGTTTAGGTCCAGTTATAGGACAAATTAGTGCTAAAGAATTACAAGACAAAGGTGTACTTGCACAATGTCATGTTAACATCATACAATTAATAGACACTGTCGTACACAGTGGTTATCAAGAAGAATTAAAATATCTAGTTACAAATAAAGAAAGAATAGAATACTTAGGCAAAATTTTAAACAATGTAAAAAACTCAGGCAACACTCTAATACTTGTAGATAGAATTTCAGCAGGTGAAATGTTACAAGAACTTATTCCAGGATCAACATTTGTTAAAGGCGATGTAAAATTAAAAGATAGAAAGGACGCATATGACGAAATTAACGAAGGAACAAATCACGTGGTCATTGCTACGTATGGCGTTGCTGCCGTCGGCATTAATATTCCTCGTATTTTTAATCTTGTTCTTATAGAACCAGGCAAGTCATTCGTAAGAGTTATTCAATCAATTGGTAGAGGCGTAAGAAAGGCAAAGGACAAAGACTTCGTGCAAATATGGGATCTTACAAGCACTTGTAAGTTTGCGAAGCGGCACCTTACCCAACGTAAAAAGTTTTATAAGGAAGCAGAATACCCATTCACAATAGAAAAAGTGGATTGGAAATAAAATGAGAATACTTACACTAGAAAATACAACCTTTGATATGAATAATGTGCCTAATACTGTAGACGATGCTATTAGATTTGCAGTGCTAGATAATAGCAATCCAGCAGATCCAGATTTCTTTTTTAATCCTATGATTTTTTTAGAATCTTTCAATTCACCTGCTATAGTTTTACAAATAGGCGAAAACGAGGTTACAATGCCTTTAGATTGGTGCATTGCTGTAGGATGTAATCAATCAGGCAGCGACTTAGAAGTGTTACCATTAACAAGTTTAAATGATAGAGGATTTGAAGCGTTTGTTTTTAATCCTATTACAGGCACTTTGCCTCAATTTTTACATATAGAAACTGTAAACTTTTATAACGATGTAAAATGGTTTTTTCCTAAAATGAAATCAGGCCAGTTGCTTGCTGTGCCTATTGAGGAAAAAGAAAACAGCCTATGTGCATTTTTTGTAAAAGATATCAGCAGACAAAGTGAAATTATTGATCACGGATTATTATTATAAGGAGAAGAAAATGAAAGCCGGCAAAATATGGGGACAGACTGAACTAGTCCATGCTAACGGTGTATTAGAGTTTCACCGTATTGAGTTTAAAGGTGGCTACAAATGTAGCGAGCACGAACATAGATTTAAATGGAATGGCTTCTTTGTAGAGTCAGGTAAAATGCTAGTTCGTGTATGGCAAAAAGATTATGATCTAGTTGACGAAACTATTTTAGGTCCAGGTGACTTCACACAAGTAAAGCCAGGAGTAATTCATCAGTTTGAAGGATTAGAAGATGGTGTAGCATTTGAACTATACTGGGCAGAATTTAATCACAATGATATTGTGAGACGAACAGTTGGATCTGAAACTTGACTAAACTGTTGCCAGGAGAACCTTTGATATACGAGCGTGTAGACGGTGTTACCTTTGCTAGATACAGAGATAAACCTGAAATACCACGATGGGTAATCGGCGGTGATCCAGAAGCATTGTCTAGATTAAAAGGTGAACTTTTTAGTTGGAGTGAATATCAAGAAATGATGCAACTTTCATTAGAATATCCTGCACTAAAATCACAGATGAAAAAATTATTAGATATCTACTATCTATGCAAGGATAATAAAAAATGAGAATTATAGCAGGCCCATGTCAACACGAAACATTAGCACAAAGTTATGAAATTGCAAAAGAGTGCAAGCGTGTATGTGACAAACTAGGCATTGATTATTATTTCAAAGCAAGTTTTGATAAGGCAAATCGAACAAGTGTAGATGGTAAACGTGGTGTTGGAATGGAAGCAACATTACTAGATTTTATCACACTAAAAGATAAGTTAAATGTAAAAACTCTTACTGATGTACATGATGTCATGCAAATTAAGGCTATTACAAATCAATTTAACAATGCAGTAGATGTTTTACAAATTCCGGCATTTTTATGCAGACAAACAGATTTAATTCAAGCGGCTTGTATGACTGACAAAATTGTTAATATTAAAAAGGGACAATTTTTAGCGCCTTGGGATGTCAAAGGCATACTAAGTAAAACTGCTAGTGCTAAAGAAGTATGGATAACTGAAAGAGGAACAAGTTTTGGATATAACACCCTTGTTGTTGATTACAGCGGTCTTGATTGGATGCTCAATAATCTTTCTGTGCCTATCGTGCTGGATTGTACTCACGCTGCCCAAAAACCCGGGGGACAAGGGACTAGCAGTGGCGGCAATCGTGATCTTGTTCCTGGGTTCAGCCGTAGCGGGGCTGCTCTTGGGATATCAAATTTCTTCCTCGAAGTACACAAACTGCCTGATAACGCACCAAGCGATGGTCCGAATATGCTTCGACTAGATGATTTTGAGGAGGTAGTATATGACATCGTACGCTATTCTTATACCCGCTAGAATAGGCAGCACACGGTTCCCAAGAAAACCATTAGCATTATTAAACGGTATGCCGCTAATTAGTAGGGTGTACAATAAGTGTATTGCAACAGGCATTGATACATATGTTTTAACTGACAGTAGGAAAGTTGCTCAATGTGTTCCTTTTACGAATGTTCTTTATACAGATGAAGCTACAAACGGCACTGAAAGGTGTGGAAAATCTATCGCTCATCAAAAACTTGCTAACTACACACATTTTATAAACGTACAAGGCGACATGCCTGATATTACAGAAGATATTATCTTATCTGTAAAGCAGCAATTAGAAAAATATGATGTAGTAACTGCTTATACAGAAATGTCAGATGAAATGAAAAACGATCCTAACAGTGTAAAACTAATTAGAACTGGTGATCGTGCATTGTGGTTTGGTAGAGGTACAACTGGATATGGAGATTGGCACATAGGCATTTACGGATATACAAGAGAAGCATTAGAACAATATCTAAAATTTGATGTGTTTATAGAAGAAGAACTTGAGGGTCTTGAACAATTACGTTGGCTAAAAAATGGTTGGCAAATTTATTGTTCTAGTGTACAATTTAATGGTGTAGAAATAAACACACCTGAGGATGTTGAACTTTGGCAAACAAAGAATTAGATTTATTTAAGGAACTTATTCCTGCTATCGATATGGGCATCAAAGAACTATATGATGCTGCTGGAGAAGATGGCAAGAAAGATATTAAACTTGACTTGTGGAATCTTAATCGTTATATTAGCAGTGTTAAAGGCAGTTATGAAAAGCAAGCACTAGCAGTTTTCAAAGTTAATGAATACTATAACAAAAACTGGAATGTATTAGGCGGCACTAATCACGTAAAACTGCAATGGCAACTTTTGTGTGTGGCTGGCAAAACAGGAAAGAAAGAGTTTCATCCTTGGATTGGATTGAAAAAGAAAAAGGATGACAGTAGCAAGGCAGTAAAAATGCTATCGCAAATATATCCTGAAATGAAGATGGACGAGGTAGAATTACTTGCTAGAATATCTACAAAAAAAGAACTCAAACAATTGGCTGAAGAACATGGCGTTGAATACAAACCCTAAGCCATATGTTTGTGATTACTGTAACACAGGCTATACTAGAGAGAAAACTTTATTGGCTCATATGTGCGAGCCAAAAAGACGTTGGCTACAAAAAGATGAAAAAAGAGTAACACTTGGGTTTTATGCGTTTCAAAGATTTTATAAATTAAGTGCAGGACATAAAAATGAAAAAACATATGAAGACTTTGTTAAATCATCCTTCTACAATGCCTTTGTTAAGTTTGGTAGTTTTGTTAATAATGTGCGTCCTCTGTATCCTGACAAGTACATTGATTACGTGGTAACTAGTAATGTCAAACTTGATCATTGGTGTAGAGAAGAAATGTATGAAAAATATGCATTAGAATTTATTCTCAAAGAAGATGCAATTACAGCATTAGAACGTAGTGTAAAAACTATGATGGAATGGGCAGCCGAAAATGAGCCTGCACCATGGAATCATTATTTTCAACACGTAAGTTTAAACAGAGCAGTATGGCAAATTAAAGATGGTAAGATAAGTCCTTGGTTATTACTTAATTGTAAAAGCGGTAAAGAGATGCTAAGTAAATTTAACGATGAACAGTTAGATATGGTATATCATGTTATCAATCCAGAACATTGGGCAATGCGTTTTAAACGTAAACCTCAAGATGTACAATTAGCAAAAGATGTTGCTAAAGAAAGCAGTTTATGAATTTTAGAAAATTACAAGATGATGTGCAAGTTTACGAACTTGACGAACCTGTGGAACTGGTAGTAAAAACACGAGCACCAGCAAAGTGGTTATTGATTGACAGAGAAACAGGAGAACAGTATATTGGGGCTACACCTAAGGAAGGCGAAAAGCATTGGAATCGTGTTCCTGAAAGTGAAATGTGGAGATACGCAATGGAGCGTGAAGATGCCTGATATTGATATTGACTTTGCTAACAGAGATGTTGTATTAAGTAAAATACAACATCGTGTTGCAAAACTAGAAACAGGTAAAAAACATAACACCGGAATATATGTTACAGAGTGTCCACATAATCCTGTGGATAATCTTTCGACAATTGATTATAAAACTGCCGAAGATAGAGGATACTTCAAACTTGATTTTTTGAATGTTTCAATATATAAAGATATACAAGACGAAGCACATCTTATTTCACTTATGGAGAAAGAACCGCTATGGGAATTGTTTACTCATCCAGAATTCGTAGACCAATTATTTCATTTGAACGGGCATGGGACGGTAGTGAAGACACTTTGCCCTACTTCCGTGGAGCAATTAGCTGCGGTCCTTGCTATCATCCGACCAGCCAAGAGACATTTGATTGGGAAGACATGGCCGGAGATTATGAAGGAAGTTTGGACGATACCGGAGAACGGTGAGTACTACTTTAAGAAAGCACATTCGGTGTCCTACGCAATGGCTGTTGTAGTACACGCTAATTTATTATGTGAACAATTAAGTTAAACAACTTTTTTTATTAATTGCACACTTTTTCTTTTAACTCTTTTAATTGTTAAATTGTTTACATTAACACATGGTCCTATGCTGACCTTAACGTCTTTTGTATTCATTGTAATCATGGAATATTTTAACGGAGCAATCTCTTCTCTCAAGAATGTTGTAATAGGTAACATTCTGTTTGATTCCCACCACCATATTTCACCTAAATCTAATAATAATTTTTTATCATAATCAGTTTTTAAATCAGTATACACAAACATTGAAGTAACAGTTTGATCTTGATTCGTGATTATTCCAACATACTCTCTTCCGCCGTATGCTACAACGCTAATATATGGAAACTGTTTTTCTATCTCTTTTAATAACATGTGCTCTCGATAAATATACTTAGTAAAGGACTCGGTAATGCAACTTATACCTAGATATTTAGTAAATGATCAAATTTTAGTCATCTCAAACGATGCCGGGTTTAACGTGGAGTATAGACCAGTGTATCAACGAACAGTCAAAATTTATAGAGGAGTTGACAATAAAGTTCAATTCCGTATGCTTAATGCAGATCAAAAACCAGTAGACGTATTTGGAAAGTCAGTGTATGTTTCAGTTTTTGACAGAGAAAATACAAAAATTATAGAACGTGCAGCAACTGTCACAGACGACGGCACAACAACAAGTACAAAAGGAACCTTTACTTTTACATTCACAGATGCAGATACGTTGAACGTAAACCAACAGTACTTGTCATATACTGTTTGGATTTTAGAGTCTGATCAAACTAGAACAGTTACTTATAATGATAGAGACTTTGGTGCTGCTGGAACAATTTATCTAGACGGTGATGCTATGCCTGGTCCTAAAGATAGTATCACAGTTACTAACTGGCAAGAAGTTACAGACGAATGGTTTGCAGGTAACGACGATGCAGATAAGATTACAGCACATCCTGGGTTGAATGGCAATGAAGCATTACATACTGTTGCAATATATAACAACGGATATTCAGGTGATGTAGAAGTGCAAGCAACACTTGATAATCAAATTACAGGTACAAACAATTGGACAACTGTATCTACAATCACACTTACAGGCAGTGAAACAGAGCCTGTGCCAACAAACTTTAATGGTGTGTTTAGTTACCTTAGATTTAAGACAACTAGCGATCCTACAACAAGTATATCTAAAATTTTAGTACGCAATTAAGGTAAATACATTATGCCAAGTAATAGTGAAACAATATTATCAAATCAAGTGCATCCAGGTGATAGCACAACTGAAACTGTCACTGGAGACAAATATAGAGGTGATGGATACTATGGACGTAGTGATGGCTTCCATAGTGTGCAATATACTGTTACAGGTTTTATTGGCAAAATCGTTATGCAAGCAACACTTGCTGTAAATCCAGGCACAACTGACTGGTTCACATTAGATACAACAGAACACGCAAGTACTGCTACTGGTACAAGTAACAGTGATGGTAGTTTTATCAAAAACTTTACAGGTAACTATGTATGGGTAAGAGCAACTGTCAACACTTGGACAGATGGTTCTATTGGCAGTATTAAATTAAATCATTGACTTTAACCTAACTTGATGCTATTATAATTGTATGAGTATAGTCGCTGATACAGTTCTGACATTCTTGCCGCAAAAGCGCAAAACAACGCCTAGCGGGTGGCTATCCTTTAATGCGTCTTGTTGTCATCATAACGGTCATAGTGCAGATACTAGAGGCCGAGGAGGACTTATAAGTAACACAGATGGCGGCATAAGTTATCATTGCTTTAACTGTGGTTACAAAGCTTCATGGCAACCAGGACGTCCATTTTCACACAAGATGCGTAAGTTACTACAATGGATGGGTACACCTGACGATATAATCAACAAGGTAGCACTTGAAGTGATGCGAGAGAATGAAGGTGTTGCAGCAAAAGAACGCATTGCTGAAATGCCTTCATTCGATACTGTGCCGTTGCCTGAAGATGCTGTAAAACTTGCAGATCATCAATGGGCAGAAGCAGGACATTTAGATGAGCGCATGGTACGTGTATTTCAATATATGCTAGAACGCAATCTGCGTATAGATGATATTGAATATTATTGGTCGCCTAGTTTAGGTTATCGTGATAGGCTTATTATACCTTTCTACTATGAAGGTAGAATAGTAGGGTGGACTGCTCGTACTATAGCATCTGACAAGAAACCTAAATACCTTACAGAAGTACAGCCGGGCTTTGTGTTTGGATTAGACGAACAGCGTCCTCACAAAGTGTTTACTATTGTTTGCGAAGGACAACTTGATGCAATACACATAGAAGGTTGTGCGTTAGGAGGTAGTGAAGTATCAGATCAACAAGCAATGCTTCTTAATAGATTGCAAAAAGATATTATTGTTGTACCTGATAGAGATAAAGCAGGCAGCAAACTTGTTGAACGTGCAATACAATTAGGATGGTCTGTGAGTATGCCAGACTGGAGTCAGGACATAAATGATATAGGAGATGCAGTCACTAAGTACGGTAGGCTATATACACTATATAGTATTACTTCTGCTGCTGAAAGCAGTCCTTTAAAAATAAGATTGAAAGCAAAGAAATGGTTTACTTAAAAAAGATTTGGTCATTTATTATTTGGCCTATTACATGGTATAAAGAAGAACGCGAGTTCAAAAAGAAACTTGCAGAAATGAAGAAAAGAGATCCGTTTATTTACAAATGAGTGAATTTACAAAGTCATATCAAGCACTAAAAGGCACACTGTTACGCACTACAGTATACACAATAGGACACTTTCTTATTGCTGCTGGATGTGTTATGTATTTTACAGGTGCACCTTTTTATATTGCATTAACAGATGCAGTAGTAGAACCTTTGTTAAATGCTGTATGGTTTTTTGTATTGGATAGGTTATGGATATCAAAAAACGCATAATGGATACCAAATTGTTTTGGCGACTATACTTTTGGTGGGGTATACGTCAAGCACGTAAACGTAGAATAGCACGTGAAGCCGAAATGGCAAATCGTCCAACAATGACAAATGATGAGTATTGGGAGAAAGTTCACAATGACAGAACTAATAATCTATAACATTCTATTCTGGGTGCCATACATTTGGTTATGCAGTTTACCAGAAAAATTAATGCAGATGGCAATAGACAGGAGTTAAGATGAAAGCACTACCTA
>Ga0208880_1000002_pt1 | contig 92356 bp, 84 predicted proteins | sample Knorr_S23_td_Sur_FD_185606 | JGI IMG/M metagenome (GOLD analysis project Ga0208880, IMG submission 185606) | Marine microbial communities from Southern Atlantic Ocean transect - Knorr_S23_td_SurfaceB_ad_5m_LV_B (SPAdes) (version 2) | ecosystem: Environmental > Aquatic > Marine > Oceanic | place...
ACATTATAGGAAAGAAGTCAAGCGTTTTAGTTGGATTCCTTGAGATATTTCGGGCACACTCCACTCGGTGTATGCCAAATCGTTTAGCCATTGTTGTCTATCAGGCTTAGAAGGATTATTGTAATCACCATATATTGGATTGCCAACACCGTATGAAAGACTGTGTCTACTAACATATACAGGCACACCTTCGATAACTGCTTGTGTACCAGGATTGCTCGACCAATTAACAACAGCGTATGTATTAGTTAAATCTAAATCAAAATCGTCATATGTGCCTTCTATGTATTGAGGTTTTTGTAAACTTACGTTTTGAAACTCGTGTTCGATGCCTGCTAATTTACATCTTGGGTGAGGTCTTACAATAATTTTTCTGTCTGTTTGTGTTCGTATATGTTCTATAGTTTCTAATACCCAAGTGCTAATGCCTGGTTGATCTCTCCATTGTTCACTTTTGTCATGTTGGGTACAAATTAAAATATGACCGTCTTGATTGTCCGTCCACGGTTGAAGTTTTAAACCTAATGCATCTGCTCTACTGCTATCATTACCATTTCGTCCAAAGTTTGCATCTGCATTAATACCATTAATACCTACCTTCCACATAACATTTCTATGTAGTGCGCCTACTTCTAAAACTATAACAGGTTTATTTTCTGATCTAAACTTTTTCCATACTTGTTGGTTAGCAGACATACGACCGTGCCACAACACACTCCATATTACAGCAACGTCGGCATCATATGTATTGTACACAACTTCGTGACCTTGTTCACCACAACCTTGTGCAAATGCTTCGAACACTGGCTTTGAGTTTAATGCACCGTAGTTTGTGTAAAGGCTAAATTTCATTTAACAGTTTTCCAGTAGTTCTCATGACGTACTGTGAATAAATCTTTTTTGCGACTCATACCTTCTTCTTTACGAGCACCTTTTAGATGATCGAAATACGCACCGAGTTCTGTATTGATAAGTGGATGTCCTTCACCTTTAACAAGATGACCACTAAGATCGTGTATGTTCGAGTGTGTCTGTCTAATACCTTTTAGCACTTGATCAAATACGTAAGAGTCGTGCCACTCTTCCATTTTGAAAATACCATTGTCAGCATCTTTGTACACACGTTCGAATTCTTTTAAAAATGCTTTTGCCGCCGGTGTCTGTGTATGAATACCATAGAATCCGCACTCTGGCCATTTGTGTCCTCTACCTAAGTAACTTAACCATGTGTCTTTAGGAAAGAAACTTGCAAACTTTTCATAACTAATAGGACTATGACATACTGTATCTGCATCCATCCAAACTACTAAGTCATACTGTTCGTCTTGACAAGCATCGAACACAGCATAGGTTTTGTTAGCAAATCTTATAGCGTCCCACTTAAACTTCTTGTGCCAATCTCTCGGACGTTTTGCTTTAATTTCTGGTGGGCACACTCCGTTTGCTTTAGGTACATCTTTCCATTTGTTTTTAAACTCTTGCAATTTATCTAATGCAGTTTCGGCACTCCATACTCCTATGCGGTCATGGGGGTCGTTAACTGTTGGTGTACAATTTTCTGCATACACACGTAGATCAATTTTAGGATCAACATTTTTACTAAACGTATCCATAAAACGTTGGCCATACAGTTCCATTCCTTCTTTATGAAATGTAGTTACAACTAAAATTTTCATTATACAAATTTCCTCATATGTTGCCAACAAGCACCACTTTTAAGTTCATCAAGTCTCCAATGGCACATTGCAAGTTTTTCAAGCCACGGTCCTCTATCAAATTCTTGTGGGTGACGTAGATATTTAAAGTTGGTATTTGCTACTTCTTTTGCTTGACTTCTACCTGCGTCAGTTAAGAAGACTGGAACACCTTCAATAGCGGCAATAATACTTGGACTACTATTGTGTCCAACTAATGCTCTTGCATTTTGTAAATCATCAAACAAACTTTTAGAACTGCTTGTAATTACATCAAGACCTAAACTTTTAATTTTTTGTGGGTATGAATCTCGTTGTTTGTCTCCGGGATGAAATCTTACAAGTATAGGAGCATCGATTTCGTTACGAATCATAGCAACTGTTTTTTGTAACCATTGTAAAACATTTTGCCCTTGCATACTCCAACCACCATCACGTTGACAAGCAATAAGAATATGTCCGTCTGATCTTTGTTTCCAAGGTTTAACTTCAATATTTAAATCTTGTTTTAGTTTGTTCCAACGTGCAGGGTCTACGTGTTCAGGTGCATTACAATATTCTCCTGTGTTAGCAAATATGCCATCGAAACTGTAACGTAGATATGTTTTGCTGTTGTTCTTATCGTATGCTAAAAATAAATTACTATCAACAATAATACAACGTTTCTTACGTTTCAATTGATTTTCATAAATCATTCTACGTAATTTTAAATGAGGTGTTTGTTTACTGTTAGCATGAACAAAGCCTTGGATAACAGCAACATCGGTATCTAATGGATGAAATGTGTTTACAATTACACCTTTATCACCCATTTTGTTTACACCTTCGATGTAATTTTTTAGTAGTGCAGGCTTTTCAGGATTTGAATTTCCTGGAGGAATTACCTTCATGTAAGACGCAACTGTTAACATAATTTTAACTCCTCTATAATACCTAATGCCATTCCGTTTCGCAGTTCTACAGTTGTGTAATTACAATAGGCTAACCAGTTTTGCCAACGTACTACTACTTCTTCGTCTGGATAATACGGTGTTTCTATTTGACTAATACTTTTAGTGCATAGTTCATTTGCCGCGCCAGGTGCGAGTGCAATAGCAGGAACACCTGTGCTGATTGCTTCGGTTGCCGCGATACTGTTATACGTTACAAGACAGTGAACATTGTCTCTAACTAATTGTGCAGGCACACTGTTATCGCCAAGACGCTCTCTACGTGAACCTTTATCTCGAATAATAATTTCTCTGTCTGTATATTTCTTTATTTCAGTTACAGTGTCATATACCCACTTGTCTCTATCAACATTATAAAAGTTACAAGGTTTTGCACTTGGGGTTACAACAAGAATAGGACCGTCATTTTTTAACCAACCTTTGAATCTTAACTTTTGCTCTGCACCAGGAATTTTTAAAAATCTATCTTCGGGTAAATCATATCTTGGACACATATTTTGTACATTGTTTTTTACAACTCTATGAAAGTCTTTGCGTTTAGATAAGTTGCCCATGTATCCTGTATCAATATAATAGTAATCTCTTTTTTGTTGCTCACACAAATGAATTACCTTACGTTCAGTCATACCTCTAACCACTACAGGTATTTTATTTTCCATCTTTTGCAAATCTTTATAGCCAACTGCCGTTACTTTATCACAACAAACAGTAAAGTCACCAACAATAGCATCGTTTGCATCTGTTATAAATGTTTCAGGTAATCTCATAGTCTATTTCTAAGCCTTCTTCTTTTTGCAACATAGTGTTGAAATTGATCTTCATTATAATTATTGTAATATCCTTTACTTTCTAAGTCAATACTGGCATCGTCCAGTTTGGTAATTTTTTGAATAAACACCATCGTCCATTCGTTATGAAATCCTAATAACCAAATATCTTTTTTCATATGATTCAGTGCAAAGTTCATTGCTTCTACACTTCCTTCAAGATAATCTAAACCAAACGGATTGTGTTTACTATAAACAATAACAACATCTTTTTCTCCTGTAAAGTTTAGTGTTTCTTTTGTAACTACATCTAAAAACTCTCTGTAGTCTGCTTCTACAAAAGAAACTTTATCATTTACAAAGGCCGCTTTTGCATAAGGACATGGCGATAGATTAGCAAATTGTTCGCTTACTTTTGATAGTTGGCCGAACGCCCAGTCTTTAACTTTTTCTTCAATCGTCATTTGAGTACATCATATCAGTGAGAAACTTTTTCCAAACATCACCGTATGCACAGTGCCTATAGTTTTCAAACCACGGTCCACCTTCTGTATAGTGCAATGCTTTTGGAGTTCCGTCTTGTGGCTCTTCATACCAGCCAACAAGCCAGTTCCACTCATGACTTAGTGTTCCTATTTCTTCGTCTTTTAACCAACTAAATCTATGTAGATACTTTCCTGTAGTCTCAGGATTATTAACTAATTCTGTGGTAAGTGCTTGGTTACTTGGATGGCCACAGTTAAACAATACTACACTTGACCAATTCTTACGTGGGTAAACTGTTTGTGTTTGTCCGTCCATTTTGATTCCAGGCTTAGGTGTGTAGTCGTGCTTGGCACACATGACTGCATATTTGTCATCTGCTTGATCAAATAAATTTTTTACATTTTCTAAAAATACAATGTCGCTATCGCAAAACAATGCCCAGCCTTGGAAGTTCATTAGTTCGGGAATTAAAAATCTACTAAATGTAAATTCAGTTGATCCTAACTTATCAACATCTCTCCAGTACCAACCGTGTTCTCTTAGTTCTGTAAGTTTAAGTGGTTCGACAACTGCTGTTGGAGAATTAACTTCAATACTGTGTTTGCAAACTTGCCATGCAATGTCTTCTCTTGTATCATAACCTACGTAAATTTTTTGTGTCATCTGCGTTCTATATCTTCCTCAACACACTTGTCTCCATACTGCACTTCGAGTATATGACAAGGTTCTGTTGAATTGTTTATTCCTTTATGCCATACCATTTTATTAATAGTATAAGAACGTTCGTGTTCTTTGATATGTCTAAACTCAATACGTCCTTCCCATTCTGTTTCAATAGTACATTCTCCTTTAAGAACGTACCAGTTTTCTGATCTATGCGTATGGCGTTGCATAGACAAACTACTACCTGGATTAATTACAAGTTCTTTGACTTTATATCCTTCTTTTTCATCAAGCACTCTATACCAACCCCAATCACGTTGTGTCTTAGGGTGTTTATAGTTTTCAAGTATCCAACTTGAAGAATTCTTTTTATCAGTACCGCCTACACCAAATATAAATTTAACATTGTCAAACATCGCCATTTCAGGAATGTTAAGATCTGTTCTATCTCCACCATTAGCAAAAATAATTAGATCATCCATACCTGATATAGTTTGTGCTTTGAATATTGCTTGACAAGCAGTGTCGTCTGAATCATCAAAACTTATAATTTTGTCAACTACACCTAATGCTTTTATAATTGCAAGTCTTTCTTTATAAGGCATAAAAGGCGCACCTTTTTTACGTGTGAGCCAATCATCAGAATTGATTCCGACCCATAGTTGATCACCGAGTTCTTTGGCGGCTTCAAAATAGGCAATATGCCCACTGTGTAAAGGATCAAACCCACCTGTAACCAAGACTATTTTCATAACTGTATTTAAATTACAGCCAGATACAATTTGCTATTATTGACTGTAAAATAAGTAATTTTACCATGGATACATTAAATTTATTTGTCAACAGCATAATTCGTACGAAATTTTCTAAGCACGATTCTGTCAAAAAACTGTTTGAACGCATTGTTGAGGATTACCAAAAGAATTCTAACAATACTAATATCATGCACGTTAACACTTGGCAAAGTAAAGACAATTTTCAAACCAATAATGCATTTAAACACATTAGCGAAAGTGATGATGTAAAAACTTTTTGTAAGGAAATTAGTGAAAAATATGACATTAAACAAGGTCAACATATTGCTATTACAAGAGCAATGTTACAAATTGTTTATCCGGGTGGATGTTTTATAAAAAAGAAAAATCCACAAAGTTTCTTTACTGCTGTATACTTTGTTACAAGTGATCCTAAGAGTGGCGGACTTGTTATAGATAATCCTGTTAGCGAATATTACTTTGCTAACATTCCTGTTGAAAACAAGAATCCTCATAACAGTTGGCAAACTTACCTGCCAATGCCAGAAGGTGAAATATATTTTATTCCTGGATATTTTGATACAAGCACATCGCCCAATCAAAGCGATAAAGCATTAGAAGTAATTACTTTTGATTTTGAAATTATTAAAAAATGACAGTAACAGAACTTTTTGAAAAAGCAAACCAAAATAAATTTAGTTATGTTCTAATGTTACCTCTTGGAGATTCTTTATTAGAAACACATTTAGAAAATTGGTTAAAGAACCGTGTAAACCTGGTTAAAACGTCTGTATATTCGTCTGATGACCTTGTGCATATGTTTGAACGCTCTGACTATGTTTTGTGCTGTGTAGACGCTTTAAAATGCGTTTTAGACACCACTAAACCGGTGTTCTTAAACCTACATAAAGATAATTTAGATATTGTAGACAGAACTAATATATTTGTTTTTGATCCTATGCGTAACGAAGATAAAACGGAAATGGATTATAAACCATTTTTAGAATTAGCAACCAAATGTCTTAAAAAAGACTTAGATGATAAATGGATTCCCTATTATGAAGTGTAGTGCATTTTGGAAACATACAAATATTCGTAGTGGGAACAGAGTGTATCCGTGCTGTAGGTTTAAACATTCTATAGCAGAATTCCATGGTGACCTTGGCACGGTACTCCACTCTGATGCGTACAAAGAACTGCGTGAACAAAGTGCCGCAGGAGAGCGTATTGCAGGATGTGAAAAATGTTATTATGAAGAAAGTATTCAACACAAAAGTTTGCGTCAAGAGTTTAATGAAAAGTATGATACAGATTCAGTTGAACTTAAATTCTTAGAAATAGGATTTGATAACCTGTGTAATTTAACTTGTGATGGTTGTAATTCAGAGTTTAGTACCAGTTGGATTGTAAAAGAAAAACAAATATACGGCGAAGCAAAGAACAAACTAATGGAGATTGATTCTGTTACTAATGTGCCAGACACTCTTGAAAAAATTTTATTCTTAGGCGGAGAACCTTTAATAACTGAACGTCATCTTATGTTACTATACCAAGTAAAGAATAAAAGCAACGTAGAAGTAATATACAACACTAACGGAACGTTTATACCAAGTAAAGAAGTTGTTGAAGAACTTAACAAATATAAAAACGTAACTTTTATTTTAAGTATAGACGGCGTAGGTGAACTTGCTGAAAAAGTAAGAAGCGGAACCAAGTGGGCCGATGTTGTAAAATTTATTGATTGGGTATATGCAAATTTTTACAACTTAGAATTTAACACTGTACTACATAAAAATAATTATATGGGATTAGAAAAGTTAAATGACTTTTGCAGACGTTTTAAAAATGCACGTTGGTACATTAACGTTTTAACATATCCACTTCAGTTAGACATTGCTTTGTTAGATAGTGATACTAAGAAAAAAATTATAAGTGATGCAGAGCAGTTAAATTTGCCTAATAAAGAATTTATAATTAATCACTTACAAAATTCTTAATTCTGTGTAGCAATTCTACAGGTTGCTTTTGTTGATAAATTTCAAGATAGTGTTTTCTATTGTAATCTAAAATAGATTGTATACTATTATACATATCTCGGATTTCGTGTATGTTTAAACTGTTTAATCTTTTTATTTCTTTAAATGCAGAATTCATACGCTGATTTGCACCTGTTAATTTGTCATATCTTTCATCTATAATATCATTAAAGGTAATGAACCCCATATCTCTTAATATTTTTAATGTGTCTTGTAATCCAATTACAATAAAGGGGTGCTTGTATAGAAATGCTTTCAAGACTTTTTCTGTAAAGCCTTTTCTAACATCATATCCTTCTTCATAACAGTCTCCTTCTGTAATAATACTAATGTAACTTTCCTTGTAAAAGTTTTCACCCGAAGGAAGATTCCTTGCCATACTGTTATAAGATGCATTTGATAAATCTAAATCAATAGGAAGATTCTCTTTAAGTCTTTGTTTGCTTTCATCTAACAATTCTGCTTTCTGTAAAGTCTTGTCAAGATATTTTCTATGCTCTGGTTGATTAAGTGTGCCATCAAGAACATATTTGTAATTACCTAACGGACAACTTAAAAATGTGTGCTTTGCAATATCGTTTTCAAGTAAAAAGTCTGTTGTTTGTAATCTATGCAATCGTTCTTGTCTGTTCAAACATAAAAATTTTTTCATACGTAAGTTGCTGTTGCCGTTCCAGTCAACTCCAATGTGATCATCTACTGTAATGCCATCATATCTATCCAAGTGTAATTGTACATTAAAGTAAATTTTATTTTCTGTTTCTAACGCAGGATTGTTTGTTAGTATTACCCAATCTTTAATGTAAGGATTTTTAGCAACAGTTTCTTTTACCATCTTAAGAAATGTAGAGTCTGTAAGCCCCTCGTATGAGTCATCGATAACAAGAAAGGTCGGAATCTTGTAAGTTTCAAAGAAATTAGTAAACGTTTTAAAAGTATGATCATTATCTCCAACATATTCAAAAAACACTACAACATGATCAATGTCTTGAAGTAGTTTATTATTATAACCTTCAAACTCAATTATATCTTTAAAGTTTTCAATAAAAGTTCCAAGGCTTCTTGAACTACTATCCATTGTAATTAAAGGTATCTTTTTCATAATAATTTTACATTCTTTACTACTGCTTCTTCCTGCGGTTTAAGTTTTGGATTAGCAGGACACATAGCACAAATAGGATTTGGTTCAAATATATTCTTAACAAAGTCTGCAAGTTCATTTGGATCACAGTCTGGCTCTAAAGGTTTGTAACTAACATACGGTGCCCAGTCTATATCATCTAATTGTTTTGCTTTTGTCAAATATGTTTTCAGCATACTAATTGGAGGACATTTATATAGTTTGCTTTTGTATATAATAGGATAGATATTAACACCACATTTTTTATAACTACCTGCAGGATTTCTATCGTCCCAAGGTTTAAGTTTACCATTAACTACACGTCGATAATCATACCAACCGCCTTGTGTAGGATCAGTAACTTCAATAGTAACGTCATCTTGTTGATGTGCAATATCATTAATAAGTCGCCATTGACCTTTTGAATAAAATGCATTCCATAAATTTTTTTCAATTAATTTTCTAACTTCTGGATTCTTATTGTGTATACTACAACTTACTTTTGCATTACCTATCTTTTTTAAAACTTTTAAAAGTTCTGGCCTCTTAGGTAACAAAAATCCGTTTGTATATACTTCAATAGTAGCATGATCAAATATACGTCTTGCTTCTTTTAGTATATCATAGATGCGTGGATGGAGAAGCGGTTCCCCACCAATTATAGTAAAGTGGTCCGGATCCAACCGGCGGAACCACCGCTCCATATTTTTAACTATATCTTCGTAAGGTTCAACAAAAGGCAAGTTGTGATCTATAAACCTGTCACAACCCGGACAAGCAAGATCACAACTTGTAGTGATCATATATTCAAGATTTGGTATATGGTGTCCGCGATTAGTCAAAGTAACTTTCCAATGTGCCTTTACGTTTAGTATCTAAAGTAACACAATGGAAGCCACCTGATAATGTACGTGCTTGACGCATAGGTAAACCAATTGATTCAATACCGTGTTTGTCTAACTCTTTACGTAGTTCTTCTTGGTTCTCATCACAGATAACCAAGTTTTCATTTACACTCATAAAGTTCAAACCGATATACTTACTACAAGGTGAAACACCATTTGGTAAGTTTGTACCGATGTCAATTACCTTATCACCAGGAAAGAAAATCTTATCCCATTTTTCAAAGATACTTGGATAAAAGTCAGGACGAATTCTATCACCATTGAATAATACAAGTCCTGGCTTTAGAGGAATTACTGTACTGTCAAAATGTGAATAACTGTAAAAGCCTTCAGCAAGATGCAGTTTGTATCCTCTTGGCTCAACTATAGTTTTAAGCCATTCGTAGCCAAGTTTAGTTCCACTGTTACTTACTTGATATAGTAAATCCTTTCCAAGACGCACTACGTTAGGTGCATCAAATACAATCTCTTTGTTTACAAGAGTTGGAATGCTTAGGTCTTCAAGTTGATAACTCTCATCTAATAAGCGAGGGCGTGGTGCCGCAATCCATTCGGTTCCACCTTCCATTGCTTCGTATAAAAAATCTCTGTACGCTGTTGTTTCGTATTGTCTTGCTCTCATTGCACCAGGACAATCAATAATAAGGTTATCTAATGGTAAAAGTAAATCACGTGGACAGTAAGTGTACCAACCTGTTGTTTTCCAATCAGGTGATCCAAATTCTTTTGAGTGATCAATTGAATCGGGACGTCTTACTTTAACACCTAAGTCTGTTAAAACTTTTGCAAAATTATCTAAGTCTTCATTTGCTTCGTTAATTACCCACTCCGGCGATGGTCCTTCGAGATCCTTAATATGTTCCCACTTGCAATCTGCAAATCCAAAACTGTGTGTTGATTTATCTACTGTAGGAATACGTGCATGGTCGGCAATACCAACAAACACTTCTTCTAACGGATCCCAATCATTGTGACTACTTACTACTGTCATTTATTTTTTCTCCAATTAAGTCGCTAATGCAAACACGATTAACTTCGCCGCCTCGATTAAACTCTTTATATTCGTCACCGCCTAAGCCAAACATCATACAATCTGTAGGCCGTAAGTTTTTTTCTTCGCATACTTGGTTATATACATCAGCGTATGTTTTCCAGTTCCAATCAACTGGAAAGGTTTTAATTAAACTACTTGCTATACTTAAATCAATCCTATTGTGCATATCTACAGAATTGAATACATCAATGCCGTCGTCAACATTTTCGCGTTCAAGTCTAACACCTACACGTAAAAATTCAGCACCATAAAATGCTTTTGAAATTGAAAATGTAATTGTTTCGACAGCAGGATATTTTGTTAAATCTATATTAATATTCTTTGTACAAGGGTAATATGCAAAATCTAATAGTACAGGAATATTAAATTGTTCTGCATTCAACAGTAACATATCTGTTGCAGGGTGTTGAATTCCTCTATCACTGAACGGTACACTAAGGATTAGTGCATCACCTTCACACAAAGGTATATCGTTAATCCATTCAAACTGACTACCGTTTTTAAGACAAGCCTGATGATACATAAACTCGCCTTTGAAAAATCTAAAGCGTTTTTCTTTGTGTTTGTAATAAAAATGATCAAATGCTTGTACTGTTCCATTACACAACGTAATGTCTGGAAACGCTTCAATGCCTTTGATAAAATTATATTGACTTGAAAGAATCCAATCTACAAATTCATATTTAAATTCCTGTGGAAGTTTTGCATTGTATAGATCTTTTACAGGATCTAAACTTTCAATAAACTGTTTTACCCTGTTATCAGGTACAGGTTTAGCACCCCTTAAATTCATTTTTCACTCCAGTTACTTGCATAGTATACTTAGGCACCATGCCGTTGTTAGCACTTAAATGTGGCTCATCTTTTTCTATTATTATAGCATCACCACGCTTCCAATGCAAGATCGGAGTTTCATTTATTTCAAAATAATGACCCGATTTCCAATCTTCAAGAAAAATGTTTACACGAATACAATCATTCGGGTCTACACCATAATCATTTGATATTTTAAAAAATGTATCTACATGACTCGGTAATGTTTGTCCAGGCATTTGGTACATAACTGCTACTGTGCATCTATCAAAAAGTGTAGCACCAAACTGAACATAATCATCTGTCACAGGAAATGCTTGTTGATATTTTGTATTTTCTTTATTATATCCTGCAAGATGATAGCGTTTATTTTGTTCTTCAAATTCTTTTGATCTTCCTTCATATGTAACATTGTCCATTGATTTCCAATGAAGATTCTTATATACCAATTTGGGTAACTTTATTTTTATTTGGTCCATGGTTGATCGTAAGGTGTTCCTGTTTTTTCATCATACCAATACAAACTTCTATGTGGCGGATGTTTGTCATCATGTTTGGCATTGCTGACATAATAGAAAAACCTAATACCCTTTCTGCTTATACCTTCAGGACAAGTCATTGGCTCTGGATAGCCGTGAAATGCAAAGTTATTGTAGTTCCAAATCACACAGTTGCCCGGACCTACAGGAACTTTGGTATGTACTTTGTTTCTTTTAGTATCGTAAAACTGTAACTGTCCTCCCCAGTCTTCTTCCCATTCTTCGTTGAGATAAATTACAACACTTAACATTCTATGTAATCTTAGTTCTTCGTTCCAGTTAAAGTCTGTGTGTACTTTTAAACTATCACCGGCAAATGATTTCATATATCCTGCACCAATGAGATGTGGATCAGGAATTAAATCAACAGTATCTGTTACTTCCTGTAACCATTTTATAAAAGTAGAACTATGTAGTGCGTGTACAACTGCATCTTGTACAGGTGTACGATCTATATTATTAAACTCATACATACACGATCCTGCTCTTGTAAAATGCTTACATTCTTCTAAAGGCAAATCGTCTAATTCTTTAGCCATTAGTGTAACTAAATCTTTAGGGATAAAGTTATCTAATGTTAGCAAACTATAGTCAGGATGACTACGATACTGTTTTTGTAGTTCGTAAGTGTCAGGGAATTGATCCAATATATGGTTGACCAGTTGTTGTTTCATACAACTATTTAAATTTCTTTGGGGAATCTGTGAGCCATTAATGGTTTCCCATCAACTGGTCTTCCAATTACTCTTTTAGGCCAATGTAATCTACGTGATGATTTATAATGTGTAATCTTTGCATGAAGTTGAGGCTTTTTAAAACCCCAGTTATTATATATTTTGCAAGGAAATAATTTGAACCGTGCACCTGCAATTTCTATAATTTTGTTTAGCCAATCGTCTGGCATATTACCTCTTAAGAATCTATTCAATTCTCTTTGATCACTAAAACCTTGTTTGGTCATTGCCATCCAAGTATCTATAAACTTTAGTGTATTAGGTGTTTTTCTAAACATACATACACCAGCATTACACGGTTGGTCTTTGAAAAACTTAGCACCTCTAATAGTTACACCAATATCATAATCGTCTTTAATACTGTTTAAGTTATCCCAAAGTATTGTATCAGCATCCATCCATACAACAAAGTCATTATCATTAACTCGTTCTAATGCTTTTTTAATCATTTCGGGTTTACATGGAATTTTGGCACCGGCTTTATCTTCAAACTTGCCTTCAAACTTTTCACCATAACCTAACCCACCTAAGTTATATACATGATATTGGTGCCCTTTTAATTCTTCAATAGAACGCACCAGCATATCGCACATACCTTTAAATTTTACATCAGCGGCGGTTATAATTAATATATTACTCATCTTGCATTACAATTAATTTTTTATAATTAAAAATTCTAACAGGTTCTTTTTTTAATTCTTGATATACAGTTCTATTATCTTCTACAAAGTAAACAAATTTGTCACATAAATGTGACTTAAAGGCGTTATATGTATTCTTTATGCTACTATCACTATGATGTCCATCATCAATAGCAATGCAAATTTTACGTCCTTTTAAAATATTTACAAGTTTATCTGTGTTATCTTCAAACTGATCATATTCATAAAGTTCAGGCATTTTATTTTCAAAAGCGCCTTTGCTTTTTAAAAAATCTAAATTATTTTTTGCATGATTAATATCTATATCTAATCCTATAATATCAGCATTAGGAAATAGTTTACTCCATATAGCAAGTCCTGTACCTTTTAAAATTCCACATTCAACAATAGTTGATACACAATTAAAATCATTAAGATGCTTACTGTAATACTTTGCATAACCGTGTCGTGTCATTCTATCGCCACCTGACATACCGCTTGGATTGTATTTTGTTGGTGGTGCAAGTTCACTAATTTTATTACGTGGCACATTATTATGATAACCACCAAAGTGTTCTTCTAATTGTTGTAAACGTTCGGCTGTTATCATTCTACCACCTTAGGTTTTACAGTTGTAGTATCAAAGTCTAACAATTTACCAAACTTAACTTGATCAGGTGTTTTGTAACAACCTGCTTTAGGCCAGAATGTTAGTTCTCCAAACCAAGGTTGATCATCTCCCCAATACAAATCAACTCTAACATACTTCCAACGTTTTGAAAGTATTTCAGCAACTTTTTTCATTTTTAAGAAAGCATCTAAACCACAATGAGGTGCAACTTCTATGTGTTGCATTTTTTCATCAAACCACCAAGTCATCGGATTGCCATCAGGATCAATATTACTTTCTTTTGTGCTACCTGAATATCTATCCCAAATCATCTGTAACCATTTGACTTCACCATTACAACAATGGAATTTATAATCAACATCGTTATTGTTGATTCTTTTTTCTCTTACAATGTTAGGTTCAATTAAACTATAGGCCCACTCGCCTTTGTTTTTTCCATGCTTCTTTTTTAACTTAACATTAATACGTTCCAGTGCAAGTTGTTCTTCTTGTGGATTGTTTATAAACTCTATATCGCCAGAGCCGTTGTTTGTTTTTAGAACTGCTGGATAATCTGTGGTATTAGGAATTATAATTTCAGGACCATATTCTTTTGCAACAAACTCTTTGACTGCTAATTTATCACAACAAGTAATTTGATCTTTATCTTGATCAAAAACTTTTAACCAATTAATTTTATCATTGTAACTAACTGGATTTTCTAAGTCTGGCCAATACCCTAATTTTTTCTTGTGCCAAGCAGTTTCTTTATACCTTATTGTCATGATACAAATCCTTTATTACATCAATAGATTGTTGGTATTCATTTGTACCAAAATATATTTCCGCCGGTGCATTAGGTCCTGTTGTTGGAGCAAATAACCAACAAGTTTTACTTTTACATTTTAAAGGACGATAATTTAAACTATAAAAATATTTAACCATTTCATCTACATCTTGGTTAGGTTCAAATATTACCCAAGGTGTAAACTTTTCTATTGTTTTCTTTGCACCCTGTATTACTGGCCATTCGTATCCTTGTACATCAATTTTTATTAGATTACATTCTTGTAAATTTTCATCATCTAATCTTCTTACTTCTATCTCGTAAGAATGTTTCTTTTTCTTTTCAACAATATGAGCATTACCGCAGTTATCTTCACTATCTACAAACTGTGCAATAGTATTAGTGTTACCAAGACCTGCTTCGTGAACAGTAATACCTTGTACATTTTTATATAAACATTCTAAATTACGTGGACTTGGTTCATAAGCAATTACATGACTAAAATGTTTTTGGAAGGGATAAGACCATATGCCAATGTTTGCACCAACATCAACAAATGTTCCGAATACAGGTAATGCTTCTAAAATTTTATTTCTAACTCTAATTTCGTAGGTAGGATTTTCTTTGTTTGGATTATCACTGACATGACTTGTAATCTTCTTTTCATTATCAGGGACATACCATCCGTTTTCTAATTGGTACATACTCCGTCCTTAAAAAATTTAAATCGAAGCATCTTCCATTCCTGCTACACGTAACTTAGTAATGTTAGTAAGTTGCCATTGCTTTTGATCTAAGCCTTTGGTAATACCTAACCATTTATTACGCATAAGAGCAAACTCGTTGATAATCTTTTCCATGTCAACAACGTCTGCTTCGCCTTCGACGTATTTTTCTACGTCTCGACTTGAAAGTGCTCTTTGATAATTTTCAAGATATTTTTTAAAGAATGAACTTTTTAATCTTCTTAATTCGATATTTAAGTATTCAAGTATTGCTTCAAGTTCTTGAAGTTGATTGAAGCGATGTTCGACAAGTCCGGGCATACTTGCCGCGGCCTTCTCAATGTTGCCGTATATACGACACTCTTTTTTCGCTTCAACCAATTCGTCTTCATAGTACTGTAAGGCGTCTGGTATTTTGCTAATATCTTTTGATATTCTGCTATACCACATACTTAATCCCAGTCATCGTCCTCGGCAGTCATTTCATCATCAATATCAAGATAATAATTGATTGCCGTATCGAGATGATCACAAACACCTAAAGAATCTTTCAATGCTTCATCTGACACTCCGTAGTCTGCTAAAAGATCAATATATCTTTCTGCAACTGTTTCGAGATGTTTTTTATCAATATGTTCTTTAAAAAGATTCCATGTGTCTACAACTTGTGAACTATCCATAAAGTTTTTACTCCTCAGTAACTGGTTCTTTTACAGGCTCTTCCTGTTCCTCAGTAATTACCTCTTCAGTTAACTTAGCAAAGTCATTCATGACAGTATTAAGAAGATCACCGCCTGCTTCCCAGGCTTTACGATATTCTTTAACTTCTTCACCTGTGCTTGAAACATATTTAAGTCGGTTTCCGTCTTTAGTTAGAATACCTTTTTTCTCAAATAAGTCAACAAGTCCACTGTAAGGATTCATTCCTGTTTCATAAGGAATCTTAACTTGTACGCCTTCAAACGGTTTAGCATAACGAGTCTTCATTACTTTGCAACCCGCTCTAATACCTTTAACGTCTGTTGTTTTATTACCGTCTTCATCTTCTTTTAGTTTTAGTTTTTTCATTGCTACAACAATTGAAGATGCATAGATAAAACCTTGACCGCCTGAAATTTTATCATCTGGATCAAACATATCCTGCGATGCATAAGTGTGGTTAGTTGCTACAAGTCCTACATTGTGTGAACCAAACATATTAACACAGTTTCTAACAAGTGCTGTAAGTGCCTTAGGTTTTCTACCCATGTCACCCTTCATATCACCTTTGTTAAACTGATCAACATCTGTTGGTGTTAACAACATACCTAAACTATCAATTACAAATAATACCTTTGGACGATCTTCTTCAGGCATTTCTTTATAATCTGCCATAAATGTTGATACTGTTTTAGCAACATCATCAATCATTGACATATTAAGTTTTAATAGTTTATCATCTGATGTATCAACATCAAGTGCTTGTAACCATTGTTCATCAAGTGCGTTTTCTGAATCAATTAGTACAACAAATATACCTTGATCCTGTGCCGCCTTTACAATGTTACCTGCACAGATATATGATTTACCTGCACCAGACTCTCCTGCAAATACAGTTACCTTACCAAGTGGAATTCCTTTATTAAAGTCACCACTTACAAGATAATTGAGTGCATAGTTTCCTGTACTAATCCAATCAGTTGGATCGTGAAATCCTGCACTCATACCTGTGATTGACTTAGTTAAGTTTTTACGAAACTTAGAAACGTCAAATGCTTTATTAGCCATTACTTCTCCTTTAGCAAGTTGGGAGTAGACATAAGCCTACTCCCAATTAAGTTGCTTATTGCTGACGTGAACGGATCATTGCTAAAATGTCTTCCGCCTTGTTATCAGTTTTAGGTGCTTCTGCTTCTACTACCGGTGCAGTTGCTTCTACTGCTGGTGCAGTTGCTTCTACTACTGGTTGAGCCGCTGGTGCCGCTGGTGCAGTTGTAGTTGCCGCTGGGGTTGATACATTTGGATCACCTGTTCTTGCCGCCATTCCCGCTGGACGGAAATACTGACCAAAACGTTCTGGATCATATGCTTCACCATCAACAGATGCTTGGAACATCTCTTGCATTACCTTAAGTTCTACATCTGTAGGCTTTTTAGGTAAAAAGTCTCCCAAGTTAAACAAGCCATGCTTGTCTATTGCTGACTTTTCGTCTTCAGTTAGTGGACGCTCTCTGCGTGACCAATTTGAAGTTGAGTAGTCTGCATAACCACCTTTAGAAGTTTTAACAATTCTAAAGTCTACACCTGCTGTGTAATCTGTTGGTAGTTCTTCCATATCTGGATCAAGTAGAGCAGATTTAATTAATTGGAAAATTTGTGGACCAATAATAAATCTACGGATTGGATTTTCTGGAAGTGACTCTTCGTTAAGTCCGTTTTCAGTTACAAACCCTTGGAATACGTATGAACGCTTCTTCCAATATTTACGACCCATATCCTCAAGTGTAGGATCTTTGAACCAACCTCTTACTTCGTTTAAGATTGGGCAAGACTCGCCATACATTTCCATACATGGAATCTGTACTTGTACTGGACGTGAATCAGTTTCACCTTTCACACCTGCGAAAGGAAGTTTGATCATCAAACGTTCTTTCCAAAAGAAATCTGCACTTTTGTCGCCATCAGGTAAGAAACGTACAGTAGACTGTTCGCCTTCCTTCAAGTTCCAAAATGGGTAGATTGCGTTGTCGCCGCCGCTTGATTGATTTGAACCACCTGTGCGTGATTCTGCTTCTTTAAGTTTAGCACGAATTTCTGCTAATGTTGCCATAATAATGCCTCCTATATAAATGCCTTTGGCTGTGTTGTGCCTTGATTGTGTTTAGCACATAATATATACTATACACAAACTTACTTATAAAGTCAAGTGAAACTTTGTCAAAAAACTGGAATTAGTGTTCCAATCCTGCCAAAGTTTTAATTCTTGACATTTCTTCGTCTTGGCCTGTTACCAATTCCTGCATGATTTCTGTCGCATCTCTAATTGCTTCATCACCATACTTCTTTTCAACCGCTGTCATTACAGCCGTTTCACCTTTAGGGAATTGGTTAGTAGTATAATCAAAGTGTCCTTTGATAAACTCATCTAAAGGTAATTCCTCTTCTTCTTTATCATGTAACTCGTCCGGAGCATCTGCTTTTGAAATAGCACCATCTTTGTCAATTTTGACATCCATAGTGTCGTCATCTGCGCCTTTCTCTGCCATTAGTTCTTCTGCTGACCAAAAGTCTTCAACTTGTAGTCCTGCTAATCTAATAGCATCTTCAAGTGTATGTTCTTCACCGTCTGAAGTTTTGAATTTAGTACCTGGCTTAGCACCTTTGGCTTTTAGTTCACGTACCTTTTGTGCAAACTCGTTGCCTTCGTTAGTACCGTAATCGTCCTCAATTTCTGACATCATACGGTCATGAATTTCTTCAAAGTCATCGTCTGGATGATAACCATGATCGGTTGAAACTTCATTGTACATATCCATTAATGCTTTTTCAATTTCAGGACCGTGTTTTCCTCTTAGGCCTTGATCCATTAATTCATAACCATCGTCGCTGTTAGCAATTTTAGTCATAAAATCTTCAACACTTTCGCCTTCTTGTACTGGACCTTGTTCGTGTTTTGAGTTAGCAACTACATTGTCTAAGTGTGAAGCATACTCATCTTCCATGCTGTAATTTTCTGTGTCGTCATTTTGCTCAACTGCTACTTCTTCTTCAGTTTCACCTAACAAATCATCTGGACCGACCTGTTTAGCCTTTGTATTTTCTTTAACAAGATTGTAAATGTAAGGAAATACACTTTTTAGATCTTCGTTGAACTGACGAATAGTTAATTCATCAATCCAATTTGATGAAACATCTTCTGGTACTTCTTCAAGAACAGTTTCTTCGAAACTTTCAAATGCTTCTTTGTAGTGTGTTGGTCTTTGTAATTTAAAGACTGTTTCTTTGATAGTTTCAATTCTTTCGTTTACAATGTCCATGTAACCGGCAAGACCCTCTGCCATTACTGCTGAACGATTCATGTAAGTTTTAAATGTACGTAATTTAGAAAGTTCTTCGCTGAGTGATACGATATGCTTTCCAAATGCGTCATATTGATTTCCACCTTCACTTACGTGAGTACACATTGCTCTTGCGCCGTTCAAATGTCTAAATGGATATTTGAATCTTTCGCCTTCTGCACTTTCAATATAAATTGAATCAATTTGTTGTGTTCTGCCTGCTGGATTTTCAAAATCAACAGGTCCTCTATGCTTGACAATCATCTTTGCGTTGCCAATGTCTTGGAAACTTGTTTTAGAAGTTCCGTACATTTTACTTTCACTCATTTGTTCTTCTCCGGGTCTGTTTTGTGATAGATATTGGTAATCTCTCTTATCTAAGTTGCTTTTAGTTATATCTCTTGTATCAAAATTCAACATACGCTTTTTAGCAAATGTTCTCATTTCTTTCATAAAATCGAACCACATACTTTTAACTGTATCTGGTGACTCTTCAATAAGATCATTATTATATAGTATAGTTATACTGTTTTCGTCTAATGTAACATTTACTTTAACACCTTCTCTGAAGTCAAAATCAAAGAAACGTGCAGTTCCTGGCATATTAGTAATAGTAGACTCTTTATCACCCAATGTAATCGATGGATATCTACCACGAATTTTATTAAACAGTTCTTCTGCGATTTTATCTAAGTTCTTCATGTTAATATTTATCTAATATACGCCTGTAACAAATATAGGCATTGGTGGCTCAAAATCGTCATCATCTATGTCATTTTGACGAAATGTGTTATAAACTCGAGGATCCCAATCCTTTAATACTGCCATCATTCTAATGTTTAGCAATACTGCACTAATAAGATCGTCAGTTTCGCCTGTTTTAGCCTTATAACTTGTACCACTTGCTACAAAGCCTTTCATTTCTGATATAAGTGCTTTACTGTGTATCTTCATTCTGTCGTTTTCAACCATAGTTTTAAATTTTGAACAAGCACTAATTTTTGTTCTATGTGTAGTGTTAAATCCTTTTCTAAATTTTCTAATATGGCCTTTTCTAATAGGCTCACTAACAAACAGTCCTGGTATATTTTCTTCACCAATATCTGATACAACAAGAAGTGCCGCTTCGCCGATAGTGTTATTTTCAATGCTCCAGTATATATTATTTGCCGCTGGTGCTTTACAAAAATCATTTATATAGTTTGAAATATCTCTTAAAATTTTTATTTGTTGAGGAATAGGAGTTGTATTATGTCTCCATTCTGCTACTTGTTCATATGAAGGTAATTCAAATACTTGAATAGCGGCATAGTCTCCGCCTGTACCCATACTCGGATCAAGACTAATACAATAAGTCATTTTAGGATTTAACTTTTTATACCAACGTGTCTGTCCCATATTTTCCATAGGATCGTCACCTACTAAACTTGCAAGTTTAATTGAGTTGATAAGTGTTTCATCAAATACTAAGAATTCACAACCATACTCACGTCGGAATCTTTCTTCGCCGATACGTCCTATTTCTGCTTTTTTCCATTCTTCGTCTCTATCTGGATGTTGGTCCCATGCAACAGTAAATCCGTGAAATCCATTAATCCCTACTGATTGTTCGTTACCATTTTCGTCAAATTTGTTTTGACTTTCTTTCCAAATAGTTGCAAAAGTATCTTCGTCTGAGTTAGGAGTTGATGTAATAATTGCACGACCACCTGTTGCAAGTGTAGGAGATATTGAAGTCCAAAATTCTTCTGCAATGTTTGGATTAACGAATGCAAACTCATCACAGTACAATAATGATATAGACATACCTCTACCAGTGTTACCTGTTGTGGTAGCACTTACAATACGTGATCCGTTTTCAAATTCTAAACTACCTTTGTTGTAGTTAACAACACCTGCTCTAATATGATCTGGACACATTTCATAAACGTATCTAATACGTTGCATAATTTCCTGTGCACCTGTGTACTTGTGTGCGGCAATTAGAACAGTTTGATCTGGATGGAACATAGCATACCAAGTTAAGTAAACAGCGGCACAAGTAGTTTTACCTGTCTGACGAGGTAGCATATTAACATTAAATCGATGATCGTGATAACTTTTCATTAATCCTACTTGATACTTGTAAGGATCAAACAACAATTTACCTTTAACAGGATGTTGAATAAATGCAAAATGTGATGCAAAGAATAGGTATCCTGAATTAGGATCCATACATTTTGCAAGATCTTCAATTTGTTCTTGTGTATATTTTTCTCGTGTATGTGCCTTCTTGGTTAATACACCATCTAAACTCTTATTTGCCATAGCAATAGTATTTACTCAAAAAAATAGGCCCCGGAGGGCCTATTTGAGTTACTTGATAATTTATAGATTAATTACAGCCGCAATCATTGCAACTTGGTTCGCATTCACAATCGCCACCGTCGTTGCACTCGCAACCTTTACCTTCAGACATATACTCTGCTAATCTTGCTGAAAGTTCTGCCTTAATTTCGTCTTCAAGTGCCATAGGATTATCAGCGCCTGCTACTTTTGGATATGATTTTTTTTGGCCTTGTTCTGAACCGCCTGACAAATCTTTAGTCATGTAATGTTGGTCTTGAAATTTTTCATCTGGCTCATTTTCGTAATCTTCTTCTGTAGATTCGCCACAACCTGAATTGCCTAAATGTACTTTGCCACAAATTTTGCATGGCTCTTTCTGCATACCTGGCTTAAGATCATCCATGTCATCTTTTTTACCCATGTCCATGTCATCGTCTTTGCCTTTGATAAGGTCTCTCATTCTACCCATGTCATCCATTGGATCTGGTGGACCCATAACTGGCATTGGAGGTAGATCTGGCTTATCATCAATGCTAATACTTTTTTCGCCTTTTAGTGCATTCATTAACTTAATAACGTCTTCGGCGTTATCGCCTGACATATTAATTGACGCTGATGCCGCTTCGTTTAATGCTTCGTCCAACGCCTCAATTTTTTTATAGATATCTTCAAATTTCATAATTAACTCCCAATTGGACTTTTTGATTTACCAGCATCTTCCATTTGCTTTTGTTCAGCGTCTGGTTTGACATTCGCTACTGGACTGTTTGTATATTCTTTTCTCACGCCTTCTAATTCTTTTAATAAATCCATTACTCTATTAGAACCAACTTCTTTTTGTGCAGACTCTGCTTCTAATTCTTCTTTTGTAAGTTTAACTTCATAAGGTTCGTTATTTACTTCTTGATAAACTTCCTGCAATGCATTCATGTTACGCACCATAATGTGTGATTGTGGTTTGCTTACATTGTAACCTAAATATTCTTGCATTGCTTCGGCGTGTGTAGGATATGTGATTGTTGCTTCGTAATAAGTAACTTCTTCGTTTTGTAATTGCGGAAAATCTAAAGGTCTTTCTTGGATAGGTGTTTTTTTACCTGGTGTTATATTAACAAGACCAAACTTTTTAAGAGCAGTTTCTAACTTATCTGCTATGCCGTCATTATCGCCAGCAATACCAATTTTAAATTCGTATTGTTTGCCGTTATATGCTTCTGTTAAATATTCGCTGTATTTTTTCATATTATTAATCCTACTACAAGTTATTTATCCATGTTTTTAAGTTTTTCTATCAAACTATTACGATCTGTAACTACATATCCGTCACCAGATACTATATTATCGTCATTTCCTGCATCTTTGTCTTGCTTTTCTTTCTTAAGTTGCAGTTCTACCATTTTTAACTTTTTATCCAATTTAGCAACTTTAGCATCAAGGTTAGTTTTAAGCATTTGTCCTGCAACTTCAAACACCCTACCGCTATAACGACTTTCAACGTTCATACCTAAATCCATTAAATCCTCGTATGCGTCCATGGCCTTTTGTGCAACTTCATTAAGTTCTTTATCAGCCATTTCTCCCAAGCCTTTTACTTGTGGTAATGCCGCAGAAATTTTATCTAATTCAGCAATACTACGCTGTGTCTCTTCATGTTCAACAATAGCAGACTGCTTTTCTTCTTTTTTTGCTTCTTGCTTATCTTGTTCTATAATTTCTTTTGAATCAGGTAAGTTTAATAATTCTTCTAATTTTTTAGTCATATTTTGGATCCGTTAACTGCTACTATTATTTATCCTATTTTCTCTTGCCTGAATGAAAAATGTCTTTCTCTGTAACGACTCTAAAATATAACCCTTTATCTTTACACCATGCTTTTGCGGCTTCCCATTTTGCCATATTAAGAACTACTTGTGCTTGTTTATACTTGTTACGGCCTGCACTTTCAAGAGTTGTTTGATTATCAGGTTTTACTTCAATTACTTCGGCACGTTGTTTACCATTTCTATCTGCATATGAAATAAAGAAATCAGGAACATATACAGTTATTTTTCCTGTTAAAGGATTTCTATATGGGATCTTTACTGCTTCACTTGCCCACTTAGCAACATTAGGATTTTCATCACAAAACTTCATAAAAGCAAATTCCCAACTGCTTCTATATAAGGGAGTCTTTCTTCCTATATACTTGTCTGGATATTTTAGATTGTAACGCCCTTGTGCAAACTTGGCCATGTTACACCTCTATGTTTCTTGATTCGGTCCTATTGGCGGTGTTATCTATTTTATAACCTAAAGTTGAAATTTTTTCTCTATTGTAATTTAAAACTTCAGTAACTACAGTACTAAGTTGAATTGTATCTTGTTTTTTAAGTGTATCTAATAATTGAAAAACATTTATGTTATCTAATTTTGCTTGTTGTAAAATTACTGTTCCTACAGCAATCGAACTTTGTTTTGAAAATCCTCTGCTTTCAAAAAATCCAACAACAGCATCAACTTGGTTACTTGGAAAACTTATTTTGCTGGAAAAGTATTGATTAAAAAATTCTTTAACTTCTTTTGCACTATCATTATTATTGTTAGTTGGAATATTAGTCATTATGCACTTCTCACAATGTTTGCTAAATTATTTAATGTTTCAGAATTTTGTGCTTCTTTAAATGCGGAACTTGCTGAATTCCATGCACTGTTAATAGCACTTACAGATGCATCGCCTCCTGCCTTTAAATGTGTTTTCTTAAATGTGGTTGCTTTTGTTAAACTATCTAATGCATCTTGATCATTAGCAAGAGCATTTGCAACATCTGATACACTTGTACTTTGAACTAATGATGCTATGTTAGAAACAACACTTGCACCTGCAACTGCTTCTGTTAGTGAAGCAATAGCACCATTACCTCCGTTTTTAGGAAATAGTGAATTAGCGACACCACCTACTGGTGCTCCACTTATGTCGCCGAGTGCATCTTTAATAATATTAAAACCTTCTTGACGTAAACCTTCTTTTGAAAGTGTTTTTGCATTACGTACAGTGTTAGCACCTTTTAATACTGTTCCTAAAAGTGCTCCTGGTGAACTAAATGCTCTACCACTTGTGATATCATCAAATACATCAGCCGCGCCTGCCGCTACACCACCAGTTCCAAATAAACTTGATGTGCCGCCACCGCCAAGTGTTAATGGACTTGGGGTCTTGTCATAATGTTCTTGAGCAAAACCTTTTGGTGCCGCACCTTCTGTTACCGGTCCTCTTGAATACCAAACAGTTTCAAATTGAATAGACATTGAACTTTGTACAACTTCGCTGGTTGCTTGATCCATAGTATCGTGTTGCCAACTTTGAATGATAGGATTAACAAGTGTAAATGCTGTATATCTTTTTCTTGACATTTGATATACAATTATACTGTTAAAGAATGGTTGGAAACTATCGTTATCAAAACCATAACGATACTGTTGATTAGATGTACCGTAAATATTTGCTCTATTATAAGCCGCATTGTTTGATAACGGAGAACCTGCTTGGTCAACTCCTGCATAGTTTCCGTCTTTATAGTAATATCTATAGTATGCTTCCCACATTGCAGTTGTTAACCCGAAGTTATCATCGTGGAAAGTAATAGTACAAGGACTATAATCTATTCTTTTTTGTAAAACTCTTTTTCTATTGTAAGCGTGTTTTGATTCAGTAGTAATATCAAACTTAGGTAAATCTACACTTTTAACAAGCATATTAATTGTGTTACTGTGCTTCTGTGTAAGTTGTGGAATAATAGCAGAAGCATCTGGATTAATATTAAATGCTACATGATAAAGAAATTTTACTTTAGGTGCAAATTTAAATGCGTCGTCTACATATAAACGAGCCGCGTGTTGGAAATCACCAAGATTACCTTTTGGATTTAATGCACCTTGTGCTAAGTTATTAAGAAATGGTGTTAACTTGTTTGCCATACTAATATTTATCTATTGAATTATATGGGTAGAGAATAAAAAAGGCGCCGAAGCGCCTTTTTGTGTTTTATGCAATAATACTATTACTGACCGCCACCTGTAACAAGTGTATTGACTGTTCTGCCTACAGCAGTACCAATACCTGTACCTTGTGGAGTTTGAATTGCGTTATCGTATCTAATGTTTAGTGCAACTGTTACAGCGTCTGAAGTCGCATAAGCCAACTGATTGTAGTTTGCACTCTCAAGATAACAACCGTACAATTCAAAAGTCTCTAAAACTGTTGCTGTATTTGCTCCGTTACCACCATCGAGTATTTCGATTCTTGTAACGAATTTGTAATCTGCACCTGATGCCGCACTTGACTGTTCGAAGAAGTCGAACTGTTTCTGTAACTGTTCACCAACAAGTTTTTGTACGTTGTTAGATACATCTTCACGTAAGTTAAGTGTAATTGGTTCCCAAGTATGTTTACCTGCTAAGTATACTTTTGAGTTGTAAACATCTAAGGTAATCTGTTCGAAAGATACGTTAGGTCTTGTTACATCAACTACTTGTTTTGTTAACTCTGTAGTTGGAGTAGATACACCAAAGTTTTCAAGCGATACCCTAAAGCGGTATTGCAGTTTTGGCATTAACAAACCTTGTGAACTTGAACTTGCGTTACTGTCCAAAGGCACTGTTAATCTTGAGAGTGATGAAATTGCCATTATTTGCTCCTATTTACTTTATTTATCATACTATAGGCCCGCTATTTCTCCAGTGTTTTTAAGTCTTAGTGGAATGTAAATAAATTCTACTGCTTTCACTGGTTCAATTGCTATGTCTACATATAACTCGTTTCTGTCAATTCTTGAAGGTGTGTTGTTTGATTCATCACACACTACTAAGAAATCATATAACGCTCTTTGACCTACAAGTTCTAACATTAAACTATCAACTTGTTGTTTAATCTCATCTCTTGTAATTTTATCATTTGGTTCAAAGATGTATGGTTTAGCAAGTTTGTTAAGTTGTGATCTTAAGTAAATCACCAATCTTGCAACATTGATTCTATCTAATGAACTTGCATTTCTTGCTCTTGTCTTTTGACCAAAGTTAACAAGACCAGCACCAGTTAAGAATGTAATTGGGTTAACTGCGTTGCTGTATAATGTATCTCGTTGACCTTCGTTAAGAGCAACTGTTTTAAATTCACCTTCACTATCAATGAAACCTGCACTTGAAGCGTTAGTAATTCCACCACGTCTTGTACCTGCTGGTGCAAACCATGGATATGAAACCTGATCGCTTAATGCAATAGTTCTTAGTATACCATGTGATGCTGGAACAACTACATTGTTACCTGCGTTATCACTTGTGAATAAACTTGGATAAAACACACCTAAGTATTCATCGTTAGTTACTAAGCCATTGTCGTTATCTTCAACTGCGCCATTTACGTTAGTTGCCCAGTTGTTAATTGAAGTAGCATCACTTGTTAATCTGAACGGAGAGTCACCAACGATAAACGCTGTTAATCCTCTGTCATTGTTAAGTGCTACCATTTCTCCAATTAGTTCTGAGTAACCTGGAGTAGCCATTAAGTTAAAGATACGTGATTCGTTATCTCTAATGTCTTGGTTGCTGTTCATCAATGCTTGTAAAGCCTGTACTACAACTTTACGCTGTGCCTTACGACCAAATGTACCTGAACCATCTTCTTGGTTAGCACTTTCAGTTACCCATCTGTGTGGATAGTAAGCACTCATTGACTCGTCGCCGTTTCTACCATTGTCTTCTGCTGTGTCAATGTAGTTACGTACAAATTTCTTCACGTTAAATCCACTTCTACGTAGATTAAACAGCATCATTCCTTTTGGATATAGTGCTGGATCTGGAGCATCTGGATCTAAGTAGTTACTTGTTAACAAGTCTTTAATAGTTCCTTCAGAACCGCTGTTTGCACCTGCTGTGTTATAACGTGCATCTGCAAATAGTACACCGTTATCAGTTGACTGATCTGAACTATCTCTTAATACCCATTTCAATGTGTCGCCATTGTATTGATAAATTTGTGGATAGTTTTCTAAGTCTGCTGTTGATACCCAAATATCGCCGTTAACAAGTGCAGAACCATCTGATTGTACAGTTGGCTCAGTAGCACTTACAATAGGACCATCTGGTGATGTGCTTGAGAAGTTAACTGAACCCGAAACGTAGTTCTGATAACCTACCCAAGTAGTACCGTTATGGATCATAATGTCTGCTTCGTCAACAATTGAGTTGTACCATAATGTTCCGTCTGCCGCTAAAGCGTTTGGAGCATCTTCACTTGCTGTGTAAGATAATACTTGCCAGTTTGAAGCCATATACTGTTTAGGACTTGTAGAACTGTCAGTACCTGGAACATAGTATAAGTTTGCTGTTCCTGTATTAGCATCTACATATGGTGTAAATCCTGCAAGTGTTAATGCACCTGCTGTGTCAACCATTCTAAACTCACCGCCGTCGTTGTGCTCAATAACAACTCTGTTTGCACTGTCAACTGATGCAACGATATTTGTAAATCCTGCACTGTTAATTTGTCCAGCAATTTCTTCTGCGTCTGCTGAAGCGCCGTTTGTTGTAATTGACACTTGAACTGGTGCGTTTAATGTGTCTTGGTTTGTAATTGATTCAGCAATAGTAAATGTGTATGTACTTGCCGCAACTTGTGTTGAAATAATGTCTGATACAATTTTAGTTGAACCAGTTGCAACACGCTTGAAGATTTTAAAATCATATTCTGCTTGAGCACCTTCTGCTACGTTTGATTGTGCGTAGTGTGTGTCTACAGAAAGATTTACACCGCCGCCTGTTGAATCAAGGCCTTTAAGTGCTTTCATGTTGTCAGCGTAAATTGGTACATCTTTACTTTCCCATAATGATGTATTGCCGTTAAATTCTTTAACATAAAGTTTAGCACCTAAGTTTGCATCAGTTGTTTTAAACCATACGCTACCTGTTGGTGCTGGCTCAGTGTCAGTTGATTTAAACTCTGGAATTGAAGTATGAGGTCCAACACTTAATTTTGGAGCATAGTAAGTTTTTGCTGAAAAACCTAATTCTGCCATTAAGCCTGTTCCTTCTGCAACAATAAGGTCTGTACCATCTGTTGAGAATAAGTTAACTCTGCTATCAATTACAGAAGCACTAAATCCGTTGCCTGATCCTGCTGTGTTGATGTTACCAACAATAGTAGCAACGTCTGCCGCTGTGTTAATTGTGTTACCGTTAATTGTAAATGTTTCACCTGTGTTTGCTGGTGTTACGTTTTGTGAACCTGTCGCTACTGGCCAAGATGCAATCCATGCGTCAGTTCCAACTTTAACCCAAGTACCACTTGAGTTTTTGTAAAACACTTTATTAATTGTAGTTGTAGCAACAACAACGTAGTCACCTATTTGTCCAACAGAAGGTTTAGGATTACCAGTTGCTTGATCGCCAACTAATTTTGTTTTGTCTGTAATAAAAGTAGGAATCTTATTAGTGAAACTTTGTCCGCCTGTTGATGTTGCGGCATTACCGTTCCATTCAAAAATACCTGCTCTTGAAATTTGTGTATCAAACCAATAAGTACCATCTGCTGGATTAGCCGCTGGTGCTGTAGCCGATGCTTGGAGTGAACCTAAGTCTAAGTCTGCTCTTACAACCCATGCTCTGTTTGAAACGCCTAAGTATGAGTAAGCCGCTTGTAGACCGTATTCGTTTAACTCTCCACCGTGTATTGGATTGTTATTTGAATCTGTATAAAATAAAGGATCTCCAAAAGTTTCTGAAAGATCTCTTTGCGAAGTTAATAAGAAAGGTACGCCAGCGTTTGCTTTCGTAGTTCCTCTTGCTGTTCCTGTGCCACTTGCATTTGCTTTATCTTGTGCAGTAGCAACGAAAATCATAGGGGTAGTACCTGGCTCAGCGGGAGTATAAAAACTCTCGTCAATTACGCTGACCTGTACACCTGGTGATACTAAGTTTGCCATCTTGTGTTCTCCTGTTGAACTTATTATATGTATTTATACAGAAGTCAGATAATTATACCAAAATACATGGTATAAAAGGGCAGAAAAAGGGCAGGTAAATACAATATGCGTCCTTTATGTAAATGTGGAAAGAGACCTGTAGCGGTTAATTATAGAAAAGGTAATAAAACCTTTTATAGAACTCAATGTGATGTCTGTATTAGAAACAAAGGTAAAGGTAACGGAAAACCTAAATGGTATCAAGCAGGATATAGGCAACAAGACCACTGTGAGAAGTGTAATTTCAAAGCAGTCTTCAAAGAACAATTAAGAGTTTATCATATGGATGGTGATCTTAATAATTGTAGACCCAGCAACTTAAAAACAATATGTGCTAATTGCCAAATTGCTATGCAGAGAGTAGGCGCCCGGTGGAAACAAGGCGATCTTGAACCTGATTTCTAAGTTGTTCAAGCGTACCATTATTTTCGATAGTTTGCGTAAATTTAGTATGTGCCCATGCCCATTCTGAAGGGTGTACATCTTTAGGCTCAACGCCTACATCTTGATATATTCTAAACCACATAGGATCGACACCTCGTTTTACACGCCATACTTCGCCATTGATTTCATAAAGCATTTTTGCTTCGTTTGGAAAGCGTACATCTGGAATAACAAAATTAGTTTTAGGATTATTTAGAATATGTTGCTTTGTCAAACTTACCCAAATACCATCAAAAAATCCTTCACGCATACATTCTGTACCAAACTCTTGTAGCACAAGTCTTGGAGTAATAGTACGACCTGTTTCTGCTGTCCAATACTGATCTACTTGCTCACGCCATGCTCTTGATTCATCTGTTTTACCGTCCAGTAATTCTCTGTCCCAGTTAAACATTACACCAACTGCATCTTTAAGTTTATCTGCAAATGAAATTTTTACAAAATTATGGTTATCAATCAAATATTGTGCTACAGTATCTTTACCAGAACCGATTAAACCGCAAATACCAATGATCATTTATATCTCCTAAGTAGAAGTATATAGTATATGATATTTGTATTAGGATGTCAAGTGGTTTTTAGCCAATTGTGAAGCCGTAGCCAACACCACCTGCAACTTGTAACTTAAGATCTTCTTCAAGTTTTTCCATTTCTGCTTGTGCTTCGGCTTTTAGTGCATCACCATTTAGTGTTGAACCACCTTGTGGTCCAGCAATAGTAGCAAATTTTGAACGTGCTTCACCAAGCATAAATTTGGACTTAGCAAGTGTGTAATCCTTAATCCATTGTTTTGCAAGATAGTCGTTAAACAATTCTGAATCAGGACGATAATTGTAGCAGTACAATAATATTTCTTCTTCTGCTCTTGGACGTTGTAATAGTGTTAATTTTTTTGATGTTGTGTTCCATTTGAATTCAATAAATGATCCAAACATACGTCCTACAAGTTCTTGATAACTTGCAAACAAATTATAGGTTGCAAGTCCACCCATATTAGAACTTGATAAAAGATACGTGTTTGTATACGCTAAGTTAAATGGTTCAAACAATGTTCCGCCATCTCCACCGCCTGTGCGTGAACCAATAGATCTACGGAAAATCTGTCTTACTTCAACAATATTAGGATCAAGGGTGTATTCGTTTTGATCAATAACAGTATCTAAAAATGCATATGATTCTTCAACTGAATTATCAGACCGTTGTCTAAATTTGTCTAATGATGCTCTGAGTGCTATTTCGTAGTGTCTTGGATCTAACTCAACATCAACCATTCCGCCGCCAAGCATAGCGTCAACGTAATCGAATATTTCTTGTTTTTGTGTTTGTAATGTAGCCATAAATCAACGTCTCCATTAGTATTTATGCGATCGATAAATACTATTGTTATGCCAAGGATCAGTTTATATAAACCCGAAAAGGGCAAAGACTACGATTTTTTAGATAAAACGATCACAGAGATGTTTACTGTGGGCGGAACGGATGTCTTTGTTCACAAATATTTAGGACCAAAAAATCCTGATGAGGAAGATGCTACTCCCTCACAACCTCGCTATGATGCTGTAAAAGAAACCAACATTCAAGATATGCTGTTTATGGAAAACAGGGATCGTAAGTATGATCCGGACATATATGTGATGCGTGGAATTTACAATGTACAAGATGTTGATTTTGACATGAGTCAATTTGGGTTATTTTTAACTAACGACACGCTGTTTATGACAATACCAATTAATTACAGTGTTAAAACTCTTGGTCGAAAAGTGATGCCAGGTGATGTGTTTGAATTACCTCATTTAAAAGACCCACACGCTTTAAATGATTATAATGTAGCACTTAAACGTTTTTACGTTGTAGAAGATGTAAACAGAGCCGCTGAAGGATTTTCACAAAGTTGGTATCCACACTTATATAGAGTAAAACTAAAACAAATAGTAGACTCGCAAGAATTTAAAGACATACTTGATTTGCCAGCAGAAGAAGGTAGTTCACAAACATTACGTGATGTACTTTCTACATATGAAAAAGAAATGCAAATTAATAATGCTGTACTTTCACAAGCAGAAGCAGATGCTCCTAAGTCAGGATACGATACTACACATCTTTATACACTACAAGTTGATGCAGAAGGCAAACCAGAACTTGTAACTGCTGACGAAACAGTAATTGATGCAAGTATCGCAAGTGGTAATATAGATGCAAGTAGAGTAAATGAAACACCCGATAGGGAAGGATATCAAGGTTACTTGCTTGGTGACGGAATACCACCAAATGGTGAAGCATTTGGGTTTGGCAGTAGTTTTCCTCTTACCCAGGTTAAAGGAGATTATTTTTTGCGTACAGACTTTTTACCAAACAGATTATTTAGATACGATGGCAACCGTTGGATCAAGATGGAAGATAGTGTAAGAATGACAATGACTAATACTAATCAAAGATTGCATCAAAAAGGTACGTTTATTAACAATACTAAAACAAACGAAATTGGTGGCGAAACAGTACAAGAAAGACAAAGCCTTTCTCAAGCACTTAAACCAAAGGCGGATAACTAATGCAACATTTTTACGATGGCCAAATAAGAAGATATATTACTCAGTTAATAAGACTTATGAGTAATTTTTCTTATAAAGATGGTGATGGAAATTTAAAACAAATTCCTGTGATGTACGGAGACATTACTCGTCAAGTTGGTCATATTATGAGAGACAACTCAGAAAATAAAGTTCCTTCTGCTCCTCGTATCGCAGTTTATATGACAGGATTAGAATTAGATCGTGATAGACTTGCTGATGCTTCTTATGTAGGTAAAGTTCATTTAAGAGAAAGAACATATGATGCAGATAATCAAGAATATTTAAACACACAAGGTAAAAATGTTACTGTAGAACGTATGATGCCTACACCTTATAATTTAACTGTAAATGCAGACATATGGTCAACAAATACAGATCAAAAATTACAAATTATGGAACAGATATTAATGCTGTTTAATCCAAGTTTAGAAATTCAAACAACCGATAACTATGTTGACTGGACAAGTTTGAGTGTTGTTGAATTAGAACAAGTTACTTTTTCAGGAAGAAGTATACCTACTGGAACTGAAAGCGAAATTGACGTAGCAACATTAGGATTTAAAACTCCTATATACATATCACCTCCTGCTAAAGTTAAAAAACTCGGTGTTATTACAAATATTGTAATGAGTATTTTTAATGAGGAACAAGGTACTATTGATTTAGGTGAAAGTTTCCCTGAACTAAAAGCGTACAATGATGCTTACGAAGAACAACCAGCACAAACACCAGAAGACGGGCCAGCAGTAAGAAAAGACACTGCCGGTATTTCTCTTACAGCATACAATGATTACGATTTACTTGTTATGGGTAATGAAGCACAACTAATACACAGAGGTGTTGTTGGTAATACATCGTGGACAGGCTTTATGGACGCATTGCCTGGACAGTTTAGATCAGGATTAAGTCAAATTCAACTTACAAGACAAGATCGTTCACAAAGTATTAATGGTGCTGTTGCTATTAATCCAAACGACGAAACAAGATTACAAATTACTTGGGATTCAGATACAATACCAAGTGATAAAGTAATAACAGGATCAACTGGGGATAGAAATAAAATAGATTATATTATTGATCCTCTTAAATTTAATCCTACATCAATTAAAAGTCAAGGAACAAGAATATTATTGTTAGCAAATATTGGTAATGCTTCTGTAGCAGACGGACCAGATGCTTGGAAAAATAATGACGGTACAGACTTTATTGCTTCTGAAAATGACATTATTGAATGGACAGGAACTGCATGGAATATCTTATTTGATGCAAGTACTGAAACCAATATTTCATACACAACTAACCTAAATACAGGAATCCAATATAAATGGACTGGTACAGAATGGATTCTTTCCTTTGAAGGCGAATATCGAAACGGAACCTGGCGCATACAATTTTAAATAATTACTTGTATGAGCAATAAAATCACCTGTAGCGGAGCATTATTCTATGCGTTAGAAACTAAACGTTTTCTATTCTTGCATAGAACACAAACAAAACAAAATAACGTTTGGGGATTAGTTGGTGGAAAAAATACAACTGAAGAAACTCCATTTAATGCATTACAGAGAGAAATTTTAGAAGAAGTCGGTAGCGTACCTGAAATTATTAAAAATATCCCATTAGAAACATTTGTAAGTACAGATGAAAAGTTTAATTTTCATACATACCTTGTTGTAGTAAAAAAAGAATTTTTACCAAAATTAAATGACGAGCATGATGGTTATGCTTGGGCAAGTTTTGGTAAATGGCCTAAGCCATTACATCAAGGTTTAAGAAACACTTTACAAAATAAAACAAATATCACTAAATTAGAAACAGTATTTGAATTAGTAACACTATTAGAGGAATAAACATGATAAAAGTTGTTGGAGATATCATGTTGGATCGCTGGATCATAGGAACAGCAAACAGAATGTCACCAGAAGCACCTATTCCTGTGCTTAAAGAAAACACACAAAAATTTAGTATTGGCGGCGCAGGAAATCTTGCATTAAATTTAGCCAACCTCCATGTAGAAATAATGTTATATGGTGCTGTTAGTGGAGATAAAGAAGGTTATAAAATTATAGAATTATTAAAAGACTATGACAGTGTTACAAGTCGTGTAAAATTTGATCATTCTGTTACAACTACAAAGACAAGATTAGTCGGCCAAGGTGGCCAACATATATGTCGTTGGGATAGAGAAGAAAATTATCAAGGCGATTTAGGACCTCTAAATTTAGATGTAGACGATGTTGTTATTGTAAGCGATTATAATAAAGGTATTGTAACAAATGACTTAATGTTTGGTTTACAAAATAATAAAGTTTTTGTAGATCCTAAACAAGAACCTCAATTATATAGAGATTGTTTTCTTGTAAAACCTAATATGTCTGAATATATTAGTTGGTTTGGTGAATTTAATATAAAAATTGCACAAAGTAAAATAAAAGAATATGGTTGGACTTGGCTTGTTGTCACAGATGGTGCTAACGGTGTATATGTTATTAATGAAAACGATTATTGGCACTACAAAGAAGAAGTTAGAGAAGTTGCAGATGTTACAGGAGCAGGGGATACGTTTTTAGCAGTGTTAGTTTATGGACACGTTATTAAAGAAATGTCTATACCCGATGCTTGTAATTTGGCTTGTTATGCAAGTGCCAGAAATGTAGAAAAAAGAGGAGTACACCCAGTTACATTTGCAGATTTAAACAAAGGTATAGTATGGACTAATGGAGTATTTGATTTACTGCATGAAGGACATTTTAAACTATTAAAGTTTGCAAAGTCAAAAGGACAAAAATTAATCGTAGGTATTAATAGTGATGCAAGTACAAAACGACTGAAGGGTGAAAACAGACCAATTAACAATCAATTGCAACGACAAATGAACTTAAAATTATTACCATGGGTAGATGATGTAATAATTTTTGATGAAGATACTCCAATTAATGCTATTAACAGAGTAAAACCTAACTTAATTATTAAAGGTGGCGACTATACTATTGAAACAGTTGTAGGCCACGAACAATATCCGGTTGAAATTTTTCCTACTGTTGAAGGTGTTTCTACTACAAATATAATAGAGAAAATGAAATGAAAATATTAGTAACAGGACACGATGGGTTTATCGGAAAAAACCTTGCATCATACCTAAAATATAAAGGACACGAAGTTGAAGGTTGGGAATGGGTTGAGAACAAATACCCAGATGCTTCTAAGTATGACAGAGTAATACACTTAGGTGCTATTAGTTCAACAACAGAACAAGATGTTGAAAAAGTTATGAAACAAAACTATGAGTTTACTATGAAACTTATAGAAATTTGTGATATGATGGGGACAAGTTTACAGTTTGCAAGTTCAGCAAGTGTATATGGTCCGGGATTAGATGGGTTTAGTGAAACATCAAAGTGCTTACCTCAAAGTCCTTATGCTTGGAGTAAGTATTTGGTTGATAGATGGATTGCTGATTTCAAAGATGACTTCAAAATTAGCATCCAAGGATTTCGTTATTTTAACGTATATGGAAATTTTGAAGATCACAAAGGCGATCAAGCCAGTCCAATAACCAAGTTTACTAAACAAGCAAAAGAAACTGGTGAAATTTTACTGTTTGAACACAGTGAAAACTATCTACGTGATTTTATCAGTGTTCAGGATGTATGTTTAATTCATGAAAAAATGTTAGAAGTTGATCAAAGTGGAATTTTCAATGTAGGGACTGGAGTTCCGAGGTCTTTTAAAAGCATTGCAGAAGTAATTGCAAAAAAATACAATGCAAAAATTGTAGAAATTCCAATGCCTGAAAAATTACGCGGTCAATATCAAGAATATACCTGTGCTGATATGAAGAAATTACTATCACACATTGATCATTCTTTTATTAGACCGGAAGATTGGATACATGAGTCAAAATAATTGTAAAGTTGAGTGGTGGAGCGTAGTACCCGGACTTGCAAAAGTTGAGCCGGTGCAGTCTGCTACTAAATTTATACCACCTTGGTTCAAAGATATGCCTAAATTTCTTGAACCTGATAATTTTATGGACAAAGGTACACTAAAAAACTGTCCTGGCTTTGTAGATTATTTTAAAAATGCCTATGTAGTTACGATGTGGTGTGATTTTCACATAAAAGTTGATAAAGATAACTTTGCATGGCATTCAAGTAATGAAGATTTTACTATGAGTTTGCATTATGATAATCAATTTAAAGATTACATACCAAGTAACGCAAAAGACAAGTATCTTTGTGTTGCAAAAACTGATTGTCCATGGAGAGTCCGTACAAGTCCAGGTTGGGCAATGATGCAACTGCCAATGTTTTACGATTTTAATGAAAATTTTGAGTGTATGCCTGGTATTACACATACCGAATGGAGCCATCAGATCAATCAACAACTACTAATTAAAAAAGAAGGGGAATTTTTAATAGAAAAAGGCACTCCTTTAGCAATGTACGTGCCAATTAAACTTGCAGAGTTGGAAACTACTGTACAAGACGAAGATAAAGAAAAATATGAAGCAAGTTTTGTTAGTAATATGATATTCCAAAGCAAATTTCGTGGTGCATATAAAAAATTTAAGGATAAATGGAGTAAAAAATGAGTCGTCTTGAAGGCAAAGTTGAAAAAGGTTGGGGTTACGAGTTAATCTGGGCAACTAACGACAAGTACTGTGGTAAAATTATGGTATTTGAGAAAGCAGGCTCAAAATTTTCCATGCATTTTCATAAAGAGAAGGAAGAAACGTGGTTTGTTAACTCGGGACGTTTTGAAGTTAAGTGGATTGACACTAAAGATGCAGTATTATACAGTAAAGAATTAAAACCCGGCGATACTTGGCACAATCCTCCACTACAACCACACCAACTTATTGCTCTCGAAGACGGTAGTTCAGTAAGTGAAGTAAGTACACCCGATTCAGTTGAAGATAATTACAGAATTATTCCAGGCGATAGTCAAAAAGACATTATTAAGAAAAATAACCCGCCGCCTATGCCTACCTAACTAATATTACACCAATACTGTTCAGCACCAGGCTGGAGAGACTCACAACCTCTTATAAGCAATTCTATCATTACAGAAAGATCTTGTGCTACACCTGATATAATAGCAAAGAAAATAACAAGGAAAAATAATATAAAAGGACTTAAAAGTATTAGTAGCCAATAAGTTCTGAATATTCCGTGTCCGTGTGCTTTACGATATTCACGTTTACGTGCAAACCAGTGTACTATTGCTTTAACAATACGTTTGATTCCACCAACAAACCAATCACCTATAAAGTGTCTAATAATTCTAACAACAATGAGAATTGGACTTGATACTACTTCCCAAACTAACAATAATGCATCAATGCAAAGATCAACAACGTGGTCAATGGTCCACCACTCTTTAAATCTTTGCCAACGACTTTTGTTTATGCTTGTGCTTCTGACCATCGTAGTACAATATTCGAGTTAACAGTATTGCCTGATGTCTTATACACATTAATTGCTAATACGTCCGGTCCGTTCGGGAATGTACCTCTACCACCAAGTGTAGTATTGGTTAATTCTTTAATAAATGATAGATCCAATGTCGATCTTTCTCCAGGTTGTGCAATGAATGAGAAGATTGTTTCACCTGGTTGTGCATAAGGTGGATTCACAAATTCAAATTCAATGTCTGTAGTACCCGGTGTAATAGTAGTACCGTCCGATGTTTGGTTAAATGTTACTTTGTAGTACGATGTTGATCCGTAAGTTTCTAATGATACCGTAGTAACCTGTGTTCCTGCAGGGAATCTGCTATCACTTACGTTAGTTCCTTGTGTAACACCAGCATTATCATAGTCAGTTACTTCAAAAAAGATCTCGTTAGTTGGTGCTTCTTTAAATGTTTTAGTTAATACTATAGTTACATTAGTGTTAACAACGTCTTGATTTGGTCTTTGACTTGTGTAAATTCTACGTACATTACCTTGTGATCTTGTACTATCAGTAAATCCTGAAATACTTGTTATTACTGTACCGCTTGGATAATAATTTCCTGACTGACTTTGTACTCCTACTCCGGTTGCAAACAAGTCTGTATTTGCCTGATAAAATGATTCTGTTACCCAAAAGTAATCTCTACTGGTGTCAAGTGCATTATCCCAGTTTCTATCAGCACCGGTCCAACCCCTATCTATTGCTGTACAAGTAGCAGTGATAGGTGCTTGAGTTGTAACAAGAGCCGTAGTTGGTACAGCACCACCGTTCCAGTTAGTAGAACCACCTGGTGCAATCTGTGCGAAACTTGGTTGACCACCTTGTGCAAGTCCTGATAGTCCCTGCCAACCAACATCACTTGGGTTAAGAGGATAGTTCTGTGGATTCAACACACCTTCAATAACAATACCTCCTGAATCTGCCGCCGCTGGTGGGTCTGTGGTAATCTCAAGACCTTCAAGTAGTAACTGTGCTCTATTAAGAAGTTCACGTTCTCCAAGATCGCCTACAAGTGCGTTAGACACACTTGGTGCAAGTCTTAATAGGAATGATGTAACCCTGGTTGTACTAACAGAAACACCTGTTGATTTGTATGAGAACAAGTATCCACGATCTGAGTCAAAGCCTCCGTCTGTAATAAACGCTGAACCCCAGTGTGAAATAACCGGTGATGCTGTGTTACTAATAAGCACAACTCCTGTATTTCTTGTATGTGCCGCGGCTGGACCGCCGGTGTATGTTCTTGTTGCACCTGAAGCAAAGTTTGTCATAGGACTTGCCCTTGTACAACCTGTTAAATCTTTTCCGTCTACACCTGTGAAACGTATCATTTCAGCATCAATTAATACTGTGCCGCCTTCTGGTGGCATAAATGATGCATCAACTAATGAAATTGTTTGAATTGAATCGTCGATATCTTTAGATAGTTTACCTACAGGACCTTCGTTGGTAATTTCGTAACGTACTGGCATATTACCTGTACGCATAAATGCTTCTGTGTTTACGTTTGAATTTCTCATTCTGTGCATAAACACAAAGTCACCATTACTACCACGTAACATCCAATCAATAAAACCAGCACCATACCATGAATACTGTATTCCAACCATCTGCATTTTACTGATGTCAACGTTGTATCCACTTGGTCCTGTGCCGTCACCTCTATCTCTGTTAAAGTCTTTTGATTCTGTTTTCTTATCTCTAACTAAACAGATCTTACTTGAACGTACATTAGTAACTCCACGGAAGTCAGGTGCAAGATACATAGTCTCATTATCTATAACCTGTGATACAACATGAGTCATACCTTTAAGAACAATTCTATCACCTGCTCTTAATTGTTCTCTAAATCTTGTTCCTGTACCTGTACAAGTGTTTGAGTCAACATCAATGTCAACTACACCTGCTAACTGTAAAGTTGCAGTTCTTTGTACAGCACTAAATTGTGTACCATCATATTCAAAGAAGATACCATTCTGATCATCAAATGCTCCTGAACGAACAGTTGCACCGTGGAATGTTCTTAGTGATACTTGTGGTTCTGAACTTAGTTCTGGAGTTGTACTACCTAATGCTCCTGTTGCAATAACTTCAAATTCGTTTTCATCATTAACATCTGATACTGTATAATCACCGTTATAACCAACAGTGTCAATTCCTATTAGTCTAATGCCAGCACCAACTTGTAATCCGTGTTCTGTTTCATCTGTAGTTATTGTAATAACTGAACCTGGCGCTGTTCCACTTGCTGTAATATTAAGAATATTGTAACTTGGAGCAAATAGAGCACCAGTTGTGTACATAATACCTTTACCTGACTGGTATCTAATGTACTTTTTACTCTGTCTAATTGCTTGAGCACCGTGTTGTGGTCCGCCTGTTCCTAACTGCACACCACCATCATATGGTCTGTGAATAAAGAACGAGTCTGGTCTTGGATAAATTGAACCAACAACTGGTTGATCGTTGTTAGTACCTGTGTCGATAAATCCTGGTGATCTACACTGATATTCAAGTTGATTTGTTGCTGGAACTGCTGTTGCACTAAACGGTCCTGCCGCTAAGTCATGATTGTTTGCACCATCGTCTGAATTAATTGTTACAGCAAAACTATCCCCAGGAACAAGTCCATGTGGTGTTTGGAATGTAACTCGAATACTTGCCAATGCACTGTAGGTAATAACAGTTGACGCTGGTATTGTTGTATTTGTTTCTTCAGACATTGTTAATGCACTGTATAAGTCAAGTTGTTCACCAGCAACTGCTGTACCACTTGATGCGATTCCAATAAAATTACCTTCTGTTGATTCAATTGTACAACGTAGTGTTAAATCGTTAGTAGGAGTATCACCACCAAGTTGATTGCCTGGAATAATAATTCTATCACCTACTTGATAACCACTACCGTCATCTGTTGCGGATACAAGAGTATATGTACCGGCGCTTCTTGTTACATCAAATACTGCATTTCCACCTGAGTTAGTGTCGTTGGTTCCTGATATATTAGGATAACTGCCACTACCTGTAGCGCCACTACCTGTAAATGATATTCCTGAAACACCAAGATCTGAAGGATTAACACTGGTAATTGTAATTAAAATATCATTAGTAGGAGAAGCACCACTTACTGCTGTTCCTAAAATTAAAAATTCTTGATCAACACCATAATTAGAACCAGCATCTTGAACTGTAATTGTGTAATTTCCTCCGGCTAAGTCTACTTGGAACTGTAGACCACTACCGATTAAATTAGTACCTGTGTTAACTGACGGATATGCTTTTGTATTAGCCGCTGTACCTGCAAGAGTTGTTCCTGTAATTGAACCGTTAACATCAACACTTGAAATAGTAATTACTAAGTTATTAGTTCCATCAACACCACCTAAATCACTACCAAGAATTGTAAATGTTTCTGAAGCAAGATATCCTGTACCTGCATTAGTTACATTTACAGAATACGCTGTTCCAATTCTTTGTACGTTAAAGTCTGCGTCAACGCCGTTAATTGTTGTTGTTGTGTAAGTTGGTGATGCATAAACTACATCAGCATCAACTGCTGTTCCTGAAGCATCTACACTTGTAATACTTCCGCCAACACCTACTGCTGTTACTCTTAATAAACAGTCATTAGTTACACTTTGACCGCCTAAGTCAAAACCATCTACTACAATTTGATCACCTACAGTATAACCTGCTGATGTATCTGGTGATGTTATACTTGCTGTATAAACATTGTTTGTGTATTCTATATCAAAAACTGGATTAGTACCTGTGCCACCTTGATACTCTCCAGTAACATCAAAGAACGAACCATTACCGTCAAACCCTGTACCTGTAAAAGTAAATGTTAAAATTTCTCCACCTGTATCTACGGTTTCTACAGTAATTACAATATCGTTAGTAGTATCTGCGCCGCCAACAGTTCCGCCACCTATAACAATTCTATCACCTATTTGATAATCTTGGCCTGGAGAATTTAATACAACAGCATAAACACCATTGGTTCTTGTAACGTCAAATGTAGCACCGTTACCAATTGATTGATCGTTTGTACCAGTTAGTCCTTGATACAATACTGTATTACCAATAAGCGTTCTTGTTGTTGCTGAACTAATTGTTAAATCATTACCTACAACATTTGTCACAAAAGCCGCAGTACCATCGCCTCTATCTACTGCTGAACCAATTTCAACTGCTGAAGAATCCTGCACAGGTAATGTAAACGAACCTTGAGCAACATCTGCTGTTAGGACAGGAGTATCAATAATGCTTCCGTCACCAACTGTACCAGTAACCTGAGAACCTAATGGTATTCCGCCTGCAACAGAAACCAACGGAGCACCAAGTGGTGGCTGAGTTCCTGTAACCGCAAGTCTATCTTCTTGTGTATCTGAAGCAAGTGCAAGTGTAAAAGAACCACTTGATCCTTGTGATGTTACTTCATAAGTTGCTGTGTCACCTTGAATAGCCGCACCTGTGTAAAACGCCGCTTGTCTTAATATTGTATAGAATGTGTATAAACTTGTACCTGCTGATGTACCAACTTTGGCTTTTGCATAGTAAGTGAATGTATTATTAGTCGGCGTTGTGTTTACAATAAAAGTACCTTCAGCACGACCGTTACCTTTTACAGAACCATCAAGTCCTCTAATAGTAATAGGTTGTCCTGGTACAACACCATGTGGGCCAACTGTTGTAACTGTAATTAATGATTGACCAATGCCGCCACTTCCTGAAGAAGCGTCTGTTGTTACAGATGATACTGCTGTATCAGTGCCTGGTACTTCGTATGTTGACGGATACCCACGCATTGTACCAATCGCTTGCCACTTGGTAGGCTGTAGTCCGTATTCAAAGTCAGCGTCAAGCATTGATAGAGCGTTTGCAACTCTGTGTCTTTCAATAGCGTCAGTACCAAAGTCATATGGCCTTGTTTTCAAATCACCTTGATCAACAAATATTTGCAATGTATCTGTTTCAGCAAATATTGTTGGCTTATCTTCGACTGGTAAAAATGCCAAACCTTTTTCAATAACTTCTGTAATAAGAGCAACAAGTTCTGTAACTCTTGTATTACCGCCTAACTCACAATCACCACCTAAGAAATATTGTGTAGTTTCTGGAGTTCCAGTTTGTTTTGTTGGATATACTGCTTTAGTTATGATATAATTATTAATTAAATCACGCATAAATTCTTTAGCGGCAATTTCTTGTGTACGTGGACCGTCAATTTGAGGTGTTGGTCCTTTCCAGTATTTACTTGCTGTGCTTCTTACATTTGCATTGCCACCATATTGCATATCTGCTACAATAGCATCAAGATTAAACGCTGTATCTCTTTCACACTTGGCCGCGTTGTAAGTATAATTTTCCCAAATACTTCCTGCTGATGCATTTGCAACTTGATCAGCAATCCAAGCACGTACTTCGTCTTTGATAAATTCTTTGTTATTTGTTATTAATGCTCTACAATTTGTAAGATATTCTTCATTTGTTGTATCTTGCTCAAATAATACCTGTGTAATTGTATCAGTAGTTTCTAAAAACTTTTGAAAGTAAAAATATGTAGGTGTAAACTCAACAGAATCGTATGTGTATTTTACATCAGCACCTTTTGAAGGATCACTAAAGTTAAACAACACTGTGTTGTTTGTTGTATCAGTAACTAAAAGTAAATTATCTTGTGTAACTTTTGTTGGAAAAATTGCTCTACTAATTTCTGCACGATGAAACTCCGGCATCTTTTCTGTGCCTTCTAAGATAACAGTACCGATAGTATCTACAAGTACTTTATCAATTTGGTCACCGGCATCTGATTCTGCAATATATTCACTATTTCTTGTTTGAGTAGTAACAACAGGACTTTGATTAGTTGTCCATGTTGTATTTGTTAAAATATAATTTTTAAGCAACCAAGAACAAAACATTTTTGCCGCTTTTTCAGGCATCCTATCACCGTCAATTTGCGGAATTGCTTTGTCCCAATATGTTGAAGCAAGATAACGTGCTTGTTCGTTACCGTTGTATCTTAAATCGTATAAAAGTCCACCTGGTTGATCTTGGACAGGATTTTTAGGATCATAACCTTGTAGGTTATAACGCATATCACGTTCACATTTTTCATCACTGTCATTAGTATAACCAAAGAATACACTTTCTACAGCATTAGGTAATGCTGAATAAAAACTATGTGTTGTAATATCTGATGAAATTCCAACATTAACTGTAATAGTATTTGCTGTTGTTGCTGTAATTAGAATAGGTTCATTGTAAACAGGATCATGTCCTTCATCATTTGGAACACCACTTGATCTTGGATAAGGATGATCAGTTTGATAGTTATCTAAAGCACAACGGAAAGTAATTCCGCCTTCAGCAATCTTAATTAAGTCTCCTGGTTTATAAGGATGGCCTGTAATAGTTAAAGTCATTTCACCTGTAGTAGGCGTATAAGTTGCATCTGTTGGTGTGTGCTGTCCAGCCTTAGCAATATTAACATTAATATGTGCTCGTACTTCGTCAACAATAAATTCTACGTTGTTCTGAATTAACCAATAAGCGTTAGGTCTTAGATTACTGCTATATGGAATACCATTGTGGAATATATAGTCGTTAATTTTACGTTTTGCCATTTACTTTATACTCCTAATGCAATCGCCAATGCAGTTGCCGTGTTATCTACATATTGTTTGTTTGTTAAATGTTGACTTGTCACTGGTGCGTTTTTTCCTGTTGCTTGATTAAATGTAGCATCACGAGGTGTTACATTTCCTATCACTGTATTATTTAACCCATTCACGGCATTTAATGCTAAGAATGATCCGTCCCTTGGTACAGTTTGTCCAACACTCATATTATTAATAGTGCCTTGCTGTCCTGTATTTAATGTAAGAACACCTGTTCCACTTGGACTAATTGTAACATTTTGATTTACAGGACTTAAATTAACTGTTTGTGTTGCACTTAAAGTTAGTGCATTTACGTACATATTACTTAATGTGCCTTCGCCGGCAGGATTAATAGTTACTGTACCGTACTCTCCTTGTGGAGCAATAGTAATTTCAGCATCCTGACCTGTGAATGTAACATCACCAATAACATTTAAACTACTAAAACTACCGATACCTGTAATAGTTGGATCTGCTGTTGTAATAGTTCCGTATGTGCTACCGTCTCCTGTTGCATAATATAGCGTGTCTGGTGCTAACGCAGGTACATCAAAAAAGAATACACCTGTTGTTTGACCTTGTGCATCAACACCTGAAAGTACAGTAGTATCAGCGTCGGATGTTTTGTAAGTAATTCCTTCGTTATATCTTACTACAGGAATATCGTTTATAGTAATTGCTGAGTTTCCTGTAGGGTCTGCATAAAAAATGTTCCAAGTTAAAAATGTAAAATTATTTAAATTAAAACTATAACTTGTTCCTCTTGTAAGTGCTAATGGAGGATTTGGTGCTAATAAAACTGATCCTGGACTAAAAATGCCGTCTTGAGTAAAGTAAGAACCTTGTCCTGTTCCTTCTTGATTCATATAGAATCTATCAGTAACAATATCTTCTTCTTCAACAAGGTATGTAATACTCTTTAGTGTTACATTACCTTCTGTATCAACCGCGAATCCGGGACTTTTAAAACCATATTCAGACTCAAACGGGTTATAAGTTACAGCCATTGTTTACTCCAAGTACTCATATTTATCATACCTTATGCAGGCACCAAAACGTTTTGTGTTTCGTAGTAGTTTGCACTAAACACAACCTTAGCACCTCTACCTGGGGCAGAATCGTCTAATGGTTTTGCATTACAAATTACATTAACATAACTATCGTTTACTGTTACGGATAAATCAAGTAATTGATTACCAAGGTTTGATCTACCATATACAACAATTTCAGCAGTGCTTGGACCAGCAACAACTAAACACTTTATAATTTCTTTTTGGAAAGTAGATAGATCAGCAACAATAGTATATTCGGCGGCACAGAAATCGCCGACAAGCCAGCGATCTAATACAGTATCTTCAGTAATTTTTTTCCAGGGACCGTGATAACTTAGATTAGCACCGTTCTTTAGCAGTACTGTATTCTTTTTACCTTTACCGAAAAATTTACCAATATCAAACATTTTAGTCCTCTTTAGTATATTTATCGCTTAGAAGGATTTAATTTTTAACTGTAATTAGTGTGGTATATTCGGGCAAATATAGGTATTCTACATCGCTTTTAGCAAGGGTAGATACAGCATTATCTAAGGTTTCTACAAGCGGGTCACCACCTAAGTTAAAACTTGTATTAAAGATAATAGGACAGCCTGTTTTTTCCTTAAATGCTTTGATCAAATCGTAGTAGTGTGGATTTTGTTCTTGATTAACTGTTTGTATTCTGCAAGTGCCGTCTACGTGAATAATTGCAGGAATTTTTTCTTCAATTCCTGGCTGGCAATTTACAGCATACATCATTGTGGGTGATGATTTCATGCCACGTAGATCAAACCATTCATGTACATCTTCTTCTAAAATACTACCAGCAAACGGGCGGAAATATTCTCTACGTTTAACTTTGTTAACGTGATCTTTACCGTTTGGATCTGTTGGATCATATAAGAAACTTCTGTTACCTAATGCTCTTGGACCGTTCTCGGAACGCCCTTGAAATACTGCTACAATATTTCTATCTGTAATTAAATTTACAATATCATCATGTGATACTTTAGAAACCTTTGCTTCGTATTTTTCTGCAATATTATTAATTTCTTGATCACTGTAATTGTATTGAGGACCATTATATAATGTTTCTTTTTGTGGATGAATAGTGTTATCTTTTGTAATTGCTCTATGTTGCATTAATGCCGCACCCATTGCTGTGCCTGCATCATTTGAAACAGGTTCTACGTATAAATTAATACCTTCATCTTTTAATTCTTCTAAGTAATAATAATTTGCAACACAATTAAGTCCATATCCTCCACTAACAACAACATTTTTCTTACCGCTCATTTCAACTGCTTTACGTATTAAATTTGCAACTTGTTTTTGTGTTTGTGTTTGTACTGCATATGCCATGTCTCTTCTATTTTGTAATTTTGTGACATCTTCTTCTTGGCCCATTTTGTCTCTTAAAAAATTAAAATAGTTTCTATTTACATAAGCACCGTTTGGATATGTTGGTGTTATTAAATTTCTATTAGACAAAGGACTTGTCATATCATTTGTAAACAACTTTGGAAACTCAGTTGGGTTTTCTGCACCATAAGGAAATAACCCCATAGTTTTTCCTGCTTCAATAAAACTAAATCCACAATAGTCTGTTACTGCTTCATATGTTTTAACAATACCAGCAGTTTCAGATAACACCACTTCAGGAACTGTACCTTCTTCGCCAAAGAATCCTCCATCGAAGTTATGAAATTCTGCTCCTACTAAAGGACCTCTTGTTCCTAAATGTTTATATAAAGTTTTAAAATTAGTTGGATATGAACAATCAAAAATAGTTTCTGTTTCCCATAAAGTTGTTGGAGGATTGTGTTCTCCTTCTAACTTTGCATCAAAGAAAGTTCCTGCACCGTCAACAATAACAGCAACAGCATCTTCAAATCCTGAATTGTAAAAACTTAAAGCGGCGTGTAACTTGTGATGATAATAACTTAAATCAACAACTTGAGGATGTCTTGGTAGTAACTTAGGATCTCGATCAATTAAACCTAACTTACGTGCAAGACCAGTATAAACATCATCACCTGTAAAATCAATTTTACCTGCTGTAGCATCTAAACTTTGTGTATGTGCTACTACAAGATAATCTAACTTATCAGTATAATCAAGAATTTTTACCATTGAAGCAAAAGGTCCGCCATCGTACTTGTGACGACTTAATCTTTCTTCTTCAATTGAAAATACTACTTCGCCATTTTTTAAAAGACAAACACCTGCGTTGTGTCCTCTTGCAATAGCGGCAATCCATAAATCTGGCTTTTTCATATTAATATCCTATGTAACCTATATGACTGTATTCTACAATTTCTTTTAGAATACTTTCTTCAAAACTAATTAAATCTTTGTTTGTTTCTTTTAATGTGTCAAGTTTATTCATTGTATATTGTATTTTATCTGGGATTTTGTTTGTAAGGCCCAAACTTGGACGGACAATATCTTTATAATAATCAAAATGATGCCAATGACTTGGATGTAATTCTGTCCAATCTTTTTTAGTTTTAGGATCATAAAAAGAATACAGTTGTTCTTTTCTTTCCCAGGAAAAAATTCCTAACGGTGTTAAAAAGTCGTCTTTTTTATATACATCAAACTTAGGATTAGCATCTAACACATTTATTTTTTCTTGTGTCTTTTCACCAAAACCAGGAGCATCTGGCATATCTGTTCCTAATTTATTCATATCACTTATAGACAACATTTTATAATTACAACCTATACTGTCTAACAAACCTCTAACAAGTACGATATTATTTTGTCCATACATATAATAACTTTCTTCATTCCAAAAAGTATTAATCCAATTATCGTCGAAACAAATTTCTCTATTCATATAGTTAAAAATGCTTCCTTTTGTTTTCCACCCTGTATCATCTGTATTTCTTACAGGATCGCCTCTTTGATTTAATTGAACTTCTTTAAATGTATGCCAATCGTGTCTAATATGAGTAGTCCATTGTACAATAACAGTATCGTCTTTTGTAAATTTATTTTTAGCATGACACTCTGCTACTCGTTGTGCTATTGCTCTATTTCCTAAACCTGGAAACCCCCAATTTTCATAATGATCAAATTCGTAGCCAAGAAAATCTGCATATGTAGGCCAAGCATACATAGTAAAACTACAACCAAATGCAAATAATCTTTTCATTAAAATCCTCTATACACTGGTTCGTGCTGTACTGCTTTACTAACTTCTTCTTGAAATGTTAAGAAATTAGATTCATTTAATTTAATATTTTCAATAGTATTACTAATTTTATTCTTGTATATTGTTAAATCTATATCTAAATTTACAATTTCTTGTGCATAATTAAAATGCTGTTTATGACTTGGATGTACTTCTAACCATTTACCATTGTCTCCGTCAAACTCATAACTGTCATTTTGATGTTTCCAACTGTATGTACCAATAGGTTCTAACCAATTAGGGTGTTCTAATACACTTTTATAGATTTTTAATTCAGGTTTACTATTATAAATGTTATCTTGATCAGATATATTTTCATCTGTTGCATTAGGAATGTCTGTACACATTTTTTTAAAATCACCTATACTGGTCATATACCAAGTACAGTGTGTACTATCTAACAATCCTTGAGTTAAACTCATATCATTTAGACTATACATTAAGTAACTGTGTTCGTCCCAGAATGTGTTTATCCATTTATCGTTATAAACAAATTGTCTGTTGTTAGGGTTGAAAATACTACCTTGTGTTTTCCAACCTATTTGATTATTTTTTCTGAACCATACGTGTAAAAAACTTTTACTATCAAACTGCATAGGAACAAAAGTATGATAGTCATTTCTAATGTGTGTACTCCATTGTACAATAACTACATCATCTTTAGTAAATTTATTTTTTGCATGGCATTCTGCTACACGTTCTGCAATAGCACGATTACCTAAACCCGGAAATGCCCAGTTTTCATAAACTTCAAAATGATGTCCGAGAATATCTGCATACGTTGGCCACGCATACATTGTGAAACTGCAACCAAAGGTAAAAAGTCTACGATGCTTTTTCGAGGTCTTTGACTTCTGGGATTTCGACACGTTTTCCATCTTTTATCATACTATGTACTGACTTAACAACAATATCTTCTACTGTGTCATTCATATACATAATACCTTCATTAGTTCTGTCTGAGAATTCGTCAATAGTAATTCTAATTGGCGAATAAACTCTTGCGCCTTCGCCCATGTCGAGTATGTCAAATTTAGGATTATCTGGATAAGAAATATTCTCTTTAAATGTTGATCCAATTACAACTGTAGCAGTTTTATCAAGTGAATGTGCAATATGTTGTCCAACACTATCGCAACCTAAGAAGTGATCTGCGGCGTGAATAATACCTGCCCAGAAACGTAATTCAATATGTTGTGGAATAGCAATAGGATTTTTAACACCATGTTTTTGAAACTCAATTGCAATCTCACTCATAAAGATTACACCATAGTCTTCACTAAGTTTCTTAACAATGTTTACAACATTGTCTGCTTCAAAACTTCTTCCACTTGGATCAGCAATCATTCCATTTTCATGAACTGTTCCTCTACCAAATGCTTGAAATACAACCACCTTATCTTTTTTAGTTTTTTCTTTTACTTCTTGAACTAATTTTTGACCTGTCATTAATTCTTGATTACTAAGTTTTAATGTAGGACGTGGTAGTTCTCTTACACCTTTATTATTAATTTCAATATCATAACACTGTGCTAAACTTGCTTGTTGATTATAATATTCAAACACTCTATAGGGTTCAGGAGTTTTTAAAATTCTATCTTTTAACTTATCTTCAAATAAATTTTTGTGCCATACATCGTATGTTTTTTTGAACAATGTTGGATGACCTTTAAAAAAGTCTGTACCACCTTCACATACAATTACAAAATCATCATTAGGATTTTCTTCTGCGTATAGTTCAAGTGCAGGAATACTTGTAATAACTCTACCTGCTCCACCATTAATAAAAAAGGCTGTATTTTTTTTTGACATTTTAATTTAGTTCCTTTGTTGCAATTACTTATTGTGCATTTATATGATCGTTCTCTCTTTTGAAATAGTCCCAATAAAAATGCTGTTGACCTGTTCTTGGTACTTGAATATGCCATTTTCCATCGAGTAAAACACCACTGGGAGAACTTGTCGGTAGGTGCTCGTTTTCTCCAAATTTATCACAACAACTATCAACAGTAATAATAGGAATACCATAGGTATGACTCATCATTTTTAAATGTATATCATGCCAATCCATCCAAAGTTGATCAGCATCATTGCCTCTATCACCATTTGTACTGTGCAATATAACATTAACTTGATGTATACTTGCCATTAATGGTAAACTTGGTGAGTTAAATCTAAAACCATTTCCCCAAAAATCATTACAAATCATTCCTGTAGTCCTTACACCATCTAAGTAATGTGTTTTTGTTGTACCGGGTGGGTCTGCTAAAACTTGATCCCAACTATGATGTGGAGAATCTTCACCACCTACAATATACTGTTTGTTTGTTGCTCCTAAAAATTCGCCTTGTTTATCATAATATCTAATTTGATTTCGTCTTATTGTGCCTCTGTGTTCAATATCTACCCAAAGTGTGCCTAATGCTATACCTAATCCTTTTTTATTTGCATAAGATACAACTTCGTAAGTTGCTTTTGCAAGATCGCTCATTCCGTTTGTTAGTACTAAATCAAAGTTTGGAAAATAACCTGATAGAGATCCTTCAGGAGTTAGTAACCAATCACAATTATTTTCAGCAGACCAGTCGATTGCTTTAAGAATTGATTTTTTATTTTCTTCGAGATTTTGTGTAACGGGCATTTGAACACCCGCAAACCTAACTTTATTGCTCATGCAATTATTTAAGTGTACGAGTGTTAAATTATTTTAGATTTGGATTACGCAGTACCGCAAGGTGAACGTGGAACGTCTACCTTCCAAGCCGCATAACGTTGACACTTGTGTACTCTAAATGTAGCACCTGTGCCTGCACTTTCAGTTGTAAATGTAGCATTAACATATTCACGTGCTTCTCTACCTACAACAATGTCTTGACCGTCGTTAATTGCTTGGTTACCACTTAGTGTTACTGCTGTAATAGCGCCGCCGTCTACTGTTTTAACTGTTGCAACAAGTTCGTCAGCAATAATATAATCACCTAAATCTGCTTTTGCAAATTTAATTGTATCGCCTACTGAATAACCTGAGCCACCTGTAGTAATATCAACAGCAAAACTATCTCCATATGTTACTGGAATATCTCTTAGTGCTTGGCGATAATTATTCCATGCAGTTTGTAAACTTGCAGGCATATCTGTATTAACTTTATCATCTGTCCATTGTAACAACGAAGTTCTATGTCTACGTAAATGTGGCCATCTAACGTGTGGTTGTTTCCATGGATAGTGTGCTTCTCCACCAAGTGATGTACTTGCTACTTTGATAAATTCGTTATTAGAGTTACACTCAATATCAAACTTTTCGTAAGTATGATCTGGTGGTGGATCTTTGTAAGTAATATATGTTACACCATTTGGAAGAGTTTCTTCAATTGTTTCGTGTTCATCATCGTCGCAGTCACATTCCATAAGCGAACAAATAATTGGATTTTCGTTACAGTCAACAAAAACTTTTCTAAGATTTGATGGTGGATCAAAATCGATACCCTCTTCTTCAAACATATATCCTGAAGGTGCAATTCTATTAGTTGCTTTGTCGATAAAAATCCACATTGCATCAGGACCTTCATACGTATGGGTGCCGTTTAATTGATATTCATCTTTTTGGCCAAGATACTCATCTGGTTTAGGATATGTAAATGTTTTTCTAATATGTGCCATCGTTTTCCTCTTAGTAATATACCACGTAGACTAATCCGCCTGCTCCTGGTGATCCACAACAACAACCTTCGCCGTATGCCTGTGCTGACATTCCACCACCGCCTGGGAATAAACCAAAACCTTGTGATCCTCCCCAAGCACAACAACCGTTAGGTCCGTTTCTAAATCCTGGGTTACCATATGAACCTGTTGTCATCATGTTTCCTCTATCGTGACAGTATTGACTCAACTGTGATGTTCCTTGTGTTACAGCAACACCAAAGTCCATGCCACTATGATTGTGAACACAGTATCTCATTCTACAACATGAATAACAAGTTCTGTACATAAAACATTCTGTACGTAAAACTCTTCCTCCACACGCTCTTGCACACCATGAACCTGATCTACAAACGTATGAGTCACAACCTTGTTGACAGTTTCCTTTTTGTCTACAGCAAGTTGAACCTGCCGCACAAATTGTAATTTGATCACCTGGTGAAACGTCTAATGCTTTTTGACCATATGCACCACCTGACGATGGATATCCCATTTGACAACAACATCCGCCGTCACCAGCCGCGCCGCCACCCCAAATTTCAAATACAGCATAAGCAGTTCCTGCCGGTACAGTCCATAAACAACATCTACCACCATTATTTGGAGTAGTAGTTGAAGTATTATAAACCGCAAACTCACGTGGAATTGCTTTAGGATCATCGTATCCGAATAAAAAATCTCTTAAACTTGACATACTACTATTTACTCCTATGTAGACGTGTAGTAAACTGTTACCAGTCCACCCATGCCTTTTGCTCCGCAATAACAAGTTTCATTGTGCGTTACACCTGAAGCGCCACCGCCTCCTGGGAATACACCGTGATCACCTTGTCCTTGACCATCTGTTTTATAACAACCTGAACGTGACATTCTTGTGTGTGATGTAAATGGTGCACTTGGAATAAACTGGTGCATATCTGATGCACAGTGAGCAGACCCATGTCCGCCTCCAGTTGTACCACAAATTGCTAATGTAGCACCGTTAACACATCCACAGTTAAACATTTGACATCCACTGTATGAACAGTTTTGACTCCAGAAACATTTTGAAGCCGCTTCTGAGCCACCTGATGAACACATACAAAATCCACCTGGTCCACAAACATAACTTGGAAATCCTTTACATGAATAACATCTTGAATGACAGCAAGTAGATCCTCCCGCACAAATTGTAAATTGCTGGCCTGCATCTACTTCAATAATACGTCTACCGTAAGAACCTGATCCACCGGACCATCCTTGTTGGCAACAACAAACACCTGCGCCAGGACCACCTCCGCCCCATACTTCAAACGCCGCCCAAGTAGCACCTGCTGGAACTGTCCATTGACAACATTGTCCACCATTATTTTGAGAAGTAATATTTGTATTGTATACACGTAAACTTCTTAATGGTGTGGAGCCTGTTGATGTAGTTCCATATTGTAGTAAGGTTCTTAAACTTGACATATTCTACTGCTCCCTTTATCTTGGTGGATTCTCGTCAGCATCAATAGGTGCAATATCAGCACCTGGTTCAACAGGAAAATTAACCATATATGCTGGAATTTCTTCTGCTGTTCCGTGTCCAAATGTTGCCGGTAAATCACGTAATGCTTGTCTATAATCTAACCATTTTTGTTTTACTGCTGTAGGCATATCGTCAGCAATTTTGCTGTCTGAACCTGCCAAAGCATTATTTCTTACTGTAATTAATTGTTCCCATGAAGTCCATGGTTGCTTCCATTGCATTGTCCATGTACCACCAGTATATTTTCCATCTGTTAAAGTACCATCCATGTTGTATGAACACATATCTAATTCATATGTGTGATCAACATCTGTTGGATCTGGTCTTTCGTATGTAGTACCGTCTGGTAAATTTACAACAATATTAGTTTGTCCTACAACAGTATCCCATTCTACTTTTGCATCAAATAATGAGCAAAGTATAGGATCAGTTGCACAGTTAATCTCTACTTTGTATTGATCTTCTGGTACAGGAAAATCTGCACCGTTTTCTTCATCTGTTAAAACAAGACGTGATGTATCTGAACGTCCTGTGTCTCGGTCGATGAAAACCCAAATTTTATCTGGCCCATTGTAAGTTGCAGTTGCGGTGTTACCATCAGCATTTGTTTGGGCAAGATAGTCATCAGGGAGATCATACGTAAAGTTTTGCGTTATGATTGTGTTAGTTGGCATAATTTATATCTCCATTCCTTTTTAACTATAACTTACTTTTACCGCACCTGCTTGTCCCCAGCCGCCCCAACAGCAAGGTTCTCCGCAGGCCGCTCCGCCGCCGCCTCCTCCGCCTGGGAATTCGGCTAAACAACTAAAGCAAGATCCAGTGTTCGTGAAGTTACCCGCACACCAGTCTCTCGATCTTCTTGCATGACCAAATAATGGAGTACCTCCACTGAAGTTCCACATTTGATTATGACAATATTGACTTCTTTTTGAACTTCCAGTAACTTGAGGAAGTCCCCAGTCACCTGTTCCGCATTGCCACACAAAACTTGGGTGACAAGTATAAGCATCTGTAAAACAACAAGCCTTACCAGCACATCCACCTGGAGCACAAGTAGTTGGAATACTTGATCCAGTTACAAAACTTGGATATCCGTTTCCGCCAATACATCCGAAACAGCAACATACTGTTGAACCGCCTGCACAGACTGTGTATTGACATCCTGATGTTGTTTGAATTGTTCTAATAGCGTAAGATCCGCCAGCCGCCGGTCTATTTGGAAACTGACAACAGCAACCACCATGTGCTCCGCCGCCACCGCCCCATAGTTCGAACGTTGCGTTAACAGTATTTGCTGGTACAGTCCACAAACAGCATCTGCCACCGTTGCCAATGCCGCTTGATTCATTGTACACCCAAAACTGTCTTTGAACGCCTGACTTTGTTGGTTCAACGTCGCTAAGTAAACTTCTAAGTGTTGCCATATCTTCGCTACCTTATCTTATGTTCCACTAATAATCCAACCGTAAGTTGCACCTGTGTAAACAAGTGTAACCGCAGAGTTATTAATATCTAATGTTAAATCTTCGCTTAAATTCTGGATTTTACTGCCGTTACGTGCTACAGTAACATTCGAAGCACTAAACGCACCCGTTACGTCAACGATTTGAATTGTGTCATTTTCTAACAAACTTGTAGAAATAGGTAGTGTAATTGTAATACCACCTGATGTACACAGAACTCTATCATTAACTTGGGCCGCATAACTTGTGCCTGTTGTTCTCAATACAGTACCAGCGGTTCCAGTTGTAGTTATGTATCTTCCCATTGTGTTATCCTTCTATTGTATTTATGCCGCAGTCTCAATACCGAACGCAACTGCACTGACATTTCCTGAACTTGATCTTACAACCAATTTCTTCCCTGCGTCCATTACTATACCCGATCTTTCAAGTACACCGTGTGCAAGAACTTCTGTCTCCCACTCAATGTATTCAGCCGCTGTCGGGGTTGCCGCGGCCGCAACGGCTACTTGTACGCCAATTGCTTGATTTCCCCTATTACACACCGATAATGTAACAACTGCATAGTTGTCAGTTGGCACAGTATATACGGTGGTGTCGGTAGCCGCTACTAAATCAGCCGCTCCTAATCTTCCTGATGCCATAGTTTTTCTCCTTTATCCCATCAAAAACATATTTAGCGCCACAGGTGCCCCATTAATTCCGCCTTGGAAATTAAACTGGGCCTTAACATTAATCGGAACTACTGTAGTTGTAGTAATTTCCTGTCCGGAAATTTGTACAAGACCAGCAATAATCTGGTTAACGTTAAGAGTAGATGCACCACCACCAATCTGTGAAGTAATATATGTTCTAATTGCTCTCTGAGTTGGCACAATACTATCGCTATTTGCGGAGAATGTACCATCGGTGCTAAACTCGTTAATTGTTGCGCCTGTGTTACCAAGTGCAATATTACCCAATGAAAGTTCTTGTAGTCCTGAAATATTAAATGCATCAGCATTCAATGTTGCAACACCAGTTGATTGTTCAACGTTAAACAGTCCGCCAACTCTAAAGTTACCGTCTTGGTCAGTTGAAGTATAGAACACTCTACCGCCGCCACCTTCTTTGGTTTCGTTTGCAGGAACTGGGTCTTGCAATGGTAGGTTTGGATAATTTGTTTGTGTAAAGTTACCAGTACCAATATCCAGGAAGTCGTGTCCTGTTAGACGTACCTGTGAGTATCTGATTCTTACCTCAGCACTTTCAAGATGCTGTGGTGCATCGTCTACTGGAATATCTGGTGATACTTGTAACTGTGCGGTGAACGGACCTGTGTCGCCACCTAATAAATTTGTAACTGCAACAAGTTTGTAGAATACATTTGGTTGATTTGTAAATTCTACGTTTGAACCTGCTCTTGGTCGTGATCTCAAACCTGATACTTGAACAAACTTACCTGATTGTAAGTTATCCATATATCCGCCACCGTGTGTAACTTTACCACCTGTAGTGTATGCCGCTAACGCAGTTGCATCTATAGTAACTGTTAAGTTTGGATCTTCATAAAGATCGATATTATTAGCATCAATTACTTTTGCATAGAAAGTAGTTGGATCAAAGAATCTTGCACCTAATCCTAATGCTTCTTTAATATTAATTTTTGTTCCGTCAAGTGTAATACTGTGGCCCGCGCCAATTGTAACTCTTGCAGGGTTTGTTTGAGAAATACCTGTAATTGTTTCTTCAATTTGTGTTGCTGTAACAGTTGCAGTAGCAGTTTCGAATCCGTCGCCTCTACCAGCATTGGTTGCTCCAGCAAATGTAGGTTGACCTAATACACCATCGCCAAGTCTAATTTGAATTGGTGCGTCGGTAGTATTATTAGGATCTGTAATTGTTAATGTAATAGTATTATCGTAACCTTGTCCTGGTTCAATAATTCTAATCTGATTAATTAAACCGTCTTGAACTCTACATCTACCAATTGCTTTAATTGATGTACTTGAACCATCACCAACTGGAGTTGAAAACTCAAGTCTTGGTTCAATTTGATAAGTTGTTGTACTGTCAAGTAATGATAGGATTGGCTCACCTAATACGTGATCCCAACCTGGTGTACCGTCTGAATATTTTCTAATTGTTGCTTGTTTAGTACCTGCGTTAAATGTATCAATGTAACCGTATTGACCTGCACCCAAACCTGCTTCGATCCAAATTGCCATTCCAATGTACTGTCCTGAACTTGCAGTGTCAGTGTTGGAAATTGTAATGCTTGTTGCATTACCAATCTGAGCCGCGTTACCTGCTGTAATATAATCTGCTCCACCAAACTCATCATTTGTGTTAAGCAATCTTACTTCCATTACACCTGCTGTTCTATAAACTGGTGTAATAGTGCCAAGTCCAAATCCGTCACCAACGATTGAAAATACAGCATTTCCGCCATTAGTATCATAATCTCTACCAGCGTTAATATATTCAAGTGCTAAAATTCTATCACCGTCAGTTAATACTTTACCTACTTGTGCTTGTTTATCTTTGTTATCTGTGTAAGCAATAATAGGAACTTCAGTTGCATCAACACCTTCTGATACACAACCAAAATCACCATAAGATGAGTTACCATTTGTAGCACGAATCTTACCACCGTTCTCTGCAAGGTATCCAATGTGTCCGTAGTATGAGAACACAGAAACAAGTTCTGTTCTACCTAAGTTTGTACACCATACTCCAATACCATCACTTAGTACCTGTGTAAAGTCGTTAGCAACAACAGAGTCGTTACCACCTGCGTGTAAATCACCGTCAATTTTTAATCCAATACATCCTGTTCCGAATGTAGTTACGTTTTGTACATAACATGATTTGTTTTTAACCCACACATCTTCGTGTGCTGTACCCCAACCTGGATCCAACGATACATAAGCACCTGCTGTTGGACGTTTAGTTCCATATGTGTTTACTGATCCTAATACTCCAGATAATCCTTGTACTGTACAGTTACGTAAACCTGTTCCGTTTCTTACATAGAACATATCGTTTAGAGTAGAACCACTAACACTTCTAATATATTGTTCTGCGGCTCTTTGTGCTTTATAGTTTCCAGTGTAAATTAAATCATTCTGAATTGCTTCAACGTAACGTCTTACATCACGTTTACAACTTGCTTGTAATGCCGCCGCATTAGGTCCTGAAATATAATCTGTGTATGCAGGATATGTAGCAATAATATATCTGTTTACATCTTCTGCAATAAATTCTTTATTTTCTTCAAGTCTTAGTACAGCATCTGTATATCCTGCTGTTTTATTTGGAGTATTGCTTCCTGTTTTAGCAACATCTGATCCAACTGCATTTAATACAAAATCAATTTTATTTTTAATACCTGTAGCAATAGACGCCGCTTCTGTTCCTGCCGCACCCGAACCTGCTGGCAATGCTGTATCTTGTGTTACTGCATTACCTGATTGTGGTGTTACTGCTGTATTAGTAATAATATCATCAACAATACTTGCCATGTGTGTGATACCAGCAATTGAATATGCTGTGTCTGCTGAATCAACTAATGATCCTGCAGGAGTAATTTTTGTTGAACGTAGTTCGTCACCAACAACTGCACAACTTTCTGGAATAACCATTGGAAGTACTTCTGTAAATGTTCCTGTTTTAACAAATAATGTATCGTTAGCAACAATCTCTGCAGGTACACCTGTTGTGTTTCCTGCTGTTAATGCCGCAGATGCAATCGCTCTTAAATTATTTAAAATTGTTTGTGCATCTGGTTCTTCAACTATAGTTGCATCTGTAACTTGAAGTGTTGGATTTGCTACACTTCTTAGTGCTTGATAATCGTTTGCAGGTGTATCTTGTGTAATTACATCATCAATTAATGTAGTTACAAAAGTTAGCGCCGCCGCAAACTCAGCAGTAATTCCGTCATTAGTTACATAAAATTGATCTGCTGTTGCATCAAAGTAAGCAAGTGTTTCATTTCTTGTTTTTCTATTACCACCATGTGATAGATCCCAAACAAGTGCATCAACAAATGTACCTAAATCTCTACGCCAATCTGCCGCAGTATATGTAAACGATCCTGTAAAAGGTGAACTTGAATTAACAATTTGAGTATCAACCCAACTTATAGTTTCGTCTTGGATAAATGCTTTGTTTCTTCTTAATAATTCTGTTGCGTAAGGTTTTCTTGCACCTTCTTCAATTTGTCTTAAGCCAAAGTTTACAGTTCTAAATGGTTTATCAAGTGTTACACCAGACGCCGGAACTGCTGAGTCTACTCCGTCAAGTGCTGTGTAATAAACAGCATCAATTTGACCAAAGTATGACCATTCTGGATCTGTGCCTGCTGAATTAACTTTTAAAACTTGTCCTGGAGCACCAACTGGTAATCTTGTTGGTCCTGAGCCACCGTAGTAAACTATGTCACCACGTGTTGTTAAGTTACCAACTTCAGCACCACCACTTAATAAATTCCAGAAGTTACCGTTTGTATCTTGGTCTGGTCTATTTTGTCCTGCACCTGTATCTTCTGATGTGTGTGCCGCAATACAAACATAAGAGTTGACATCGTTAATACCTCTAACAACATCTCCTTTGTCATAGTAAACATTATCTTGCCATACACCTTTCCAGTATAGACCTTCGTTTAATTTGTCCCAATAAACTAAATCTGGTGGACGGTTTCCTGTTCCATCTGCAAGTGCAATATATGTCCAACCACCTAAGCGAATAACATCGCCAATTTTATATGCATAGTTGTTGTCATAGTCGCCTCGGAAAGTAAATCCTGTTGTAAATAATTCCCAGTGTGATACGTTATTAAACGGAACTTGTCCGTAGTTGTTTGTAACAGAAACATAAGAGTAACCACCGTATGTTACAACATCACCTGGTTGATAGTTTACATTGTTCTGCCAACTATCTTCAAATTCTAATCCTGGTACAAAAATTGACCAGTTTGCTTCATCAGCCGCAAGTGTTGCACCTGAAGTATGATATGTTCCGCAAATCCAAATATCCGAACCATACTTAACAACATCATTAACTTTATAACGTGTTGAAGTTGTCCAGTCACCTAAGTATTCAATACCTTTGTGAATGTAATCCCATTTTGCTTGATCGTCTTCTAAACCTAATGCATCAGTTGCCGCCGCTGTGTGACCAGTGTTACAAATATAAACTTGTCCACCATAACGTACAACGTCTCCAACTTTATATCTTGTAGTTGCAGTCCAAACATTGCGCCATGTTGTACCATTAGCAAATAAATCCCACTTAGTTTGATCTAATTCTAAACCATCTGCCGCATCAGCCGCCGATGTGTGTGCTTCTGTACACAAATACATAACACCGCCATAACGAACAATGTCATTTACTTTGTATCTTGTTCCAACACCCCAAGCACCTTTCCAGTCAAATCCTTCTGCAAATAAATCCCACTTAGTTTGGTCTAACTCAAGACCGTCTGCTTCTGTTGCCGCTGATGTATGACCTGTGTTACAAACATATAAGTAACCGCCGTATTTTACAATATCATTTGGCTTATATACTGTTGTTAGTGACCATTCGCCCTTCCACTCAGTACCGTCTGCTAATAGATCAAAATTTGCAATATCGGTAGTGAAAGCATTAGAACTTGTGTGGCCTGTGTTTACAATATATGTACGACCACCGTATCTTACAACGTCATCTTTATAATATTCTTTGGAAGATGTCCAAGCACCTTTCCAAATAAATCTAATTCTACCGAGTTTAAATTCAGCCATTTTTGGTTCCTAACACTATATTAATACTATTTATCATTATGTTTATTTCCCGTACCCGTACTCCTGCGGAGTTGTAGGATCGCCCTCGTCTACAAGACCAAAGTTTGTTCCTTGCACAAAATATGTCAAAGCCGCCATATCGCCATCTATTGGCTTTTCAAAGTTCATTTGAGTATTAATATTAATGGCTCTGTTGGCTTCAGATGTAATATTATTACCCTGAATTCTAACTTCACCTGATATAACAGCGTTAACGTTAACATTTGTGCCACCACCGCTAATTCTACTATCAATGTAGCCAGCGATTGCTCTTTGTGTTGGCACAATTTCGTTACTATTTGCAGTAAATGTTGGATCTACTGAAAATTCTCTAATTACAGCGTTTGTACCACCAAGTGTAACACCACCTAATCGTAGTTCGCTCAAGCCATCTAATTCGAAGTAAGAAGCGTTTAGTGTAACAATACCTGTTGACTGTTCAACTTTAAATAATTCACCAACTCTAAAGTTACCATCTTGGTCTGTACTTGTGTAGAATACTCTACCACCACCGCCACTGTCTGTTTCTTGGAATTCTCTAACATCATAACCTTCAATTGGAGTTAACAACGGATACTGTGAAGTATATAAATTACCTTTACCAATTTCTAAGAAATCATGACCTGTTAGACGTACCTGTGAATACTGTTGTCTAATTGTTAAATTAGTTTCATGTTCTGGTGATTCTGCTCTGTCAAGTGTTGGAGTAATTGTTAGTGTAGCATCAAAGTTTCCTGCACTACCAGTTAAATCTGTTACACCTTGAATTGCAAAATAGATATCATTAATCTCATCAATATACAAGTTATCACCAGGTCCTGGTTCACGTGTTAAGTTTTTAACAACAAGTTTATCACCTAATTGATACAAGTCTGCATATCCGTCACCAGTAATAGTAACACCGATGTTAATGTAACCTGTACCTCTGTTAGTAAATTCTATAGGACCAACTGTTCCATTTGCCATTCTAATATCATATGTTACATCTCTGGTATTATCAGCATCAACTATAGTCATTGTTGGAGGATTAGTTCCATATCCTGATCCAGGCTCTTGGATTAAGAACTCTGTAACTCGGCGTGTGCCTAACACTACAGTTGCTCTTGTTGTAGCACCTGTTTGTACGTATTCAACACTTGATACTTGGTTTGCTGAGTTAATTGGATAAAATATTGGACCGTCTCCAGTAACACCTGGTAGCATTCTGTTATAACTTCCACTAACTGTTCCTTTGTCTGTCCAATAAACACCGTCATCTGATTGTACTATCGAACCACTTTCAGTTACACCAAGGAATGTACCTTGACTGTAAGCAATTAAAATATTATCTGCAACGTTTGTATCTTCGCCTGCATACCAAACAGAACTTGCTGGTGTTGTACTTTGATCTGTGAAACTGTAAAAGAATTTATTGTTTACGGTTGAAATATCATTTGGCGAATCGTATGTTGATGCAACAAATCGACCATTACCAAAACATAAATCTGCAAGGTCGTGTTGCACATCACCAATGTTTGCACCCGATGACCATGTTGCGCCTTCGTCAACACTTTCCCAAGTGTCTCCAGAACCGTTTGCAATAATCCATTTACCGTTTCCGTAAGCAACGTGTGCGGCACCACTTACTCCAGCAGTTACTTCTGACCATGTTCCGCCGTTATCTGTACTTCTATAAATTTTATCTGTTGCAGAAGCAATAGCAATATGTACTCCGTTACCATATTCTAATCCTACAAAAGTAAGAGCATAACTTAATAAGTTGTTTGCTGAATCGCCCCAAGATGTTGCATCATTGGATTGTTTGACTCTACCATTAGCATCAATAGCAACGTATTGTGTTTGTCCAGAAGATACTGCTACATAATTTAAATCAGCATAACTTGATGCTTCAGTAATTGTCGTACCATCTTCAGTCCATACAATAGTATTTTGACCTACAAGAACTGTTCTATAAGTACCATTTACAAGTTTTATTGCACTATCTGCAAAATAACTTCCTGTTGGAACTGTAGCGTTACTTGCATTGTACGGAGGAGTTGTAAATGACAAATACGGTGTTATTTCATAACGTGTTGTTTCATCAAGAACAGTTGCAATTGGTTCACCAGGTAGATGGTGTTGCCAACCTGGTTGATTATCAATTGGTCTTTTAACAGTTACAGTTTTATCACCTGCTGATACTGCTGTAATTTCTACCGTGATAGGATTACCAGTGTTACCAACTTGTGAAGGTTGAATTGTAATAATATCGCCTCCACTGTTTCGTGTACCTTCATCAGTTAAAGTTAGTGTTACTGTACCTGTTGCATCAATACCAACTGTGAATGTAGGTTCTGTAGCATCAGGATCTGAACTATTTCCTTTAACTCCTGCATATGTTCCTTCAGTAAGTGTTCCGTCTTGACCACTTGTTACATTCCAACTTAATACACCACCGTTGTTCCAGTCATAACTTGTAATAAGTCCATACTGTCCACGACCTTCACCTTCAATAATTGTAATTAATTTTCCTAAATAATATTCTTCATTGTTTACATCTTGGTTAGCAATTTGAATACTTGTTGTTCCACCACCTTGTGCTCTGTTGTTTGCATAAGTGTAGTTGTCTCCGCCTGCTGTTGACGAATCACCTGGATCTGTAATTCTAATTTCAGTTACTGATCCGTTTCTAAATTCTGTTAATTTACCTGCGGCATTTTCACCCGAACCTGTAATTGTTACAGTACCTTGTGTATAGTGTGTACCAGTGTTGGTAAAACCTACAGCAAATAATTTGTTTTCATCGTTATAAACTTTGCCTACTTCTGCTTGTTTAGAATAATTGTTTACTTTTGCAGTGATAGGTGTTTCAGTTAAGTTGTAACCAATAGCAACTGAACCATATTCACCATATGAGTTGTTACCGTTTGTTGCACGAACTTTACCACCGTCTGTACACAAATAACCTACGTAACAGTAGTATGTAAACACTGATACAAGTTCTGATAAGCCATCTGCATTACACCAGTAACCGATACCATCTTGGATAATTTGTGTAAAGTCGTTAGCAACAATAGACTTGTTACCACCATTGTGTAAATCGCCATCAACTTTCATACCAATACACTTGTTACCAAACGTTGAAACGTTTTGTACATATGTTGATTTGGTTGTAATCCAAACAGTTTCGTCGTCTGGTCCAGAACCAGGATCAAGTGCGACAAATGCTCCACCTGTTACTCTTTTAATTAAGAATTCATCTGGCTCTGTAAACTCACCTTGTAAACCCGACAGTGTCATATTTCTAATACCACAGCCGTTACGTACACGGAACATATCTTGATCAGTCGTTTCAGGGGTTGGTTCTACAAAAGTAGAACGAAGTTCATCACCGACAATAGCAACACCTGCTGGTACGCTTATAGGACAAATTTCTTGATAGCGACCAGTCTTAACAAGAATAGTTGCTGGTGCTCTTGTTCCTTCATCTTCAAAAATATAGTTACAAGCATACTTGATTGATTTAAATGGAGAACTTTGTGATAATCCTCTACCCGAACCACTTGCATCTACACCGTCAGGTGAAACAAAGTAAACTTTATCTGTTTGTTCTAACGATTCCCAATCAAGGTCATCATTAGCCATAACTTTAAGAGTATCGCCTGGATTTCCTATTCCAAGTCTTAGATGGTTTGTGCCATCGTGTGTTCTTATATCACCTCTATATTGAAGAACATTGTTAACACCGCCTTCAACAACAGGTATCCAGAAATTTTCTTGTGTATATTCTTGATCTATATCTGGTCTTGATCCTGATTGAGATGCAGTGTGTCTTTTAATACAACGATATAGTGTTCCTGCATATGTAACAATATCTCCTAAGAAATAATTGTTTACAACAGGAGATGCATTTACTATAACAGTTTCTGACCAGTTGTTTCTAAATCTGTCACCGTCAATTAATACTTGCCAATAGTTATTAGAATAAATTGTTGTTAGTGTACCATTATTGCCTTGATCGTCTTGATACATAGCACTATGATTATAACAAACAAGATAGTTTGCCTTGTATGCATCTCTTGGAACAATGTACTGTACATATCTTTCTGTTGCTCCAGCAAAGCCTGCATCATATGCCGCCGCGTCTGCCACTTGCACTCCATCTAACCAATATGTAACACCGTTATCTAAGTAGTTGTATTGACCGCCATCGTGATGTCCGTCAATTGATGTACTTAGATATAATGGATGTGTTAGGTTTGATGAATCATTTTGTAAAAATTTATATGTATTGCCTTCATATAAATTAATATTTCCGCCCACAACGCCATCTACATAATATTTGTTTCCGTTGCCTGGATTACCAACTGTAATTGTTACATCTACAGTTTGAACTTGATCGTCTGGTTCTGATCCTGTGCTATCACGTAATGCAATATACAAGTACCCACCAAATCGTACAACATCACCAGTTTTGTAAGCAGTTCCAATATCCCAATATGATGCTTCTTCTTGTAAGTCAGGATTCTGATTAATCTGACCACCCATTCTATAACCTTGAGTAGTAAGTTCCCAGTCACCTGTATCTTGAGTAATGCCATTAACGCTTGGTACACTGTTTGTATTAATAGTTAATGAAGTATAACTATAGCCACCATACTTAACAATATCGCCTGGTTGATACGTTTCTTGTTCTGACCATTGTTGTTCGTATTCGTAACCAGGTAACCAAATGTCAAAGAAACTTTCTGGAAAAGTTGTACTTGAATTGTGTCCTGTGTTACATTTCCAAATAGTAGGTCCATATCTTAAAATATCACCAACTTTATATTTTTCTCTTTTAACAAAAAGTTCTGTACCTGTGCCTGCTTCAACATCTAAATTAGATCTATCTGCAAGTGCTTCAACTTTTCTTCTGTATAGTTTAAAAGTATTAACATCAACTGGACGTACATAGTAGTAAGTATTATTTGTTAAACCGCTTCCTGCTGTGCCGTCTGTTGTGTATTCAACTAAGTCTCCTGTTGTTAAGTTATGATTAGAAATTGTAATTTCACCACCAGAGATTGCTTCAGGAGTTAAATCTCTACTTGGAATCCAGTGACTTTTATATTCGATTCCACTAATTAAAATTTCCCACTCGGTTTGATCTTCTTCAAGACCAAGTGCATCGTCGTTTGCACTTAGGTGTCCAGTTAAACAACGATAAATTATACCGCCGTATCTAACTATATCGTCTTGTCTATATCTTACTCTTGGTTCCCAATAATTTTTCCATTGATCCGATCTCGAAACAACTTCCCATTTTGTAAGATCTAATTCAAGACCTGTAATTGTTGTAGATGAAGTATGTTCTTGTGTACAGCGATAAATTATACCACCATACTTGACAACATCACCAATACGATAAATTACTTGTGGTAACCATTCAAATCTCCAGTTATTATCTGTTGCAATAAGTTTCCAGTTACCAAAATCCGTTGCTCCAATTTGACCCGGAGTTTCAATGTTTAAGTAAGAACCTTTATCTTTTGAATTTACTGTTCTATCAAAGTACCAAACTTTATCTGGTGCGTTTGCAGGAACAGTTACTCTAATTTGTCTATCACTTGCTGTACTAAATGTACTTAAATAAACTGATTCTTGTGTTTCAATTCCATCAAGGAAATAAACAATGTTAGTACCAACGTCCCAATAATCAACAAGAGGTGTATCAGGGTTAACACCGTCTTCGTATATACTAAATGCTAATGGATGTTCTTGTCCACCAAATGATATATTAGAACTATCTGATTGATCAAATATGTATGTATGACCTTTACGCAGTGTTATAATATTTCTTTCAACACCGTTTAAGAATATTGCGCCTGTAGATGTCTGAGCACGACCGTTATCTGTAAGAGAACCGCTGTCGTAACCAATTGTTACATTAATTGTTGTTGAACCTTCAGGAACAGTATACTCATCAGCACTGTGTCCAACAATAGCAGAATAAACTTGACCACCGTAACGAACAATATCATTTACTTTGTAATATGTTCCTGGTGTCCATTGATCTACCCACTGATAACCATCGGTCATCTGCGTCCATTTAGGTAAATCTTGATTTAAGTAGTCAATGTAAAAATCCGGATCTGATGTGTGGCCATTTAAACATACAAATGTTTTACCACCGTATGAAACAATATCATCTTTAATGTATTGCTTAGATGTTTGCCAAACGCCTGTCCATCTAAATCGGATTCTGTCAATTTTAAATTCAGCCATTTATTTTTCCGTTTCTATTACTGTATTTAACCATTATGGAGACACCCCCTCTGGAAAACTATAATCTTGATTTATTCTTACAACCAAATTTCCTTCATCGTCGACATAATAAATTAAATTTCTATCGTCCCATCTAAATTGTTCGTATCTTAAATTATCATAAGAAGTATTATGCTCCTCATCTCTACCTTCAAAAAACTCAATTCCTCGTTGGAAATCTGGATAGTTTTGGGTAGGATCGCCGGGTTTGTTTAACTGGACACCGTCACTGCTTTTCATTTGATCTGATTTTACAAGATACAAATCTCCGTCTTGTGTTCTGCGTAATCCATAGAAATATCTACTGCCTTTTACAGTTTTAAGTAGTGTTCCTATTTCATTACCTTCGTAAAAACTTGACATATCCTAATCCTTAACTTACAATATTAATTGTATTCCCCATATTACTGTGTGCAGAACATTGATAGTACAATGTTGCTGGTGCCGACATTGGTACAGTAAATGTTATTACACCTGTCGATGCATTGTTATTTGCAACACCTGTACTGTATGCCGCTCCACCGTTTGAAACTCTAATCTCAAATGGGTGACCGCCACCACTTGCATTAATAAAATAATAAGTCAATCCACGCATTAAATATAACACAGGATCATTTGTAGTTGTTGGAAAACCAGGACCAGTAAATGTATAATCTGAAGTTCCGTTTGCTCCAAGTGTCCATGTAATACTTGCACCACTATTCATTACAAAACTTGTACCGTCATACTTAGGAACACTACCAATTTGAACACTTGCTGTTGACACATCTGTTAAACCATTAAGTGTTGTTGCTCCAAGTGTTCCATTAAAATTAACTGTTAATGTACCTGCAACCATTTCAGTTACAATATCTGTTCCGCCTGCAATAGTTAGTGTGTCTGTTAAACCACTTGCTGTTGTTGAACCTGTATCACCTGCTACTGTTGCAAACAAGTTCTGGTCTGTTGATTGGTCTACAACAAATTCTAATCCATCACCTGTTGCATTAACTTTAACAAATCTATTTGCCGCGCCAGTAAATGCACTCGGAGTATCTGTTAAATCTAAAAATGTTTCTCCAAACAGTGTTGGTGTGTTTGAAAAGTTATTATAGTTTAAGAAATAAGCACTATCAAATCCGTCAAGTGTATCAGCATCTAAGCCAGAGCCTCCTGATGCAACGTCAGCACCTGGTGCCCATTGTGAGCCGTCCCATTTAAGAACATCACCTGTACTTGGTGCTGAAGATGAAACGTTACTTAATGCACCTACAGGAATAGTTGAAACTTCTGATGAAGTAATTGCTGATGAATATTCTAATGCTGTTGCAGTTGAATTTACTCTAACAAGTTTACTATTTGCACTTGTAAAGTTTGCTGGTGTGTCTGATAGTCCAACAAATGTCGAAGAACCACCGCCACCGCCTGATACTGTGCCTGGTTGCCAAGTACTATTAGATTGATTCCAAACAAGTGATTGTCCATCACTTGGTGCAGTTGCAGAAACATTTCCTAAATCAGCAAGGTCACTTGTTGTATCTAACATTTTATTCCAACTGTTATTATGTGCATAATAAACAGCCGCGTCAGCAGTTACTTTTGCTAACATTCCATCGTAGGTAGTAGGATTTGGTAGTGAACCAAATGTAGGATATAGGAATGTTATCTTGTTACTGCCTTCTGAAGTAGGTGGAAAAGAATTAATAACGTTGTTAACAACAACTGTTAATTGATCTCCATCTCCTAATGCTGTATACAACTCGTTAAAGTTGTTATTAATTTTTGTAGCGCCTGCCCTAAGGTTATCACCTTGTCCATCGTTGGGCAAAATACCTACGTTTACTACTTGTTTTGTCATATCCTACTCCTACTCTCCTATATTTGGTCGTATGTAATATTGTTATTGTCCATTGTAAGGTTAGTGTTATCCCATTCTCTATCACTATCTGTAACTGTGATATTGTCACCAGCATAAACAACAGCACCATCATTTGGACCTTGGTTAATTCTTACAACAAGTTCGCCTTCGTCATTTACGTAATAAAATAAATTAGCATCATCCCAACGAAACTGTTCATAATTTAAATTCTTATATGTTAAATTGTGTGCAGAATCTCTACCTTCAAAAAATTCAGCACCCTCATCAAACTCTGTATAATTGTCTACAGGGTCACCTTCTTTATTAATTGCAACTGTGTCTGATAAACTTAACTGATCAAGTTTACCTAAAAATAGTTCTCCTTCATCAGTTCTACGCAAACCGTAGAAATATCTTTCGCCAAGATTATCTTCTATAGTTTGTTTAATAGTTTGACCTGCGTAAAAAACTGACATATTACACTATCTCCACGAAACTTATAACTACATCCAAACTTGCATCAATATCTGCTTGGACATATAAAATATTTGTTGAGGCTAAAATAATTTTTTCACCTCCATTCAATGCTTTTAATGTTGAATTAGGTGGAATCAACACATTCTTTAAGTAGTAACCTGTAACTGATGTATCATCAGCAATAAGGACGTTTGCACTTACCACTGATTCAGTAAGGTTTGCTAAACTTAAACCAATAACTGTTGTTCTTGCTGAAGGAGGTACTTCGTAAATTGGTACTTGTACTGTTCCTACTTCTTTAATTACTTTATTTTTAAAAAATGTTGCCATATCTTATCCTAACGAAATCGCCATTTGTATTGCAATCTCTTCAGCGTCTTGCGCCGAAACTGCACCCGAACTACCTGCTACTGACACCCAAACACCTGAAGGATCATAAATTTCAACACGATCGTCGTCTGTATTAAAACGCATCATTCCTGTTTCTGGAGTTGGATGTCTATTTTGTAGATTTCCAACTGGAATAACAAATCCGCCTGTACCTTCAATTTTAAAGTATCCGTTTCCTGTTTGAGCAAGTGACGTAACAGCGCCGGCTACAGTATTAGTTATCGAATTTTGATTGAAACCAAAATTTTCAATAACAACTCGGCCTGTTCCGTTGGCTCTAAGGTTAAGATCGGCGTTTGTTGTAACCGTTCTAACAGTGTTTCCTTCAATTTCAATGTCGTCTACTGCTAATTTTGCAACATTGAAACGTGTTTGGTTAGCGTCTGCAATTAACTGTCCACCGGCATAAAAGTATAATGTATCATCATCTGTACCCGGTGTTGCTTCTGCTACAATGTACGTATCTTGATCAACATCACGTACTCCATTTAATGTAGTCCAATTTCCATCATATCCTTCAAATACATTTGTTTGTGTATTATAACGCAACATACCAACTGTTGGAACACTTGGACGCTGTGCTGTTGTTCCTCTTGGAACTATTAAACTTCCTGTTGAATTAATATCTACAGTTTCACTTCCTGGTTGAAGAACCATATCTGCTGTAGAAGAAATGATATTTGTTTTGAAACTTAAATCATCAACCTTAATAGATCCTGTTCCACTTGCACGTAATTCTAAATCTTGATTTGTATTTGTTGTTTGAATTACATTTGTATTAATATTAATATCATCAATCTGTGCTTCACCAGTATATAATTTACGCCATTCGTATGCCGAAGTACCTAAACTATATGTACCGTCTTGTGCTGGAACTAAATTACTTGAAATACCTGCAACAATTTGAATTGTATCACTTGCTTCGTCACCAATTGTGATGTTACCTCCGATTGTAACGTCACCAGTTACATCAAGATTACCTGTAATGTTAACATTATCATCAAAATTAATTTGACCGTTAAGTGCATCAAAGTTTAAATCTCCACTTAAACTTTCAATAGTGTTGCCACTTAATCTAATATTACCTGTTTGTATTTGCGAACCGTCAATAATAGTTGTTGAAGATCCTGTACTAAATCTTACACTTTCTAATGTGTCAATATTAAAGTTTGCATTAGTAAAGTTTACTGTACCATCTGCTTGGTTAACATGAAAGACATCACCAACTCTAAAGTCACCTTTATGGTCAACTGAACTATAATAAACACTTGCATCGTTTAGTTTTGTAACTTCTTGACTTTGTATAACTGTTGTTGGATCGTTATCTACTTCTTTACCGTTACCAATGTAAGCAAGGTTTTGTGAGATAAGATACATAACAACACCATTACCATCACCGTAAATTCCGTAATTACCATAAACACAAGCACTACCTATTGAACGAATTTCACAACCAAAGTCTGAAAAATCTGCAAGTTCTATTCCAGTTGCATAAGCACCGCCGCCAAAGCCAATGTTTTGCAATACAACAGTATCATCTTCAAACACATTTGAACTATCAACACCATTAAATCTTAAAAGTAATTTTGTGTCAGTATCATTTGATACTTCATTTAATGGCGGAGTGTAACTACCAAGTGTGTATCTTGCAACTATTGAAATTCTAAAATCATCTACATGACCATCCCATACATCTGATCCATCATATGCCGCACCAATTACTAACGGTTTAGAAATTCCTAAGTCGTTACTAAATGAGTTATTTGAAGCAACTCTTGTTCCGTTTACATATAATCCGATTGTTGTTCCTGACCTTGTTACAGAAACGTGTGTCCATGTTGTTGTTGATAGTAATCCACCGCTTAATAATTCTGCACCATTATGGTAAACTTTAACAACACCAGCGTCTGCATAAAGATATAATCCAGTATCAGTTGCAGTACCTGCTCTCATGTCAACAAGTGCTCTTGTTCCTGTTATATCATTTGCATAAAACCAACCTTCAATTGTAAAGTTACCAGTGCCAAACCCAAAGTCTGTATCATTAGCAACAGAAATATAATCGTTTGTTCCGTCTAATAATAACGATCCTGTGCCAAACTTTTTAATTGCAGTATCAATTTGTGCGTTATCTATTGCAAGAACTGTTTTACCGCCACGTTCATATTTTGTTTCTATTCCAGAAACATTATTATTCAAGTAAATGTAATTTCCATCTACTTCATTTACAGTAGCATTAACATTTGAACCTTGTGAATCAACATATGTAAATGTTTCACCTTGTGTAGGTGTTCCTACAAGTCCGCTTAATTTTATTTTTGTACGCCCTGTACCTTTTAATCCGTTAACACCGTTCTCACCAAAGATTGCTTTATCTGCAAAGTATACAAAAGAATTTAGCCATTCAATCCTTGCACCGTTAGTTGTATAAAGTCCTACACCGCCCGGAACAATAAATGTTACACTGTGGAACAACATACTTGCTTCACGTGAGTTTGCTGTTGCTTGTTCACCGTCAAGTTTTGCACCTCTACCTGCATCACCTTGATCAAATCCTCTTGGATCACTTGCAGATGTTACACTACCTTTTGTAATTACTGAAACGTTTTTAATATAAGGCGATCTTGTTGTTACTTCAAAGTTATTTGCAAAACTAAATGCCCAACCTGTGTCGTTTATATTATCATAATAAAAATCTGCAACAGTTAAGTTCATTACACTTGATTCACCTTGTAAAACAAATGCATTATTATTGTTTGTTCCTGCTGTTGGAGTAATTTTAACGGCTCTTACACCTTCACCAACTATAGTTACACCTGCTGGAACATTTAATGGAAACACTTCTTCGTAATTTCCTGGATAAATGTGAATAGTATCGCCGGCACTTGCAACACTTAATGCCTTAGCAACAGTTAAAAAAGGATCTTGAGGATGTTCACCACTGTGTAAATCGTCACCTGCTGTAGCAACATAAAAAACATTGCCCGGAGTTAATGTTAAATCTAAATCTCCGATAGTTAGTCCTGCTGTAGTAATACTTGTTGCTGTTAAATCATTAAAATAACCATGTGCCCACTTCTTAGAAGCATTACCAATGGTGTATGTATTCGTTACATCTGGTAATAAATCACTGGCAATATCTGCATTGATTGTAATAGTATCAGTATCAGCGTCACCTATTGTAATGTCACCGTCTGCACTTATGTTACCTGTTGCGTGTAAGTTACCGGTAACATTAGTATTACCATAAAAATTAATAGTTCCTGTACCGTTAGGACGGAATTCCATATTCTGATTAGTTCCTAACGTACGGATTACACTTCCATCAATCTCAATATCATCTACCTGTAATCTGTCTTGATAGATTACACTGTTTGGTGTAGCAATATTTAGAATTGTTTGTGATGTAGATATTGAATTTGTAGCACCGTCTATAGTAATATTACCAATTGGTAATGTGGTGTCTAAAATATCTAATGTTTGAATTCTTGCTGATCCACTTATGTCTAATTCCGCTTGAGGAGATGCAGTCTTAATTCCAACTCGGCTATTATTAACATCTAAGTAAAGTAGATCCGTTTCAAATGCCAAATCCACACCTTGACGAAGTAGATTAGACTTTAAGAGCGGACCAGATATACGACCAACTGCCACCTTTTTCTCCTTTTGCGGGGATCATTTTTGTCCCTCTAACCTGTTTTGACCTTCCCAATCGCTGGTTAACCACGGTTTGTCCTGCAAAGGCTTGGTCTGCCATTATTGCATTAATAGTATTTATCGTTTTTGGAAATTACCCAAGTACAACACTCCAAAGGAAGTTGATATTTTCAGCATATTCTTGGGTTACTGATTCGCCACCACCTGCCGCTAATACCCACTGTGTACCATTCCAAGTTTCAAGGAATAATTTACTTTGTTCAGTATTAAAACGTGTAGTACCTACTTCAGGAGTGCTTGGTCTTGCCGCGTCATTACCGTATGGAACAACAAGTCCCATAGTCTGATCGAATTTTAAATAAGAGTATATATCTGCTAATCCAAACGTAAACGCAGTATTAAGTGTATTTGTAATTGTGTTATTTTTAAACACAAGATCTTCTTGACCAATTGCACCTAATCCATTTGATAAAAACTGAATATCTGCGTTTGGCGTAGCACTTGTAATCTCGTTGTTGTTAATACTTAAAGAATTATCGGAATCGAGCCTATTTGTTTCAAGAATTAATCCGTTTAACAATGTATTTGTTTGGCCGCCGGTTACAAATCTAAATTCGTTGTTTGATAAATCAAAATATGTGTCTCTGTCAGTATCATATACTCCAGGAAAACTAACATTACCTCCATTATATCCTTCAAAAATTCCTATATCGGTATTATATCTTAAATCAGCAATATTGTCTTTACGCTGTAATGTTGTACCTACCGGTAATTGTAATCTTGTAGTGCTTGTAATATCAAGATTTACATTTGGATTAAATTGTAAATTGTCTGTATATGTTCCTAATACATTATTTTTAGCAGTAACATCATCAAATACTATATTTCCTGTAGAATTTGCACGTAATTCTAAATCTTCGTTAGTATTGTTTACTTGAATATAGTTTTCATTAAATGTAAAACTGTCAATTTCTAATTCATTTAGGTAAGAGTTTTTCCAACGTTTTGTAGTTGTGCCTAAGTCATATGTATTTGTAACCGAAGGATATATGTCTTGATCAAAAGGTGTATTAAAATCTACAGTATCAGATGCTTCATTACCGATAGTTACAAGTGATCCACCAAGGGTTAAATTACCTGTAAGTGTAAGTTGGCCCATTTGTGTATCTGAATTAATATTGTGGGTGTTTGAAGGTGATGCAAAGTTTAATGGACCAGCAATAGTTTTAATAGTATTTGGAGCAATGATTCTAATTGCTCCTGTTTCAATATTTGCACCATCGATAAAAGTAGTTTCTCCTGATGGTGTAGTAGTTCTTAAACTTGAAATACCTGTTGCATCAACTGTATCTGCATCAATACTTGTAGTACCGTCTTTTAAATTAACAAAAAAGTTATCGCCAATTTTAAAATTACCTAATTGATCCTGTGATTGAAAATAAACTTTACCGTTGTTAATTTTTACAACTTCGTTTGCTGTAATGTTTAGTGTATTGTCATTAGTAACATCTTTACCTGTTCCAATATAAGCAAAGTTATGTGAAATCAAATATGCAAGTGTTTCGTCACCGTCTGCAACAATACCATAATTTCCATATATACTTGCTGATCCTATTGATCTAAGTTCGCCACCTTTAATTAGTACACTATCACTTCTCCATCTACCTGGACCGTTAACAATATAGTATGATCTATTAGCAAAATATGTAAAAGAATTTAACCATTCTACTCTAACCCCATTAGTCATTGTAATAGAATCTACACCAGGTGTAATAAATGTTACACTATGAAATAACATACTTGCTTCATTAGTGTCATGATCTAAAACACTACCATCAATATATGCTCCTCTGCCTGCATCGCCACTTGCAAAACCTCTTGGATCACTTGCACTTGTAGCACTTCCTTGAGTAATAACTGTTACATTTCTTATGTATGGAGAACGTGAAGTAACTTTTCCGTCACCTGCAAATCTAAAAGCGTGTCCTTTGTTGTTAACACTGTCATAATAAAAATTTTTAATTGTTAAGTTTTCAACTGTGCTTTCGCCGTTTAGTAAAAATGCGTCTTCACTTTGGTTATCTGTTGTAGGACGAATCTCTACGTTACGTAAATCTTGTCCTTTTACTGTAACACCTGCTGGAACTTCTAATGGAAATTCTTCTTCGTAATCACCTGCATTAATAAAAACAGTATCTCCTGCCTGTGCTTGACTTAGAGCGTACTTAACTGTTCCTAAAGGACCTTGCGGACTTGTACCACGTCTTGTATTATCGCCATTAACAGCAACATACCATATGTTACCTTGTGAAAGTGTAACTTCAATGCCATCAATAGTTACGTTTTCTGCACTAATAACATTATCAACACTAAGATTTGTGCTTTCTAAATTAAAACGTTGATTAGTATTACCAATATTATAAGTTCCATCTTGATCTGGCATCAAGTCGCCGTCTATGTCGCCTAAAAATCTTACATTATCTTCAGGACCGTCGCCACCAATAAAGATACTACCGTCGAATGTAATGTTTCCTGTAGCATGAATGTTACCGTCTGCTGTAACTGTTTTACCTGCTGTGATTAATTCAATAGTACCTGTTCCATTAGGAATAATATCAACATCAGCGTTTGTTGTGTGTGAACCAATATAATTGTTTTGTATATCAATTGATGAAGTTTTAATACCACCAGTAACAATTCCTGATCCTACTCCGCCAGCATGATTAAGATTAATATTACCTGACAGTGTTGATATTGTATCAGGTCCTATAGTTAAATTGCCAATATTTAAAGTTTCTGTAATTGTTAAATCTTGACCTGAACTTCGTGACCTTAGAGTTCCGTTAACTGTGAATTCTCTTGGACGTGTGAGTGTATTAATACCAATTTTTCCATCGGTATGACCTATGTACAATAGATCAGTTTCTACTGCAAGGTCTGCGTCTCTTTGTAGATTTGCTTTTAAAAGCGGTCCGGAAATTCTTCCAAGGCTCATAGTTAATACTCCTTAACTATATTTATTGGATTTACTTGTCGAAGTTATGTAGGACTGTTACTGCTTTGCCGTTTGGCACTGCTGAAAGGAATTTAATGTAATAACCGTCTGCGTAAGGACTGTTAGGACCTGCAAGATTACCGCTTGAACTTTGTTCTAATGTATAGTTTGTAGTTGAAAGTTGAAGTACGTTTTCTACAAGCACTAAAACCGATTGTGCTGTAGTTGGTACTGGGTATGAAGTATCGTTTGCATCAAGAGGACCAAACACAGTTTCTACACCGTCGCCTGTTCCTAAACTTTGTTGTGTGATAGGTGTAGGTTCTTTAAGTCTAATTTCTTTCCATACACCGTTATCATAAAATTCAACACTGTTATTTGTAGTGTTAAAACGCATCATACCTAATGCTGGCGCACTCGGTCTATCAGCATCAGCACCAACTGGTACTGTCATGGCCGCTTTTGATCTAAATTCAAAAACACCGTTTGCATTATAGAATGCACCTTTGCCTCTGAATACGCCTCTTTTGTTTGTTGTTTGTGCTTTTAGAAATTTCATTACACTTCCAAGTAACTTACTGTAGCACTAAGATTATAAGGTGCTTGACCTGTTAAAATAATTCTGTCTCCTGCGCCAATAACCATCTTTTCTGTATCAAAAGTAAAACTGTCTGATCCTGCTACTTTTACTGCTTTTGCAATTTGTGTTTGTGCGCCTACTGTAATTGCACCGTTAGCAATATCTGCTGGTACAAAGTACAGATCAAATGTTGCATCATTTGCACCTGTTAAATCTTCTGCGGCATGATTACAAACAACCAATGTAAGAATTGCATACTGTTTGCCTGCTGGAACAGTTACTATTGCTTGTTGTGTGTTATCTACTAAAATGTTTGCTATAGCCATCGTAATATTTATCCTTACAGTAGATACCCGTATAATAGGGCTCTATTTTTACTAATTAGTTCATCGTTTGTATTATTTGTATTTACAAAATAAAGGCCAGTATTACCAACGCCTTCTGATTTAGCGTAAATTTTTACACCATCAGTTGGTGCTAAAGGATCGACGTTTGGATCATCTGTTCCAGGTGTTTCTGTAATTTGCAGTATATCATTAATTTTAACTGTACCAGTTCCTGGAGCATCTAATACAATATCACCGTTACTTACTGTACCAGCAATAGTTTGTCCTGTAATTCTTAAATCGTTTAGTTCAATTCTGTCTGGATAGTATGTAGCAATAATAGAACTATCCATCATAAAATCAACTCTACTTAAACCTGTTCCATCGGTTGCGTCAGTTGCTTCTACAATAGTATTACCGTCTGCGATTCTTCTAATTTCTAAATCTGTTAGTGTTTGTGATATTGCTCCGTCAACATATGCTACGTTTGCAAGTGCTTCGTCAACACCACTAATATTATTTCCATAAGTAACAGCGTTTCCTACTACAATAATAGGTTGACTGCCTGTTTCAATATAAAGTTGTCCGCCACCTGTTTGAATACTTGGTGCTCTTAAACCTAAATAATTTCCTGCTGTATCTTTTAATACCCATGTACCAAAACTTTGAACTGCTGGAGCATTTGGATTTACGTATTCTAATGTTTCGTCAAATATAAATTGTGCATCATCAAGTGTACCTCTATCAATTCTTACACCTGCTGTTCCTTCTCCAACACCTGCACCAGTTTCACCTTTGTTAAGTGTAATAATATTATCTTCAATGTCTAAGTTTGTTGTATTAACTGTTGTAGTATCGCCCTCAACAATAAGATCACCTGTGATTCGTACTTCACCCACACCCGCACCTGTGTCAAGTCGGATAGTTCCGTTGCTTTGAACTTTTACTGTGTAATCACCATTTGGTACTGTTACAAATTTTGACATTATAAATCCTTAGTAAGTGGGGGATTGCTCCCCCACCATAGTACTATCTATTAGCCATCGCCTTCAGTATCGTCAGCACCTGTTAGTACGTCATCTGCTGTACCAAGAGTTGCGTCAACACCTGCGCCAATGCCTGTTCCTGCTTCTTCAACTGCTACTGTATCACCAGTACCTGTGAAGTCCCAATCAATTCTATTACCATTGTCCATAGTAAGAACACGACCGGAAATTTTAGTTACTTGACGAGCAGTACCGCCGTCGTCAACTGTAATAGTCATTTCGCCTGAAGCAATAGCCGCTGATGCTTTATCAACAAGTACACAAGTACCTGTGTCTGTACCACCTGCGTTAGAGACTTTAAAGCGTTTTGATCCAACTTGTTTAACAATGTAACCTGGAGTTGATCCGTTACCTGCATTAAACTGGACCTTAATTTCGTTACCACCTGCTGTAGGTGCTCCGAAATATCTTTTATTAATAGGTCTTCCCATTTGTTTTCTCCTTATTAGAAGTCCGATGCGGGTTCTATCCGCTACGGGGTTGGTCTCCCCATAAGTCCGCCACTAAATGCGGCACACTATCTGACACAAGTATTTATCTAATTGTATAGAATGGTAAATTTTTAGGGTTTATAGTTAGATTAATAAATTCTCGTATAAAATCAAAACGAGTAGCAAGTAAACCAAACAATTCAGTGTTCATACCTTTTTGAATCATAGTATAACTACTTTTACCAATGTTACTATAATAGTCTATACTAATACCGTATTCCGGAAATACTCCTGTAACAAACAAGCAAGTATCGCCCAGTTCTTTTGCTGTCAAACGATATGGTTGTTTTAATGCTAAAAGCGATTCTGCAAATGAAGTTTCTGGAAGAAAATTTGGTTTATCAATTTTGTCTGCAAGAAGCATTACTACATACGATTCAATTTCTACTGGAAGTTGATATCCTGTAGTTTCAGATGCCTCTTTTACGACATCGTAAAAGGCCGATGTATATTCGTCCCTCATACAGTATTTATTGGAAAAAAAGGAAATTAACTAAAACACTACTTGGAAGGCCTTGCTGTGAACTCACCTCCAACTTTCGGATAGCAGATCACATCTGTAATTTGCAAGGTTTAGACGTGAAACCTACTTCCAACCACCTCCTTCTAAACCTACCCACTCGGGCGCCTAAAAGAACTCAGTGTGCATTACGCCCCTGCCGAAGCGTTATTCTGCCACAAGTGCTAAGAGTTTATAACTCTCTTAGTTTGTGTTAAAGTTAATATTAATATAACATTGATTGTAAGAAAAAGCAATAGGTAAGTTTACCAAAATATATATTTTGAATAGCCAATAAAAAAGGGCGACATAAAGCCGCCCTTTTCGTTTTTTGTACTAATCTCTTATGAGAAAGATACGTTTGCTACAGACACTCTTGCCAAGTAGTCAGCCGCATTACCAAGAGATGATGCAGTGTTGTTTAACTCTACATAACCATATCTTGTCATGAAACTTACAACTGGTTCAAAAGTTGTAGGATCAAGAACAACACCTGAACTCATTAGCGGAATGTATGGGCAGTAGAATGCCGCCGCGTCTGATTCTGATGTTCCTTTGTATCCAACAAGCACGTCTGTTGAATCAGAAGCATATGCATCAACATATACTTTCATTGCACCATTTAAAGTACCTACTAATTTAGTATTAGTTGGAGCCTCAAAAGTACCTTCAGTTGTTCTTGCGAACGCTGAAGTTGTAGCAGACTGAAGTACTGTTAAAGTGTGTGGTGATACCACAGCAAAGTTACCAGCACCACGTCTTGTACGTTGTGCAATTTTGTTAGCCGCTCTGTTGATCATAACAGCAAGTGCCGCGTGTTCGTCACCGACGAATGTAGCAGTACCTGAAACTGCGTTCTGATCGTACTGAACGTCTGATTCAGCCGCACCAGCAAGTGTTCTTAATGAAGCAAGAACTTCTTGGTCGATTTCAGCAGTAATTTCTTGTGCTAAAGCCGCCATAATTTCTGCCTCAACATCGATACCTTGTTGTGCTTGTGCGTCTTGTGCAGACTCAAATGTCCAACGAGCACTCAATTTACGAGTTTTCGCTTCGACAGTTTGTTTTAAGATCTGAATTGACAAACGCTTACCTGCTGTACCTTCTAAGGTTGCTGTAGCATCTGCTTTATCAGTTGATCCACCACCTGAATAGCCTAAGCCAATTTTGAATGGTGAAAGTGCCTCTTCGCCTGCTGTTACGTCATCAAGTGTGTCTGAATAACGTACTCTTAATGTGTGGATTTGACCCACAGGGCCAGTCATTGGCTGTACACCTACGATTTCGTTCGCGATGACAGTTGGCATAACCCTTCTGATTACCGGTAGGATAACTCTGTTTAAAGTTGCAACGTTACCTGCTGAAGTAGCCCCTGCTGTTGCTGTCTCTGCCAAATACTTTTTAGTATTTTCAAGAGTAGCAGACATCACAGACTTCTTGTTGCCTTGTAGGCCTTCAAGTAATGCGCTCTTAGTTTCCTGCCAGCGACTTTCTAATAGTTCTGACATTTATTTTCTCCTTATTTTAATCCTGCAAGTCTTCTAATGTCTACAACATTATCAGTTGCAGAATTACTTGCGCCACTAACGTTAGTTTCTTCTTTATTGCCTGTTACTTCAGTTGCCTCGGTGAGCGTTGCCTTCTTCTTCTCTGGAGTATTACCGTCAATTACGGAAGGTAGATACTTGTCAAACTGCTTTTGAATATTTTCAGTCTGTACAGACTCCAGTAAGTCTATCATAATCTCTTTCTGATCTTTGCTCAATGGAGCAGTTAGTTCAGAAATGATATCTTTTCTTTTTGCAGAATCCTGAGCAGATTTAATCTCTGCATCTTTTGATTCAACTAATTTCGCTTTTTCTTCAGCGTTTGCTTTTGCTTCTGCAAGTTGTTTGTCTTTTAACTCAACTACTTTTAACAGTTTAGAAGTTTCAGACTTCTCATTTAAGTAAGAATGCTGATACTCATCTGCAAATGTTTCAAATAGTTTACGTCCAAAGTCATTTTTACGTGCCGCATCAATATCTTCTTTGAGTTGTTTAATCTCTTTAGAAAGTGTTTTTGCAACAGTGTTTTCAACAACTTTAGCGCCTTTCTTAATGAAAGACTCTTTAACAGTTTCAAAGTGTTTTTTCGCTTCGCGGATTAGTCGAACTTTAGTTTCTGCAAGATCTTTCTTATCTTCATGGAACTCTGCAATTTCTTTTGCCAAAGCCTCTACAACAAATTCCTCAAGTTTGCCAAACTTGTCTGACATAACTTTTTGGTCTTCGTGTAGTTCAGATACTTCTTTGCCTAATTGTGCAACAACAAAGTTCTTAAGTAGATCTGCGTTTTCACGCATTGCTACATGGTACTTTGCTCTTGCTTCAGCAAGTTTAGAACGGTCATCTGCAAATTCCTTAATCTCTTCACTTAATTTGTCATCAAGCATTTTTTCCACGGCTTCAACCATTACTGATTTGTCGTGCTCATACTTCTGTGCAAACTCTTCGCGAAGTTCTGCTGTTACTTGCATACGGTTTTCTGTAACCTTTTTGTTCCAAGCATCCTCGATGTCGGCTTTGATTTCTTCTGAAATAGCATTATTCTCAAAGAGTGATTTCAGTGCTTCCAACATCTTGTTCTCCTTATTTCAACCCTTGTATAATATTAACAAGCGATTCTTTTAAAAATTTCTGTGCCTTTACGTCGCCTTGAACTTCGCGGGCCATATTAAATGCCTGCATACCGCCTCGGGTATTCATCAAATGCTCGTAAATTGGTGTTGGATAAGCACCTGGAGCAGATGGTTGAGCAACAATATCAACTGTGATAATTTCGAAATCACTCACATTGTTGTCCTCGTTTACGTTTCCACTACCACGTGATGAGACACCAAGTTTAACTCCGCTTTCAAGCATTGTTTTAACAAGTTGTCCCATCGGTGTTGGTAATATCTTCAATTTGCCATAACCGTTAGGTCCATCCATCCACATTTCTTTAATCATGTGGGACACACGGTCAAGGTTAATGTTGAGTCCTTCTGGGTGATCCACTTCGCCAAGAACTGAATATCCACCGCTTATTTGATCGTTGAGAGTGTTGACAGCCCTACTGATTTCTTGTACAGGATACACACGCTGGTTTGCGTTACGCACTCCGCCTTGAATACAAATACCTTTTAAATGAAGGTCTTTGCCATCTTCAGTAGATTCCAGAACGATCTTCGCCTGGTCGAATGTCAAGTTCTCTCGTAAGTTAATCACTTATTATTCCTCAACAATTATGAGCCGATAACTGAATCAGTATCAGCGCCTTTTTCGGCTTTATCAGCCGCTTTAGCGTTTGACATAGACTTAGATGCTTTACCGCCAGGTACGTTCACGTTACCGTGATCTTCTACTTTAGGAGCAGATGCTTTACCACCTTTTTCTTCTGCAGAACCTTTTGCGATATTAGCAGTTGTGCCGCCCATATCATTTTTGCCAGCAACTGGAGATTTTGCTTTGTTATCTTCGCCTTTTGGAGAAGCAACTTTTTCAACATACTCTCTCATTTGCTCTGCTTGTGACTTTTGACCTTCAAATGCAGGTACTTCGTCTACGCTAAGTTCGGAAGTAGGCTCAAATGCCTCTTCTTCCTTCTCTTCGTCACCCATATCATCTGCAGGTGCTTCTGAGTCTTCTTCACCTTCTTCGCCTTCGCCTTTGTCAGCCATCATTTTTTCAAATTCTGCTTTAAGGTCGTCTAAAGCGTCTTCTAAGTCAACAACACGATCTTCGATTTCTTCGTCGCCTTCTGGCTTGTCTTCGCCTTCTGCGTCATCTTCGATGTCAGCCATCATATCGTCTGCTGGATCACCGCCCATGTCGTCATCTGCTTCAGGTGTTAATTCTACTGGAATATCTTCTGCAACTTCTTTATCGTCTGATGCTTCGTCAACTTCTTCATCTTTTGTTTCGTCAACTTCTTCATCTTTTGCTTCGTCTACTTCCTCGTCTTTTGACTCGTCAGTTTTTTCGTCTTCATCAGTTGCTTCGTTAGTTTCTTCGTCATCATTTTTTGATGCTTCATCTACTTCTTCATCCTTGTCAGACTCTTTAACATCTAAGTCTTCCATGTCATCTTCAAGTAGATTTTCATAAATTTGTCTTGATTTTTCAACTACGATCTCGTGGAACAGTTCTTCTGCACCTTTGCGATCTTCGTTAACTAATTTTTCGAGCATTTCCTCGAATTTGTTACGATCTGCCATTTTGGTACCTCCTGTAAGTTTATATATGGTAAGGCTGTCAATAATATTTACATATAATTCGAAATATACGCGGAAAACAGGCTCAAAATGCGAGATTTTGAAACCCGAGTGTGATTAGTTGAAGGTTTTTTTGAATTCTTCAACTGTAATATGTGACAAGTTCGAGTATTTTTGTAAACTCTTAGGTACGAAAATATCTCCTTCTTCTACTACTCGTATATATCTTTTTTTGCTATTTCTTTGCAATATAATGCCAACTTGGCGTTCCCAGTTGCCAAAATATGTAGCAGGATCAGTAGGTCTTTTATAGTTTATAGTGCCTGCATATAAATTATTAACTAAATCTCCAGATTGACCCGATCCTGTAGTTCCTTTAAAATCAAATCCTAAGACATACATTATTTCGTGACCGTGTTCTGTTGCTAAATCTAATGCAGTAGGACCACTGCTCCAACCCTTGCTTGGGTTTAAGATCTTTAAATTTTCTATATCTTTAAAGGTTTTATTGTGGTTAGTATATACTTTATGTTGCTTTTGCCAACCACTTTTTGCTATTTCAAGTATCATTTTGGCATCTACTGCCACAAGATGATCAGGTTCAAATTCTCTATACAGGGCATTACAACCGTAAATAGGACCTATATTTTTTAGGGGGTGTAAGTCTATGGTTCTTCTGCTGGTGCCGTTACCAACAACAAATGCTGTAGACACTTGTTAAACTCCGTTATGCTTCAGGTTGTGCCGCAAGTCCGTACATCTGTCTTACGAAATGTAATTCTTTTTGTTGTTCTTCTTTGTGAAATTCTGATGCTCTACGTGCTTTATTGATTTGACGAAGTGTTAATCTTGTTTTACGAGTATCATCAACTTGGACAACAGACTCATCATCCATTGGATCGTAGGACTTGTCCTCAACCGGCTCTAATGTTTCTTTGTCAAAGTAAAATAATTCTCTTAGTATCATGTTACTATTTAGTCCTATTGTGCTGGAGGCGTCTCGCCACCGCCTGCTCCGCCGCCAAGTGGTGAACCTGTAGTTGTTTCAGGTGCCGCACCAACTCCGCCATCAACTGGTGCTGGTTCTGCTTCTGGATCAATATCTTCTGCTCCACCAACATCAGCACTCATGCCTGCTCCACTAATACCAACTCCACGCATTTCTCCTGCGGCATCTGTTGGAAGTGGTTGTAGGTTTTCATCATTCTCTTCACGCCATAGTCTTTCGTTTTCTGCAATCTCTTCGTCGCTTAATCCTAAGAAACGTTTCATTGCATAACGATTTGAAAGGAATGGAATTGCTTGTACTTGTGTAAATGTAGGAATTCTAACATTGTCAAGTTCTGATTGTCTGTAAGAAGCAAAGTTCATTGGCTCTTGCAGTTTTAAGTCAAACATACTAATGTCAATGTTAACACCTTTTTCTAACAAATAGCGTTTAAATTCTTGATTAAATTCTTCTGTAACAAGATTTTGTAAACGTTCACAGTATTTGTTAAAACGTAATTCTTGAATATATGCTGTACCAACTCTACCATCGTTATATTGACTTTGTCCTTCGTCTTGTGCCGCTGTTGGCAAGTAAGAACTTGGAATACGTAAACCTCTAATAAGTTTATTAGTAAAGTATTTTAAGTCATCAATTTCGCCTAAGTTAGTACCGCCTGGTAATGTTTCAACTTTAGATCCACGTCCTTCTGCTGTTTGCGGGAAGAAGTAATCTTCGTTTGTTGATAATGGATTGTACGCACTATCAATAACACTTGTTGAACCGCCAGTTGCTGATGGAATACGTCTTTGATGAATTTCTGTTTTAACACGCTCAACAAATTGCATTGCCAAGTGTGATGGCATATTACCTACGTCAATGTAGAACACACGTCTTTCTGGTGCTCTTTGTGTACGGTAAATGATAATAGCATCTTCAAGTAATTCTTTTTGTTTGTAAACTTTAAAAATAGATTCTAACAGTGAATTACCAAATGGATAGTTGTTGTCTAATCCTTCTGACAGTGACAAGTGTATAACGTGTTCTGCGTCAATTGCGTATTCTCTTTGACCTGTTTGGAATCTACTTCCGCCTTGTGAAGTTCCTGTATTACCAACCATTCCTTGTGCACCACCTGCTTGATAACCTGTTGCAGGTTGTGAAGCGCCGCCGCCTGTTATATTACCTGAAGTAACATAAGGATCGGTAATTACTTGATCTCTAAAGTTAAAGTTAATGTCTTTAATAATATATTGTTCAGGCTTTTTGCCTTCTGATTCATTTACAATAATACGTGAAACTTTTGCAGGATCAATGTAATACCATTTCTTAGTTTCAGGATCTCTTACAAAGAACGCATCTCCATATTTGAATACATTACGTAAGATACGAAACATCTTAGTATCAAACTTTTGCAGTTTTGCCCACTGCTGTAAGTATTGGCTTAATATTTTAACTTCTGTATTTGTTGCTTTGTTATTAAAGTGTAAATTAAAACTTGTACGATTAGAACTGTTTTTCTGTGAACAAAACTCTGCAAGAATATCCAAAGCCGCGTTAACTTCAGAATCATTATCCATTACATTATATTGTCCATAACGTTCAACACGATTTGGTGAACCTACATAGACATCTGGAAGATATGAAGAATAGTTAGAACGTGCTGGTCCAGGTTCTGCACCGCCGCGACCACTAAATGGACTCATGTTGCCCATACTGTTATCAGTGGTTGGTGCATTTGTAAAATATCTTTTCCAACTCATATTATCCTATTCCTTTCAATAAGTTACCTTGTAACCCCTTTATTGCACTGAGTTGTTTTCTAAGTAACGAATTTTGTTCCGCAATCAATTCCGCAATCGCAGAATTCATATTAGTATTTACACTGGCCGTCTCCGTACCGGTGCCTAATCCTGGCACATTTCCAGTTGAAGTACCCACTGGTAATGGCTCAATTGGTTTGGTTTGGCTCATCATGGCCGTTACAGCCGCAGGATCCATGTCTGGGAAAAATTTTGCTTTTTCCTCGTCAGTCATTGGAATGCCTGTTACATCAGATTTGGTTGTTGCAATTTTCTTTTCTGCTTCGTCCTCATCATCGTCATCGCCAAACCAACTAAATGGATTAAGTTTTTTAATTTTACCAAAAATCCAATCTACAGTCTCTCCAATCCAACTGAACACACCCATGATAGCATCATAGAAGGCCATTACTGGTGTTTTAACTTTATCCCAAATCCAATTGAACATATCGCCAATCCAGCCAAATGCTCCTCCAAGAGCAGACCAAATATCTGATACAATTGGTTTTATCTTTTCCCAAATCCAAGAAAACTTTTCACTAATCCAACCAAATATGCCGGCATATACGTCCCAAATGGCTCCTACAAGTACTTTGACTTGATCCCAAATCCAAGAAAACTTTTCACTAATCCAAGAGAACACTCCGACTATTGCGTCCCAGGCGTCTCCTACCCAACCTTTAATTGTTTCCCAACCGAATATAGCAATTAGAGCACCACCAATAGCAAGGAATGGTGCAATAATTGGTCCAAGGATTGCTCCAAGAATTGTACCTAACAATCCTGTTATAACTTTAGTAACAATGATACCACCAATAGCACCAAGTGTACCTGCTATAAGTGTTCCAATGTGTTTTGAAAAGAATTCACCAAACCAATTTTTAAATGTTTCACCTAAACTGCTAAACGCTCTGTCAATCATAGGTTTAAATTTTTGTTCCCAAACTGTTGAGAAAAATTTACCTAAGTCTCCGTTTGATGCTTCCCATGTATCCTTTAAGAACTTAGCAAAATCCATAGCATATTTTGTAACGTCTTCCATTACCTTGCTGAGTGATCCTGTTAAGTCATCTGCATTATCGTCAAACCATTTTAACATATCACCAAATGCTTTGTTCAACTTGTCAAGCACACCACTATCAATAAGGGTTTGCATAATTTTTGCTCTCATTTCAGCAATAGTTGTTTCAAAGTTAGCAATTTGTTTTGTAGTTTCATCTCTTTTCTTGGCTTCTTCTTCCATCTTCTTGAAGTCTGCATTTTTATATTTTGCTTCAACTTTTGAAAGTTCTGCGGTACTTGCTAATAAGCCTTCGAATCCTTCTTTACCCATCAATGATTGTACCATTGCTGGATCCATACCAGCAATAAACTCTCTTAATTTTGGACCCATCTCTGCCATTCGTTTTGCATATTCTTCTTGGCTTACATTACCTTTACCCATTTGTTCTTGAAGTTCTGCAAACTCAGGCATAATTGATGCAATTTTTTGTCCTAATGGTGTTTGTGCTACACCGTCTGCTAAGTCTTTAATAGCATTTGCCATTCCTGGTAATTGCGAATCAACAAACGCCATATTGTTTTCAAAGTTTTTAAGTTGTTGTCCTTCAAGTTTCATTTTCATTGCAAGGACGTTTGCTTCAGCGTTTTGTTGTTTTAATAATGCTTCTGCTTCTTTACGTGATTTACCTGTAACTGCGGCAAGCCTATCAATCTGCATTAAGTAATCTTCTGTGCCTGAACGTAGTTCTGCTTGGCTCATGCCTGACAATCTGCCTTGCATTGCCAACTGTTCCATGTATTCTACAGTGTGTTCATTAAGTGCTTCAAATGTGAAACCCATTCCCTGGAAGTCTTTGTTACTATTTCTTATCTGTCTTGTTAGTTGTCCAAAGCGGTTAGCACCTTCTGTAATTGTGCCTCCTAACAACATCATGTTCTGCGAATTTTGTCCTACGAATTCTGAAAACTGTGAAACACCCATTCCAGCGGCAGTTGCACCTTTTGTAAGTTCTAAGATACTGTTACCAAATCTTGCACCTACTTCTGATAGATCTCTAAAGTTATCAACTTGTTTCTCTAACAGTCCTGTTAACCCGCCAAGTGCATTACCTGCAAATGGTATGTGCTGTAAGAAGTCTGACATCCTATTACCGCCAGAAATAAACTCCATTGCTAACCCTTGGGCACTGGAAACAACAGCACCAAATGCTCCTGTAATCATGCCGCCAATCATTTGTAATCCGCGACTAAAATCTTGTAATGCTGTTGTGCTGTTTTCGATATCTTCGCTAAACGGACCCAATTTTTGTGAGGCTTTTTCTAATGCTCCGGCCATACCACCACGTCCAGCACCGCCGGCGCCACCACCGCCACCAGATCCACCAGAACCTCCCTTGCCTTTTAAGACACGGAGTATTTCTCTCATTGTGGATTCTTCAGCCGCATTTTGAGCGGTTACTGTACCAAATCCAGGAATATCAACTTGAACTGCCATTTATTATATACTCACATTATACAACACTATAAATATATGTGCTATTACTATTTAGCAGGAGACAAAAATGGCAGAAAATACAATACCAGGAGGCCCTATACCAATTCAGCCTCAAGGTCAAAACCCGCTGGCAAAACACTTTAGACAGCCTAAGATCTATCTTAGATTGCCGTCTCAAGGTAGATATTGGCCAGAAGGTTCAATTGATATGCCTGAGAACGGTGAGTTGCCAGTATATTCAATGACCGCAAAAGACGAATTGGTCTTGAAAACTCCAGATGCACTTATTAACGGTACTTCGACTGTTAATTTGATTCAAAGTTGTATACCACACATTAAAGACGGATTTGCTATACCAAGTCTGGATCTTGATGCACTTCTTGTTGCAATTAGAATTGCAAGTTATGGTGAACAACTAACAATCACTGCTACAATTCCTAACACAGATATGGAAAAAGAATATACTGTGAATTTAGTTGAATTGTTAGACACTATGCAAACAAGAGAATTTGAAGATACTTTCCATAAAAATGGATTTACTTTTAAATTACGTCCGACAAACTATCAACAGTTTACTCAGGCGGCTCTAAAAGCATTTGAAGAACAGCGTTTGGTAAAAACTATTGATGATTCTAAAATGCCTGAAGAGGAAAAATTATCAAAGTTCAATGCAAGTTTCAAGAAACTAACTGAATACAATGTAGACTTAGTTGTACAACAAGTAATAAGTGTTCAGTTTCAAAACGAAGAACCAGTAACAAACGTTGCACACATCAAAGAGTTTTTTGCTGGAACAGACGGTGCAATCTTTGACGGTGTTAAAGATCACCTTGAAAAAATGAAAGATGAGTTTAGTATTAAACCTCTAAAGGTTATTACTGATGAAGAAGAGCGTAAGGCAGGAGCACCAGATGAGTTCGAAGTTCCTATTGCGTTTGATCAATCAAATTTTTTCGCACGTCGATAGTACGCTGGCCTCTTGACAAGATCATTGCTGAGTCAAAGAAACTTGAAAACGAGGCCAAGCAAATGAAACACGATCTACTAAAAATTGTTTGGTATATGCGTGGTGGCGTAACTCTTACAGAAGTCTATGATTTCGGTCCAGAGGATCGAGAAATTGTCAAAAAAATAGTCGACGATAATTTAGAAACTACTAAGAAATCAGGGTTACCATTCTTTTAATTATTGAATGGTAGCACCTTGTTTTGATGTGTCTTGATATTTCGTTCCGGCTTTCGGACCGCTTGGTGCAGTTGCCGCTGTTGCCGCTTTTGATTTTAATTGTTTTGTAACTTGGGCATCTTTAGTTTTTGCTTTAACACCTGGTGATGTTAATTGATCTTTTACAAGTTTAGCAACATTTGCCTTTTGAATTTCTTTAGCAAGTTCTTCAAGATCTGGTCTACCTAATCCTTGTGTATCAGCACTTACAGATTTACCAGTTGACATATCAACCCAAGACTGACCTAACCAAATATGATCCTGTCCATTTGCTTGTCTAACAAGTCCAATGTTGCGACCGTCTCTATCTTGTTCAATAGCACCATCAAGTGCAGGATTCTTAGGATCAACTAAACCTGCATCTTTTCTAACCCATTTTGCAATTTCGTCCTTAGTAGCACGTCTTTCTCCGGACGATGCTGTCGCAGTAGCACCACCGGCTTTACCACCGCTTGTTGACGCTGTATCTGCGTTAGAACCGCCATCTGTGCCTGCTTTAGCACTTGTACCGCCGCTGTCTTGTGCTGTACTACCCGCTTTTGGTGTACCACCTGCTTGTGCTGTGTCATCTGCTTGTGCATCTGCACCGTCTGCTTTTGCTGACGATGATGCTGGTAAATCTACTTTCTTCTCTTGTGCAAGTGCTGAAATATCATCGTTGGTCATTCCTGCATCTGCAAGAATGTTTGAAATGCTTCCTGCGTCTGTAGGTTCGCCTGCCGCTTTCCATGCTTTATTAAGTTTGTTTGCAGTTACTTTGTTTCCAATATCCTTAGCGGCTTGTTTAACACCTGCGGCCGCTTTGCCTGCCGCGCCTTTTACTGCTCCGCCTACTTTACTTGCAATATTGCCTAAACCTTTTTTAAGTTTTGCACCTGCTGTGTTAGGATTGTTTAATGGTAATTCTTGTTGTGCTGGATCTGCTTCTGCAATATATTGCTCTAACAAATACTTGTATGATGTTTCGTAATCAATTGACTCAGTACCACGCACTGCAACTTTATCATCTGCTGGAGCATCTTCTCCACCTTTTAAACTTAATTCAAGTTGTTTCTTTTCTTCCGGATCAATTGGTTTGACTTTGTGCATCTCTTTGTTTTTGTCGTCAACAGTTTGAAGAGCACCTTGTGCCGCCGCCGCGGCTGGACCACCAATGTCCATAATTTTTTCAATTGCCTCGTCTGCATTGTCAAGTACAGCAATCGCTTGATCAATTTGATCGCTTGTTAAAACATCTTTTGGAATTTCTTTAATTGTTTGTGCAAGTGCAGTTAAATCTTGGTTTGCTTGTTGTGTTGTTGCAAGGAATCCATGTAATTCACCTGCCGCTTTGTAGTACTCGGGACTAAATGTTTCTGCATTTGCCGCCGCATCAGACAATGCTTTGTATGTTGCAACTTGATCAGCAGTCATTGTCATATCATAATTGTAAAAGAAGCCGTTGATGTTACCAGACATTTTTAAGTTACGTGCACCGTCAAGTACACCTGCATCAAATCCTGCATCTGCCACTGCGCCATCTACTGCCGCTTCGAAG